>WNGO01005243.1_pt1 | contig 10887 bp, 9 predicted proteins | sample 5400511 | NCBI WGS metagenome assembly WNGO01 (sample SAMN13153380, study PRJNA577476) | soil metagenome | isolation source: 20 cm soil or saprolite under Garry oak tree replicate 2 | place: USA:California | collected 2016-06-15
CGGTTTAGAGATTTTGCTCATGCCACTTATCTCGTGGGAGTTAGTAGGATTCGCTATGGGACTCACGAGCATTGTCCCGGGACTATGTTATAGTTGTACGCCGATCCGAGTTTCGTCGTCTGGTAAAGATCTATGGTTCCGCATCTTAGTAGGGCTGCAAGACTGTTGCCTGAACTACTTTCCAAGTACAAGAACACCTCGTAAGACTGTTGGTTCGGAATGCTAATTGAATACCTTCCTGCAGCATCGATTCTAACAGAATAAGGAAATTGTGAAAGACTGTCAAAATTTACCTGATACGCTGATTGAATACTTACGACGCCCGAGACGTCAATTGTCAACGGCGGGATAAGAAGATACGTTATTGCTCCAGCGATAACTATTACCACGACAGCCAAACCGATGACTCTCAGTCGTACATTAGTCCTTTTTCTGGCCGAGGCTCGCAGGCGAGTTGCGGATATTATCACCGGGTATCCGTGTCCCTGAGTAGGCCTGTGCTGATTTAAACCGCGTTGGTCGGAAAGGAGGATGACGGTTAGAGGACTGGGAAACAAGGCGTCGAAGGATCCCGGTTGCTACGATTTGCTGAAATCGTGCTTCCACATCTCTCGTGCGAGGGCACCATCTTTCTTGAATAGATGTACCTGAGCCTTCGCCTTCTCTCTCCGCTCTCGATGCTCCCGCAGGAACTTGGTCACTTTCTCGACCAGGATATCTTTCAGGTCTCCTGTTAGCATTCGCCCGCCCTTGTATTCGGATCGGATCTCTTCTATCCGTTTGTCGTCGGGTTCGAAGAACATGTAGAGCCACTGAAAAGGAACGTCGATGTCGGGATTGCCGCCTAGTTTGCGGTGTTCTTCGATGGATGCTTGTCCTCCAGAGAAGGCATGTCGGTAGATCTTATTCCGGACGGTCTTGTCGTCATCGTTCAGATAGATGGCGGTTTCTGGTTTTGACGAGCTCATCTTGTCCTGGATTCCCGTTAGGGGTGGTAGGAATTTGCTGTGGATGGCGGCTGCTTTGTGGTAGCCTAGGGGTTCCGCGATGTCTCGTTGTATTCTCCAGTAGGGGTCTTGGTCGATGGCTGAGGGTATGAGGCAGCGTTTCTTCTCGAACAGGCTGGGAAGAATCTGGATGGCGGGGTAGAAGCTCATGCCGATGTTGGTCTCTCCGGTGAACCCGAAGACCGATTTGGCAGTGCTGTAATTGACCCTCCGAGCGATTTTAAGGATCAAAGGGTAGGCGTGGCCGACGAACTCGGTGTCTTGAAAGATGAAGGTCTTGTCAGGGTCGAAGCCAACAGCAGCAACTTCGAGGATATTGTCCTGGGCCCATTTCTGTGTCTCTTCATAGGTGAGACTCCTCTTCTCTTCAAGGAATTTCTCATCATCAGTCATCTGAATGTAGACGTTAGCCTGGAACTTGTCTTGGAGCCACTTGGTGAAGTAGAAGCTGAGAATATGGCCGATGTGCATCGGACCACTAGGCCCCCGACCAGTATAGAGGAAGAATCCCTTGCCCTTGTCATGATCGTCTAGGACGAGGGGCAGGTCTCGGTGGGAGAAGAATATCTGACGCCTTACAAGGTATGCAGCGTCCCCTAAGATTCCTTCGAGTCGTTTTGCGAGAGGCCCTGCTATCGGCTGGGTTCCAAAGTCGCGAATCAGCCGTTCATAGTCGACTTCACCCGTGACTTCCCACGGGGTCACGACGAATTTCTTGTCAGCCATTACTTCACATCTCTCTGGGATGGGTCATGCTAGGATAGGGCGGACATTTCTATTTCGAATGCTGCGGCTGGAAGATTCATCCCCCAGGATTTGATGACTCGTGGGTTTAGCTCTCCGATGATTCCAACCTCTGTTCTATCTGATAGTATCGCTCCGCACCTTCCTGATAGGAAACTGGGATGCTCCGTCTCTTTGATCTGGAATGATCGACCTTTGTTTTCTGCCAACGCGTCAAAGGAAGAACGAATCTCGGTGAATCCAGCATTTGCGTGTATAGTGACAGCAGCTATTTTCCGGGTTTCTTGGATTGGATGGATCTGGTTTTCTCCTCGACTGATACATGGTCCAATTTCGAAGATTCTCTGAGGATAGTCAACATGTGTATTGTGAGAGAGAACCTCTAGAAGGCTTGGCAGAACCCAGCTTCTCAATACGGTATGTGTAGTCATTCTTGGATTCAAGAGCTCAACCAACTTCCCGTCGCTCGACTGCACGTTGTTTGAAACTACTGCTGGCGATGTCAATGCGTAAGTCAGAACCTCCTGGTAACCTAATCCGATCATGATCTCGCCCACACTCTCGGTTTCGTCTGTCTCTTTTGCGAGGCTACCGACGGTCCAGATCTTTGGCCACTCAGGCTTCAACTTGTTAATGTCTATGGCAATTGCGATGTCTTCAATGATGTCCACATACTGCATGATGTCAGTTCGATAGCTGGGAATGTCCAATTGAATAGTATCGCCTGTTGCTCTTCGGATCCCGTATCCTGCTCGTTCAGCAAATCGCGAAGCCTCTTTCAAGCTAAGCGACGTTCCCAGAAGCGTGTTGAGGTAGGACAAGCGAAGGCTTGTTCGCGTTGGGCTCAGGTCCGGACTGAAGAGTCTTCGTGGGGAGCCATAAGGGTAAGTTTCGAGGCAGCTGTAGATTTTTCCTCCTCTCTCCGTAAGAGTTGAAACCACAATTTTCAGAGTATTATGGACAGTCTCAGAATTCGTCCCTGTAACTTCGACCAGAATGTTATTCGTCTCTGTAGTGATCCTTCCGAGATCGTTAGAATTGATCACGGGGGGTAGCGAGAGGACATTGTCTGCTCCGTCGACGAGTATGGGCCATGTTTCAAATTGGGAAATTATTTCTCCATATTCTGATCCCTTCGGGTGGTTCTCGACTATGTCTCGGAGACTCTGTTTATTCTCTGACCCTAAAGGAGCGAAGGTGATTATGTCCGGATTGGCAACTGTGTACGAGAGTGGAGATTGTATTAGGTCGGCTTGGTAGAATCCTATGGAAGCTCTCTTTCTCTTCCTCCCGTAGGTCTGGTCGAGTTTTTCCTGAAGATTGATCCAGCTCTTCAACGCCTCATCGGTTGAGTGTAGACCCTTGACGATCGCGGTCGAGATGAAGGGACGAATGGGCTTGACTCGCTTGTCGATGACAACTTTCAGATTCGACCTCCCTGTAAGTCGTATCTCTTTTGTGCGCCCGCCTCCCAAGTAGCCTCGAAGGGCTCTAGCGATTCCTTCGACAGCCCAAATGTCTGGACGGTTGCTGTCTTTGACCTCGATGGAAACAGTGTCCCCTTCAAGCGATTCCACATCTCCTTTGACGAAGGCGAAGGTCTCGTTTAGACCCTCTTTGTCCCTGGGCACAGTCCTGCCAAGGAGACTCTCAAGATCGGTAAGCGAGAACTGGACGCTTGGCGTCTTTAACCCACCATCTGCTCTCTAATCCATTCAAGGTCGGAAGTGAACAGTTGACGAATATCCTGGATTCTCCGGCTCATCATATACAACCGGTCTATCCCTAGACCCCACGCGAGGACTGGAACCTTCACGCCAAGCGGCTCTGTCACTTCCGGCCGGAAGATTCCGCTCCCTCCAAACTCCATCCAGCCAAAGCCCTCCCGGTACGCCTGCAATTCGACGCTCGGCTCTGTGAACGGAAAATAGTCAGGCTTGAACCGAACCTTGTCCGCTCCCGCCACCTCCTTGGCGAACATCTCGAGGATGCCTAGAAGATTCCGCAAGTTCAGACTACGATCGAGAACAATGCCTTCAGCCTGGTTGAACTCTGTGAGGTGGGTCTTGTCCAGCATGTCCGGGCGGAAGCATCTCGCGATGGCAAAATATTTTCCCGGAATCTGAAGCTCCTTCGACAACATGGTTCGGACGCTGAGCGCTGTCCCATGGCTTCGCAGGATCAGCTTCGAAGCTTCATCTCTCGAAAACTTGTAGCGCCACCCAGTCGATCCCGTCTTCCAACCGTTCTCATGAGTCTGTGCCACTCTATCGACTAAGCTACCGTATTCTTCAAGGCTGGCTCTTGACGGGTCCTTGAGATAATAGAGATCATGAATCTCGCGTGCTGGATGATCTTGAGGCATGTAGAGGCAGTCACAGTTGATGAACGCAGTCTCAACAAGTGGCCCCACAGCCTCTCTGAATCCTAGGGCTACAAGCTTCCTCTTCACTATCCTCAAGAACCGCAAGTAGGGATGATATTTTCCGGGGAAAGTCTGCGGGACAGCCGATGATACGTTGTAGCTTCGAAGCTTGATCTTCTCCCATTCACCCGAGGCGATCAAGTCGCCAGTTAGGGAACTTACTTCTGGCTGAGATGGATCGCTTGACCCGAGATTCCGTCCCGCCTCTGTGATCTCGACTTCGCGATCATTCCTGATTCTAGACTCGACTAGGTTTCTCCTTGTTAGTCGTAAGGCCGCTTCCTTCAAACTAGACGGCAGTTCCTCAAGAATCAGACCGTCATTCTTCAAGTGGGCAAGGAGCTCTTCGTCGTCATCGATCGGCGCGTCGCTCTGCGCCACAATCACAAGGTCTTCGCCTGACTTTTCGATAGTCCCCCATTTCTTCCGGTTAATCCAACCAGCAGCAATGGAGCCGTACTTCTCAGACAACTTCGCATTTTCAAGAGCCTCTTTCAAGCTCAAGCGTCCGCCGCGATTCCTGACTTCCAGAAGGATTATTCGCTCCGGGAGTCCCACTCTCGCGAAGGTTCGTCCTTCATCCGTTAAGCTCAGCTCCGTCCTCTTCTCCACCTTCTCCTTGACAAGCTGGTTCTGGGATAGATTCAGAACCGCACGGGCAACTGCAGAATCTGCTAGACCGGCCTTCTTCGCCAGGTTTTCTAGAGTCAACTTTCCAGCAGAATCGGTGATGGTGCGTAGAACTTTGGCCTCGTTTTGGCTAATCTCTACCAAGAAAGCTGGGTCTCCAAGCCCCGGTTTTCGTTCGAGTCTCATCCCGGGCTATATTTGACTTCAAAAACTGGACGCCGCTACGTTAGAAGAAAGCAAAGATCGTCTATTACAGAGACTTCAGAATTTGACTTATCGTGCTCATTTTGAAACCGCTATCTTCACCATTGGGAAAGTAGGGATAAACAACGGGGAGAGATACTCCGGCCTGCCGGAAAGACTGCAGGTATCGATGCAGCTCATCGCCTTCAGGATTAGCCAGGCTGACCCTGAGTAGCTCTTTGGGCGCTTCGACATGACCACTCTTCCATCCTTCGTCCGACTTGAGTGACGAAATTGTATTCGCGGTTCCGTCTTGAACAAACATCTCGTGATACTGGGGAGCAGAATCGTAGTTCAGAAACTCCTGCAGCATCAGTCTTTGGGCCACCTCAGTGCCCTGTGAGGAGTAGAAGATCTTCAGATAACACGCGAATTCAATCTCACCGCCTCGCTCGGTCCTGACAGCCTCTGTTATTCCAGCAGCATGTTGGGGAGAACAGAAATTCAGGAGGAGACCATCTGCCTTGCCAGCGGCACGCTTGGCGATTCCCAGTTTGAGAGTTGCAACGTAGACTTCTGGACGCTTTACCTCTTGAGGAAAGCCCTCAAACCCTTTCTTGAGCCCGTCCAGTCGTTCAAGCATGACGCTTACCGTCTTGCCCGGCTGAACGCCCGGAGACCCTGTTCCCACTCCTAGGATGAAACGGTTGGAGTGGAGGGCTTGGAGAGTCTGGACCCTACGGGTCAGCAGCTGTGGATCATGTTCCAGCAGTCGTATGACCCCGCTCCCAGCGCGGACCCGTTTCGTTAGCGCGAGAATCGACGATGCAATTTCTAGGGATTCATAGCCGATCCGCATGTCAGGAACGAAGATGCGTGAAACCCTACCACTCAGCTCCAATGCAACAGCTGTTTCATTGATCTCTTGGGGCGAGAATACTCCGGGTCTGAGCGCGAACCCTATCTGTTCTGAACTCATGTTAGTTCGAGAGAATGCTGTGGGACAATAAATTGTTCGGAAAGGTCGTACGACAGACGCCCTGACACGACATATAGAATGTGACTGAACCTGTGCTGGCCAGGTTGAACTTCTCTAAAATTCCAGCTGTGTCGCGCTTAATCCTGTAAAGGTTGATGAACAAGAATACGCTTGGTCCCTTAGCAGTCGTTCTCGTAGGTGTAGCTGCGTTCGGAACAATGCTGGCAATCTCTGAACAACCAACATCCTGCCCATGCTACAGCTCTTCAAGTCCAAATCCTTGGTATCCGTGCCTACACAACCCCTGTCCCAAAGAAACATTGAGCATTCAATCGTATCGGATCAACACGCCAACGAACCTTACTCTCAACATATTTAACCCGGGTGCCTCCCCGAAAGCCCTCATAGCATACTACGTCAAAGACTCCACCGGCGCACAATACGCCAATAGCAATTGGCCAGGACCAACCATCCCTCCAGCCATAGCTATCTCCGTCAACATACTCATAGACGGACGAGCTTTCACATTCCAGACCGGGATGTCATACACTGTGACAATTATAGACTCGACCTATGATCAGTTCACCTTCACCACAAGCTAGCGCTTGAGAGTATATGGAATTCTATACCTGGATTTCTCACGTGCACCCGCTGTTCTTGTAACCGCGATTTGCCCGCGTTGAGCCTTCAAGGTCTAAGTTCCAGCAGCCATAGATTTGATTCTGTCGAGGGCTGTCTCACGCGGCTACCCACAAAGAAGGCAGGCCTCGAGATTCAGGCAAAGGTCTGTGATAAATGCGGACAGCTCGTACTTACCTATCGCCAATCTATGAGCTGCATAGTCTGCGGTGGACCGCTGAAACCGGTCAAGAGCGCACCCTAAACAAGCACTAACAAGCGATCTGGGTCGCCTCAGTGGTCCCAGCCCAGCGATCTTTGAATTTGGTTCGTGAAGAACGGGGAATACCAGACTTCTCAGTGTCTTAGGGCTGCTTGTATTGAGACGGTCAGTTGTCCATCGGTCTCAATTGTATCCAGCAGGTGAGTGTACGCTGGAATCGGATTGTGGCTTCTATGCAGATACGAAAAGTGGATTCCGTTTACTTCTGTATGAAGTGCCGTATACGCCTCAGCTGCGATGCGGATCCCACCTCCAAACGGGTTACGGGAGAGGGTCTGTCTGACCTTTTCGGGAACTGGGATACCAAACTTCTGACTCACGAATAGTAGATTCTTCAGTCCAGACGGAATGGACACTTGTACGAAGATTGGTACTTTCAGACCTTGGGATCGAAGCTTATCGACGTGGTCGAGCACGCTTTTATCGTCAAATGCGGTGTTCGTGACAATATAGTCTGCTCCAGCATCTACCTTGCGGAGCGTTCGCGAAGTCTCTCGTTCCTGGTCCTTGGCATATTGGTTCGTAACAGCCCCGATGCAGGGGTGCTGACCATCGAAAGTTGATAGAACTCCTCGAATCAGATCCTCTGTCTTTCTGAAATCGTAATCCTCGATCCGGTGTCCGGGGTAGGGATCCCCAAAGACGACCAGGAAATTGTCGAGCCCCTTCTTGCACAGTGAAGGAACGAGGGATAGGTCCGATCGGCGAAAATCTCTGCATGTCAGCGACGGAACAGCCTCAGCGCCGGTCTTTCTGACCATGACTGCTGAAGCGAGACTCCTTGTCTGGGGCGTAACTCTGAATCCTGCTGGATAGCTGAGATCGTTTTCGCCATTTCTCAAGGCGGGAATAGTGATGGCGTCAACGCGGCCCTGCAGAATTGGCAGGTGGGCCGGTATGACGCGGTTCGGGATTAGCTCAACCGTCACAATGCGGTGACTATTCGCTGCATCCGAGAGTCTCACTGGGTCGCCTCCCTGGCGAGCTCTGCGCCCTTGACGGTGCTGTTGAGTTTCGCGAGAGTCACCTCCCAGGTCCTGGTTCTCAGTCCGCAGTCTGGGTTAGCCCAGATCTTCGCCGGATCTCCTACGACCTTTGCGGCGTAGAGTAGTCGGTCGCGTACGAGTTCGGGCGATTCGAAGATATTTCGTCCAGCTTCCTTCCCTGAACCGGATGGGACGTGTCCGGAAAAGTCGTGCACGTGGACGACTCCGACGCCAAACTCGCCGTCATAACCATTCTGGATGAAGTACTCCAGGTCCCGGTATCCTTCCCGATGTTTAGCGTCAACCCCTAGACTTGTACCGTCTCTGTTGGCAAATTCTAGTGCGAGGTGGGTGCACTTGTCGAGTTTCGGAGCGTACTGTGCGAGTACTTTGTAACCTATCTCTGAAGGATAACATGTGTGGTCGCTGAACTTGCAATTGAATCCTCGAACTGTCTCATTCCAGCCCTCGACAAACAGGTCCATGTCCGCGGGCTCGGGGTGCGTAGTGATCGCGGGCTCATCGATCTGGATCCACTCAGCCCCAGCATCGACTAGGTCGCGGATCTCTATCTCTGGCCGTATCACTTGTTCGACGAAGTCGAGTAGGAACTCTCTCTTCGCCTCCTGCTTCTGCTTCTTGAGACTCACGCTGGTTCGTCCACCGGAGTAGTGACCACTGAAGGACCAGTCGACTAGCGTGTAGGGTCCAGTAATCGGGACCTTCAGTTGCCCCTTCGCATTCTTCTTGACGTCGAGGAATTCTTGGAGGTAGATCGGATGCTTCCGGTGAATCTTGGACTCGGCGACAGCCTTGTTGAAGTACTTGTAATCGAACGATTGGACATGACCGAGGACCCTCATTCCTTCGACACCCCGGATAACGTGCTCGTACATCTCCACCCGTTGCTGTTCTCCGCCAACCCCAACATTGTCGAGACCGGTCTGCTCGAACAGTCTCAACCCATAGATTGTGGAAAGCTCTAGAAGTTCTCGAATGCGATCATTCTGCTCCTGCACGGCCAGAAGTTGTTTGGCCCGGTCTTGAAAGTCTGGAATACCTAATCGCTGCGCCCATTCCTCAGCCTCCACCAAGTCCTTGCTCGAGAGCGGCTGGGTCAGGCCCTTCGTTCGCCATCGTGGCTTCGCTAAGCTTCCGATCTCTTGAACAGGATACAACTTCGACATCTATCGTCTCTCCTCAAACAATCTGGTAGCGTCGGCGAGGGCTCGTGCCTTGACATCTGCGACCTTTCGCGGCACGAATTTGAGGTCGGAGTTTGGAACGAGGACAACATCTCCGCCGACGATGTGTGTCGATACACGTGTCGTGGTTTCAGCGATCCACTCCGGATTCTCCGCGTTTGACTCGCGTCCATCTATGATGCCTAGGGCTAGCTTCTTCGTCGTCTCGATCCTCAATTTGGAATAGTCTGTCTCGAACAGGTCAATTCCTATTGTCTCGACGGGGAGTTTCAGAAGATCTGGCAGGATGGTCGTTGCGTCGCCGAAGTATGTGTGGACCGAGAACTTTGCCTGGATTCCGTCTACTGTCTTTCGTAGTGCGGCCAATGCATTGTCGAGTTCATTTCTACCCAGTGCCTGTTCCCTGTAGGGTCGATAGACGAGGCAGGGCTCTGACAACTGGAATCGCGAAACACCTGCATCTCTCAATCGCTTGATTATTTCATGTTCAGCCGCAGCAACTTCCGAAAGAAGCTCGGATTGACTTGTGTAGTGCAGGTTCTCTGATAGTTCCGAGAAGGTGTAGGGTCCGGGGAGAGTTACTTTCCAGCCCTTGGTTCTTGGTAAAAGGTCGGTGCGTATGAAATTCTTGGGTTCGAATGCGTGGACTCCTATTTTTCCTGCGATGGTCGGTTTCTTGTAGAATGTGTTGGTGTCGAACCATCGATCGTACCGCGTTCCAGTTGCAACGCCGTCTAGTGACTCGACGACGGGTCTTAGCTGGTCATGCCAGGCGAAGGCTCCGTCTGAGAATGTTTCGAAGCCTGAGTCGTCCTGTAGCTTTACTAGCTCCAGCGTGTCTTGTTCGATTTGTTTCTTTACGGTATCGAGATCAGTTTTTGCTCTGTCGTATGATCGTGTTAGTTCTATGAGTTGTTCCGAGCGGGGATAGATTCCGCCGAGCTGAGCTTTAGGTGACATGACTTCTTCTCGAAGCTTTCGATTATTCCAATTATATAAGTTCTGTTGTACCAATATTCCGATGGGAATTACATATTCATTCAGGATTCTATTCCGAAGGGAATATCTCATAGTCATTGGATAGTCTAGAGTATCATGCTTCCTACCCTCGATGAGATCCCGAAGAAACGTAAAGCACTAGGCCTTACCCAGTCCAAACTCGCGCAGCTCGCAGGAGTCAGCCAATCCATAATCGCAAAGATCGAATCCGGAACAGTCGACCCGTCATACTCGATAGCGAAACGATTGGTCGAAGCTCTCGAGAAAGAGAGCATCCAGACCTCGCGACCCAGAGTCAGCGAGATCATGAGCAGACCCGTCATCTCAGTCTCCAAAACCCAACTAGTCCGAGACGCTGTGGATCTGATGAGAAAGCGAGGCTACTCACAACTCCCAGTGCTCGATGGAAACAGGTGCGTCGGAAGCATCTCAGAAAAGACCATCCTAGACCGTGCAGCCCGCGGAGAACCGCTAGAATCACTACTCAACAACCGAGTCCGGGACATTATGGACTCGCCGCTCCCAATGGTCAACGACGATACGCCATTGGAAATGGTTCTAGGTCTATTGCAAGGAAACTACGGCGTCCTCGTAACCAAGGGAGAGAGCACCATCGGGATACTCACAAAATCTGACATATTGAAAGTCAAGCAATAGCACCCTACTGCCCCGTCTCGGGTCGCGCAGCCACCCGACTGCCTCGCGATGTGGAATTGTTTCCGGTGAAGGTTCATGGTAGTAACAGCATCCATATCCAAGATTGCGCTCTGCTTCCTCTCGGCTCAAGATTACCAGTCAGGACGCTTGTAAGTGGATAGGTCGCAAATA
>WNGO01002966.1_pt1 | contig 10885 bp, 7 predicted proteins | sample 5400511 | NCBI WGS metagenome assembly WNGO01 (sample SAMN13153380, study PRJNA577476) | soil metagenome | isolation source: 20 cm soil or saprolite under Garry oak tree replicate 2 | place: USA:California | collected 2016-06-15
TGATAGCGCACGGACATCTCGCTGATGGGTTGTTCAATCACGTGCATGGCATCCTTGCTCGCCAGTCCTGCAACCCAGTGATTATCTTTATTTAGGTACTCCCAGTTACCGGAAGGCTTCGCCATCTTATCTCGTGGCAGCCGCATCTCCGTCATAAACCCGCGGCCCTCACCTTCACTGACCTGCGTATACCAGATCACGTACTTGCCATCGGGTACCATGGAGACGCCGGGCCAAAGATGGGCGTCGGTAAGGTCTTGAATCCCGACATGCCATTTTTCAGGCGCTGTGCGCACGTTATCAATCGCCGCCAGCTTGGTACCGACAATCTCGAATCCGAAAGCATCGCCGAGACTGGCCCCGGGCTTGTTGCGAACCGCGAGTAGAGACAGATAGAGAGCCTTGCCCGCAAGAAATCCGTCCAGTGGCCAGTAATACAGTTCGTCGGTGCCGGTATCGAAAAACGACCGCGGCTTAGGGCTGTTGGGGGCCTTCCAGAAATAACGCAGGGTGCAGTTCTTGCCCTGCTCACATTTAGAAATGCCGACGCTGTTATGAACCATGGTTTTGGCCTGATTCCTAAGCTTGGTTTCGGCGGTCCCTACGAATGTGTCGCCGAACAGCCAAAGGCTCTCGGTGGAGGTAAGCGGAATGGAGTAGGCATCGTCAGCTCCCAGCCACCCATCTGTATAACCAAACTCGGGCAGCGGCCGGATCGTGCCTGGCCTGCTGGTCGCGGCTGCGGAAGAAGAGATATCCGACTGGCCCGCAAGCGATCCGATAAAGAGAAGGAGAAATGCGAACGGTTTCATGGATACCTCGAGTCGCTAAAAGAGCTCTCTAACGAAGGTTCAGAACTCGCGCAAGATCAATCTAAAACTTAGTTCTCGCAAGGTGCTCATCGCAACTCAGCTCACTTCAATCCGGCAATCTTCACGCGAATAAACTTCGGTCGATATGTGTCTGCGTAAAGGAGATCTCCGCTGTTGCTCGCGTTCAAATCATAAGAAATCAGCAGCTGGCCATTGCTGGTGAACTGCGGGTGGGCATGCGGATTGTACGTCAGAATAATCCCAGCGAGCGATTGTGACGAGGTCATCCCTGGTACCTTCGTGGAGCCGGTTTCCGGTGTTGAATACACCACATCTTTCGCCGAAAAGGGTCCCTGTGGCCTGCAGGCAGAATAAAGAGTGATATCTTTCCACGTTCCGAACGGGACCTTTGTGTCTTGGGCCACCAACAGGTAAGTCGTTCCCGCACTGCTGTGGATTTTCTTCACGCTATATTCGCTGCTGACGTAATCGCCCGCGTTGTTCGGGTCGTTTGGTGCGCCGATGATCTGCACCGCGTTGGTCAGCCCGGTAACCCAGCTATTTCCGTTCCAAACGTACCAGTTGTTCGTGTTGGCGACCCCAGAAACTCCAACGGCTGGATTCGTGAGCGCGATGAACGGAAATCTGCCGTTTTGCGCGTTGTCCTCAATCCCGTAGACATAGAGATAGTTGTTGCCGTAGCTGCCATCGAGCCACATCGCAGTTCCCCAATGAACCACATTTCCGGACGGGACATTGCTCAGGAGCGTGATGCTCTCAAGGGCCAGACTAGGCAACGATAACTGGGCAATTGCGCTGCCGTAGTAATTGAAGCTGCTGTCCCACTCCATCACAAAGGTCCAAAGTTTCTTTGTTCCTGTGCCGTCCACCTGCACCACTACTGAGTCTCCCATCCAATAGAAGTGACCCGTGACGGCGGCAGTCGCGGGTACGAAGTACGAGGTCGAGTATCCGGAAGTGAGATCCTTGGGTCCCATGAGCGTTGACAATTGTCCGGTGGCCGCGCTCTGCACGACGATGCTGTTGTGCGCGTGATAAAGGTTCGTGGGCGGATTGCACAGCGGTGCACCGCAGTTCGCAGCACGTGTACGCAACCCGTTGGAATTCGTACTCACCGTTCCGTCGCCGCTTAACGTCGGGTACTCACCGACATACGAGTCAGAAAAGAAAAACGCGCTGTCGCCGCTCGGCAACAGCACCGAGTAGGTGCTGTCAGCTCCGGTCCAGCCGGGCATGCCTAAGGGCTCTTTCCCAGTTCCCGGACCATTCTCGGTATATTCGGAATCGAAATGAGAATCTAGGGTGCCCCTTCCAGCAGTCACCGTACAGGTTTGGGCCGCTAGTGGATGTGAAGCAAGCGTCGAAAAACCGAGAGTGAGTAACAACGCCACGGATATCCGGAAGCTCTTCATTGGCCGGATTTGCCTCATATTAGCCTCCTTAGAAGTCGCAGTAGCAGAAAATACGAAGGCCCCGGAACGCGTAAGTTCCGCCAAACGCTACTAACTTTTCACTGAAAAGGCAAGACAGAAATGATCGAAGTACGCTATTTAGATCATCGTTTCCTTCACTTTCGTGGTAAAGATACACAAACTGCCGTCAAGTGCGTCTAATTCCTGTATGCTGTCGGGCAAGGATTCTAGATGCAGGTTGTTCGAAAAGGGTGCTAGCGGTTTTCGACATTGGAGGCGAGATCGCATGAGCGGGCAAACGCAACTGACATGGAATCGCAGATCTTTTTTGAAGGCAGGTGCCGCAGCGGGTCTGCTTTCCCGCCTCTCCCCCAGTCTTGCAGCTTCTCGAATTCGCACGCATCTGCCGGCTATCCCAACTGTGGATGATCTGTCTGGTGATCGGCTGGTTCATCGCCTCAGAGACCTGTACAGTTCGCCCACTGCGCAAAACGAATACGGATACGTGCAAGCAGCAAAGTCGGTCTCCGGAATTACGGCCCTGTCATTGCCGCCTTTCGGCTGTTGCGGAGTTCCCGACACACCCTGGAGTCCCGGCTTTCTCCTTTCCTGTGAACTGTTCTTGAATGGCCGCATCCTCATTTCGTATCCGGACGGCGGTGATGAAGTCGCCTATACATGGCACCCCCATCGGGTCGTGCGTGAAACCCAGGCCGATGGATTGAAATTCACGACCGAAATGTTCATGCCCCCGAAACGTCGTGCCGTCGCTGAATCCATTCGCATCAAGAACCTCGCCAACGAGCCGCGGAAGATCAAACTCGGTTTCGACATGCGTGCAGCTGTAGCCAAAAAGACGACACAATGGATGACGTATTCGCCGGGAGAACCGGACAATCTGATCCACTGGGATGAAACTCGCGGCTGCCTCGTATTCGAAGCGCAGCACAGCCAGGCGGTTTCCGTACAAGGGATCTCGCCAAAGGTGAGCGGTGTCGATTCAGGTCGGATGTTGGTTGTCGAAGTGACGCTCGGGCGCGGAGAAACAAAAGAACTCCATCATGTAAACGTAGTCGACGCTGACGGGCAAGCCGCACTGACGGCCTATGACGATCTTCAGGCCAATTTCCGCCAGGTCTTGCGTGAGAACGAGCAGGCGTTCAACAGTTTATTGCGGTCGGCATTCACTCCGGGGAATTCGGACTTTTCCGGCTATCTTCCGCAGCTCGAAACCGATGACGAATCCCTGTGGCAACTCTATATGGCGGGTTTCAGAAACCTAATATTTGCGCGGCGGGTCTCCCCGGATTCGAAGTATGGAACTACTTACATCACGCTGGGCGGCCGGGTGCTTCCGACTCTTAGCTTCCCCTGGGATACATCACTGACTTCATTGAGCCTTGCACTGCTCGATCCGGATGCGCTTCGCCGGCTGGTCGAAAACTGGTTTGTGCAGGACATGCATCAGCATCTCGCGACCGACTACGTCACCGGTGAGGCCGTCGGACCATGGTATGGCGTGAACGACATGGCCATCGTACGATGCGCTCAAAACTATCTGCGAGTCACCGGCGACCTCGCGTGGCTCGATAAACGCATTCACGACAAGACAGCTCTGGATCATCTGCTATTTCACGCTACCTACTGGAAACTGCTCGACAAGGCTTCCCACGGCCTGGGCGATTATGGAAAACTGGAAAACTTGCTCGAAGTTGTGAGCACATATCTGCACGAAACCGCCGGAATGAATGCCGGCAACGTGTCTTCCATGCGCTTCGTTGCGGACTTGCTCGAACGGCGCGGTAATTCGTCGCATGCTTCCCAATTACGCGCTGAGGCACAGAACCTCGCGCAACGCATCAATGAAAAACTGTATGTTCCAGGGAAGGGCTGGTGGAAATGTGGGCAACCGGATGGCTCCTTCCTGGAGGTCCGACACTGTTACGACTTCCTTTCCGTGCTGGACAACATGCTTGAAGATCTCAGCGATGCACAGAAGCGGGAGATGAGCGGATTCTTCTGGGAGCAACTCCACAGCAATTACTGGATGCGAGCGCTCTCACCTGACGACGTGGACGCGACATGGAATATTCGGCCGGACCATAGTTGGTTGGGCGCATACTCGGCATGGCCTCCCGCAACAGCTAAAGGACTGTACAGTACGGATTCATCAGCACGGGTTTCGGCTTGGGTAAAAAATCTGGGAAAGGCCGGGAACCAGGGTCCAATCGGGCAGGCACACTTTGTTGAAACTGCGTTTCCACTGGAACACGGAGCTGCATATAAGTGTCCCACGGATGCACCCTACCTTAATGACTGGTGCTGCATCTCCGGTGGAGGTTTCATGGATCTGGTCATCAACACTATATTCGGCGCGAACTTGACTCTTTTTGACGGGATTAGGGTTCAGTCGCGCCTCGCAGACTTTGATCCTAAGGCGCGGCTGGTGAATCTGCGGCATCAAGGCAAAAGCCACGTGATTTCATCGAACCGCGCAACACTTTCCACAGCGTGAGAAGAGGTTGCGCATGAGGGCTCTGGCAATCGACTTGGGAGGCAGCCACGCCAACTGCGGCATCGTCGAAGAACGGGCGATTCTGGCGAACGACGCGATTGCCGTCGACTGTGCAGAAGGCCTCCGACCGTTGCTGCCCCTCATTGTGGACACCTTCGATCAGCTCGCAAAAAGAACGAAACTCTCACTCGCGGACTGTAAAGGAGTCGCTGTGGGATTTCCAGGGCTTGTCGATGCCCGTGTGGGACGTGTGCTCTCGACTAACGCTAAGTATGAAGATGCCCCAAAAGTCGATTTTGCCGCTTGGGGCCGGGAGGCTCTTGGCCTGCCGCTGAGGATCGAAAACGATGCTCGGATGGCTCTGCTTGGCGAGTGCTATGCCGGTGCAGCAATGGGTGTGACCGAAGTCGTGATGATGACTCTGGGCACGGGTATCGGCGGCGTGGCGATGATTGAGGGGAGGCTGCTTCGCGGAAAACATGCCCAGGCCGGGTGCCTCGGTGGACACTTCCCAATTCTGTTCACTGGGCGTTGCTGCACCTGCGGTGCGATTGGCTGCGCAGAGGCGGAAGCGGCTGGATGGTCGCTGCCGCTCATCCTGAGAGAGTGGCCAGGGGCATCGGGAAGCACACTTTCGAAATACCAGAAAGTGGGCTTCAAGGAACTGTTTGAAGAAGCAGCGGCGGGAGACGAAGTTGCGCTTGCTGTTCGTGATCGCTGCCTGAGCGTCTGGTGCGCGGATGCCATTGCCCTAGTTCACGCTTATGATCCCGAAGTCATCGTGATCGGAGGAGGCGTAATGAAAAGCGCCGCGAACATTATTCCGATTATTCAGTCCCACGTGCGGAAGCACGCGTGGACGCCATGGGGCAAAGTGCAAGTCCGCGCTGCCGAACTGGGCAATGACGCTGCACTCCTCGGAGCGGTTCCGCTGCTCTCGGAAAAATTAGACTGAGAAATTAGCGCTGCCCCGTTTGGGCAGAGTTCAAGTTGTAGCTTGCAGCGTCAGACACGCATAACTTGAATTTGCGCCTTTTCAAAAGGCGCGATCATCTCGTCTGTTGCACCTGAATCGGTGATAAGAATGTGCAGGTCAGAGGTGGGGCAGATCCGCCAACCAGCAATCACGCCGAATTTGCTGTGATCAAGAACCGCGATTCTCCTTTGCGCGTGCTTAACCATCGCGGAATTAAGCTCGGCTTCCTCTGGGATGTAGCAACTGACCCCCCATTTCGGGTCGATTCCATCGGCGCCGATGAAAAGCGTATGAATCAACAGATGAGAGAGACTGTGCGCGGCTGTTGGCCCTACCAGCGAGAACCAGTCTCCACGCAAATGCCCTCCCGTGACGAAGATGTCCAAGTCCTTGCGCTTTGAAAGTTCCATGGCGACATTGACGGTGCTCGTGACCACTGTAATTTTGCGATTGAGAGGGAGTCCGCGAATTACTTCTGTGCTTGTAGTCCCTGGAGTCAGCGCGATGATCTCTCCATCTCTTATTAGCGATGCTGCCGCCCTCCCGATTCGCCGTTTTTCCTCCGCGAATCTTTCGACTTGCGCTTGAAATGAACGGTCGTTGCGAAATGGCTCGTAAAACAGGGGCTCGATAGAGACAGCTCCGCCGTGCGTTCGACGGAGCAAGCCCTGCTTTTCCAGTGCGTCCAGGTCCCGGCGAATCGTCACTAGTGAAACGGTCAGTTCTTTGCTCAACCCTTCTACGGACACCGACCCTGACTGTTGCAGCGAAGTGAGAATATGGGCGAGCCTCACCTGTTGTTTATCTGGGCTGTCTGAGTCTGGACTGGGAGAATCGCCAAAATCGGTTAGCGCCCTTTCCGCCCGGCTTCGCTTGATCAATATCGGACCTCCCCAAGGAATTGATTTTCATTCGCGAGAGAAAAATCTAACCGCACGCCCCACTCATTGAGCTTGCCAATAATCGTAGTAGCGTTATATCCCGAACCTCACATAAATTCCAGGCCTGATGCCATATCGCAAATCCACGATACTGCCACAGGAGAACCGCTTGTAGGGGCTTTCAAGCGGGTACTTCTTGACAGAAAGCCTACATAAGGATACTTTTTACTTGCGATTGTATGGAAAACGAAGGTGCGACTGGTTTCGTTCGACTATTGCATGAAACCTTCGGATTTTCTGCCAGAAAGACTTAAAGATACGTCCCAGAGCGAACCGTGTCAGCGGGCGCATGCTAAACGTTGTAGTCCGACCAGTTGCTCAATAACAAGCAGATGGCTAAGCACTCAAACTACGACAAGCATCCATGCGTTCCTGTGTCCAACTCCAGGTCGGAATGCTGGGTAGGCTGGCCTGAGATCCTCCAGAGGATGAGGGAGTGTTCTGGACAGAGCCGCTGTGTCCTTTGCGTCGAGTGCTATCCGGGCGTATTCGAAAGCTCGGTCAGGACCGCGCTGGAAGAAGGTTTGCGACCGGAGGCCGTAATGTACGCGGGAGATTTGCTGAAGCCCCCGCGCGATGTGGATCATATGTTGCAGCCGATCCTAGGAGACGATCCAGTGTTTGGCTCGATGAACGACATTACCCTGGGAGACTTCTTCGATCCGGGCAAACTCAACCAGGCGCGCGCGAAGGCGGTTAATTGGCCCGGGGGCCTACTGCTCATCCTAGGAGTCGGTGCCGCACTCGTTTCTCCTGCCCCCGACGTCCTGGTGTACGCAGACATGGCGCGCTGGGAAATACAGGGCCGCCAGCGGCGCAACCAGATCGCGAATTTTGGAACTGACAATCTAACGGAGAGCTCCAACCTAAAATACAAGAGGGCTTTTTTCGTCGATTGGCGAGCCGCCGACCGGCTGAAGAAGGAAATTCTCGCGAAAGTTGATTTTCTGCTCGATACCAACAGTGCGGTTCCGAAATTAGTGAGCGGCATGGCGGTGCGCGAGGGCTTGAAAAGGACCGCGACTCGTCCGTTTCGGGTAGTTCCTTATTTCGACCCCGGACCGTGGGGAGGCCATTGGATGGAAGAAGTATGTGACCTGCCCAATGACGCACCGAATCATGCGTGGTGTTTTGATTGCGTGACCGAGGAGAACAGCCTCCTGCTCGGATTTGGCGACACTCGAGTGGAGTTACCTGCTATCGATCTCACATTCCTGCAGCCGAGGGAACTGCTCGGAGATTTCATCCATTCCCGGTTCGGCGCCGAGTTTCCGATCCGTTTTGATTTTCTCGACACCATGGGTGGCGGCAACCTGTCTCTCCAGGTGCATCCGCGGACAGAGTACATCCGCCGGCAGTTTGGCATGGGCTACACCCAGGACGAGAGCTATTACCTGCTGGATGCGGGTGACGACGGTTGCGTTTATCTCGGAGTGAAAACCGGTATCGATCGCGAAGCTATGATCCGCGAATTGCGGGCGGCCCAAGATGGTGGCCCGCCGTTCCACGCGGAGGGTTACGTGAACAGATTTCCCGCGCGAAAACACGATCATTTCCTTATCCCTGCCGGTACTGTCCATTGCTCGGGCCGGAACAGCATGGTTCTCGAGATTAGCGCAACCCCTTATATCTTCACTTTCAAACTCTGGGACTGGGGCCGGCTGGGCCTGAATGGTTTGCCGCGGCCGATCCACATTGATCATGGAATAGCAAACATCGCTTGGGAGAGGGATACCGAGTGGGTCCGGAAGAGCCTGATTAACCGTGTAGAGTTTGTTGGCAGCGGCCAGGGGTGGAGGGAAGAGCGAACCGGGCTTCACGAACTCGAATTCATCGAAACTCGCCGGCGTTGGTTCACGGATATCACTCGGCATCACACTGAGGCCACGGTGAACGTACTAAATCTGGTGGAAGGAAGAGAAGCAACGGTGGAGAGTCCGACGGGAGACTTTGACCCATTTGCGGTCCATTATGCGGAAACATTTATTGTTCCGGCTGCCGTCGGTGCGTACACCATCCGTCCCAGTGGAGAGTCCCAGGGATCAAATTGCGCGACGATCAAAGCCTCCGTCAGGGCGAAATGAACTCGCCGGCGCGTTCGCTTCGGAAAAAGAACGGCGCGCCCCTGGTCTTGCAAGGCGGCGAGTCCGGATCTCGATCGTAAGCGAATGGATTTCGCTTCGGAGGATTTGTGCACTCATCGTCCGGGAACATGGAGTCGAACACGATCGATGCGAAAGCGCAATCCCTGGGCTACGTCGTGCTCCTGGCGATAACAACGGCGATCTCGGGATTTCTTTTCGGTTTCGACACCGCGGTAATTAACGGAGTGCTGCTTCTCCTGCGCCGCCAGTTTACGCTTTCTAATCTGCAAACCGAAGTAGCTGCCAGTTCGTTATTGTTGGGGTGTTTGCTAGGGGCAGCCGGTGCCAGCATGATCGGAGACCGCTACGGCCGCAGGAAGTCCCTTATCCTCTCTGCCGTGCTGTTTGCGCTTTCCTCTTTGGGTGCGGCAGCGGCAAGTACGATTGCATTTTTCTCCATAGCGCGGCTTATAGGTGGACTTGCGATAGGCCTGGCATCTGTTCTTACGCCCGTTTACATTGCGGAAATTTCTCCTTCGAAGAATCGAGGGACGCTAGTCTCGATGAATCAACTCGCGATTGTGATCGGCATTCTGGCGGCTTATCTCGTCAACTGGCAACTATCGAAAATGGGAGAAGCGAGTTGGAGATGGATGCTGGCCGTCGCGGCCATCCCCGCTGTGGCGTTTTTCGCGGGACTTTTTGCGATTCCCGAGAGTCCTCGCTGGTTGATCAGCAGAGGTCGGTATGGCGAAGGTCAGCAGATTCTAGCGCGAATCTTTGGCGCGAAGGCGGCTGAAGAGCAAGTTCGCTCGGTGCAAAAGGCCGCAGCCGGCGAAGAAGGCTCCTGGCATGAGGTGTTTTCTCCGGCAATGCGCAAGCGTCTCGGAGTTGGAATGGCCCTCGCGCTGTTCTCACAGGTTACCGGCATTAATACTGTGCTTTATTACGGTTCCATCATCATTAGCGAACACTTCCCCGGGCAATCTACGGGCATGGCATTGGCCTCAAATGTCATTATTGGTGCCGTGAACCTGATTTTTACGATCGTCGCAATGGTCTTCCTGGATCGATGGGGACGACGAGCGATTTTGATGACCGCAAGCGGTGGCATGGGGCTGGCCCTGACTCTACTCGTGATCGGTTTGCACGTTCACAATGCGCCGGCAGGCTTAGTGCTTGGTAGCATCCTCTTGTATGTAGCCTTTTTTGCTTTGGGAATGGGACCAGGCCCATGGTTGATTATTTCCGAAATCTTTCCGACTAAAGTGAGAGGCCGGGCGGCTTCCATAGCAACGTCCACTCTTTGGACCGGAACACTAGTCGTCACGTTCACTTTTCTGACTCTCGTAAACGTCCTAAATCTTTGGGGTACGTTCGCCATCTACGGAGCGCTCTCGTTTGTCTGTTTCTTTTACGTGTGGAGGACTGTTCCAGAAACCAAGGGGCGAACCTTGGAGCAAATTCAGGAGGCTTGGGGTAAATAGGGGGCCTTTATGGGCAGCTTCGGCCGCCGGGGATTCTTAGGAGGTTTATTAGCCTCGGGCGCAGCAGCGGCCGCCGGCCGCAAAGAAACACTTGAAGGCGCAGCGAGAAATGCGCACCCCGCACCAGAAAACATTTCCCCTACCGCCGTTGATTTTCGCTATGCACCGCGTCTGTCCCAAGCAACCATTTGTTTTCCGGATGATCCGAAGAAAACCCTGGTGGGCCAAGCCGGCGGGCTGCGCTACGGCTTCGCAAAGAATCTTCTGGTAGGCATGGAGGATTTTGCCACCGTTTGCACGTTCTCGGTGGCAGGAATGCAGGACGACCGGGTGGTTCGTCAGTGGATCGAAGCCCCTCAAGTCCCGATTGTGCACACGTTAATTGAACGACCGACCGCCACCCTCGAGCTAATAACGATCCCTTCGCTCCGACAGCTCGCACCACCATGCGGTCATGCTAACGGATGCAGCCGTGTGTAGTCGACGAAAGAGCGATCCCGAATCTTAGTCCTGCATTGCGCAGTCAGTTCCGAATGAACTCACCGCAATCCCTGGCATGTTCCCATTGTGAGATTCTAAGCTCGATGAGATTCCTGTAAATTGTTGCTCTCTCAGGGCTTAGGCTCTCCAGGCGCAG
>WNGO01004308.1_pt1 | contig 10882 bp, 14 predicted proteins | sample 5400511 | NCBI WGS metagenome assembly WNGO01 (sample SAMN13153380, study PRJNA577476) | soil metagenome | isolation source: 20 cm soil or saprolite under Garry oak tree replicate 2 | place: USA:California | collected 2016-06-15
GGCCGCCGGAAATGGTTTCGCCTTCAGCTGTTGCCGACGGCGCTGTTTCGAAAACCCAAAGGTCATGCCGGAATCTCTGACTTCTAGTTGCGAAAGCAGCTGCTTTGTTACGACGGAACAAAATCGGTTTCAGTCGAGATGGTGGATTCGCCTTTGTTCTGTTGCAACGCCTGCTCCACGGCGCGCCAAGGAAGCATGGCGCATTTGACCCGCTGAGGGAATTTTCGCACACCCTGCATTACTTGAAGATCCCCTAACATTTTAGGCGCGTCCGCTCTTTCGTCTGTTACCAGATCGTGAAATGCTCGGAACATTTCTGTCGCCTCGGCCCGACTTTTTCCTTTCAGCTTCATTGTCATCAGGGAAGCCGAGGCCTGGCTGATGGCGCAGCCGTGTCCGGTGAACCTGATATCCTGCAAGCCGCCGTCCGTATCGAACTTCACTCAAAATTTCGTGGTCGCCGCGAATGATCGAGGATGACCGCCTGGTAAAGCTCCTCCAGCTCCGGGTTCATGAGAAGAAACGCACGGCCTCGCTCAGGATTTCAATCATTCGATCGATCTCCTCTTTCGTATTGTAAAAGTAAAAGCTCGCCCGCGTTGTTCCCGGCAGGCCGAATCTGCGCATCAAGGGCTGGTTGCAATGATGACCTCCGCGTAAGGCCAGGCCGTAGCGGTCGGCGAACGTTGTGAGATCGTGCGGGTGCACACTTTTCATCACGAAACCAACCAGCGCGCCACGCTCTTCGCGTGGTCCAAGCACCCGCATTCCGGGCAACTCCTCGAGTCGTTCCATGGCATAATGAGCGAGCTCGGTGTCGTGCTCGAGAATTGCGGGGCGTCCGATCTGCTCGATATAATCAATGGCTGCTTCCAGTCCGATCGCTCCCGCAATATTCGGCGTGCCCGCCTCAAACCGGTGGGGCGCTTTCTTGAACGCGCTTCTTTCCAAAGTGACACTGACGATCATTTCGCCGCCGCCATGCCAGGGCGGAATCGCATCCAGAACCTCGGCACGGGCATAGAGTGCACCTATCCCAGTCGGGCCGCACATCTTGTGGCCGGAGAAAGCTAAGAAATCGCAACCCAACTCCCGGACATTGATCGGCGCATGTCCCACGCTTTGTGCTGCATCGACCAGCGTGAGGGCCCCAATGGCACGCGCTTTCTCACAAAGATGGGCCACCGGATTGATTGTCCCGAGCGAGTTCGAAACGTGGGTGAAGGCAAAGAGTTTTACGTCGCGGGTGAGCAATGAAGAGAGCTGTTCGAGCGCGAGCGTGCCATCATCATGGACCGGTACGAAGCGCAGCCTGACACCGGTCCGCTCAGCCAAGAGTTGCCAGGGCACGAGGTTGCTGTGATGTTCCATTTCCGTTAGAAGGATTACGTCGCCCTCGCGAAGAAATTTCCCGCCCCATGCCTGCGCTACCAGATTGATGCTTTCGGTGGTTCCGCGTGTGAAGACAATCTCGTCGGGGCTGGCAGCACCAAGGAAGTCCGCCACCCGACGACGTGACCCTTCGTACGCTTCCGTCGCGCGCGAGCTCAATTCATGCAGACCGCGGTGCACATTGGCGTTGTTGTGCTCGTAGTAACGGCGAAGTGCATCGAGCACGCTTCTCGGTTTCTGCGAGGTCGCAGCGTTGTCGAAGTAGATCAAAGGCTGGCCGTGTGCCTTCTCATGGAGGATCGGAAAATCCTCACGAATAGCCTTCCAATCGACCTCTGCAGTAGCCGCCTGGTGCATGGCCTAATCTGCCCCGTCCCATACCGCATGCCAATTTATTCAGGGACCCCCCTGCAGACGCCTGTTCAATCCTACACAGCGGGATTGTCGTTATACTCAACTAATTGCCCATCGGTATATCCGTTTTTCCAAAAAAGCCTGATCTGGGCTTCCTGAGAGGCGGTTCGTGTTTCGAAATGTCGGACCGTTCGAGCAGCTTTGACCCGGAGTGGTTGAGGATACCACGCCGGCTCGGCAGGTTTGACGACACGTCCCGCCATGGCGCGATAAGCCGTACACCTCCAGGGTGACAGCTGCTATGTTCGGGCATGAGGGATCTTGAGGATGAACCCCTTACGCATTCGATAGATTTTGCTTCACGCGCACGCCGCGTCTTTGCTATAATTCCTAGAAATTGAACCATAACCGCCCTCTTTAAGGCAGGAGTTTCGTCCCATTCCATGAAAGCTCGCATCGCCCGCCATGTGGCAATCTATGTTCTGATCGCCATCGCCGGTTATGGAATCGGCGCCTGTCGCCAAAACGTAATGCTTAATCCCAGCGAGGATGACCTCCTGGTCCTCAATGGCTGTGTCATTTCCGCATGCAACTACCTGGCAGCCGTCAAAACTCAGCACAAGTTGGAGCAAAACTTTTGGGCAAAAATTCTCCTGGTTCGTTATGTCGATCACCCCGCCGGCCACGCCTACTGCGTGTGGGAAACCGATGGCACCATTTATGGCTATGATCGCAATGCCGGCGGATTTCCGATTCCCGTCTATACCCACGACGCGAAGCCGATCGCCGTCATTTTGGCCGAGGAATTGTCAAGGCATCTTCACGAAAAACTCATGGTGAGCCAAGCCGAGTTCGTAGAACCGTCGAGCAAGGTGCGAAATTATTAGGGGAGTTCTTTAAGGTTAGGAGCGGCGTGTTTCGGTTCCCGCCGCCCTTTACCCTGCCCTCTCTCCTCTTGGGAGGAGAGAGGGTTAAGGGTGTGGCAAGGAACGGCTTTTTGCTACGCCCGTCCAGCTCGGACCTGCCGACCACACCAATGCGACTGTAAGTCGCCTAACTTATTTTTATTTTGACGCTTAGAAATCGCTTTTGCCTTAGACGGCAGTTAGAAACAGCCGCTCCTTGTTAAAAAATCTTGGTCGCTCATTATTTGCGTGTCACAGTGATTTCACCACGATGACGAGGAATGTCGGCGCCTCCAAGACCAGAGTAATTTTCTGGGGCGTACGCGGCTCTATTCCAACACCGGGGCCCGGCACGGTCCGATATGGCGGTAACACCAGTTGCGTGGAAGTGCGTGCCGAAGGCGAAATCATCGTCCTCGACGCCGGCTCGGGAATTCGCCTTCTCGGCCAATCGTTGCAGCACGAGTTCGGTTCCGATCCAATCCGACTGGCGATCCTGATTTCACACACCCACTGGGACCACATCCAGGGACTCCCCTTTTTTCTCCCGGCTTATAGCGGGAAAAACCAACTCCGGGTCTTCGGTTATGACGGCACCCGCACGCGACTGGGAGAGATTCTCGCCGGCCAGATGGAGACACCGTTTTTTCCAGTCACCATGGCAGAGTTGCCCGGAAAAATTCAGATTGAAGAGTTGAAAGACAACGATTTTAAAATTGGAAAACTCCAGGTGCGCTCGAAGTTTTTGAATCACCCGGGAGTTTGCGCGGGCTATCGCATTAACACGCCGGCCGGTTCGGTTGTTTACATGCCAGATAACGAGCCGTTCGAACAGCTCGATGTGCAGTTGCGAAATCGCGGTATAGGAAACACTGCGCGTAAATTCAGATCACCGGCAGAAGAACGCGCTGAGCTCATCGAATTTTTGCGGGGAGCCGATCTGCTCATTCTCGACGCGCAGTACACCGACGAGGAATATCAACGGCACATCGGCTGGGGACACGGCTCGATCAGCAGCGTGGTCTCACTCGCAGCCGACGCGGATGCAAAACGGCTAGTGTTATTTCATCATGATCCGAATCACGACGACGAGACGGTAGACAAGATCGTGGACAAGGCGCGGATGCAGATCGCGCAGTTGGGCAAGTCAATAGCGGTGGAAGGCGCGCGCGAAGGTAGCGAATTGATTTTGAGCTGAGAACTTTGACTGTAAGGGCGTCAAAACACGCGACGAGGGTGTCAGGCGCTACCAGAGCGACACGCTTGAAAGGAGCATAATTTAGAGGTTACTTTTCCTTTCGATTTCCTCGTGGTGTAACGGTAGCACCAGAGATTCTGGATCTCTTTGTCTAGGTTCGAATCCTAGCGAGGCAGCCAGGATAATCAGCGAGCTTGTCGCCGAATTTGTCCGCAGTAGAATGGGGCCGGCGCCCTGGGGGAATTGCCACAGTTTACACTTATGGCAGACGAACTTAATCAATTAAGGAATGAGGTAGCGCGGCTGCGACGCGAACTCGACCATGTTTTACGCGTGCTGGGTCAGGAAGAAAAGCTGCCACAGCAGCCGCGCCCGCCGTTCTTACTGCTCGACGCCGAAGTGATATCGATACGTCACAGCGCCGATAAGATGCCGATTCTGCTCAAGGCCGAAGAGGGATATGCCTGCATATACCTGAACGATAACGACGGCCGGGCGCGCGGATTGTTTCAAATAGACGAGAACGGGAGCGCGCGTTTTGAGATTTGGAACAAGGACCAGGAGGTCGTGGTCTCAATCGGCGAAACCAAGGACGGCGCGGGCGAGATTTTTGTGGCGTCGGCTGACGGAAAACCACGGGCCGGGTTGAAGGTGCATGAGCTGGGCGGCATCGTAAGCGCGCAAAATTCTGCCGGACAAACCAATGTGTTGATGCTCGGGAAAGACCAGGGCGGCACGTTCGTGGTAGCGGACGCGGAAGGCCGACCGGTGGCGGAAATCACGACAGTGGACGGCGAGGGGGTTGTTTCGATCAAGGGGAAAACGGGCTACCAGACTGCATATATGGGATGCGACGAGAATCGCGGCCTGATCGCCGTTCTCGGTAAAGAGGGCGAACAGGCGGTGGCGCTCACCAGCAACGAAAAAGGCGGAACGCTCGTGTTTTTCGATTCAAAAGGCGAACCGAAAAGCAGCCTACCGAAGTAGCTCTAGTCGCGCCGTTCAGTGCCGCCCGGCCATGGCGGTGAACATCGAGAAGATCGGCCAAGCGGCACACAGGATGCCGATTAGCCCGAATAGAATCATCTCGGGCAGAAAATCGCGCTGACTGGGAGGATCAAAAACCTGGGATGACAGCTGCCGCAACGTGCGAAGTTCCGACAAAACCTCGTTGTTCGAGGGCTTTAACGAGGTCTTCGTGGTCGACGATTCAAGCACCGGACCGGAATTTTGATTAGGTGTTGAAACAAGGCCATGCTCCCCCAACGCCGTCACACCAGTCCCAGAGGCAAAATCACCATGGGAAGACTCCGGAGGGAGTGATTTCTTAACATGGTGCGCGAGGATGCCCGGCGTGAGGCCGAGCGAGTCCTGGCGCGAATGGAACGAACAATCGTTTAGCCAATCAGGAAGGGAAGTACGCGGCGGGGTCGTTGGTGGGGTTTTCATCGCTAAGATCCATAGCCAATCTCATGCCGCATCCCGCCTGTGGACGTAATTTGTCCGAGGCTACCTTTGGCGGCCCGGACGGGCCGCCAAAGGTGACATAATGGTGGATAAGGCGCTCCGTCATCCGCCAGGGCGTGATTGCTCGATCCACCTGGAACGCTCGATCGCGCAAGGCATTAACGCCGGCTTCTACTTCTCGATCGTATCGCGTTTACTGCGAAAGAATTCCTGAAGCAATGCACTGCACTCCTGCGCCAGCACACCGCTCGCGATGTCGCACCGATGATTTAGCTGCGACATTTGCAGAAGATTAAGAACACCTCCGGCGGCGCCCCCCCGCGGGTCTTCGCAACCAAAAACCACCCGGCGCAATCGGGCGTGAACGGCTGCGCCCGCGCACATTGGACACGGCTCTTTTGTCACCACCAAGTCGCAATCGTTTAGTCTCCAGTCACCGACCGCGGCCGCCGCTTGGGTGATCGCCAGAATTTCGGCGTGCGCCGTCGGGTCCTTTAGCATTTCGACCTGGTTGTATCCACGACCAACAATGCGCCCGTTTTTCGCGATCACCGCGCCGATCGGCACCTCGTCGCTCGCCGCGGCTTTCTTCGCAAGACGCAAAGCTTCGCGCATCAGCGCCTGATCGTCACGGAAAAGCAAGTCCTCCATCGCTGCACGATACGTGAGGTGTCATGAGCTTCCAGCTCATCGAACTGCCAGTCTTTGAGCCGCGCCGGCTGCCACGGGGCGTAAAATCGAGCAATACTCAAGGTGGATCGAGCAATCATGCCCGTCCAGATCGAACCTCGAGGCCGAAATCACGCTTTTTCTTTACAAATCGCCCTCAATTTTGCACGTTGAAACGGTGCGCGCCGCCCTTTTCACCTTCGCGTTCCTCGCTCTTGCGACTGCGGGTTATGCCCAGGAACAGGAGCGCAAACTCGTCGACCGGCTCCTGAGCCCGGACACAAAACTGTCGAATTCGGACCAAAACAAAAAGTTCAACGGTGGAACGGAAGCCCCCACCCGATCCGCTTCGACCAAGACCTTTTACGTTTCGGAAAAAAAACTCACCAAAACCTTCGTCGCCGATCGCCAGGCGCCTACGAGCACCTTCAGCTCCCGCAGTTACACAGCCAAATCAGCAACAGTGCCTACTGCGCCGCCGACGAAAGGATTTGAAACGAAAAAGGCGCGAGGTGTTTCAACGAATGCGTATTCCGCGAAAAAATACGCCACTCGCGATTTCGCCGGTAACCGGCCGTTTCTGGGACAGGGCAAAAGTCAAAAGGCGCTGCATGCGCAGGATCGACCACTCACGATCGACGAAGTGCGCGAGTTGTTGAACAAAAACAAGTAGGTTGTTTCTGCGCGCCTGCTGTTTTTAGTGCGCATGAATATGCGCGATCAGCTTGCACGACTCACCCGAGGCGCCGCGCAAGTTATCAGTGAAGCGGAGTTGGCGGAAAAACTCCGCGCCAACCGCCCGTTGCGCGTGAAACTCGGCGTCGATCCGACCAGTGCCGACCTTCATCTCGGGCATACCATCATCCTCCGGAAACTGCGGGATTTTCAGGAGCTTGGCCACCAGGCCGTTTTAATCATCGGAGATTTCACCGCGTTGATTGGCGACCCCAGCGGGCGTTCAGCGACGCGCCCAACGATCACGCGCGAAGAAGTGGACCGCAATGCCGCGACCTATCGCGAACAAGCCTTTAAAATTCTCGATCAAAGCAAGACCGAAATTGTTTATAACGGCTCCTGGCTCGGAAAATTATCGTTCGAAGACGTAATCCGGCTCAACGGCAATGTGACTTTGCAGCAGTTGCTGCAACGGGAAGATTTTCGCGACCGGATCAAAAACGAGCAACCGATTCATGCGCACGAAATTCAATACCCGATCATGCAAGCCTACGATTCGGTGATGGTAAAAGCGGACGTGGAACTCGGTGGGACCGATCAGTTGTTCAACATCCTACTCGGGCGCGACCTGCAAAGAATGAACGGACAACCAGAGCAAATCGTCCTGCTGACACCGATCCTGGAGGGGCTCGACGGTAAACAAAAGATGAGCAAGAGCCTCGGCAACTATGTCGCGCTCAATGATCCACCGGCCGAGATGTTCGGCAAATTGATGAGCATCTCCGATGAATTAATGGCGCGGTATTATTTGCTGCTGCTCTCGCGCGAGCTTCCGAAGGGCGAGCATCCGCTGGAGGCGAAGAAACATCTCGCGGCTGAAATCGTCGCTACGTATTATTCACGCGAGGTCGCGTCCAGGGCGAAAGAAGAATGGACGACACGCTTCAGCGAAAAGCGATTGTCGGAAACCGAGCTTCCAGTTTTGTCGGCGCAATCTGGCGATGTCGTCACAATTGTCGTTCGAGCTTTCGCTGTCTGCGCGATGACGAAGTCGCGCGCTGAAGCAAGTCGCCTGATCAAACAAGGGAGCATTCAATTGGACGGCGCGAAGCTACGCAATCCAACCGAGCAGATCACATTGTCCGCGAATCAAATCTTGCGACTCGACAAAACCCACGCAGTGCGGATTGGGTAACTCTAGGCGGCGACAGCCGCCTCTGAAGAAATTGTGGCAAAAATGCGGGCGGCACGCCCGCCTCTACAGGGGGGATTGGGGATCCCGGCGCGACATTCGTACAGGAAAAAGGGCGCGGCGTCCCGACCGCGCCCTTTCCGCCTGCCCTACGCAGTTGCCGTCTCGAGCATAGGCAAGATAGTTGCCGGCTCGGCATACGGCGCTGCGATTCCCTCAAAGTGTGCTCGAATACTGCGCAGCTCGCGGTTGACGAATGCGTCCATGAAATGCAATCGCCGATCCAGCCACGCGAAAAATTTATTTTTAATCTCGTAGTGCATTGCCAGGGTGATTTCGGTGCAGTTCGGCCGCACCTCCGTGAAATCGACAATTCCCATCAGATCGAGATTGCCGCCGACGGATTCGAAAACGACCTCATCCGGCGAATCGCTTTCGAGACCGAGCAGAACGGTGTGGCCCGCAAAACCGAGCGGCCCACGAAACGAAAAATCGACCGTTTTCGATGAGGTAATGATCGCCCTCGTTACCATCACAAACTGGCGCCGGTAGGAATGGATATTCGCCAGGCGGTTTTTGCACTCTAGCAACGACTGGCCCATGTGGAGAGTCTTTTGCAGTAGCATAGTGGGTTGAGTTGTAGGCGCTTTCCCAGCAATGCGGGTGCCACCATTTTTGCCGAGGGAAGGGCTGATTTCGTCCCTCCCAAGGTGTCAAAATATTGACAATTGTGTTACGTTTTTAAACACACCCCGCAATTCCCGCTGAGCTCGCAGCTAGCCTCCAACCTGCATCATCCCGGTCGCCACCGCAGATTGCCTTTCAGTGCCGCAGCGCGAATTCGCCGGGCCCGCATCACTGCAAAAGCGAAGTGGTGACGAAGGTTTTGTCGACGCCAGTACCAGTTCCCGTTAGGAACAGACTCACGCCGCAGCTCGGGCGCGTCCGGCCAGAACGGTCTCGGCCATGGAGAGGAATATTTTGGCGCCGTCCGCACTGCCGAGACGGACATCGGATGCGCGGTCCGGATGCGGCATTAAACCGAAAACATTTCCCTTCCGATTACAAATGCCGGCAATGTTTTCAATGGAACCGTTTGGATTCGATTCGGGTTTGGTCGCGCCGGTCGCATCGCAATAGCGCATCACGATCCGCCCGTTCCGATTCAATTCCCGTAATGTTTTCGGATCGGCAAAATAACAGCCTTCGCCGTGAGCAATCGGCATCCGCAAGATGGTGCCTCGCGCACAATCGTGCGTGAAAGACGAGTCGGCGACTTCGACTCGCAGGTTGACCATATCGCAAACAAAACGCAACCCGCGATTGCGAACGAGGGCACCCGGAAGCAACCCCGCCTCGCATAACACTTGAAAGCCGTTGCAGGTGCCGAGAATGAGCTGACCCTCTTTCGCCGCGCGCACTACTTCGTTCATGATGGGCGAGAAACGCGCGATGGCCCCGCAGCGCAAATAATCACCATAAGCAAATCCGCCCGGTAGCACGATGGCATCGAAGCCGGCAAGCGTCGTCTCTTTGTGCCAAACGTATTCCGCGTTCAACCCATTGAGCCCGTTGATCGCGCGCAGGCAATCCTGGTCACAGTTAGAACCAGGAAACTGGATGACTGCGAATTTCATCTAAGCGTGAGCAAGCCGCGTCGCTCGTCGTTCTTCATGATAATCATTTACCACCAGGCAGGCGTGAATCACACCTGGAATCCAGCCGAGAAGCGTCAGGATTAGACTCAGGAAAAAACTGGCAATCCGTCCGGTGAGCAGAACAGCGAGCGGCGGAAAAACGACGCAGAAAAAATAACGCAGAGCTTTCATTCCTTCACCAACTGATAATCTTCGATGACCGGATTCGAAAGCAAATCGCGGCAAAGCTTGTGCAAGCGCGCTTCCACGTCAGCGTCGTCGCGCTCGAGATCGATTTCCAGGTATTTGCCAATCCGCACATTTTTGACTTCGCGCATTCCGAGATGCTGCATTGCCTCCCGCACGGCTGCGCCCTGCGGATCGAGGACCGCCGCTTTTGGCATCACAACTACTTTGGCTTTCATCTTTTCAATCTAGGGGTCCACTGGTGGCGCGCCAATGTTCTTCTCGCACAAGAAAATTCTTTCAAAGCTGGTTTGGTCGCGCTAGTTGTCGCCGCGAAATGGACGCTCCACCAATCAGGCAAGCGCAACCGCCGCCCGTGCCGAGCGGGATGGGGTGCTTCGCCAAGGGCTGTCTGGTCCTCGTTGTTGTCGTGGTTGTTCTCGGCGTTGTTCTGATCGGCAGTGGTCTGTTTGTCGTAAACCGCGGCATCAACATGTTTACCGCAACCGCGCCGGCTCAAATCCAGACGCGGCCGGTAACGGCGACGGCATTGCAGCTGGCGAAAGCAAAATTGGACTCGCTCCGCAGTGCGATCAGAAATCGGGTAGAAACTACAATTGAATTCACCGGCGACGACGTTAACGCTCTCTTGCAAAATGAACCCGAATTCCGCGAGGCACGCAATCATGCGCGGGTCGCCTTTGCCAATTCCATTGTGTCGCTCGACGTCAGTGCACCGCTCGATTCGGCCCATTGGAGCCGACTCAGGGGACGATGGTTTAATGGAAACATTCAGTTCGGTTTTAGCTACGTGGACGATAATTTTAACTTCAACGTCCGCTCCGCCGAAGCGAACGGTTACCAATTTCCGCGCGCGCTTCTTACCGCTGAGTTGATTCAATCATTCAATCGCAGTTTTAACGACAGCTTTCGTCGTGAATCCGCCAGGCGTGGTGACGCGAGTGATCTTTGGCGAAATATCAGGATGGCAACGGTGCAAAACGACAAGCTGATCGTGACCACAAGGGCCTTGTAGTCTCGTGCGAATGACCGGGTTCCCTCAAAGGCTGGAATCCGATGCCCCCTACGTCTCCCTCTCCACTTCACGCGGATCCTTGTCCTCGCGTAGTCCCACAAATACGGGCTGGCGCAGTTTCAAGTCGCGGGTCCATTCGGCGAATTTGATCTGACAGACAAGTTTTGGATT
>WNGO01009294.1_pt1 | contig 10880 bp, 10 predicted proteins | sample 5400511 | NCBI WGS metagenome assembly WNGO01 (sample SAMN13153380, study PRJNA577476) | soil metagenome | isolation source: 20 cm soil or saprolite under Garry oak tree replicate 2 | place: USA:California | collected 2016-06-15
TCTTCGCGCAGTAGCTTAGTGATGATCCGGCGCGACAAGCTGGCGGGTGTTTTTTCCGCTTCAAAACATGGATACCAACCGTGGCAAATCATCATGCTGTCGACTTTGTCGACGAACTGCCGGAACACTGCGAGCTCGTTCTCATTCAATTGCTCACGGGTCCGATCGATCCGTGGCAATTCGTAGTGGGCATCGCTCTTCGCGGCCGAATATCCGGGGAAATGTTTGCCGCAGCTTGCGATCCCCCGCTTTCGCATCAGGTCATTGAACGCGCCGGCGTTGCGAACGACTTGCTCAACCGTTTTTCCGTAGCACCGACCCCGTAGAGAATTGTCCGCGTTGTCATCGAAAGAAATATCGAGCACCGGGCAGAGGTCGAGGTTAAAACCGAATACCCGTAGTAATCTTCCAGTGATGTCACCGTGTCGCCGGATAAGATCGACATCGTCCTTGTCGCGCAACTGCTGCGCATTGGGTGGCTCGTTCCCAATCAGACGCAATCGCGAGACCCGCCCGCCTTCCTGGTCGATCGTGATAATCGGCTCGATTTCACTCAGACCACGCAAATCATCGATCAGCTTGCGCAGTTGCGCCGGGCTCTTGATGTTGCGCCCGAACAAGATGAAACCACCAGGTTGTATGCGCCGAAACAATTTCACGGTTTTCGAGTCGAGTTCTTTACCGGGAACGCCCGTGAGGATGAGCTGACCGAGTGAATCAGTGTTCATCAAAGTCTCAACGCCAATGGCAATAACGTTCGCGGACGACCCGCCGGGCCGCCCCTAGCAAGGTCAGTTGACCGAGTGAATTACTTTTCATAGGTTGCGGAAACTTAGATGTCGATCTTGCCGGGAGAAAATAAAAAACGGTTATTCCTCGCGATATTTTTCTGATGAAGATCGCGGTCTACGGCGGGACATTCGACCCGATTCATTACGGGCACCTGATCCTTGCACGCGAAGCGCTTGAGACGCTCGGATTGGAGAAGGTCATTTTTGTTCCAGCAGCAGTTTCGCCGCTCAAAGGTTCGCCGATCGCCAGTGCCGAGACGCGATTGTCGATGTTGCAAGCTGCAATCGAGCGGGAAACGGGATTCGTACTTGATGATTGCGAACTGAATCGCACGGCTCCTTCTTATGCAATTGACACCGTCGAAGAAATTCGAAGGCGCGAAACTGGCTCCGAGATTTACTATCTCATCGGTGAAGACAACGTACCGACACTCTCGAAGTGGCATCGCTTCGGAGAACTGGAAAAGCTGGTCCGTTTTATTGTTCTTGATCGCACCGGGCGCGGACGAAGTGACCATTATCCGACTGTGCATCGCCGGATCGATATCTCTGCCACGGAGATCAGAAAGAGAGTTGCCTGCGGCGAGTCAATTCGCTATCTCCTGCCAAGAGCTGTCGAAGAAATTATTCGGCGCGAAAAACTTTACCGGGAGCAATTGAAATAACGGCGGAACAGTTAGCGAAAGCTTGCGCGGAGCTCGCCTCGAACAAAAAGGCGGAAGACATCGTCGTGTTGGATCTGCGCACGATCTCGACGTTCACGGATTTCTTCGTAATCTGCTCCGCCACCTCTGAGCCCCAGCTTAAAGCGATCGCAAACGAAATTGAAACCCGATTGCGAGAGGACCACGCGATTCGACCCGTGGCGATTGACGGGTTCCCAGCCAGCCAATGGATCGTTCTCGATTACCTCCAAGTCGTTGTCCACGTCTTTCATCGAGACAAGCGCGAGTTTTACAGTTTGGAGGATCTATGGAGCGACGCACCACTGCTCGATTGGCAAGTGGCCGCGGCGATGCCCTAACGTCGACGTAAAGGCGCTTTTGCCCAGCGCCCATTTATCAAAACGTGGGAGAGACCTTCGTGTCCCGATAATCGCGGCGCCAAGACCGCTCCCACATTGGCACCAGCGCCGCTATATTTATTTGGGCGATGCAGAAGGCGTCGGACTTGTGCCTGTTGTTTCCGCAGGTTTGATGTCCAACAGTTCCACTTCAAAGATTAAAGTCGAATTGGGAGAGATATCAGGACCCACGGCGCGATCGCCATAGCCAAGGTTCGGCGGAACGAATAATTGATATTTTGAGCCCACTTTCATCAGTTGCAGCCCTTCCGTCCATCCCTTGATCACACCACTGAGTGGAAAGGTCGCAGCCTGACCACGTTTGTACGAGCTGTCGAACTCGGTGCCGTTGATGAGCGTGCCGCGATAATTAACGGTGACTGTGTCGCTCTCTTTTGGCTGCGCTCCGGTCCCTTGCTTGAGCGCCTTGTATTGCAGTCCGCTGCCCGTCGTTTTCACGCCGTCTTTCTTTTTATTTTCCTCGAGAAACTTCGTTCCTTCCGAAGCGTTCTTCTCTCCGGCTGCCTTCTGTTTTTGTTCCATATCTTTTTCGAATGTCGCCATGACCTCCTTGATCTGATCCGGCGTAAGCTGCGGTTTTCCAGCGATTGCGTCCTTTATGCCGGCTGTAATCGCGTCAGGATTGACCGGTATATTTTGTTTGCTGAGGTTGGAGCCAATATTAACGCCAATACTATAACTGAACTTGTCTTTCTGGTCCTTGAGCTGCGGCGATTTTTCCTGTCCGAATAACGGCAAGACTAAAGTGAATGCGGCGAAAATGAAGGTGAGATGTTTCATCGTCAAGAAAACAGAAGCAGCCGGGCCACTGGCGAGCTCATTTTTTCCTCACGCTCCCTTTCATCGCATGCATTCTTTTTCAATTGCGAACGGTTGCCGCGATCAATCTCTCGCATGGCGACGCCTTGAGGATTGCGAAAAAAGTCTGGCAAAACGAATGCAATGGAACTATTGCCGGGCTGACTTCCTGGAATGAAGGCGAAAATTTCGCATCGCTGGGCATTGGTCATTTCATCTGGTATCCAAGGGGGCAACGCGGTCCGTTCGAGGAAAGTTTTCCCAAGCTCGTCAGTTTTATCGCGAGTCATGGCGCCAAGTTGCCAACACTGTTGTTGCCGATTGGCGAACAGCCGTGTCCATGGAATTCCCGCGCCGAATTTCTTCGCGCCCAACATACACCGCAGATGAAGCAATTGCGCCAGTTTCTCGCCGATACTATCGATCTTCAGGCCGAATTTCTTATTGCACGGTTAGAGGGCGCGCTGCCTAAAATGCTGGATGAAGCGGCGCCTGTCGATCGGGCCAACGTACAGCAACAGTTCGAGCACCTGGCGAGAACTCCACAGGGATGTTACGCCCTTATCGATTATGTGAACTTTAAGGGGGAAGGCGTCCTGCACACGGAACGTTATCAAGGCCAGGGATGGGGCTTGCTTCAAGTTCTCGAAGCGATGCACGGCACTTCTGACGCTGATGCCGCTAATGAATTTGCACGCGCAGCGAAGGCCACGTTGATTCAACGCGTGCATAATGCCCCAGCCGAACGACATGAATCAAAATGGCTAGCGGGTTGGATTCGGCGCGTGAACAGCTACAGTGGCGGCTAAATTATGCGGGCAACATTTCCCATATTGATTTGCGCGATTTTGCTGAGTGTTCTTACCAGTTCACTCGATGCACAATTTCATCTCTTCGGACCGAGGAAGCCAAAACCGACGCCACAGCCTGTTCGCAAAGCATCGGAATTCATTAGCAGGCAGGCGCCAACGAAGGTCAATCAATCTTTGCTCAAACAGGCGACGCCGGATAACACGCGTATTGTCGTGTCGATTCCGAAGCAGCGCGCTTACCTGATGATCGGAGATCAAGTCGTGGCTGATGGTCCAATTTCATCCGGCAGACGCGGGCACGAATCACCTACAGGCCACCTGCAGGTGCTCGAGAAAGACCCGAATCACCATTCCAATTTGTACGGGGATTTTGTGGACGGCTCGGGCCGGACAGTACGCGGCGGCGTTAGCGCGCGTATCGATTCGGCTCCAAGCGGCACGCACTTCGCCGGCGCGCCAATGAGGTGGTTTCTGCGTTTGACGGAAGAGGGTGTAGGTATGCACGTCGGAATTCTGCCGGGTTACCCAGCTTCGCACGGCTGCATCCGTCAATCGGCCGACGGTGCAAAATTATTTTACGACTACTACACGAAGGTCGGGACGCCTGTCGACGTCGGCGACTACTAGCGCTGTTTCCTGTCATGTCGAGCGGAGTCGAGACATCCCGCTGCGAAACCAATGGCAACGCTACGAGGTTACTCGACTTCGCTCGGAATAACGGGCGGCGCTATTGAGAATTCTCCGTCGCAAAAGATCGAGCGCGGTTTGGGCAGCTAATTGTTTGAACGTCTCCCGATCAGTTGGAAAAAAGAACTTTTTCACGATCATGTCTGAATCGGCGGAGGCCAGCGCGATGTACACTGTCCCAACCGGCTTTTCCGGGGAGCCACCGGTTGGCCCGGCAATTCCAGTTGTTGAAAGAGCATAATCGGATCGCGCGCAAGCACGGGCATCCTCGGCGAGCGCGCGAGCGACTGGTTCGCTCACTGCGCCATGCGTTTCGATCAGCTTTGGATCGATATTCAACATGTCGGTCTTAGCCTGATTCGCGTAACAAACATAGCCGGCAACAAACACGCGCGATGCACCGGGCACATTCGTGATGCGGTTCGCGATCAAACCCCCGGTGCAGGATTCTGCGCTCGCGAACGTTTGATTGTAATTTGTGAGCAGTTTGACGACGACTTCTTCTAAAGTTTCCTCGCTGGTAGAAAAAATCGACGGCCCGAGCGCCGATCGAACGATCCCATCCGCTTGTTCGATCGCCTGCGCTTCTCCGAGAATGCGCACTTCGACTTCGCCCGGTCTCGCGCAATAACCAAGCTCAATTCCCGGAATCGCGAGTACTTTTTCGCCAATTGCCTCCTCAACCACCGACTCCCCTATTCCAGCGATTTTGTAGATGCGCTTCTCCAGGGCAGGACTTGGTACGATCGACCGCAAGATGGGTGTGACAAATTTGCGGAACATCGGCTGAAGCTCGCGCGGCGGCCCTGGCAGAACAAAAAGGTGCGGCGACGGAATGCGTGGATTGATGTCTGCCTTCAAATACAACCCCGGTGCGCTCCCGTTTTCGTTTGAGAGAACTTGCGCACCCGCCGGAACATCGGCCTGGCGAGCGATGCCCGCAGCCCATTTGATTCCGCGCAGTTGAAGTTTCTGCCGGAGCGAACTCAGCAACTCAGGATCCTGACGCAGCTCTAATCCAAGGACATCTGCAACCATCTCTCGCGTGATGTCATCGCCGGTTGGGCCCAAACCGCCGGTCACAAAAAGAATTTCACAACGCGGAAGTAATTCCGCCAGGGTACGCCGAATTGCGTCAGTATCGGGAACGGTACGCCGCTCCTCAATTCGCAGACCCAACGGAAAAATCTCGCGCGCAATGAACGCGAGATGTGCGTCCTGAACATCACCGAGCAATAACTCGGTGCCGGTATTGATGAGCGCAGCGCGCATTTAAGCGGACAATCAACGCTCAACAGTCAACACTCAACATCCCAACCACTAGGCCTGTCATGTTGAGCGAAGCGAAACATCTCGGATCAGAGATTCTTCGCTTCGCTCTGAATGACAGCTTTGAATGCTGCGCGTCCAGTATTCGGCGTGTTCTGCCTAATCACGCCGCGGTCTTGTCCTGCTTCTTGCGAATTAGCGGCAACTTTTTGCCTTCCACGACCGCGCGATTGATGGTGACTTCCGCGATATCTTCACGGCTGGGCACATCGTACATGATATCGAGCATGATCCGTTCGAGCATTGAACGCAACGCGCGCGCGCCTGTTCCTTTTGTGACTGCCTGCGCCGCCAGCGCGCGCAAGGCGTCTTTCGTCAGTGACAAACGCACGCCTTCCATCGAGAAAAGCTTCGTGTACTGCTTTACCATCGCGTTCTTTGTCTCGGTTAGAATGGCTACCATTTCTTCCTCGGTGAGCGCGTCGAGCGCACTGACAACCGGCAGACGGCCGACAAATTCAGGAATCATTCCAAAAGCCAGCAAGTCTTCCGGTTCCACGTGACGGATCGCTTGCTTTCGCAATGCTTCTTCCACTTCGAGCGTGGGGCTGCCAAAGCCCATCACTTTTTGGCCGACCCGTTTTTGAATAATTTTGTCGAGCCCGATGAATGCGCCGCCGCAAATGAAAAGAATCTTTTCAGTGTTAACCTGGATGTATTCCTGGTGCGGATGCTTGCGGCCGCCCTGCGGCGGAACGTTACACATGCTGCCTTCCAAAATCTTTAAAAGCGCCTGCTGCACTCCTTCGCCGGACACGTCACGTGTGATGCTTACGTTATCGGTTTTGCGGCCGATCTTGTCGATCTCGTCGATGTAAACGATGCCGATCTCGGCTCGCTTCACATCGTAATCGGCGTTTTGGAGCAGTCGTAGAATAATGTTTTCAACGTCTTCGCCGACGTAGCCGGCTTCGGTAAGCGTTGTCGCATCCGCGATACAGAACGGCACGTCCAGGATCCTGGCCAGTGTCTTTGCCAGTAGCGTCTTACCGGAACCAGTGGGTCCGATGAGCAGGATGTTGCTCTTTTCAATCTCGACGTCGGCAAGTGGATCGGGCTGAAACGCTGCGGATGTTTCCGGTGGCGACGCAGTTTGCAGGACGCGCTTGTAATGGTTGTGCACTGCCACCGACAACGTCTTTTTCGCGATGTCCTGGCCAATGACATACTGATCAAGCGAGCGCCGGATTTCTACCGGCTTGGGCACGCGGATATTGGACGATTGACGCCGCGCGTCTTCGTTCAGTTCTTTATCGAGAATACTCTTGCAAACGTTGATGCAGCTATCGCAGATATAAACGCCGGGACCGGCGATCAATTTGCGCACCTCTGCATGGCTCTTGCCACAGAAGGAGCACATGGTGAGGTTGGAAGCGCGGGCCATAATTGTTTGGAATTCGAGACGCTGTTATCCCGTCGCTTTGCGCGGTAACGCCACCTCCGCGACCTCCACTGATCGATCGCTGGATGGTAGGGTGGCACCATCGAGAAGTTTTATTTGCTTTCGGGACTTTATCACTTCGTCCACCAACCCATACGCCTTCGCCTCTTCGGCGGACATATAATAATCGCGATCTGAATCGCCCCGGACCTGCTCCTCGGATTTGCCAGTATGCTGCGCAATGATTCGGATGAGGCGTTTCTTCAGCTTGAACATGTAGTCGACCTGGCGTTCAACGTCGCTCGCAGCCCCCTGCGCGCCGCCGGAAACTTGATGGATCATGATATCGGAATTCGGCAGCGCAAAGCGCTTGCCCTTCGTCCCTGCGCAAAGGAGGACCGCCGCCATGCTGGCCGCCATTCCGAGGCAATAAGTCGTCACGTCGCACGTGAGAAACTGCATCGTGTCATAGACCGCGAGTCCTGCAGTAACCGAGCCGCCGGGCGAATTGATATAGATGTTGATGTCCTTTTTCGAGTCTTCCATTTGCAGAAACAGCAGTTGGGCAATGACGAGATTGGCAATGTGATCGTCCATGGGCGTGCCTATAAAAACGATGCGGTCCTTGAGCAACCGCGAATAGATATCGTAGCTGCGCTCGCCCCGGCCAGTTTGCTCCACGACCATCGGGATCAGCACCTGTGAAACATTTTCGTCCGATACGCTCATGCTTTTTCTTCTTTAACAGTGGATTCTTCTGCTGGCTGGACGCTAACATTCGCCTTCAGGAAATCAAGAGTCTTGCCTAGCAGAATCTGTTCAGCGACGTCATCCAACGCGTCTTTTTGCTGCAATTCTTTGCGCATTTTGTCGGGCGAAATGTCGTAACGCGCCGCCTCCTGCCTGATACGAAGATCGACGTCGTCCTTGGTGACCTGAATCTTTTCGCGCTCCGCGATCCGATGCAGAATGAAATTCGTTTTCAATCGATTGGCAGCCAGGCCTGCTGCTCCGTCGATCAGCTCTTTTTCTTTTTCCTTCAGCATCTCATCAGTAACCCCGCGCTCGCGGTTCCGTTGCACCAATTCGGCCAGCGCTCGACGCGTTTCGTTTTGCAGGAGCGCTGGCGGCAGCTCGAATTGAATTTGCTCATGCAAATATTTTACGATCTGTGATTCCTTGGCTCGTTCGACATCATGCTTTTTCGCATGCTCGATATCGTGCTCGATCATCTCGCGAAGATCACCAAGCGTTTTCCCGGGCGCTAGTTTGCCAGCAAGCGCGTCATCGACCGGTGGCAAAACCTTCTCCTTGATCTCACGCACGGTAACCGCATAATCCGCTTTTTTGCCGGCCAGTTCTTTCACTGGAAAATCATCTGGTAACTGGACGATCACGAGACGCGTTTCGTCGCTCTTTTGTCCGATCACCTGCTCACAAAATTTTGGCAAAAAATTCTCAGATGCGAGGTGTAACCAGAATTTCTTTCCGCCTTGCAAATTCTTGCTCGCCTGCGGTGCAATTTCACTGATCGGCTTGCTATCGACCGATCCTTCGAAATCAAGCACCGCAAAATCGCCCATTTGCAGTCCGCGCTCCGGCACGTCTACAAAATCAGCCGTTTGCTCGCGCAAACGCTCGAGCGCCTCTTCAACTTCTGCATCAGAGACCTTCGTATCCGGCAACTCAACGGGGATATTTTTGTAATCCGGCAATTCAAATTCCGGTGCGGTGACTACGGTCGCGCGGAAGCGCATCGACTTGTCTTCGCTGAACTGAATGTCTTCGATGTTCGTCAAGGACGCGACGCGCAATTGCTCTTGTTCGACTGCTTGCTGGTAACTTTTGGAGACGAGTTTCTTCGTCAGTTCATCCTGGATCTCTTTGCGAAATCTTTTGTCGATCACGGCGCGCGGCGCCTTTCCCGGCCGGTACCCTGGAATCTTGGCAAACCGCGCGAAGCTGTTTGCAATTGCATCCCACTCCTTGCTCACTTCTTCAGGCGGCAATTCAATCTGCAGCTTCGACACGAAGCCGGGCTGCTTTTCCACTTCAACCTTCATTTGACACGCACGCTACGCCGCGCGCTTTTGTAGGGCAACCGCTTCGGTTGCCGTTCGGCAAGCGATGCGCCTGCCCTACAATTACGAGACGCGATCGCCCTTCGCGTAAACCGAGTGCGTCTGCGGAATGCCAAACCAGTACGCCAGCTCGCGATAATCTGCGCAATCGAATACTGAGAAATTGGCGAGCTTTCCGCGTTCAAGCGAACCAACTTTGTTTCCACGATTAAGGCTATGAGCAGCATTGATCGTCGCTGCCGTTACCGCTTCCGGCGGCGACATTTTCATTTGTGTGCAGGCGAGCGAGAGAATCATAGGCATCGAAGCGGTCGGTGATGAACCAGGGTTGAAATCGGTCGCAAGTACAACCGCGAGACCGACCTCGATCATCTCTCTCGCGCGCGGATAACCTGACGACCCGAGGGCATAAACGGAACCCGGCAAAAGCACCGGTTGCACGCCGGCAGATTTCATTGCCGCAATTCCCTGCTCATCTGTTTTTTCCAGATGATCAGCCGTCGCCGCTTTCAATTCTGCGGCAAGTTTCGCCGCGCCAGAGTTACTTAGTTGATCGGCATGAATTCGGAGCCGTAGTCCGAGCTTCCTGGCTGCCGTCAAGATTCTCCTGGATTGTTCGACGTCGAAGTAGCCGTGCTCACAAAATACATCGCAAAACTCCGCAAGTTTTGCGCGCGCGATCTGCGGCAACATCTCGTCGATCACAAGCTCGACGTATTCATTCGGTGTCATATCGCGCGGCGCTGCGTGCGCGCCAAGAAACGTCGGGACAATTTCGAGTGGCGTCTCGTGATTCAATCGCCGGATTACGCGCAGAATCTTCAATTCATCATCGAGAGTCAGCCCGTAACCCGATTTCGCTTCAATTGTTGTCGTGCCGCACTTGAGAACCCAATCGACGCGCTTTTTAGCGGTTTCGAAAAGTTCGTCCTCGGTCGCGGCGCGCGTTTTCTCAACCGTTGACCAGATTCCGCCGCCGTCCTTCGCGATTTGCTCATAACTTTCGCCGCGTGCACGCCGTTCAAAATCGTCGAGCCGATTTCCTGCAAAAACCAAATGCGTATGCGCATCGACAAATCCCGGCAACACAACGCGCCCGCGGGCATCAACGATCTCCGCGCCGCGCGATTCCTTTTCGATTTCATCACTCAAGCCGACGAGTTCGATTTTGCCATCACGAATGAGCATTCCGCCATCGCGAATAATTCCGAGCTCGGACAATTCCTTGCCAGCGCGCGGACGTGTCGGCCCCGAGAGCGTGACTAGTTGTGACGCGTGAAGAAGAGTGAGCGACTTCAAGCCTTGTTCAATTTATCCAGGACGATCTTGAAGATGCTTAAGAATTGATCACTGGAGTTGAGGAAGGTCTTCCCCATTTTGTCGAGCAGATCCGATTTCACCTTTTCGTCCTTCAGTGGCCAAGGTTGATTCGCACATTCAGCGCTGCGCCTTCAATACACGCGCGAATGGCCAGTGCGCCAACGCCGACGTCCGAGACAGAGGCCGGATTTCCTCTTTCGGCCATTTCCGCCAGCAACGCGTACGATCTTGATGCCGTTTCCATAACTTTCAGAGGCACTTCCGCCGCGTATTTTGTCGCCGCTTCAATCGCCGCCGAACGCGCCGTCTTTTCCTCCGCCGACTCTTTCGGCAGCGCAAATGCATCCATCACCTTGCTGAACGCCGCGGTGTCTTCGTCCACGAGCGATAGTAATTCATCTTTGAGTTGCTGCGCTTTGACCGCCCAATTGCTGAAATATTCGAGCTTGTCGTCCCAGCCGCGCTTCCCGGCGGAGAGATTTGCGACCATTCCCCCGAGCGACGCACCCAATGCGCCCATCAACGCGGCGACGGAACCGCCGCCGGGCGCCGGCGAATCGCTCAAGGTCTCATTGCAAAACTCGCGCACATTCATTT
>WNGO01011027.1_pt1 | contig 10880 bp, 8 predicted proteins | sample 5400511 | NCBI WGS metagenome assembly WNGO01 (sample SAMN13153380, study PRJNA577476) | soil metagenome | isolation source: 20 cm soil or saprolite under Garry oak tree replicate 2 | place: USA:California | collected 2016-06-15
CTCTAACGACGATTGGAGATCATCGCAACAAAACGAGATTCAGGCAACTGGTCTGGCTCCGCCGAATGACCGCGAGGCTGCGATTCTTATGAGTTTGCCGAGCGGCAATTTCACGGCGATCGTTTCCGGTAAAAATGGAGAAACCGGCATAGCGCTTGTCGACGTATTTCATTCATTTTGATGTTGTGATGGCGTGCGGGACATCGTTATTCCTGCAAGCAACAATTCGCAGTCGTCTACGATTCTTAAGTTAAGCGTATGAAGAGTGATTATCGGTTTCTCTTTTTGTTGACAGCCGTGTGGTCAACAAATGTCGCAATCGCCGGTAATCTCGACGTTGAGATTCATTGTTCGCCGAAGCGGGTCGATCAAACGGTGAAGAAAGCGTCCGATGGCGGCGCTAACGAGACCAAGGAACACTGGGTCTATGACGTGACGGTGAAAACAGGACGTTTAAGGAGCTGACAAACCTCGACCTGAAGTACGTCATTTTCTTTAAACAGGAACAGTTGGGAGTAAAGGCTCCCGCGACCCGCGACAGCAGAGCGGTAGTTTCAGTATCGATTCACTCAAGCCGCACGAGAAGAAATCGTTTAGCACCAATCCGGTCGAGCTAAACAAAGCGAACCTTGCCGGCAACTGGATTTACTCTTCCGGGGCAAAACCAAACGCGCAGGACACACTGGTTGGCCTGGCGGTGCGCGTTTATCAAGGCGGTCAACAGTTCGCCGAGTTCGCGAATCCTTCAACTTTGCTGAGAGAGAAGGTGGAGTAGGCGGCGATGTGCGCCGAGTGATCGGTGGATCGGTGAAAACGGGCAAGATGCCCGTTTGCCCCACAGACAAGATGTCTGTGCTACTCTTCTGCGATGCCAGCGATCGGGATCACCGGTGGAATTTCCACGGGAAAAACAACTTTTGTAAATTGCCTGCGTGAGCTTTTGCCGGAGGCGAAGTTTTTCGACGCTGATGCAATGGCGCGCGAGCTCACGCATCATGACCAAGCCGTCCTCGCCGAAATTCGCGACAAATTTGGCAACGACATTTTTGATACAAATGGGCAGTTGAATCGGAGCGCACTTCGCGCGATGGTCTTCCAGGCGCCGGAGAAACGGCGCGAGCTCGAACAAATTCTTCATCCGCCAATTCGCCAGCACTGGAGCCGAGAAGCGGAAAAGCATCGCCAATCGAATGACTACTTTTTTGCCGACATTCCTCTTCTTTATGAAACAGGCGGAGAAAAACTTTGCGATCGGGTGGTGGTGGTGGCGTGCTCGGAGGAGGTTCAAGTAGGGCGCCTGATGAAACGGACAGGACTGGATCGGGACTCCGCAACCGCAATCATTGCGGCGCAAATGTCGCTCACGGAAAAAGTAAAACGAGCTGATCACGTGGTTTGGAATAATGGACCGGAGGGCCTGCTGGCGGAGCAGGCCCGATTTTTGGGGAACTTATGGACAGGGAAGATTCGGTAGCCGGGGTGGAGGATCCCGGAAGTAAGAGCGAGTCTGTAGCCGGGGTCGGTGGCCTCGGAAGAAAGGGAGGTGGCGAAGCAGAGCGGCCGCAGCCAGCGACCGCGGCTACAAGGGAAACGGATGAGAAAAAAGAACCGCGGCCAACAACCGCGGCTACAGCACCGGTCCCGGCTGCGGATGCTCCGGCGTCGCTCGATTTGACTGCGCTCCACAAGATGTCCCCCGAAGATTTAGCGGAGCTGGCGAAAAAGTTTGGTGTTTTTTTGCAGCCGGCACGGACACGTCATTATCACATTCTCGATCTAATGCGGGCGGCGTTGGGCGCGGGTTCAACCGTCAGCGCTGAAGGCTTCATCGATCAACCGGGTGAATCAATCGCATTTCTGCGCTCGCCGGAACTAAATTTTATGCCGGTGCCAGAAGATGCCGCAGTGCTGCGACCGATGTTGCAAAAATTTTGGCTGCGTCCGGGACAACGCGTCGGAGGAAAATTGCGGCTACCACGCGAACGCGAAAAATCCCTCGTCTTGGACGAACTCATCACAGTCGAAGGCGCCCCCGTGGCGGAATGGAGCGAGAAAATCGATTTTGAAAAGTTGACGCCGCAATATCCGGAAGGCCGGATCATGCTGGAGAATGATAAAACAAAGTCATTAAGCGCGCGGGCGGTCGATTTGCTGGCGCCGCTCGGCCGCGGACAACGCGGGTTGATCGTGTCGCCGCCGCGAGTGGGCAAAACGATTTTGTTGAAGGAGATCGCAAAAGCAATTCGGGTAAATCATCCGCAGATCGAGCTCATTATTTTGCTCGTCGATGAACGCCCCGAGGAAGTGACCGATCTGGAGCGAGAAGTCGATTGCCAGATTTACAGCTCCACCTTTGACGAAAATGTTTATCGGCACGTCCAGGTAGCCGAGCTGGTGCTGGAACGCGCGAAACGATTGGTCGAATTAAAAAAGGATGTGGTCATTCTACTCGATTCCATCACCCGCCTGGCGCGGGGCTATAACAATTTGCAACCGAACCGCGGCCGGATCATGTCGGGCGGAGTGGAATCGAAAGCGCTGATGAAACCGAAGCGGTTTTTTGGCGCGGCCCGGAATGTGGAAGAAGGCGGGAGCCTAACGATTTTAGCAACGGCGTTGATTGATACCGGAAGCCGAATGGACGAAGTGATTTTCGAAGAATTCAAGGGCACAGGAAACATGGAGCTGCATCTCGATCGCGCGTTGGTAGAGAAGCGGCTGTATCCGGCCATTCAACCACTCCAAACCGCAACGCGCCGCGAGGACTTGCTCTATCACCCGGATGAATGGGAACGGGTGCAGGTGCTGCGCAAAACGATGGCCGCGCTGCCACCGATCGAGGCGATGGAGACGCTGATCTCGAATTTGCAGGCGACGAAAACGAATGCCGAATTGCTGCTAGCGGGGCTTCGGTGAGCGCGTGGAGAATGACAAAGCACGAAGGACGCACGAATGCTCAAATGACGGAACAGCCGAGTAGCACAGACACCCTGTCTGTGGGGCAAACGGGTATCTTGCCCGTTTCCTTTGTTTCATTGACCACGCGCAAGGCAGCAAGTAACGAGGCACAAATGACGAATGACGAAGGAAGCTCGAATGACCGAATGTCGAAATGGCCGCCACAGAGTTCTACGTGTGATTCGGATTTCGTCATTCCTTCGTCATTGGACATTCGTCATTCGTCATTATCACAGAGTCTGATTGCGACTAGCTCCCAGCTTGCCGAGCTACTGCCTCTCATCGAACGCAACGCGCGTGTCGCCGTCGATACCGAAGCGGACAGTTTGCATTGCTATCGGGAAAAACTTTGTCTGTTGCAGGTGAGTTTGCGGGAGGGCGATTTTCTGGTTGACCCGCTGGTGGAAAACAATCTGGCGCCGCTCGCCGACACCCTTGCGCGAAAAGAAATTGTGCTGCACGGCGCGGATTACGATCTGCGTTTGTTGCGGCGAGCGCTCAATTTCCAGCTGGTCCGATTGTTCGATACCGTCATTGCCGCGCGATTACTTGGCATACGCGAATTTAGTTACGCCGCATTGGTCGGGAAATACTTCGGGATCGAGCTGGCCAAGGGTTCGCAAAAAGCAAACTGGGCCTTGCGCCCCCTCTCGCCGAAAATGGAAGTGTATGCGCGTAACGATACTCATTACTTGTTGCCGCTAGCCGAGAAGCTGGAGACACAACTGATCGAACGCGATCGATTCGGATGGTTTCAGCAGTCGTGTGAGCGCGCTATCGTATCGGCGGCGATCGACCGTGAGCGCGATACGGAGGAAGCATGGCGAATTCGCGGTTCGGGACTAATTCGCGGTCGGGAAGCGGCGATATTGCGTGCCTTGTGGCATTGGCGCGATCGCGAGGCGGAGCGATTCGATCGGCCCTCTTTTCACGTTTTGCGGAATGATCAATTAATTGAGACGGCGCGCGCTGCTTCCAGAGGTGAAACGCCGCAATTCCGTCATTTTTCAGAGCGGCGGGCGCGCGATTTTCAGGCGACGATAAACTCCGCGCTTGCTTTGAAGGAAGAAGACTGGCCGGAAACACGAAAGCGGCGAGGGGAACGGCCGACGCGCGAGATGGAACGCGCAGCTGAGGGGATGCGAAAACGACGTGATCAAGCCGCGAGTGAGCTGAAAATCGAGCCATCGTTTATCGCGCCGCGGGCGACGATCGATGCCATTGCGGCAGATCGCACGCGAGCGGAACAGTTGCTGGTACCGTGGCAGCGGCAGCTAATCGGGTTGTAGGTGTAACATAAGATAAGAACTGACAAGGGTACGAGGTCGGCGCTTTTTCCTGCAATTAACTTGACGTAAGGCGCAAAGCTATTCAGAAATCAGGGTTCGTTGTCCTCTGCCAATGACCTACCGCAGCCTCGCAATCGTGTTGTGTCTCGTGACCGGGGTGCTGGTTTGCGGCAAAGCGAAGGGGCAAACGGGGCAGACCTCGCAGGACGTTGATCGTTCGCAGATTTTCCGATCAGAACCGAGCATTCGCCCGGGTGAGCCGATAAGCCAGGGTCCCAACGCCTTTGGTTATGCCGCCCCGAGCGCCAATGACGCCGATCTTGGAGTGCAGGCGATCTTAAAACGGCAGGAGCAATATCAGCCGTTTACCTTTTCGGCTTCGTTGCCTTACTACTGGACTTCCAATGTTGCGTTGGTGCCAACGGGCGAGGTGAGTGACGGGGTTTTGGCGCCGTCATTTGTTTTTGCATACCAGCCAAGATTAATGAAGACACTCTTTGGTGAATTCATCGCTGCTCAGCAATTGTTCTACTACGACAGACTTGGCGCGTTTAATTTCACCAGCTTCGATGCCATTGCCGGAGTCATCTACTACTTACCAAACTATCATAACCTGACTTTGCGGCTACGTTACGATTACAATCGATTGACGACGGACGAATGGGACGAGTTCTTCGCTAATCACTCAATTGTTGCCGGCGCAGACATGCCTTTTCGTTTCGGACGGGCAATGCAATTGAACCTTGGGGCGCTGGCCAACGTCAGCGTTGCAGCCGATCCGAGTGAACCGCAGCGAATCGATTTCGAGGTGTATGGAGGTTATCATGTGCAGTTCAGCCGTTCGTTTTCGATGGACGCGGTGGGACGAGTGTTATTTAAGAAATACTACGAGGGCGGTCGAAATGATGTAAGTGAGCTACTCGCCGTCACCGCCGATTACCGGGTCCGAGATTGGATGACTTTGAGTGCGGTTAGTACTTTTGCTTGGAACCAGTCGAACCACAGCGTTTTTGATTATTCCGTGGTTAATCTGGGCGGCGCATTAGCGTTGACATTTAAATTCTAAGAATGCCAGTATCCCTCCGAATGACCCCCCGCGTCGCGATTCGGAAACTATCTCTCCTGGGCGTAATTATCGGCTTTGCCGTAAGTGTGCCTGCCGCGCAATTAGAGGAAGCGCGGGTCACTCAGGTCGTGAAAGATGTTAAGTTATTGCCTACCGGTGCGGCGGCGCGCCCAGCCGCGATCAGCGATGAGGTGCGAGATGGGACAGCGGTGCGCACCGGAGTGGATTCGCGCAGCGAGTTAAAGTTTACCGATCAAACTCTGGCTCGGTTTAGGAGCCAACACGCTCTTCAGTTTCTCCGAAGGTACTCGCAACCTGAACCTGCAAGATGGAGCGATGCTTCTGCGTGTCCCGAAAGGAGCCGGTGGAGCAAAGATCAATTCATCGGCGGTGACCGCTGCGATCACCGGCACCACCGTGATGGTGGAGACACACGCGTTAACGAAAAAGAATAAGAATTCCTACTACAAGTTTATCGTGTTGGAAGGAACCGCGCGGCTTTATTTACCCGGACGCCTTGGAGAGTCGACCCTGGTGAAGGCAGGGCAAATGATCATCATGCGGGCAGATTCGAAAATGATCCCCGAGCCGGTGGACGTCGATATTGGCAAGATCACGCAAAGCTCACTCCTGGTCACGGGGTTTTCAACCCCGCTCGGGAGCGAAGCATGTGGTCCTGGCTGGTCCCAATACAGTCGACGTGGCGGTATCCGCTGAAAGCAACGCCGCTCAATCTCCAACGCCAACGCCCGCGCCAACTCCAGACAAGTTCGGGACCCCATCCGTGATCGCGTCATCTAATCCCTACGTCATTACCAGCGGAACCACCATCACCACTGATCCATCCATCACGACGAACGGCGTCACCGATTACGGAAAAATTTACCGAGGATCAACCGATGACGGGGCCTTCTCGCAATGGGCTTTTGGTTCAACATCAGCTTTCGACACTGCGCTGAATATTGATACGGAGTTCTTTACCGACCCGGCACACTTGCCGATCGCCGTCTTTAAATTTCAGGGCTTATCGCTCATTGGAAATCCAACTATCAGCACGAGTAACGGCGGCGTGACAAATCTGGGGCTGATCGGTGTCGATGGAATTACGTCGGACCCTCCTGGCGGCACATTGACCTTCAGCGGGATTAATTTGTTGGCTCTGGCAACGGTTAACGGGTCGATCAATCTTACCTCGGACCTCTCGTTCCAAAATCTTAATACTCTCGCTATCTACGCACGCGGGGCCGCGTCGGATCTCACGCTTAATTCTTCGCTCTCGAACATTGGCGCTCTGAAGCTTGCGGCGGAACGATCAATTCAAATTACCAACGCAGGGACATTGAGCGTTGGCGGCTTCGACGCCACTACCGGCGGTGGCAATCTAGCCGTGCTGGTCGGCGCACTCTCGCTCAACGGCGAGGGCAGGTTCAACGCCGAAGTTCTGCCCGGTGCCACAATCGCGAATGGGGCCAATATTATACTCGACGACGCGAACAATCTGACCAACAATTCGATCTCCGATTTCTCACGCCTTCGCGTGACTAACGAGGGTCATATCGGTACTGGCGGGAATATTTTCGTGACGGTTGGTGGTGACCTGACCGCCACTGGAACTGGCGGGGGAACTGGCGAGTTCCAGATTGGCGATATCGCACTGGTCCTTCAAAACACAAATGCGCAAATCGATAATGGCGGCAATCTGATCCTATCGGTAACTGGCAACGTTCACGTAAATGGTCTGAGCGCATTACTCCAGAACTACGACTTCTCGACCAATCCAGGCGGCCATATTGGCACTGGCGGAAACATTGCGATCGAAATTGGCGGAAACCTCACGGCCGCGTATGTCGACACTTTCGTCAATAATCGTAATGGCGGCACAATTAGTTCGGGTGGAAATTTGGCGTTCAACGTCAACGGCGCGCTCACTACCAGTGGCGACGCGGGCTTTCTCGTTTCGACGCGCTACGATGCCGCGGGCTCTACCATAGGTTCCGACGTTACAATTCAAGTAAACGCCGATAGCGTAAACATCGGTGGCTCGCTGGCGGGCACGTTCCTGAATCCGGGTTCTCCTTTTAGCGGTATCAGCAATCGAGGAAGCGTCATCAATGGCAATGCTATCTACGAATGGGATGTGACAAATGCCATGACCCTTGGAGGGGCCGCGTCTCTGATGTTGTTAAACGATGGCGGAACCAGCGCTGTAACTCCCGTCGGTGGAACCATTCATGGCAGCGTTCTTTTCCAGGTAAATGCCGGTAGCTTCAGTGCGGCTGGATTGTCGATTCCACCGCTACTGCTCAGCCCGCCTTGGACGTGGAGCTCAACAACAAGAATGGCGGGATAATCGATCAAGACGCCACGATAAATTTTAATATTAGCGGTGATATCATTACCCACAACAGTGCCGGTGCGCCCGGCGACGCAATCTTCACCATTACAAACCTCCAGAACAGCAGCTCGAACGGATTGAACGGTGGTTCGATCGGAACTGCTTCTACCATCAACATCGCCGCTGCCAACATTTCCATTGCAAATGATTTCGATGTCGAAATTTTGAACGGGCGTAATGGTGATGCCCCAGGCCCCAAGGGTGGTTCTATTGGAACGGATGCCTCGCTGAATATTACCTCCAATGCCTTATCCGTTGGTGGGAAACTCGATGCCTCCATTGACAACTCGGACAACAGCAACGGCACCACCGGGAGGGGTGGCAGCATCGGCGGGAATGCTGCGATCAATGTGAATACCGGTAATCTGTCCGGCGATTTGTTCGCAAGTATCAATAATGGTACCGCTAGCATTGTCTCGGATGCCACCATTAATGTGACTGCCACAAGCATTTCCGCCGGCGCCGGGGGCATTGACCTAAGCATCAGTGACCGGAATGCTGGATCAATCGGCGGCTCCGCCAATGTCAACTTAAGCGTCATGGCAGCATAACGAGCGGCGTCGGTGGCTTTTTTGTCGGGGACACGTTCGGCAACGACGGTGGTGGCGGCGGTACGACTGGCTCAGATGCCGTGGTGACCATGAACGCTGGGTCTGCTGCCACGAGCGGCTTTTTTGAAGCGTATAATAATATCAACGGCGGCGCCCATATCCATGGGGATGCGATCAATGCGGTCACAGTCACAGGGGACCTCACGGCTCAACAGGGTATTCTGGTGACGATCGAAGACACAGGGTTTACCAGCAGTCTTACGTTTGCTGGCCCCACTCATATCGATGGAAATGCGCTTCTCACACTGAGCGCTCAAAACATCACCACACCTTCTACTCTGACCGGAGTTCCCGGCACTGATACGATGGCTCTCGAAGCCAGTATTTATCCGAATGTAGCTGGCGTGGTCGGAGATGATGCCATCATCAACGTATTCGCTACGCAGAATATCAGCGCGCCTGGTGAGACTGTGTTTTGGGTAGCTAACGGTAATTATCAAAATCTCGGCCCCGGCAACATTGGTGGAAATACCGAAGTAAATGTCGCTGCGGCCAACATCTCTACCAGCGACCTCCTCCTGCAGATCTTAAACTATGGTGGATCTTCAATCGGCGGTCATGCTGAAGTTAACGTTACAGCGACAAATTTAAGTGTTAACGGTGGCCTCGACTCCAGAATCGACAACACCAACGGCGGCATTGGTGGCAATGCTACGCTGAATTATTCTGTCTCCGGGACCGCCACGGTTACGACTAACGCCCTTTTTCAAATCTTCGGTAGCGATGGAGCTAAGACCTCGGCGATCAATATCAACGGCCAGGAATTACAATGTTGGGGGAACTTTTGAAGGCTTTATTGATGGCAACGGAATCACCACTCTTAGCAACGCCACCCTTGCTGCTGACACCGTGAAGGTGGGTGTCTTCGGCAGCAATGGCACACTGCGAATCGGCGGCAGCAGCATTTCAGCCAACACGCTGCTACACCTTTATGCTCCGGGGAGCAATGGCATAATCGACTTCGTCTCTAACGTGACGCTAAATAGTTCCTCTACGGCCGCCGTCATTGCGGCGAACACCGTCACAATTGAGAATGGCGTGGTAGTTACGATCGGCGGTTCAACTCCGGCAAACGTGTATGCCAAGGTTCCGAATTACAGCGCCAGTTCGGGAGGTAACAACAAGACCAGCGGCACGTTTGTTGGCGCCGTAACCACGCAGCCGTTAGGCGGCCAGCCGCCGTTTGATAGCCCAACCAGGGCACGTGCCGCGACGAAACAAAGCAGGTCGATAGCCTCAGCAGAAGGGCGCGGACCTACCATTTACGTGACCGATAGCTCGCAGTTGGGAGCTTTGCTCAACAACGCTACTCTGGGACCCGACGGAAAGGTACGCCTCTCGCCTCATGAGCGCAGCCGCAACCCGTCTATGCAAGGCAGCAGGCGAACCATGGCGACTGAGCTTCATCGCTCTGCGGATGCAAGAGCAAGATCGGGCGTGCTGGCATCTCGCTTACAGTAGAACAACGATATTCAATCCTAATTACACTGGATTCGGGCGGAAGCGGTTCGCAGACAGGAACTTTTGGCGCAGCTGGAACTTGTAATCTGCAGCCTTTAAATCAGGTCCCGCCGCCTGGTGGATAAAGCTTTAAGCTTCCTTTCTGATTGTTTGTGATTAGACTTCACGGGCTTATGGGTTTCCGGGTTCGAGGGTTTTTTCTTTTGGGCGCGATCCTGGCCGCATTTGCTGGCGCAAATGCGGCGGAGTTAAAGGAAGCGCGCGTTACTCAAATTATTCGTGACGTAAAGTTGCTACCCAATGCCGCTCCGGCACGGCCCGCGGTCGTGAATGATCCGGTTCGTGATGGTACCGCGGTGCGCACTGGCATCGAGTCGCGCACGGAACTCACGTTCCCTGATGCAACCCTGGCGCGACTTGGCGCGAACACCATCTTCAGTTTTACCGAAGGAACACGAAACCTCGAGTTAACCGACGGCGCGATGCTGTTGCGCGTTCCGAAAAATGCCGGTGGCGCAAAAATCAATACTGCCGCGGTGACTGCGGCTATCACCGGCACCACTGTGATGCTCGAATTCCATAAGAATTCCTACGTCAAATTCATCGTCCTGGAAGGCACTGGGCGAATCTTTCTTCCCAGTCATCTCGGTGAATCTGTGCTGGTGCATGCCGGCCAAATGCTGATCGCCAAACCCGATGCCAAGAATTTACCCAATCCGGTGGACGTTGACATTCGCCAGATCAGGAAAACTTCGCGTCTGATCAGAGGCTTTGGAAAAATGGGAAGCGAAAACCTCATCGCACAAACCGAAGCGGCCCAAGATGAAGAGCGGGCCGAGGGCGAGTTGTATGAAACGAATCTCGCGATCTATGGGGGCGGTACCTCAATCATTCTGAATGATCAGGAGCATATTCAGGAGACTCAAATTGCGGCGGAGCAAAACCCGAGCCCGCCCCCGGTCGTACCACCAGTCGTGCCAAGTGAGTTTGGACCGCCCGCGACGATTACGTCGCCAAATCCATATCCACTTGGTTCGGACACTCAGATCAATACCGACCCGACAATCGTTTCCAACGGAACGACGAATTACGGCAAGATT
>WNGO01008183.1_pt1 | contig 10878 bp, 12 predicted proteins | sample 5400511 | NCBI WGS metagenome assembly WNGO01 (sample SAMN13153380, study PRJNA577476) | soil metagenome | isolation source: 20 cm soil or saprolite under Garry oak tree replicate 2 | place: USA:California | collected 2016-06-15
GACCCCGTCGGTGCCGCGAGCGACCAACACCGGGTCCTCGCCCATATAGGTCGTCAGGAAATCGCCGGGCTCGGGCACCTGGCTGTCGTGGCAAAGAAACAGCCAGCAGCGCGCGAAGACGCGCTCCAATTCCTGTCCATAAATCTCCGGCTCGATAAAGATGCGCCGGCTGATCAGACCGCGCTCATTGTCGACCAGACCCGCGATGTCGTTCGCCATCCCGGTCTCCTACTCGGCCGCCGCTTTGGCGGCTTCAGATTCGGGCCAGCTATCCGCGGCCATCAATTGCGCCCAGCGGCGGTAAAAGCGGCGGTGGTTGCTCTCGCTGTAGCGGTGGTCGCTCGCCCAGGCGCCGAACGCCTCGTCAAAGCGCTCGTGCCCAAGACCCATTTCGTAATTCAAGGCTTGGCGTCGGGCGACCGCGCCGCGAGCGGTCTGGGTGCAGCCCTGCCAATTGTCCATGTCATCCTGCTCGAAGGTGCCCGAGGGGCCGAACACCCGCACCCCGGCCACCCGGATCGCTTCCTTGACATGCGCCGGCGCCGCCTTGTCGGCATAACACCACGCCCAGACCTCGGTCTTGTCGGGCCCGCGCGGGTGCCACACGCGGATAGTGCGCGAGGTCGGCCGCAGCATCGAGAAATTCGGGAAGACCGTGCCGGCGATCGGCTTCACTTTGCCGAGGCGCGAGCCGAGCCGCTGCGCCATCTCGGGTGCGATTTCTTTCTCATAGGCGAGGATTTCCGGCGCCGGCGGATCGGCCATCGTCTCCGCGCCGACCGCGATAACGCAGTGGCCATTGCCGGGCGCCAGCGTTCTGCCGTTGGGGTCGGGCTTGACGCGAAAATCGCCGCCCGATCCGATCTGCACGGCCGAGAGATGGCTCCAATGCACATGATAGCCATCGCCGCCGAAATTCTCGGCCGGGAACTTCCAATTGCACGGCATGATCCATTTGTGAATGCCGCCGATCACCTCGATGCCGCCCTCGCGCCGGTCGAAGAAGGTGTCGAGGTACCAGCACATCTCGCCGAGATACTCGCGCAAGGGCGGCGCCGCCGGATCGAAGCTCGCGAAGAAGAGCCCTTTGTGCTGGTCGAGCTGCGCGACCGGCACGAGGCCCCAGCGCTCCCGATCCAGTTCGTTGTGGTAAGCCTCTTTGAGGTAGGGCACGGCGATCAGCTTGCCGTCATTGCCGTAGGTCCAGCCGTGATAAGCGCAGGTAAAGCTCGCAGCATTGCCGTCATCGGCGCGGCAAAGACGGTTGCCCCGATGCCGGCACACATTGAGAAAAGCCCGCACGACTCCGTCGGTGCCGCGTATCACGAGCACCGGGTCTTCGCCCATATAGGTCGTGAAGAAATCGCCGGGTTGCGGGATTTGGCTGTCATGGCACAGATAGAGCCAGCAGCGCGCGAAGATGCGCTCCAGCTCCTCCTGATAGATCTCCGGCTCGATAAAGATGCGCCGGCTGACGTGCCCGCTGGCGAAATCGACCAGTTGTTCGGTGGCGGTCATCGTTCACTCCGTAGTCCTTCCGGGCTCGCCGCTGTGCGGTGCCCCGGAATGACGATGTGGAAAGCAGCGAAAATCCATCTTGATCCAGCAAGTAGTCAGCGCGGCCGCGGCATGCGCAGCATGGCTCCGGCATCGACCGTCACGATGCTCCCGGTGATACCGCGGGCATTATTGCGCGATGCGAGAAACACATAAGCTCCGGCGAGGTCATCCGGCATCAACGCCAGCCGCAACGGGTTGCCGCCGCGCAGCCGCTCCTCAATGCCGGGGTTCTGAAATTGCGAGCGGTCGTCATTGCCGAGGGAGGTGAGGCCGCGAAGATCGGTCATCGTGCCGCCCGGCGCGACACCATTGACCCGAACGTCCGGTGCCAATTCGACCGCCAGCTCGCGGATCATGCCGACGACCGCATGCTTCGAGGCCGTGTAGATGACGCCGCCGCCCCCCGAGTTGAGCCCCGCCACCGAGGCTGTAAGGACCATGCAGCCCTGCGCCTTCTTTAGCTCGGGCAGTGCCGCCTTCGCGCCGTAGAGGCAGCCCTTGACATTGACGGCGAACAATTCGTCGTAAGCCTGCCCAAGCTTCTCCGGGTCCAGCTCGGCGAAGGAGGCGTAGACGTCAAAGATGCCGGCATTGCCGACAAAGATGTCAAGCCGGCCAAAGGCGCGCACCGTCTCGGCGACGGCGCGCTGATTGTCGCCAAACGAAGCGGCATCGCCGGCAATGCCGACGACCTTGTCGCCGAACTCGGATTGCAGCTCCGCGGCGCGGGTCGCGACCCGCTCCATGACGGCGACGCGGGCGCCCTCGGCGACATAGCGCGCGACGACCGCGCGACCAATCCCCGAGCCGCCGCCCGTCACCAGCGCCACTTGGCCGTCGAGCCATCCCATGACGCCCTCCTCCCGGGTCTCTTGTATCGGCCATCTATAGCACATCGCGGCTGCGGCCATGCGCCCGGCGGGGGTCCCGAGGCGGGTTCGCATATGGTCAGGGCCGGCCAGGGGATTTATAACAGGCCCAGAGCGAGAGACCCCCGAGGGAGGACAGCATGAGCGCCCGCCACGAATATCATCCCGAGGAAACCCGCAAAAAGATCAGCCACCCGATCATCGATGGCGACGGCCACTGGATCGAGTACACGCCGGTGTTCGCCGAGCGCATGCGCAAGGTGGTCGGCGACAAGGGGGCGGACGGCTTCATCGCCTCGCAGCGCCGCATCCCCGACGCGCTGAGCCAGACCATAGAGCAGCGCAAAGCGCGCGGCGCCGCGATGGAAGGCTATTGGGGACGGCAATCAACCAATACGCGCGACCGCGCCACCGCGATGATGCCGAAGATGCTGTATGACCGGCTCGACGAGCTCGGCATCGATTTCGGCATCGTCTACCCGACCGCCGGTCTCGGCATTCCGCGCATTGCCGACACGGAGACCCGCCGGGCGGTCATCCGCGGCTTCAACATCGTGACGGCCGAGTATTTCGCCAAGCTCAGCGATCGGCTGACCCCGGCGGCGGTCATTCCGATGCACACGCCGGAAGAAGCGATCGAGGAACTCGAATTCGCCACCAAGCAGCTCGGCGCAAAAGTGGGCATGTTCGGCAGCAGCGTCGCGAGGCCCCTAGAAATTGCTAAGGGGCCTGCGTCGAAGGGGGTCGACCCGCAAGTCGCGCGGCACGCGGTGTTTTATGATCAGTTCGGGCTCGACAGCGATTACGATTACGACCCGGTCTGGCGGAAATGCGTTGAGCTCGGCGTCGCGCCGACCTTCCACACCGGCGGGCGCGGCTTTGGCCTGCGCAACAACCCGTCGAATTTCACCTTCAATCATATCGGCCATTTCGCGGCGGCCGGGCATGCCATCGCGAAGGGGCTGTTTCTCGGCGGGGTGACCAGGCGCTTCCCTGAATTGCGCTTTGGCTTCCTCGAAGGCGGCGTCGGCTGGGGGTGCCAGCTCTTCGCCGATCTGATCGAGCATTGGGAGCGGCGCGGCAAGGCCGGCCTCGAATATATGCATCCCAGCAAGCTCGACCGGCCGCTGCTGCGCCAGCTCGTCGAGAAATACGGTTATGACGAGATGGCGGCCGAATTGCAGAAGCGAGACGGCTGGCCGCAGAAGGAAGAAGACGAGCTGACCGGCGGCGTGCCGGCGTTCGACGATTACGCGGCCTGCGAGATCACGAAGAAGCAGGACTGGACCGACCTCTTCGTGACGCCGTTCTTCTTCGGCTGCGAAGCCGACGACCGGATGAACGCCGTGGCGTTCAGCAACTTCAATCCGTTCGGCGCCAAGATCAACGCGATCTACAGCTCCGATATCGGGCATTTCGACGTGCCCGATATGCGGATGGTATTGCCCGAAGCCTATGAGCTGGTCGAGCACGGCTTTATCACAAAGGACGATTTCCGCGATTTCACCTTCGAGAACGCGGTGCGGCTGTGGGGCACGGTCAACCCGCGCTTCTTCGACGGCACCCGCGTCGCCAAGGAAGCCAAGGCGGTGCTCGGCTCGACCCCGGCGCGCGCCGCGGCGGAATAAGCGAAGGAACCCTCTCCCGCATTGCGGGAGAGGGCGCCGCTCATGGGCAAGCTCGACGGCAAGGTTGCGATCGTCACCGGCGCGGCACGCGGTTTGGGGCGCGCTTATGCGCGCCGCCTCGCCAGCCTCGGCGCCAAGATCGCGGTCGCTGATCTGAACCTGCGCTCCTACGAGGAGTTCGAGGCCGAGGCCAAGGATATGAGCGCCGACAGCACGGTCGCCGAGATCCAGGCCGCGGGCGGCGAGGCGCTCGGCATCGAGCTCGATGTCACCGACCGCGACGCTGTCGAGGCGATGGTGGCGCGGGTCGTCGCCGAATGGGGCCGCGTCGATGTGCTCGTCGCCAATGCCGGCGGCGGCCGCGGCCGGCCAGTCGACACCAAGGCGAGCGGACTCGATCCCGCCTTGCTGCACCTCGTCGTCGCGATGAATTTGTTCGGCACGGTTTATAGCTGCAACGCCGTCGCGCCGATCATGAAGGAGCAGCGCTCGGGCAGGATCATCACGGTCAGCTCGGTCGCCGGCACCGCACCCTCGAAGGATGGCGGCTATGCGCATTACGGCGCCGCCAAGGCCGCGATCGCGCATTACACGCGCTACCTCGCGCAGGATCTCGGACCCTACGGCATCACCGCCAACTGCATCGCGCCGGGCGTCATCGCGACCGGCCGCATCATGCAGACCGTGATCCCGGGCAGCAGCCAGAGCAATCAGGATCGCGCCGAGCTCGTCGCGCTGCGCCGGCTCGGCACGGTCGAGGATTGCGCCAAGGTCGTCGAGTTTCTCGCGACCGATCTCTCCGACTATGTGACCGGCGCGGTCATCCCGATCGATGGCGGTCTCTCGCGCGGCTGACGAGTTGGGCTGCCGCTAGGACGCGATCTCCTGCACGATTTCGAGGATCGCGCGGCGGCGCGGCACTCGATCGCCCCACACCCGATCGAAATCGGCAACGAGCGGCTTGACCTTCTCTGACGAGGTCGCGGCCTCGGCCGCCGCGAGCGAGTCGAACTCGTAAAACGCGACATGCACGCCGGGATCGCTGCGGCTCCAGCAGCGCCAAGCCCGCCGGGCACCGAATTCCCGCTTGGCCCAGGGCAGGTGGTCGGTTTCGTACCAATGGTCGAAGCGGGCGCGCTCGGCCTCGGGTACCTCCGCGCGCACCGCAAACAGGACGGTCGCCATGCTGGCTCCTCCCCTGTCAAACCCCGATATTGGTGTCGTCGATCGTGAAGCCGATCTTCAGCACGACCTGATAATGCTGGACCTTGCCGTCTTCGAGGTGGCCGCGCGTCTGCAGCACCTCAAACCAGCGCAGGTTGCGCAAGGTGCGGCCGGCACGGCTGACCGCGCTCTGGATCGCATCCTCGATGCTGGTCTGCGACGAGCCGCTGATCTCGATGATCCGGTAGACGTGGTCTTCCATCGCTTCCTCCTTCTCGTTGCGCGGATGCTGCTCTGCAACCGACGCGAAACGCGGCCGCCATCGCATTAGCTCGAGGCACGCCGATAGGCTTTAAACCCCTTCTCCCATTCGGCGTTCCGGCGGTTCCACGGCCGATCGGCCACCGCTACGCCGCGCAATCATCCTTAAATGGGAGAAACCATCCCGTGTTTTAGCGAAAATTAGGGAGTGCACGCTAAACATTCTTCCTATCGAACTTTCAGGAAACACGCGGCGTGTGCTGTTTGCGTTTTCTCACCATCGCTGTGTCTGGCGGCGATGACGCGGGGGCTGGCACCGCGGGTTGGCGGGAATGATCACGGTGTTCGTGATCGACCGCGATCCCGCGGTGCGGCTTGCCGCCAGGCGCGTCCTCGAACCGGCCGGGTTTACGGTGATCGCGGTGGCCGATGCCGCGGCGGCGCTCGCGCGGCTCGCGGTGCTGCGGGCGGATCTAGTCGTTTGCGACATCGACGCATTCGCTCCGGACGGCAGGCCTGCCATCAGCGCCATCGCCGATCTCGATCCTTCGGCGCAGATCCTCACGCTGTTTCCCAAATATCGCGACACCGCGGGCATGCTTCCCTATGTCGGGAACGCACTCGGCAAGCCGTTTACCGAGAGCGAATTGCTGACAAAGGTGCGGCGGGCTTTGGTCGGGCCGGCACCGCCGCCTTCACCTTAGCGAGGACGCCGTCTCGCCCAGGCGACCATCGTGCCCGTAAGTGCCGCTGCGATCCCGACGACGTGGAACAAATTGCGGAACGCCGACAGGAACGCCTGTGCCTCGCCCGCGCCTTGCGCCGATGCCGCGCCTTGCAGAGCCTGGAAGGCCAGCGTCAGCCCGGCGGCGGCGGTCACGACGCCGATCGTGCGGGTCAGCATCGACAGGCTGCCGGCGACGCCGCGATACGCCAGCGGCGAGGCGGCCATGACGATTTCCATATAGGCCACCTGAAATAGCCCCATGCCGAGCCCTTGCAGCGCGAGCGCGAAGAGCATGAATTGCGGCGGTGTATCGGGTTGCCATTCGCCGATCAGGAACAGGCCGAGGCCGGTCACGAGCGCGCCGAGCGGCGCGATGCGCTCGGCCGCGATGCGGCCGACGAGCCAGCCGGCGCCGGGCGAGACCGCCGCCATTGCGGCAAAACCGGTCGCCAACAACGCGCCCGCGAGCGGCAGAGGCAACGCCGTGTACCGGACAAAGAAATACGGGACGATCAGCAAGACCGAGAAGCTCACGAGGTACATCAAGACGCCGGCGAGGGTAATCGCGGCGAAAGCGCGGTTGCGGAACAGAGCGATCTGCACGATGGGATGCGCGATGCGGCTTTCCCAGCGCAGGAAGGCGGCCAGCAGGGCGACGATACCGCAGGCCAGCAATAGGGCCCCGGCGATATCGAAGCGCTCGCCGCGGCCGCCCGACGCGGCGGGCAAGCCGTGCAGCAGCACGAGCGCGGTGAGCGCGATCGGCGCGCGAAACCAGAAGACGCCCGGCCATCCCCAGCGCGCCACAAGCGCGCCGCCGATCAGCGGCCCGACCGCCGAGCCGAGCGCGAACATCAGCGTGAAGATGCCGAGCGCATGGGCGCGCCGCGTCTCCGGATAAAGGCTCGTCACAACGGCCGGCGCGCAGCTAATGATCAGCCCGGCCCCGATGCCCTGTAAAAAACGAAAAAACAACAGCCAGCCGAAAGTCGGCGCGAGGGCGCACAGGATAAAGGCGACGGTGCTCCAGGCGAGCCCGGCGCGGAGCACGCTGCCATGGCTCCAGATATCGCCCGCCCGCCCAAAGGCCAGCATCAGCCCGGCATGGGTCAGCACATAGCAGATGATGACCCACTGGATCATCGCGAGCGGCAGACCGAAGCTGCCGGTGATATCGGGAAACGAGATGTTGACCGCGGTGTCGAGCGGCACGACCGAAACGCCGAGGCCGAGCATGACCAGCCGCAGGCCGCCACGAAAGCGGCTGCGCATCGGCACGACGGCGCCGTTCAGCGATGTTGCCCCGGGATCCATGGCGCGCGATGAAAGACGGCAGAGGAAATCAGCGGAGGCATAATGACCGGCCCGACCCGCAATGCCAGCCCCGGCGTCGCGCTCGCCGTCCATGGCGGCGCAGGCACTTTGCGCCGTGGTCTGATGGACGAGGCGCGCGGCGCGCTCTACCACACCGGGTTGCGAGCATCGCTGATCGCCGGGCGCGACATCCTCGCGGCGGGCGGCAGCGCGCTCGACGCGGTCACGGCCGCCGTGCTCGTGCTCGAAGACGACCCGCTGTTCAATGCCGCGCGAGGCGCCAGCTTTACGAGCGCCGGGACGCTGGAGATGGATGCCGCGGTCATGGACGGGCGCGAGCGCCGCGCCGGCGCGGTCGCCGGCATCTGCGGTCCGCGGAATCCGGTGTTGGCGGCGCGCGCGGTCATGGAGCACACGCCCCATGTGCTGCTGGCCGGCGAAGGGGCGGTCGCCTTCTGCCGCGCCCGAGGACTTGCTTTCGCCGAGCGCGAATACTTCTACACCGAGAGCCGCTGGCAGGCCTTGCAGCACATCCTCGAGCGGCGGCAGCGCGGTCTGCCCGATACGGATCCCGAGGAGGATGACGCGCTGCGCCACGGTACGGTCGGCGCGGTCGCACGCGACCGCGACGGCAATCTCGCCGCCGCAACCTCGACCGGCGGGATCGCCGGCAAATTGCCGGGCCGGATCGGCGACAGCCCGATCATCGGCGCCGGCACCTATGCCGACAATGAAAGCTGCGCCGTGTCAGCGACCGGCCACGGCGAAATCTTTATGCGCTTTGGCGCGGCCTTCGAGATCGCCGCCCGGATGCGGCACCGCGGCCAGCCGCTCGACGCGGCGGCGCGCGAGGTCATCGAGGCATTGGCGGAGTCCGGCGGCTCGGGCGGGCTCGTCGCCGTGGACCGCGACGGGAGCCTCGCCCTGCCATTCAATTGCGCGGGGATGTATCGCGGCTATGTGACCGGAGACGGCATCGTCCACAGCGCGATCTACGTCGAGCCGTACCGCTCGTCGTGACGGCTCAGGCCTGCGGCTGCGGCTGTGGCGGCGGCGCGTCGTGGCGGCGGCCGCGGTCGGCCATGAACTGGTCGAACTCCGCCTTGTCCTTGGCCTGACGCAAGCGGTTCAGAAATTCGAGGAAATCGCGCTGCTCGTCTTCGAGGCGACGCAGGGTCTCGCTGCGGTATTCGTCAAAGGCGGCGTTACCGCTCGAGCTCTGGCGGCCTGGGCCGCACCAGCCCGATCCCCGCGCCGATCCCCAGGGACCCCAGCCGCTCGCCGCCTGTTGCATCCGCTCCATTCCTTCCTGCATCCGCCGCTGCCAGCGATCATGCCGGCGGTGTGTCCAGCATCCCATGATGCGACCGCTCCCTATCAAAAATCCCAAGGTGACGAGGCCGATCGGCCACCACACGACAAAGCCCGCAATCATCAGAGCGATCCAGGCCGGCTTGCCGATGTCGTCCAAGCGTGCCGCGATCGTCATGGCCGAAGCTCCTGATGTAAATGTATTTCACATTCACATAGAACCAGGCCCGCAGCCTGTCAAGACCGCCTCGAAAAAGATCAGCCGGTGTTTTCGCCTTCGATGATTCCGAGGCCGCGCAGATAGACAAGGACGCCCGCTTCGAGCAGCTCTTCCGGCGTCATCGGCAGACTCCGGCGCCCGGCATCGCCACGCGCAAAGAGCGATGCGATGCCGTGCGACAGGGCCCAGATGTGCAGGCTCATCATCAAGGCCGGCGGGCGCTTCTCGGCGGGGAGGCGGGCGCAGAACGTCTCCGCCGCCCTGCGCAAAACCGCGAAGGCTGCCTCGCCCGCTTCGCGCAGCTCGGGGTTGCCGTCGAGCGGAACGCCGGCCTCGAACATTGCCGAGTAATAGGCCGGCTCGTCGCGGGCGAAGCCGAGATAGGCGTGACCGACATTCTCGAAAGCCCGGAAAGCGTCGGGCCGGCCGTGGTTCCAGGCCTGTTCGAGCCGCGCCGTAAACAACTCGAAGCCGCGCAAGGCGACATCGGCGATCAGCGCGTCGCGGTCGCGGAAATGGCGGTAGGGCGCAGCCGAGCTGACCCCGGCCCAGCGCGCCGCCTCGGCAAAGGTAAAGCCGGCCGGGCCCTTGCGCGCGATCAGATCGAGCGCCGCCTCGATCAGCGCCTCGCGCAGATTGCCGTGGTGATAGCCGCGGCGCTGCCCCGGTCCCTGTTCCGACCACCTCATGTCAATGATTATAACATTGCTACGGTAGTAGCTGGATCGACGCGTATTCCGGGCGCATCCGGAGCGGGCGGCGGACGATCAAAATCCCAGCTCGCTGTGCGATCCGAGCCGTACAAGCTCAAGGCTTTCCGCATCCGGCTTTCGATAGATCAGAATGAGATCGGGCCTAATGTGGCAATCGCGAAAGTCCTTCCATTCGCCGGAAAGTCCATGATCGAAATAGCGCCGCGGCAGCAGGTCATCATTAGCCAGAAGCCGTACGGCTTCAGAGAGAGAGCAGCATCGAGTGTACGCCGATGCCGACCCGATTTTTCTCGCCGATAATCTCGTTTGAACCGCCCAGTGTACCTAACGATCCGCATTGAGGCTCGGAAGCAACGCGTCTACCGAATCGACCTCGGTAATATCGCCTCGACGCGCTGCTTTCATGGCTTCGATCGTCTCCGTGTTCGGCACAAGCGGCTCGAAAGGTAGGGCCTTCTCTTGGGCGATTTTGGTCAGCAATAGGCGAAAGGCATCCGACACTGTCAGGCCCATCGCCGCCAAAACCGCTGACGCTTCCTTCTTGACCCGCTCGTCAATGCGAGCGCGCACGACTGTATTTGCCGGCATGAGAAACTCCTCTGAGCCACAATGTAGCCCATATATGGGGTGATCTCAAGCAGGTGCAAAAAACCTAATTGCCGCGGCGGGCGATGAAGTCGAGCGCGGCCTTGGCGCTCTCGGCGGCATGCGTCGCGGCGACGTGATAGGAATTGCCCGGCAATACGACGAGCTCGGAATCGCGAATCTGCTGCTGCCAGGCTCGCGTCTCCTCGACCGTCGCGAGCCCGCTCTCCTCGGTCGTGATGACCAGGGTCGGGCAGGCGATTTTCGGCACATCGGCGCGAATATCGGCGCAGGCGATCGTCCCCATAAAGCCGAGCTGCGTCGACAGCGCGGTGCGGCCCATGAATTTGCACCACCATTCGAAGCCTTCGGGCGGAAAGGTGCTGCCGAGGCGGTTGCCCATGTTCTGCCGAGCCCAATGCTCGACGCCGTGCTCCTCGAATTCGCGGACCAGCTCGGGGACGCGCTCGGCGACGCCGGCGCGCAAGGGCGGGGGCGTCCCGACGACGGTCAAGGTCTTGACGCG
>WNGO01002970.1_pt1 | contig 10876 bp, 6 predicted proteins | sample 5400511 | NCBI WGS metagenome assembly WNGO01 (sample SAMN13153380, study PRJNA577476) | soil metagenome | isolation source: 20 cm soil or saprolite under Garry oak tree replicate 2 | place: USA:California | collected 2016-06-15
AACGCGAAGTTCTGGGTGGTCGTGGACCCGCCGCCGACGGTCGCGGTGGCCGACTGACCCTGATGGCCGCTGGCCTGCGCCGTCACGCTGTACGATGTCACGGCGATTCCGGGAAAGCTGTAGCGACCGGTGCCGTCGGTGGTCGTATTGCCGGTAACCGAACCCGCCGGGCCCATCCCGCTGTAGGAGACGGTCGCGCCGGCGATCGCCGCGCCGCTTCCGCTATCGGTCACGGTGCCGGCCAGCGTGCCGTTGCCCTGGCAGGGGATGTTGCCCAAGTCACCCACCGCGCCGTCGGTCCCGATGAACTGGAAGCCCGCCGTGGTGGTGGTCAGCGAGAGCTTGAGGGCCCCGGGGGTGTTGACGATCGTCTTGAGCGTCCGCGAATCGGAGCCGACGATCGGCTCCCAGTTGTGGTTGCCGGTGCCGACGACGAACTCGGCCATCCCGGTGGCCGAGGCGGTGCCATTGGCGTCCATCGCCGTCCAGCGCTCGTAGTTGTGCCGGTCGGCGTTGACCGCCATGGTCGCATGACTATTCGCGAGCGGCCCCCAGAGGGATTGTTCGACGGTGCTTCCGCCGCTGCCGTCAAGGGCGAAGCGCGGCTCGTGCCAGTAGGCGATGGTGCAGGCGCCGGGATGCGCCGCGAGGTCGTTGTTGAGCCAGGTCAGCTGGGGGCTCGACGCACCGCACTGACCGTTGGGCGGGAACGATCTCGAAGACCAAGCGCATTGCGTCAGCGCGATGAAATGCCAACCGGCGACGTCGTACGAGTAGTAGGGGAGGAGGTTGTTCCAGTACCAGGTATAGCCCCCCACCCCGTAATAGACTTCCTGGTCGCCCGGGACCGGATTGGTGACACCTCGCATCGGTCCCCAGCTGGGGTCGTACCAGTTGTCGAACTCTTCGTAGCTGCCCTGCTCGTAGACGTCGCCGAGATAGAGGAAGAGATTTGGTGACCAGCCGGCGACCTCGCTCGCCACGGTGTTGGCCCCACGGCCGTCCGCTCCACTGCCCACCGCCCCCACGATCTCCGGCTGACCCGCGGCCGGGGCCGTTCCCGTCGTGGGGGTGCGACTGTTGTTGTTCACGGGCGTCGTGGCGACGCCGTTGGTTAGCGTCACGGTTTCGGCCGCCGGGTTGCTCGATGTGTCGCTGTTATCGGACATCTTCGCGTAGACGCCGAGGGTGTGCGGCCCGTCCACCCAATGCCGCGCGGTGTGCCACGTGAAGGTGTACGGAGCGGTGAAGGCGGAAAGGACGTACTGGTTGTCCACCGTGAAGACCATGCGGGCGACGCTGGCGTTTCCCTGAAGCACGCTCTGCGTGGCCGACACCGTCGTGTCGCCCCTCAGCACGGCCCCCGCCGCCGGTTCCGTCAGGCATACCTGGACGGTGTAACTCGTGGTGACCGTCTGGGTGCAGGTGGCGGCGGCCATCGCCGCCGGACTCCGGAGGGCGGACACGCCCAACATGAGGGTGACGACGGATAGCAACGCGATGGATCGCCGAAGAACAGTGCGCACCTTCCTCAACTCCTTACTTGGCACCCATCGCGAGCTGCACCTGGGAGCCTGGGATGATGAGTCGTTTGAACTCGATCGCAACCCGTCGGTCGGCGAGCGCGACCGCGAGTACCGCACCGGCCGCCCCCGCGGCGAGGGCGAACGCCAGCCTGACCGGCTCCGGCCCGACCATCAAGAAGCGCACGGGCGCCATGGCGAGCGCGACACCGAGCGCCACCGCCGCGGCCGGCTCCAGCGCCCGAATGATCTGGCGCAGCGGGATGCCAAGAACCCTGGACGCCACCACCTGCATGACGAGGGCAAGTGGGAGCGCGGCGGCCGCCTGCGCCCAGGAGACACCGTCGATCCCGAACCTCGCCCCGATGAGTAACGCGGGTGCCACCACCGCGAGCCGCAGCAGCGAGAGGCGCACGAGCAGGTCGGGACGCCCGATACCACGGAACGCCTCGTGCGGCCCGAGGCCAAGAGATCGAAACGTTGCGTAGAGCGCGAGCGCTTCCAGGGGGACGATCGCCGCTCCCCACGCCCGGCCGAACGCGACGTCCACGATCATGGGCGCCGCCATCGCGAGGCCCACACCGGCCGCCGCGCCGTAGATCGCTTGCACGCGCAGCCCCAACAGGTAGCCGCCGTGCAGGCGCTGCTCGTTCTCCCGCACGCGGCTGAAGAGCGGGAAGGCGACCACCGAAATGACGTTGAAGACACTGATGATGACCAGCTCTGGGAGCCGGAAGCCGAGCGTGTAGTAGGCGAGGGCCTTCGCGCCCAGCAACCGGCCGACGATCAGGTAGTCGATGTTGAAGACCAGGCAGAGCAGCAGCGCCGTTCCTGCCGCGGGCACGCCGAATTGCAACAGGGGACGAAGACCGGCTCCCCGCAGGCGCCAGAAGGAGCGGCCAGGGCGGTAGGGGACGGCCCACCAGAGCAGCAGGCTCCATACCATGCAACCGGCCAGGTAGCCGTCGATGATGGCCCACGGTCCGTAGCCCGTAACGGCGAGCGCCACGGAGAGGGCGCCCTGCGCCGTGGCCCGACCGAGCTCAGCGATCGTGCGCGGGCGGAAGTGCAGGCTCTTGCGCAGCAGCGCGTCCGGAACCTGTCCGGAGGCGCGCACCATCAGGGAGAGCGATAGCGCCCGAAACATCCCGGTCACCTCGGGGTGACCGAAGAAGGACGCCACGAGGGGGGCCGCCAGCATCGCGATGACCACGAACGCCCCCGAAACGGCGAGGCAGACCAGCAGGGCGGCGTCGTTGCGGCGCCGCTCCAGCGGAAAGAAGACCAGCGCCTGGGCCAGCCCGAGGTCGGTTACAACATCGGCAAAGGTGATGAAGACCAGCGCGAGAGCGACGACGCCAAATGCGGTCGGCTGGAGCAGATGGGCCAGGATTGCGGTCGCCACCAGCACCAGAGCCTTGCCGGCGAAAAACGACACGGACTGCCAGGCGACGCCGTGAACGGCAGCCCGTGCCAGCCCGCCACCGATCGGGGACCCTCCCCTGTTTGCCGGAGAGCGTCGGGGAAGGGATAGTCGTCGCCGGGCCAACCCTTCCCAGAAGCCAAGACCCCAGCCGACATGCATCGCGAGGAAGGCGGCCGGCAGGTAGCGCCGAGCGCGGGGGTCCAGAGCGCGGGAGGTGTGCGCGGTCGCGAAGGCGAGGCCGAGGAGGTAGACGGCAAACGGAAGCGCGGCGAGCAGGCGCAGCATGGGGAGAAGAAGAAGGCCGCCGAGCCAGGAACCCAGCAGGCCCGGCGCCGCGAGGTGGCGCGGCTGGAGTGAGGCTGGGTGCAGGCGGGCGACGTCCGCCTTGCCGCGACCGTAGCGACGGTATTGATGAAAAAGATCCGGCACGGACTGGCGGCATTGCCAGTCGATCTTCAGCTCAGGGTCGAAGAGCAGTTTGCGGCCGTGCTGCCGGAGGCGATAGTCGAACTCGAAGTCCTCGTTGGCCAGCAGCCGCTCGTCCCAGCCGCCGAGCTCGCGCGCCAGCGCGGTAGGGTAGGCGCCGAACGGGATGTGGTCTACCGTCTGGACGGAGCGACCGTGGTGGTAGGTGGAGTTGCCGACGCCAAAGGGGGAGGCCATGGCGGCGGCGATCGCGCGGCCGGCCGGCGTGACGCCCTGCCCATCTTTCCGGCCACCGACCCCGCCCCAGTCGCCGGACTCGAGGTGATGGACGAGCCGGCGCACATAATCGGGCGGCACGCTGGCGTGCGCATCGACGCGGATGAGCCACGAACCGCGCGCCGCGCGAAGGGCGAGGTTGAGTGAGGCCGGGATGGTGCGCCGGGGATTGACGAGGAGTTCGACGCGGTGGTCCCGGCGGGCGAAGCTCTGGACGATGGCGCCGGTGCCGTCCGTCGACGCGCCATCGACGACGAGCACCTGGAGATTGCGCCAGTCCTGGCCGAGGATCGAGGTCAGGCAGTGCCCGAGGTTGGTTTCCTCATTACGGGCTGGTACGACGACCGTAACGAGCTCCTGGTCGAGCATCGAGCTCAGGTAAGGCCCGAGGCTGGCTTCCTCGTTAGGGGCCGGTAGGGGGACCGTCACCAGCTTCGACATCACAGGCAACGAAGGATCTCGCCGACCGTGCGCAGCACGATGACGAGGTCGAGCCAGGGAGACCAATGCTCGATGTAGTAGTTGTCCATCCGCACGCGCTCGGTGATCGAGGTATCCCCGCGCAGCTTGTTGACCTGGGCCCATCCCGTGATGCCGACCGGCGCGCGATGGCGATCCTCGTAATGGGGGACTTCCGTGCCGAACTGCTCCACGAAGTGGGGCCGTTCCGGTCGCGGGCCGATCAGTGACATGTCGCCGCGCAGGACGTTGTAGAGCTGCGGTAGCTCGTCGATCGATGTCTTGCGCAAGAGCCGTCCGACCGGGGTGACCCGATGGTCGTTCGCGACTGACCAGGTTGTGTCGGAGTCCGAGTTCACGCGCATGCTGCGGAACTTGAGGAGATCGAAAGGCTTGCCGCCGCGCCCAATTCGACGCTGCCGGAAGAAGACCGGACCTGGGCTGGAAAGGCGAACCACCGCCGCTGCGGTCACGAAGATGGGGGCGCTCAACGCGAGCAGCGCAAAGGCGATGGTCACGTCGAGTGCCCGCTTGACGCGCAGGCGGCTCGGGCGGCCGAGCGCGGGTGGCGGCACCCGGAGCAACGAGATACCCACGACGTCATCGACGTGGTGCGCGTCGGGGGCGATCGCAAGGTCGGCGCCGCGGGCGATCAGATGTGTGCGCACGCGCAGGGCCTGGCAACCGCGGACCATCTGAACCAGATCGAGGTTGCGACCGAACCCGATGATCACCCGTCGCACCTCGAACTGCCGGACGACCCGCTCCAGGTTGCCGTAGTCGCCCAGCACCGCCATCGATGCACCGCTGGCGATCCGCCGCGCGTCGAGGAACCCGATCGGCTGCAGACCAAATTCGGGATGATCCGCGAGCGTGGTGGCGAGCCGCGTGCTGAGCGGGCCCGCACCGACGATCAGGGTCCGCTCGCTCACCAGGTGGTGCGATCGCATCGACCGGATGGCGGCGTAAGCGAGTAATCGTCCAAGGAGAAGCGCGCCCAAGCCGACGAGGGCGAGGCGAAGACGGGCCTCGACCGCGACCATCGAGGGCGCGAGCAGTAACGTCCCGGTCAGCGCGATCGCGACCCAGGCCGCGATCGAGGGCGCATCCTTGAGCACGCGCAGGTCGACCCGTGCATCGTGCTTTCCGGTGGCCGCCAGCCCGGCCAGCGCCAGCAGGGCGAAGCTGAGGCCGATGCGATGGGTGTTGGCGGTGATGACCAGCGTGGCCAGCAGGGCGATCGCGTCCGCGACCGGGGTGGCGGCCCTGATGGCGAAGCGCCCGGCCGAAGTCGCTGTGGGGCTGAGCGCGGCGAGATCGAGGCCAGCGTCGACGGGATATGCTGATGAAGGCGCGTCCAGACGAAACGCCGGATCGAGCGTCAGGCGAGAAACCTTTTCGTTCAGCACGATGCAGCCGCTCGCCGGGGCAACGCGTGTATCGCTGCTACCCTGGTCATCTCCCGTCACCCACGATATGGAGCGCACCCAGTGACGGGGAATGGGCATTACGCGAAGTCCACGCGTCCACGCACCTAGGGCGCCGGGGTATCTGTCCCATGTCGGGACAGCGGGTCCCGCTAGGGCTCGACCAACCCCTTGCGGACCGCGTAGAGCACGGCCTGCGAGCGATCGTAGATCTGCAACTTCTCGTACATGTGGCTGACGTGGTTGCGAACGGTCTTCTCGCTGATGCCCAGCCGGCGGGCGATCTGCTTGTTCGCGAGTCCGGTGGCGAGCAATTTGAGGATCTCGATCTCACGCCCGGTCAGGCCGTCGTAGAACTCCTTGGGCGTGGCCGTGCCACTCAGCAGGTCGAGGACCCGGTTCGCGACCGCGTTCGCCATCACACGCTCGCCGCTGATGACGGCCATGATGCTGGAGACGATGGCGTCGGGCTGGGAGTCCTTGAGGACGTAGCCGCTGGCCCCCGCCCGCAGCGCTTGCAGGACGTAGCTGTCGGCATCGAAGGTGCTGAGGATCAAGACCTTGATTTCCGGATGTTCGGCGCGCAGCCGGCGCGTCGCCTCCACGCCATCGAGCTTGGGCATCTTGAGGTCCATCAGGATGACGTCCGGTGTCAGCGATGGCCCCCGTTCGACCAGGTCCGCGCCGTCGACTGCCTCGCCGACGACTTCGACCCGCGGGTCCTCATCGAGCAACCGGGCCAGCCCGGTCCGAAAGAGCGTTTGGTCGTCGGCGATCATGACTCTGGCCGCCCGAGTTGCCATGCGGGACCTCCTCCCTCTGGGTTCTGATCCCACGGTAGGGGGGTGCCAGGGTCCCGGGCAATAGGCCTTTTTCCTAGCAGGCTTCGTAACATAGGGGAGATGACGTGATAAAGGTCCTGCTCGTCGATGACAACGCACTCTTCCGCGATGGCATCGTGCAGATCCTGCACGCGGATGGGCGCTTCCAGGTCGTCGGCCAGGCATCTGACGGGGCCGAGGGGGTTGCGGCGGCCGGGCGTTTGCGGCCTGACCTGATCCTGATGGACCTGCGGATGCCGGGGATGGGTGGGGTCGAGGCGATTCGCGCCATTCGGGCCGACGCACCGCAGGTGCCGATCGGGGTGCTGACCATGTTCGAAAGCGCCGACTCGGTGCAGTCCGCGCTGCAGGCGGGTGCGAGCGGGTACGTCGCCAAGGACGCGACCCCGGACGATTTCTGTGAAGCGGCAAGCTCGTTGGCGCAGGGCACACGCCAGGTAATCGCGATCCCGAACGCCCTGGCAACCCGGACCGATGGCAACTATTCCAGTGTTCTTCTCGCCCGTCTGACCGATCGAGAGCTGGAGGTGTTGCGGGCCCTGTCGACCGGCGCCAGCACGGCAGAAATCGCCCGCACCCTCGGCATCACGACGAAAACGCTCCGAAACCACATCAGCGCCACCTACCACAAGCTCGGCATTTACGATCGCGCCCAGGCCGTGATCCTGGCGGTTCGCGAAGGACTGGTCGACGTCCAGTCGCCCTAGTGCAGCCGGGACGAGCGGCCCCGTCTCCGTGGGTTCTGTCCCATTGCCGGACGGTGCCGTGGCACCCTAGGCTCAAGGCAGAGGTTGGAACATCATGCTTGACCCGGCGCCCGGACCGTCGACCGAGTACGCGCATCGTTGCCCGCTGCCCTGGCCGGTCGACCCCGAAGCGCCGGAAGGCCACGTCTGCGAATGCGGCCGAAAGTGGGTCTACCAGCCTGCGCATTGGGATCCGTTGTTGACCCTCGACGAGCTTCGGATGCGGCAGGAGGCCGGCGCCTTCCTGCGCAGCATCATTCCCTCATTTCACGCACCAGACCAAGCCGCTGCCCCTCTCGAACCCGGCGAGACGGCGGTCATCGTGCACCTGCCACCGGCTTGACACGACGACTGGTCGAACTGGACAGCGTGTGGCGACGAGTCCTGGCCGTTGGGGCGGCAGTCGCGGTCGCGGTCGCGCTCTGGGTGGCGGTGCTGCTCGACTTCCCGTCGTTTCACAATGGCAGTCCGAACCTCCCGGCGCTTGGTCCGTCGAGCCCGCGTCCCTCGCCCAGCGCGCTCGCCAGTCCTGGTCCGCAACCCGGTGGCCAGGCGTCGAACCCGAAGGCGCAGGGGCCGCCTGGGAGCACCAGCCTGACCGGCGGCGGAAATGGGGGTGACGAGGTCGAGGACGAGCCGCCGGACGTCGAAGACGAACCACCGACCTCATCCAGTGGCGGCACGATGGCCCCGACACCGGCCCCCGGGTTGGTCGGGCAGAACCTCCTGCCGTCGGCGCCGCCACTGCCGAAGTCGTCGCTGCCGGCGCTTCCCCTGCCGACGCCGTCCATCCCCTGAGCACGGCTTAAGCCGTGGCAAAAGGGCGCGCCGGCCGTGGTCCGGGACAATCGGCACCTCGCGACGGCGGCCGTCCCGAGCGTGCACGGAGATTCAACTCGCGCCCTTCACACCGTATCGGCGTGTCTCTCACCATGAGAAGTGCTTCGCAGGCTCTCCATGAATGGGATCCCTCGTCGTGGCATGATCAAGGGCGCCGCCGTGGCGCTCATCGTGGGCACGCTGTGCCCAGCGGGAGCCGCCGCGACGCGCGGCGCCTCAGCCGAGGGTGAGTCGCCGCTCCAGGTGACGGCGCTCGACCCATGGTCGGCAACGTTGCAATGGAGCGTCTTACCGGACGTCGCGCGGATCGAGATCCTCCGAGACGGCCGGCTGCTCGACGACGTGGCAACCTCCGGTGGCTCGACGCTGTCCTACACCGACCATCTGCTCTGGCAATCAACCACCTACGCCTACGACGTCATCGCCATCAATCCCGAGGGTGTGGTCGTGAGCAACCAGACGGCGAGCGTCACGACGCCGGCGCAGACCGCGGCGTTTCCCACGTTGTACGATCCCGCGAGCTTCTGGAACCAGTCGATCCCGCCGGACGCCGCCATCGACCCCGACTCCGCGGCGATGGTGTCAGCGTCGCTGGCGACCTACGCGGGCGGCGCGAACTTCGCCACGTCGAACCAGTGGGGAAAGCCGCTCGCCTATGCGAACGCGCTCAGCACGACCTACCCGGTGGGCTGCATCAGCTACGACTGCGGGACCTCGGTCTCCTTCGCGATTCCGCGATACGCGGCACCGGCAACGGGTTCCGATCACCACCTCGTCGTGCTTGACCCCGCCACGAATAATGAGCTCGACATGTGGCTCGCCAGTTACAACGCCGACGCCGATTCATGGTCGGCGGGCAGTCGCTACGTCACCGCCTCCAACGGCTGGGGCGCGCAGTGCTCGTTGGGCCAGCACTGCCTTGGCCCGGTCGCCGCCGGGTTCGCCGCGTTCGGCGGGATCGTCCGACCGGAGGAGATCGCGCAGGGGCACATCGATCACGCCCTCTTCTTCGCCAGTCCCTACACCAGGGCCGGCGACATTGCCTGTCCGGCCACCCATACCGACGGCAGGGCGAGTGATCCGGCCGCCATCCCGGAAGGCGCCCGAATCCAGCTCGATCCCAGCTTTGACGTCGATGGCCAGGCCTGGCCCATCTGGGAAAAGGTCATCGCCCATGCCTTGCAGACATACGGGGCATACCTTGGCGACTCCGGCGGCTCGGTAGCGTTTTCCGCCGAACCGAACCTGGACCGCGGCTATGACGCCTGGTCGCTGGCGGGCGTTCCCGGGCCGGACCCATCGCTGGCCAATCTTCCCTGGAGCGATTTTCGAGTCCTTCAGCTCCAGATGTGCTAGCAGCCGGCTGACGGCCGCGGCGTCAAGCCGGTCAGGCTCGAGGCGCTTCCAGGATCACCAGGGTCCCACGGTTGGGTGCGCTCTGGATGTCGAACACGCCGCCGACGCGCGCCAGCCGCTCGGCGCAACCGACCAGACCCAGGCCGCGGCCATCGCTGGTCGGCCGGGCCTCCCGCAGGCGGAAGCCGATGCCGTTGTCCTGGATCGTGACTCTGATCCGGCCGTCGGGGTATTCGACCCGAATGCGCGCGCAATCCGCGGCCGCATGCCGCACGATGTTGGTCACCGCTTGCTTGATCACGTTGGCGATCTCGCGCAAGGTCCCGGTGGCGACCCGGCTCTCGACCCGTTCCTCGGTCCAGCTCAAGCGGCACTGCGCCCCGCGCAACAGCGTGTCGGCAAAGGCACGCGCCTCTTCCAGCGGACCGACCCCCCGTTCCAGATGCCGGAACCCAAAGGCGAGGGTGCGCGCGCCATTGAGGGCGTCGCTGGTCGCCTGCTCCAGCACCTTGAGCGCTTCGGGACCGGCGTTGCCGTCGGCGATCGCGCCGCGAATCTGCTCCAGCAGCGCGCTGAGCGTCTGGCCAACCCCGTCGTGGACCTCGCGGGCGAGCTGCTGGCGTTCAATCGTGAGCTGGCGCTGCCCGCGTCGTTCAGCCACGCGCTCGTACTCGAGCCGGCGGGAGATGCGGAGGATGTGCGCGATCCGGCTCGCCACCAGTTCGAGGATGGCGATCCGTTCCGGTGACAGCGGCTGACGGCGGGAGCGCCGCTCCTCGCCGATGATCAAGACCCCGCGCGTCCGCGCTCCAGCAAAGAAGGGAACGATGATGCCCACCTGGGTGGTCGGGGAGAAGAGGGCCCGGCGCTCGCCGGCGATCGCCGGATCGTGCCGATCGAAGTTCAGCACCACGGCGTGTCGTTCCCGCAGTGCCCGGGTACACACGCGGAGGTCGCGGAGGGGCCAGCGGGAAACGCCCATCCAGCGCGGTGCGCGCTGACCGGCGGCGGCGCGAAGCGTCAGCGCCCCTTTGGAATCCTGGATCGCGATCAGACAATAGCTGGCATCGATGCTGTCGCCGACGGCGCGTGCAATCTGGCGGTAAGTCGAGGGGTGTCGCACGGCACGATCGAGCGCCAGCGCGTTTTCCAGTGTGGGACTGACTTCGGCGAAGAGCCGCCGCTGGCCCGCCAGTCGTGCCTCATAGGTGCGCGTGTGGACGGCCAGCGAGGAGACCAAGGCCAGCTGCCGCACATCACTGGCACCGAGCGCGCCGACCCTCGAGCTCGCCAGCCCCATCGTGCCGACGGCCCGCCCCCCGACGAGCACCGGAACGATGACACACGACTGGATGCCACGCACCCGGCACCAGCGTTCCCAGGGACCAGGCTCGATCGCGGCATCGATGACGAGCGGTTGCGTGGGAGGGTCCGGAAATTCGGCGATGTCCATGGAGTCGATCGGCGACGACGTTTGACCCCGCAGGACAACCGCATCGGAGCCATCCAGCCAGGCGAGCCAGCCGAGCTCGGCGGCGGAGGCTTCGAGGATGGC
>WNGO01003435.1_pt1 | contig 10876 bp, 9 predicted proteins | sample 5400511 | NCBI WGS metagenome assembly WNGO01 (sample SAMN13153380, study PRJNA577476) | soil metagenome | isolation source: 20 cm soil or saprolite under Garry oak tree replicate 2 | place: USA:California | collected 2016-06-15
TCATGTCGAGCAGCACGGCGGCAAAGCGGGAGAGGATGTCGGGCGTGGCCGCGCGCGACACTTACGCCCCACCTTGGTCGACGAGCCCCAGGCGAGCGACGACCGTATGCGGAGCGAGAACGGTGCCCGGCGATAGGACCGCATTGGCACCGACCCGGCTGTGATCGCCGATCAGGGCGCCAAACTTGACGACGCCGGTCTGGATAGCCTGCCCTCCCACGCGAACAGTGATCGCTTGCTCTGCACGCTCGTTCCAATGATTTGCCACCACGACGCCCGCCTCGAGGTTTACGTCGGACCCGATGAGAGAGTCGCCGACAAAGCAGAGGTGCGCAAGCCTCGAGGAGTCCAGCACGATTGTCGATTTGACCTCGCACGCTGGCCCAATCGTTACCCCGCGATCGAGAAACACCCCTCCACGCAGGTACGCCGTCGATGCCACGAAGCACGCGGCCGAGATTATGGCGGGCGGCTTGATGATAGCTCCGGGCTCGATTGTGGCATCGTTGTGGACCAGCACACCCGCCGACTTGTGAAACGCGGAGGCATCAAGCGAGGTAGTGAACCTCTCCATGAAGCGTGGAACATCCGTCGTCAATTTCCACGGCTCGACCATGGGATCGAGAAACGGGAAGCGCTCGCGAAACGAGGCGATGTAGTCTTGGATTCTTAAGGCCACACTTGTCGCCCTCTCGGGTCGCCTAACGGATCGTGCTCACCCCATCGAAAAACTCGACGACCCCGGTCTCCAGACAGTACTCTGCGCCGACGATGAGCAACCCATCGCGTTGGACGAGACGAGACGTTCCAGAATCTCGGAACCGTGCCGCAAGTGGTCAGCGGCAGCCCGGATGTTGGCGCGCACGGCGTGCGCGACCAGGGCTTCGGGCTGCTGCCCTAGGGGCGTGGCAAGCAAGGGCTCTACCGACGGGCGGATCCGATCGACGATGGAGCGCAGATTGGGCGACTGACGGGGAGCGGGCTGGCGCAGCTCCTCCAATGTAGCGAGGATCGCCCCGCACTGCGTGTGGCCGAGCACGACCGCCAGCCGCGTCCCGAAGCGAGTGGCGGCAAACTCCACACTGCCGACTTGGGAAGGTGCCACGATGTTTCCAGCGACCCGGATGACGAACAGGTCACCGAATCCCTGCTCGAACACGAGCTCGGCGGGAACCCGCGAGTCGGAACACCCGAGGACAATGGCAAACGGCTGTTGCGCCAAGGCGAGCGGATTACTCCGCGCTTGGCGAATAGTAGCCCCCGGGTCAGGTATGTTCGCCACGAACGCGCGGTTGCCCTCTCGCAACCGTGCAAGTGCTTCCTGACCTGAGATCATGACTCCGCCGTACTCCGCTCCTCCATTCGGTGGAATATATTTCCACCCATGCGAATCGGCGCGCTTGTAGCGCTTCTGTGCGTGGTCGCGTGCCGGACGCGGTCGCTCGCCAGAACAGCGCAGGAAGGCGACTCGGTGGATCTCGCGCGGCTCGTGCCGCGCGACTCGACCGATGGCACGCTGCTCGTTCCGCGCGTGGTGGCGGAGCCGAGCGTGGTGCTGTTCTGGCTGCGCGCGGCCGACACCCTGGCCGCGGCCGACCGTGCCGACACGTTCGACGACCTGAAGTATTACACTGAACAGATCGCCCCCGCGCTGGAAGCGAGCGGGATCAAGCTGCTCGCCACCAACGCCGAGACCGTCTACGTCGCGCTCCCCAACCACACGCGCCGCGCGATCCTGTTGTCGGGCCTCGACTATCCCTTCGGCTACCTGTTGATCGACCCGGGCGGACCGGAGCGCATTCTGACGGGCGTGTACGCGGACGACGACCTCCTGGAAGAGCTCCGCGTCTACTTCGACCTCCCCGACGATACCACCAGCGCCCAGCCGCGCGTCGCGACCTGACCGCCGTGCGGCGTCCCCCTGACACCCCGGACCTGCTCCTCGCCGGCGGCGACGTGCTGTTGCACGACGGCGCGTGGCGGGTGGAACGGGCGGACGTGACGGTCCGCGGTGGCAGGATTCAGGCGGTCGGGCGGACGGAGGGACGGGCGGACCGAGAGGCCACGCCCGTGTCGATACGCGATTGCAGTGGCTGCCTGATCATCCCCGGCCTCATCCAGGCCCACGTCCACCTCTGCCAGACGCTGTTCCGCGGGCTCGCCGACGACCTGCGGCTTGAGGACTGGCTGGTGCGCCGCATCTGGCCGCTCGAGGCCGCCCACACCGAAGAGACCGTCTACTGGTCCGCGCTGCTCGGCGCCGCGGAGCTCGTACTCGGCGGCACCACGGCCATCCTCGACATGGAGACGGTGCGGCACACCGGTGCGGCGTTCCAGGCGCTCGAGCGGATCGGCATCCGGGCGACGGTGGGGAAGTGCCTGATGGACGCGCATCCCGAGGGAGCGCCGCTCGAGCTGGCGGAGTCGACCGACAACGCGCTCGCGGAAGCCGAGGCGCTGGCCAAGCGCTGGCACAACGGGGCGGGCGCCGGCGGCCGGCTGCGGGTGTGCTTCGCCCCGCGCTTCGTCCCCAGCTGCTCGGGACCGCTGCTCCGGGCCGCGAGCGAGCTGGCCGAGCGGTTCGATGCCCAGCTGCACACCCATGCCGCCGAGACCATCGTCGAGCGCGAGACGGTGCTGCGCACCACCGGGCTCGAGGAGATCGCCTACCTGGACTCCGTCGGCATCGCGGGCCCGCGTGCGGCACTGGCTCACTGCGTGTGGGTGGACGCGCACGAGACGGCGCGCCTCGCGCGCCAGGGGACCACGGTGGTGCACTGCCCGTCGTCGAACCTGAAGCTCGCGAGCGGCGTCGCGAAGGTGCCGGAGCTCCTCGCCGCCGGGTGCCACGTCGCCATCGGGGCCGACGGCGCGCCCTGCAACAACCGGCTGGACATTTTCGCGGAGATGCGCCTCGCCGCGCTGATCCAGAAGCCGCGGCTCGGCGCCGACGCGCTGCCCGCCGGGCGGGTGCTCGAGCTGGCCACGCTCGGCGGCGCCCGCGCCCTGGGCCTCGAAGCCGAGATCGGCTCGATCGCTCCGGGGAAGCGCGCCGACTTGGTCGTCCTCGACCTGCGCGAGCCGCATCTCCACCCCGCCGGGGGCGATCCCGTGTCGCTCGTGGTGTACGCGGCGTGCGCGAGCGACGTGCGCGACGTGTTCGTGGATGGAAAGCCGCTGGTGCTCGGCCACGAGCTCCTCACCGCGCCGATCGACGAGATCGTGCGGGAGGCCGATCGCTCCGCGGCCGAGCTGCGCGACGCCGCCCACCTGGGGTGAACCCATGTCCCTCTTCCCCGCTATCGCGTTGATCTTCGCCATCCACACGCCGCCGTCCCCGCCCCCCGACTCGGGCGCCGCACTGTTCCGGACGTGGTGCAAGTCGTGTCATGGCGCGGACGGCCGGGGCACCCCTGCGGCGACCACCCGGCTCGAGGTGCCGCCTGCGGACCTGCGCGACTGCAAGGGCTCGACGGCCGAGACAGAAGATCGCTGGGTGAATATCGTGACGCAGGGCGGCGCGGCCTTCGGGCTGTCGCTCGACATGCCGGCCTTTGGGGAAGCCGGAACGCCCGCCCAGATCCGTGCCGTCGTGCGCTACGCACGCTCGCTGTGCGGTGAGCTGGGCTGGCCCCCGGGCGAGCTGAACTTCCCGCGGGCCTTCCTCGTGGAAAAGGCCTATCCGGAAGACGAGGTCGTCATCACGGATGAGGCCCGGGGCCAGGAATACATCTATGAGCACCGGCTGGGCAAGCGATTCCAGCTCGAGGCCAGCGCGCGCACGGCGCTCGATGGACAGCCGCGGGCGTTCGACGGCGTGACCGGCGCGCTCAAGTACAACGTGTGGCACAGTCTCGAGCGGCGCGCGCTCGTGACCTTGGGCCTCGAGGCTACGCCGCCCCTGGGCCGCCAGGACGTTTGGGAGCTGGAGCCGTTCTTCGCCTTCGGCGCCAATCCCGGACGCGCGCTCGTGGTGCAAGGCGAAGTCGGCGGCACGTGGGAAGAAGCCAGGGGGTTCGGCGGGATGTCCTATCGGCTTGGGGTGGGCCACGAGCTGGGCCGCTTCGTGCCAATGCTCGAGGCGGGCTGGACCGTACCGGCAGCGGGCGAGCACACGCTCTCGTTCTACCCGCAGGTGTGGGTCCGGCTCTCGCGGCTGGGACACGTCGCGGGCTCGCTCGGCGCCGAGCTGCCGGCGGTGGGGCCCGAGCCGCGGCACCCCCGGCTGATCGCCTTCGTGTTGTGGGACTTCGGGGACGCGCCGCTACTTCATGGGTGGTAGCTGTCGTCTCGGTCAGCTCTTCAGGTGCGCCCTGACCGCCCCCTCGGCGTGCGATTCGACGAACCACAGCCACTTGTCGGTGCCGCGCGAGATCTCGGTGCAGATGTCCGACGAGCCGACGTCGCCCAGGTCCGCCGTTTGGTCGATCGCCCGGCGGATGCGCTCCCCGAAGTTCGACAGTGCCGATGACAGAGCCCACACGTGCTCCTCGCCCGTCGAGATCGTGAGCGGGTACTCCGGCAGCTCCGAGCGTTCGGCCACGACCCGCGCCGTCCCCTCCGCGGTCCCGCCGAGCTGAACGACACGCTCCGCGAGCAGGTCGACATACTCCTCTACCGCTTCGTCGATCTCGTCGAACAGCTTGTGCAGGGCAATGAATTGCGGGCCCTTGACGTTCCAGTGGGCCTGCTTCGCCTGCGTCTGGAGATCGATCGCTTCCGCGAGCCTATTGTTGAGCAGATCGCTCACCTGCCCGCGCACGTTCTCGGGCAGGTCGTTCATCGTCTCGTGAGGTACCGGAGACATGGCAGTGACTCCTGTGTCTGGAAGGGTTGCGCTCTAGCCCTGCTTGATGAAAGTGCCGTCCTGGAGCTCGGCGTATGCCCGCCGCAGCTCGTCCTGCGTGTTCATGACGATGGGGCCGTACCACGCCACCGGCTCCTCGATCGGCTTCCCCGACACGAGCAGGAACCGGATACCGGCATCGCCTGCTTGGACCGTCACCGCGTCCCCGCGGTCGAACAGCACGAGCGACCGATTCTCCACCTCCCCGCCTCCCGCGCCCCCTCCGGCCACCACGGGTCCCACCCGTTCGGTGCGGACGGCGCCCGGCTCCGACGCGTCGCGGAACGTGCCACCGCCCTCGAACACGTAGGCAAACGCGTGCCCGGACGCCTCGACCGGCAGCGACTTGCGCTTGCCCGGCGGGACCCATACGTCCAGATAGCGCGGGTCCGCCGCCACGCCCTCGACCGGACCGGCTTTCCCCCAAAAGCTCCCGCAAATCACACGGACGCGCGTGCCGTCGTCGTCGGTCACCTCCGGGACGTCGCCGCCCGAGATGTCCTGGTAGCGCGGGCGGGTCATCTTCAGGGAGGACGGCAGATTCGCCCACAGTTGGAACCCGTGCATCCGTCCCTGCGGGTCCCCCCGCGGCATCTCCTGATGCAAGATTCCGCTCCCGGCCGTCATCCACTGCACGTCACCCGCTCCGAGAGCGCCCTTGTTTCCGAGGCTGTCGCCGTGGTTGACCGTCCCCGCGAGGACGTACGTGATGGTTTCGATCCCGCGATGCGGGTGCCACGGGAACCCCGCGAGGTAATCCTCGGGGTTCTCGTTGCGGAAGTCGTCGAACAGGAGGAAGGGATCGAACTCCTTGGTGTCGCCGAAGCCGAACGCGCGGCGCAAGCGCACGCCGGCGCCCTCGATGGTGGGTTGCGCCTGCAGCACTCGCTTGATCGGTCGAATGGACATGATAGCTCTCCGGAATCTCGGTCAATACGCCAGGCTTGAGAAACTCCGGCGGCGGCCCTGGGGTTCCCCTCACGCCTTCCCGTTCACGTTGAACAGCTGAATCGTCTCGATGAGCTTGGCTGCGGCGACCGAGAGGTGCTGCGAGGTCGTGGTGAGCTCGCCCAGCGAGGCGATCTGTTGCTCCGTCGCGGCCGAGGTCTGCTCGGCGCCCTGGGCCGCCGTCTCGGCGATCCCCGCGACTTCTTCCATTCGCCGCACCACCTCACGGATCCGCTGGGTCTGACCTTCGGTCTCGCCCGCAAAAGCGCTGGCAAACTTCACGGTGGCGTTCAGGTCGCCGAAGATGGCATCGAGCGCCTGCCGGGCCGCGGTGGAGACCGCGCCCACGCCCTGAGCGGTGCGTCGCCCCTCGTCCATCGCGGCGATCACTTGCCCGATCTGGTCCTGCGTCTGCCGCACCCGGGCCCGCACCTCTTCCGCCGAGCGGGAGCTCTGCTCGGCGAGCTTGCGCACCTCGTCGGCCACCACCCGGAATCCCAGGCCGTGCTGGCCAGCGCGCGCCGCTTCGATCGCTGCATTCAGGGCGAGCAGGTCCGTCTGGCTTGCGATGCGGGTGATGGCGTCCACCAGCTTGCCGATCTCCCGCGAGCCCAGCTCCAGGGTGCCGGCCGCGCGGGACACCTGGTCGAGGTGATCGACGAGGGTCACGAGCAGCTCGCTCGCCCGGGCGATCTCCTGCCCGTGACGTTGCGCCTGCTGCGCCACCCCGGCGATCTGGCGCTCGGCCTCCTGCGCCCGCGCGTGCAGCTGCGCCGCGACGTCCGCCGCTGCCTCCGAGTCGTCGCGCCCGTGGCCAATGAGCTGCCGTTGGCGCGACGTGCCCTCGGCCAGCCGCTCCGTCGCGGCGGAGATCTCCTGGGACGCAGCCTGCAGCTCCTGGGCGGACGCGGCGAGCTGCTGGGCCATGGCCGCGAGATCCTGGGACTGGTGCTGGACCTGACGCACCACGCCCGCGATCGCGCCGGTGGTCCGGTTCACACTCGCGCCGATGTAGCCCAGCTCGTCCGGCTCCTCGTCCTGCACTTTCAGCGTCAGGTCGCCGCGCTCCACCTGTGCCAGCGTGCTCCGCGCCGCCTGCAGCCGGACGACGAACCGCGTCAGGGTCGGCACCAGGGCCGCGCTCACGAACGCGAGCACCAGCGCCTCCTGCGAGAACGCGCTCCACGTCCATCCCGGCTCGCCCTGGCTGACTCGGATGGCGGTGACGAGCCCGAAGCCCGTGAGGTTGACGAGCAGCGCCTGCCAGGCCTCCGTCTGGCCGAGGTACAACGCCGCCTGCAGTGGCGCGATCAGGTACACGACGTACAGCAGGTGTCCGGTTGGCCCCACCGCATAGAGGATCGCCGAGATCAGCGCGGCACTCACCGTGATGTCGGCGTGTGCGTGCCAGGCACGAAACTCACCGCTCCGTGCCACACGGAGCATGGCATAGCTGATGCCGGCGAACACCCCGGCGAAGCCCAAGATAAAGGGCCATGCCACGGGCGCGACCCGCGCGACGCGGAGCATCGCGAGCAGGGCCGCCCCCAAGGCGACGAACCGCCAGCGCGCGCGGGTATTCGCGAGCACGTAGCGGCGCTGTTTGGCGCGGTCTTCGTCGGCGAGCTGGCGGGTGAGATCGGCCGCGGCGGGCATGAAGGGGAAAATGGCCCGGCGTGGAGGGGAGGGGTAGAGGTGACTGCTCAGCCGGCTGCGGAGTCGGGCTCCGCCACACGCGCGGGGCGGACCGGCACGCGCAGGGTCCCGTCGCCCAGCTCGCCGGCGTCGTTCCGCCCCCAGCAGTAGATCGCTCCCCGGTCGGTGGTCCCACAGGTGTGGTTGTCACCTGCGTCGACCTGGACGAACGGGATCCCTCGAAAGATCTCCTGCGACACGAGCACCTGATCGGGCTCGCGGACCGTGCGCACGCCGAGTTGATAGTCCTGATTGCCCCCCCAGCAGGTCACGCGATCAATGCTAAGGAGGGTGAGGGCGCAGGTGTGGAATGCCCCGGCGGTCACCGCGGTGAATCGGTGGCCGGAGGCCACGACCATCGGCACCCAGCTCCCCACTCGAGCCGTTTCGAGCCGCGTTCGTCCCATCTGGCTGTGAAAGTTGTCACCCCAGCAATACGCGGCTGCTCGCGCGGTGACGCCGCAGCTATGGTGGCCGCCCGCGCTCACCGACACGAAGTCGTGGACGTGCGCAACTTCCTTTGGTACGCGCGTTGCGTCCCTGGTGCCGTCCCCGAGCTGGCCGAACTGGTTGCTGCCCCAGCAGTACGCGACTCCATCGGTGGTCACACCACAGGTGTGGGCCCACCCGGCGCTCACCGAGTCAAACGACAGTCGTCCGGCGACCGGGAGCGGGGTGAGGGAGCTTGCCGTGTCGCCCGTTCCCAGCTGACCCTCCGCGTTGACGCCCCAGCAGTAGGCCGTGCGGTCGATCGTTACGCCGCACGCATGATTGGCGCCGGCGCTGATGTGCGAGAACAGCAGACCACCCACGACCGGCACGGGGGCATCGGCGCGCGACGGCCGATCGTTCTCGGCGCGTCCATAGGTGCTCCGTCCCCAACAGTATCCGACGCCCGACGTCGTGACGCCGCAGGTGAACCCGTCGCCCGCGCTGAGCGAGGTGAACGCCTGGCCGCCGCTCACCGCGACGGGCAGCGTACTCGAGCGCTCCTCTCCGGTGCCGAGCTGACCATAGGCGTTGTCGCCCCAGCAATAGGCCACACCGCCCGCGGCGATGCCGCAGGTATGGGTCGCGCCGGCGGTGACGCTTCGGTACGTGAGCTTCGCTTCCCTTCGATCATGGGGCACCGCGGCGAGCAACAGCAGCACGGCGACGGAACGGATCACCGGCACCTTCCGGGGCAGGTCCTCGGTCTGATACCCCTCACATGCGGAACAGATAGCTCAGCTTCAAGAAAAAGCCGTCCGACTCTCGGGTGAGGTTCTGGAACCGGAACGCGTCGGCTTCGGTGAGCGATGCGCCATAGCCCAGGAAGACGACGGTCCCCGGCGTCGGCTTGTAGGAAAACAAGAGGTCGTTGCGAAAGTCGTTCGTGACTATCGCTCGCGCGGTGTCGCCGTTCACGAGGAGCGCCTGCCCGGTGCGGGGATCGCGCAACGCGTCCTGGTCCTCCGCGAAGTACTGCCCGATGTAGCGGACGAAGATCGCTCGTGTCAACTGGTACTCGAGCTTCAGTCGGGGGATGTTCGCCGTCAAGAAGCGGCTGCCGTCGCGCGCGCGGGTGAGGCGTTGGTGCACCCAGCGCGCCTCGAGCCGCAGAGCGGGTGTTGGGCGCACCGCGGCGACGGTGGTCACGGCGACCTGCCGGCCCTCGGACGCCTCGGGGAAAATGGCGGCGGCCGTGTAGCCCAACACCACGCTTCCGGCAACCGCGCGGTTGGGCGTGTTCACGATGAAGGCGGCCCCGGGCAGGTGATACAGATCGTGGGGGACCACGAAGGCCACCGTGTCCACCGTGCGGTCGACCTGATAACCGGAGTAGTCCGCGGGTTCGAAGCCGAAGTGATTCAGGCTGAGCGTGACCTGCGCCTGCCACCCGCCGCGCAGCGTCGCGATCCAGAAGTTCTGCAGCGTGTCTTCGATGGTCCGGTTCAAACGGCCGAAGTCACGGTAGCGCCAGATCGGAGCGAATCCGACGATGGCCGTCAGCTGCTCGACCAGCGCGCCCGGGCGGCCGTACCAGCTGAACCGGTTGTAGGTCCGGCCGGCGACGAAGTCGGTTCGATTCACGAACCCGCTCGTGTCCTGGAAGGTCTTCTGGATGCCCAGCAGCTCGAAGTGGTTGCCGTAGGCGCGGCCGGTGCGGTCGCCGAAGGTGACGGTCCACAGCTTGCCTGCGCGGGCTCCGCTCGGATCCCGGGTCCACGCCCCGGCGACCTGCACTTCCGAGAACCAGATGTTGCGCCACACGACGTGGGCGTCCACGCCCAGCACGCGGTTGTAGTCGTCGCCGTCGATCCGGTCGGTGTAGGCCACCCCGAGGGTGGACGTCGGCCCCAGGTCGCGCCGCAAGCGCAACATGTTGTAGACGGGGTGCGCGCCCGTGGCCGACTGGTCGCTGTTGTCGACGGCGCCGAGATAGGCGATCCCGGTGCCGCCGACCTTGCCGGCGAGCTTGGCGCCGAACACCGGCTGCGCGATGCGCCGGGTGTAGATGAGACTGTTGGGCGTGTCGAACTGCTCGAGCCCCTCGAGGAAGAACGGCCGCTTCTCCGGGTAGAACAAGGCGAACCGCTGGTTGAGCGTGACCTGACCGATGTCGGCCTCGACCTGCGAGAAGTCCGGATGGGCGGTCGCCGTCAGGCCGAGGTTTTGCGTGACACCCCAGCGCAGGTTGCCCGCGACTTCCGGCGTGCCGCGATAGTCGTAGCCCGGCGTGGTCGGGGCGCCGTCCACCTTGGTGGTGAACTCGGGTGTGAGGTCGAGCACCAGGCCGCGCTGCAGCGCGCCGAGGCCGACCAGGCGGCCCGACTGAATCAGAAAGCTCGCGTTGGCGCGGACCGCGGGGGTCCAGGTCTCCTCGTAGCCCGAGTGCTGCACCGACCGCACGAGCTGGATGCCCCAATCCTGGGGGTCGGCGCTCTGATAGCGTAGGCTCTTGAACGGGATCCGCACCTCCACCTCGTACCCCCGCTCGGTCACGCGGCCGCGCGATTCGTAGACGTAGTCGGGGTTCAGATCGATCGTCGCGTCGAACCGGCCGCCCGCGCTCGGGCCCCCGGCGGCCCCGGCGGCGACGCCGTCGCTCCACACGCCATCCTCCTGGACGCCGAGCGGATTCACGGCGAACATCGTCGCGCGGCGGTGATCGAGGTAGGTGTCGAGCAGGATGGCGACGTGGTCGTCCGCGTCGATGTTGTCGCGGTCGGCGAGCGTGGCCCGCACCGCGTTGCCGTGCCGCTCGAACGCGCGGATCCCGAAGTAGATCGCGTCGGGGGCGTACCAGACCAGCACCGCGGTCGAATCCTCGGCGGGACGGCCGTCCACCGGTCGGTACTGCGAGAAGCCCGTGAGCGTCGCCGCCCGGCTCCACACCGGCTCGTC
>WNGO01003467.1_pt1 | contig 10873 bp, 8 predicted proteins | sample 5400511 | NCBI WGS metagenome assembly WNGO01 (sample SAMN13153380, study PRJNA577476) | soil metagenome | isolation source: 20 cm soil or saprolite under Garry oak tree replicate 2 | place: USA:California | collected 2016-06-15
GTCGTCAGGCGGCTCCATGCTGTCGAGAATGCGGAGGCCGACAGCGAAGAGCCGAGCGGCCTCCTCGTACGCAAGCAGTCTGAGGGACCGCTCGGCAGCACGACGAGCGTAGGCAAGAGCCTTCTCGGCGACGGCCGGGCGTGCTGATTCGTAAAAGTGGTGCGCCAGTTCGGCAAGATGCGGCTCTGGGTTGCCGGCGTACAATTCCTCGAGGGCATCACCCACGCGGCGGTGCAACTGCACGCGTCTTCCAGGCGTAAGCTCCCCGTAGAGAGTGTCGCGGATCAGCAGGTGCGCAAAACGGAGCCGACCGGGCTGGGACGGCACGTCTATGACGACGCGCTCGCGCGCAGCTTCGTCGAGGACCTCGAGGAGCTGATCACCGCTCACATCGCTTACTCGCTCGAGCGCCGCGAGGTCGAACTCGCGCCCCAGCACCGAGGCGAGAACCAGGACGAGCCGGCAGTTCTCCGAGAGGTGCCGCAGCCGCCGTTGGACCACTGCTCGCACCCCTTCGGGCACCATCCGCCGCCACGTTTCCGCGCTCGTGATCGATTCGAGTGCGTCTTCGGTCGTGAGCAGCCGGACCAGCTCTCCGGCAAAGAGCGGGTTCCCGTCAGTTGCGCGATGAAGCGCGCTCGCAAGTGCCGTCGGAGGCTCGAGTCCAGTGACAAGCGAGACGAGGCTGGCGAGATCGGCCTCACCGAGTCCGCCAAGCGTGAGCGTACGCGTGACGGGCTGGCGTCGAAGCTCGGCCAGCGTCCCGGACAGCACGAGCAGGCGTGTGTCGGCGAGCGTACCGGCCAGGAACTGGAGCAATAGAAGGGATGACGCGTCCGCCGCTTGGACGTCGTCGAAGGCAAGCACGACCGGCTGTTTGAGCGAGGCCCGCCGGAGAAACGCGCTGGCTGCCTCGAACAGCCGGAAGCGCGCTCCTTCAGGGTCGGCGGACGGCGGCTGTAAACCATCGGCGTAGAGGTCGTGCAGCTCGGGAAGAATCTGTGCGACATCTCCTGCTCGTTCGGCGAGCTGGTCGCGAAGTGTCTCAGGATCGCGATCTCGGACGTATGTGCGCAGTGCCTGTACCCAAGGCCAATAGGCCGGGGCGCCGCCGGCCTCCCAGCAGCGACCGATCAGCACTTCGGCGCCGCGCTCGCGCGCGCGGCCCGCGAGCTGCTCGAGGAGGCGGCTCTTGCCGATTCCGGGCTCGCCACTGATCAGGTAGAGCCGGCCCTGGCCGGCAAGGGCTTCGTCGAGACCGCGGAGAAGCTCGCCCAGCTCAGCTGCGCGCCCGACGAAAGGTCCGGGACCGCCGCCGAGGCCCTTCAGCACGGCTTCTTCGCCGAGCTCGACGAGCGTGGTCCGCTCGAGCGAAGCGTCGTGGGCGAGAATCGCTCGTTGGAGATCCTTGAGCGCCTCGCTCGGCTCCAGACCGAGTTCCTCCGTCAGCAGGCGCCGAGCCTCCTGGTAGCTCTCGAGCGCCTCCGCCTGGCGCCCCGAACGGTAGAGCGCAAGCATCAGATGCTCCCGTAGCCGCTCCCGGAGCGGATGGTCCGCGACGAGTCGTTCGAGCTCGCCGACCAGACCCGTGTGCAGGCCGAGTGCGAGCTCGGCCTCGATGCGTCCCTCGAGCGCCGCGAGCCGGAGCTCCTCGAGCCGGGCGATCTCACCCTGCGCGAACGATTCGTAGCGAACATCGGCAAATGCAGGGCCGCGCCAGAGCGCAAGTGCCTGCCGAAGGCGCTCCGCCGCCTCGGCGGGCGAGTTGTGAGCCAGCGCTTCGCGGCCGGCTGACAGCAGCTGCTCGAACTCTCGAGCGTCGAGCTCCTCGGGAACGAGATCGAGCGCGTAGCCGGTGGTTCGTGTCTGCAGGCGCTCGGCTCCCAGGACCGAGCGAAGGCGAGAGAGGTAGGAGCGCAGCGTCGTTTCTGCCGCGGGTGGCGGAGCGCCCTGCCAGAGCTCGTCGATCAGCCGATCGCGCGACAGTGCTTCACCCGGACTGAGCAGGAGCAGCGTCAGCAGCGCCCGCTGTTTCCTGCTTCCGAGCAGCAGCGAGCGACCCTCCTCGACGACCTCGAGCGGGCCGAGAACGCGGAACTCCACGCCTGCATTCAACAGCGCCGCAGCGAACTTGCAACACACGTCCGCGAGCCTCGCCTTGCAATCAATCGCTAGGAGGTGCACGAAATGGGCATTCGCACGAAACTCCTCGTCGGAGCCGTCGCGGCCATCGCGCTGGCGTCCGCCGTCGCTGCGACCGCTGCCCCGACGACGCTGGGCATCGCGAAGACGGGCACGATCGTCTTCTGCTCCGACCCCGGCTTTCCACCGATGGAGTCGCTCCAGGGCTCGCAGCCTGTAGGCGCAGACATCGACATCGGCACCGGGATCGCCAGGGCGATGGGCGTCAAGGCCCAGTTCCGGAACGTCGGCTTCGACGGGATCATCGCCGCGCTGCTTGCCAAGAAGTGCGACGCCATCATCAGCGGGATGACCGACACGGCGGAGCGCCGCCGACAGGTCAACTTCACCGACTACCTCCAGGTGGGCATGTCGCTCATGGTCAAGAAGGGCAACCCGTCCCACGTCACCGGGCTCGCGTCGCTCTCAGGTCGGAGGGTCGCGGTGCAGGTGGGCACGACCGAAAAGGCGGCGCTGATGACCGAGAACAGGCTGCTCGCGAAGCAGCACCGGAAGCCCGTCGTGATCAAGCTCTTCCAGAAGGACAGCGACGCCGCTGCCGCCCTCGTGACCGGCAAGGTGGACGCCTACTTCTCGGACGATCCGCCGATCGGCTACTACGTCAAGACCACCGGCGGCAAGTTCGAGGTCGCCGCAAGCAAGATTCTGGCGGCGCCGTACGGGATCGCCACGCGCAACCACGACCGGGTCGGGCCGGCAGTGAGGAAGTCGGTCGCCAGGCTCTATCGGAACGGAACGATGAAGGCGATCCTGGCCAAGTGGGGCCTGAGCGCGCTCGCGCTCGGAAAGTAGCGCAGGCATGCTCGCCGCGGTTGACTGGCATATCCTCTGGTCGCGGATCTTTCACCCCGACCACACGTTCGCGCTTGCGCTCGAGCGGACGGTTTACATCTCGATCGCAGCGCAGTTCTTCGGCGTGCTGTTCGGTCTGGTCGCGGCCCTGATGAGGATGTCGACGGTGTGGCCGTTGCGGCTTCTGTCTGGGCTGTACGTCCTCGTCTGCCGCGGCACGCCGATCATCGTGCAGATCTTCTTCGTCTACTTCGGCACGAACCTGCTCTTCGGCGTCACACTGATCCCGAACACGGTGCACCTCGGGCTCGTAAGCCTGGACGGAGCCGCGTTCGCGGGAATCATCGCCCTCGCGATCAACGAAGGCGCGTTCATGCGAGAGATCATCCGCGCCGGGATCGACGCGATCGACAAAGGCCAGCTGGAGGCGGCACGCTCGCTCGGGATGACACACGGCCTCGCGATGCGGCGGATCGTGCTGCCGCAGGCCGCCCGAGTGATCGTGCCGCCCCTCGGCAACGAATTCAACGCGATGATGAAGACGACCTCGCTGCTCGCGTTCATCGGCGTCTACGAGCTGTTCCAGGACGCCGACGTCCACTATTCGAACAGCTTCAGGCCGGTGGAGTACTTCCTCGCGGTCGCGTTCTGGTATCTCGTGCTGACGTCGGCGTGGACCGTCGTTCAGGCGCAGATCGAGCGGAAACTCGCAGTCAGCGAGCGGGCGGATGAGCTCTCGTTCTGGGAGCGGCTCATAAACGCGTGGACACCGGTACAGGCATGGGCACGCGGAACTCGTTGAGTCTCGCGCCCGCCCCGCCAACGAGCGTCGTCGTCGCGGCTGAGAATGTGCACAAGCGTTTCGGCCGACTCGACGTGCTGAGGGGAGTCTCGCTCGAGGTACAGCGTGGCGAAACGGTCTGCATCATCGGAGCGTCCGGTTCCGGCAAGACGACGTTCATCCGCTGCATCAACCACCTCGAGAAGATCGACGGCGGCCGGATCGAGGTGAACGGACACCCGATCGGATACCGCAGGGACAACGGCCGCCTTGTCGAGGACAGCCAGCGTTCCATCGCGAGGCAGCGCACACAGGTAGGCATGGTCTTCCAACGCTTCAACCTGTTCCCGCACATGACGGTACTCGAGAACGTGGTCGAGGCACCCGTGCACGTTCTCGACCTGCCTCGGAGCAGCGCAATCCGTGACGCGGAGACGCTTCTCGCACGCGTCGGGCTCGCCGACAAGCGCGACGCGTATCCGGGCAAGCTCTCGGGTGGGCAACAGCAGCGGGTGGCGATCGCCCGGGCGCTCGCGATGAAGCCGGCGCTGCTCCTCTTCGACGAACCGACGAGCGCACTCGATCCGGAGGTGATCGGGGAGGTGCTCGGTGTGATGGAGGAGCTCGCACACGAGGGCATGACGATGATCGTCGTCACGCATGAGATGGGGTTCGCGAGAGTCGCGGCCGACCGCGTCGTGATGATGGACGAGGGGCGGATCATCGAGGAAGGCCCTCCGGAGCATTTCTTCCTCGAGCCTCGAGAGGAGCGAACGAAGCAGTTCCTGTCCAAGATCTTGTGAGCTCGTGCCCGATCCGCTGAACGCACCTGAGGAGGCTGTCGCTGCTCTCGAGCTTGTGCTCGACCACGCCCGTGGGTACCTCGCCGAGCTCGAGGGCCCGGTGCGGACACCCGCTGCCGACGCCGCCGCCCGCAGTTTCACGCGCGCGCTTCCCGAGGAGGGGGATGGCACGCTCCCCGCCGTCCGACAACTGCTCGACCGTGGGACGGAGGCGCACGTTCGCTCGAGCGGTCCACGCTTCTTCCATTGGGTGGTCGGCGGCTCGACCCCGGCTGCACTAGCTGCGGACTGGTTCGCATCACTAATCGACCAAAACGCCGGTGCGTGGGACTCGAGCCCACTCGCGATTCAGCTGGAGACGCTCTCCCTCGCCTGGCTGCAGGAGCTGTTCGGCCTGCCCGCCTCGTGGGGCGGGGTGCTAACCACCGGCGCCACCATGGCGAACTTCACGGCACTCGGCGCGGCACGCCAGTGGTGGGGGGAGCAGCACAGCGTGGACGTTGCGGCGAAAGGCCTGGCGGGTCTCCCCCCGGTCCCCGTCCTCACGAGCGGCTTTCTTCACGTCACCTCCCTAAAGGCACTCGCGATGCTCGGCATCGGCCGTGAGCAGGTGACGTACTGTCGCGCAGACGAGAGCGGCCGTCTCGACCTCGGCGGTCTTGATCGCGAGCTTAAGCGCCTCGCCGGTGAGCCCGCGATCGTCATCGCGAACGCCGGCGAGGTAAACGCCGGTCACTTCGACCCGATCGCGGAGATGAGCGATCTCGCGCACGAGCACGGCGCGTGGCTCCACGTCGACGGCGCCTTCGGACTCTTCGCGCGCGTCTCGCCTCGGACCGCAGCCCTCGCGGCCGGCATTGAGCGCGCGGACTCCGTGATCTCGGACGGGCACAAGTGGCTGAACATCCCCTTCGACTGCGGCTTCGCCTTTGTCCGCGACCCCGCCCTTCTAACGGCAGTGTTCTCGGCGACTGCGACATACCTGCCGCAGGAGGAGGTCTTCGCGTTCCGCGGCCCTGAACTCTCGCGTCGCGCCCGCTCACTTGCCGTGTGGGCGACGCTCGCGGCGTATGGGCGGAGCGGCCATCGGGCGATCGTCGAGCGCTGTCTCGACGTTGCCGCACACGTGGCTCGCGAGGTCGAGGCAGCCGACGACCTGGAGTTGCTCGCGCCGGCACCGCTGAACATCGTCTGCTTCCGCTACCGCCCTCGTGGCGTGTCCGAGGACGCACTCGACGCCTTGAACCTCGAGATCGGGCAACGGGTTCTAACCGACGGCCGGGTCTACGTCGGCACGACCCGGTGGTGCGGCAGGATCGGATTCCGGCCGGCTTTCGTCAACTGGCGGACGACCACAACCGACGGCGACCTGCTCCTTGCGACAGTGCGCGAGCTCGGCCAGCGCCTCCTCTAGCGGCGCCCAAGCGAGCGCATCCTTCCTGTGCCGCCGCATTCAACGACCCTGCAGCGAAGCTTCAACGCGCGCGCCGCAGGCTGTCGCTCGGAGGCCGGTCATCTGTCAATTCCGGCAAGGAAAGGTGCATCCAATGCGAGCTATTTCTCTAACCCAGCTCCTACTGGTGCTTCCATCGCGCATGGCCGACTGGTCCCGCACGACCGAGGAGGAATCATGAACGGAGTAAGGGGAGCCGTGGTCGCGAGCGTCGTCGCGCTTGTCTGTGGTGCCGCGGTCGGCGTCGGCGTCTCGGCGAACAATGCCGCGCTCCCGGTAGGCGGCAAGGTGATAGCGAAAGTCCCTATCCCGCAGGGCTACGGCGGGTTCGCCGTCGGGGAGGGAGCGGTCTGGGCCATGAGCGACCTGGTCTCGACGCTGACAAGGATCAATCCGCAGGGCAACGGAGTTGCTGCCCGCATCAAGGTCGAACCCGTCAATCCGTGTCCGCCCTATGTCTGCGGAGAGCCTGCAGCAGGAGACGGTGCCGTGTGGGTTCCCCGCGCGTCCGACAACACGGTGTCGCGCATCAACTTGTCCGGTAACACCGTCACGGCGAGGATCCCCGTCGGGCCACAACCGATCTCGATCGCCGTGACGCAGGGTGCGGTGTGGGTCGCGAACAGCGGCGGGCCGAGCATCTCCCGAATCGACCCGGCGACGAACAAGGTCGTTGCAACGATCCGGGTCGGCCCTCCTCGGGCCGCCTCCGACCGCGGCTACATCACCGCGGGGGGCGGCGCGATCTGGATGAGTTGCGCCCGCTAGGCTCCATAAACGCTCCATCCGCTTGCTGAGATCGCTGATGGGCAGAGGGATTCCGAGAGCGCGCATAGGCGTCGCCGGTGACGATCGCATGGGGGCAGCGTGTAAGTGGGGTGGCCTGATCGCTGTCGGCTGAGGGGCCGGCGGCTGGAGGGAGCGCACCGATGAATGAGAGCGGTGATGGGCAGGCGGGCTCACCCACGAGCAAAGTTTCGGACAGACCCGATCCGCGGCATCGAGATCGAGGCGCACGTCCCAGCGCAGTCGACCCGCAGTCCGAGCTGATTCCAGATCGTAAACGACGACGGAAGAGGAGGAACTTGATGGAGCCTTCGACAGACGGGCCGAACGCAGAGGCCGCGGAATTCGTCGAACAGTGTCATCGCGCGCTTCGGCAGCACACCGGCGGTAACCCGCGCCCGTACCTCGAGCTGTGGTCGCATGCCGACGACGTTTCGCTGATGGGAGGAGTCGGCGGTCACCAGGTCGGCATTCACGACGTGACCGAGCTTCTGACGGCCGCGGCCAAGACGCTCAACTACGAAACCTGGGACGCAGAGAACCTCGCCACTGTCTTCGACGATACGCTCGGTTTCACCGTCGAGCTCGAGCGATTGACCCGGCAGATCGACGGCGAGACGGAGGAAATGTCGCTGAGGGCGACGACCGTCTACCGGCGGGAGGACGGCGCCTGGAAGGTGATCCATCGCCACGGCGACAGTCTCATGACGGTCGAAATCGACCCGGAAGGCAGGCGCTGAACCCGGACTGCAAGACCGGGTTGAGAGCTGACGAGGTCATCGCGATCCAGCACGGCGCGGCCGAAGACGCCTTAGTTCATGTTCGGCTGCCCGACGCCCGACGTGCCGTGCTGCGCAGCGATTGAGGCAAACGCCGACACTTCGATGTCAACGCCTCCCGGGGTCTCAACGTCCGTTTCTACTCCTGCGACCTTCTTCGCCGCGCGGACGAAGCTCGCGACCTCGGCGGCCTCTGGCTCGCGTGGCCAGGCGACGAACAGGCGCGCGGGGGGGAGTTCTTTCACTGGGCGGTATCTAATCGGGTCACGCAAGAAGCGGACTGCAACGGATGCGGGAAGCATGGCGATGATCTCGCCGAGCTCCACGAGCTGAAGCAAGTGAGAGATGTCGCGGATTCGCGGCAGCGTGCCGACGCCGTCTGGAGTGCGGACTTGCCACACGTAGGGACCAGGAGTCGGTGCGAACTCCTCCTCGAGCTGTGAGAGTGAGACGACATCGCGGCCGGCGAGAGGATGTGCGGTCGGCAGTGCGACCAGTCGCGGCTCCTCGATGAGGAGTTCGAAGGCAAGCCCTTCCTGGTCGAAGGGCTCGTAGAGCAGTGCGACGTCGGCGAGTCCTTGTCGCAACTGCTCGGGTTGTTCGCCCCATCCGCCGAGCAGGGCCTCCACCGAGGCCGTCGGTTGCTCGTTTGCTAGCACGTCTCCGATTTGCTGCAGCAAGCCGCCGTCCATGTCCGATTTGTAGGCGACGGTTAGGCGTCGCTCAGGTCCACCGAGGCGTTGGATGCGGCTGGTCGCGGCGTCGAGATCTTGGAGAGCACGTCGCACGTCGGGGAGCAGCGCGCTGCCGGCCTCGGTGAGAGCGACGTGCCGGGATGACCGGTCGAAAAGCTTGACTCCGAGGTGAGCTTCGAGCTTGCTGATTGCTCGCGACAGCGCTGGTGGAGCGATGTGAAGCCGTTGTGAAGCACGGACGAAGCTCAGCTCTTCGGCGACGGCCACGAAGTAGCGGAGGCGGCGTGACTCGACCGGAGTCATGGGTAGGGGAGGCTAACGAACGCGGCCGAGTTGCCGTCATGAACGCCCCGGCAATGACCGTGACTGAACGGGTCATTTACGGCGGGATGGGGCGATGGAACGCTTCCGACGATGATTGTGGTCACGACGCCGACGGGCCAGATCGGCAAGCAGGTTCTGGAGAACGTGCTGCTGGGAAGCGAGCCGGTGCGCGTGATCGCGCGCAATCCCGACGCGCTCTCGAGCGAAACGATCGCGCGCGTCGAGGTCGTAGCAGGCTCGCATGGCGATCCCGAGGTGGTCGACAAGGCGTTCGAGGGAGCTGACTCTGTCTTCTGGCTTTGTCCTCCTGACTCGCGCGCACCGAGCGCGGAGGTGGCCTATGTCGAGTTCACCCGGCCGGCGGCTGCCGCTATCGACCGCCACAAGTTGGCACGGGTGGTCGGCATCTCGGCGCTGGGACGAGGTACGCCGGCGGCTGAGCATGCAGGGCTGGTGACAGCGTCCCTGGCGATGGACGACCTGTTGGCGAGCACGAGCGTCTCCTACTGCGCGGTCACGAACCCCTCGTTCATGGACAACCTGCTCCGCCAGGTCGAGGCGATCCGAACCCAGGGCGCGTTCTTCCTGCCCGTCGACGGCGACCTCAAGCAGCCGGCCGCCGCCACCAGGGACATCGCGGCCGCGGCGGCAGAGCTCCTCCTCGACCACTCCTGGTCGGGCGACAGCGAGCGGCCGGTCATGGGGCCCGAAGACCTTTCATTCAACGAAATGGCCGCGATCATCACCGACGTACTCGACCGGCCGGTCCGCTTTCAGCGGATTCCCGACGACGCGTACAAAGCGAGGTTGCTCAGCTTCGGAATGTCGGAGGCGATGGCCCAAGCGACGCTGGACATGTGGACTGCCTACGACGAGGGGCTTGATCTGGCAGAGCCACGTACCGCCGCGTCGACCACACCCACATCGTTCCGGCAATGGTGTGACGACACCTTGAGGCCGGCCATCGAGACGGCTGACGCTCGAGCATCGCAGTGACTGGAACTGGTGCTGAGGGAGGCTCAGCGAGTCTCGATAGACCGCATCAGGGGCGCGTCGCGCTCATCACCGGCGGCTCTCGCGGCATCGGTCAGTCCGTCGCTGTCGAGCTGGCTCGTCGAGGAGCGCACGTCGTCATCGGAGCGCGGACCGATCAGAGCGAAACCGCCCACCTCGTCGCCGAGGCCGCTTGGGCGGCGATAAGGCCGCGGCTTCCCGAGAGGCGCCCCCCACTCACGTCGGTCTCACAAACATATGACCTTGGCGATGCAAGAGGCTCATCGGCCCAAACTGCAGGTCGTCGACATTCGTGGGCCGGGCTCGTCGATCGCCGGCAGCGTGGACGGAGACTGAGAGTTGCGGATCGGGAACGACCGATGAGTTTCCGGCGTTGAAGCCGTCATATGAGTGTGAGGACTGCGTCAGTGAGTGCTGCTCGGAGCGAGGGCGAGCTGTGGTCGCGCGCGCGTCGCGGGGACGGCGATTCATTCGCCGTGGCGACCGGCCGCTACCGGCGCGAACTCGAGGTTCACGCCTACCGGATGCTGGGCTCGGCCGAGGACGCGGAGGACATCGTCCAGGAGACATTCCTACGTGCCTGGCGAAAAAGGGAGACGTTCCGCGGTCAGGCGACGTTACGCGCCTGGCTGTATGGGATCGCGACCAACGCGTCGCTCGACCTGCTCGAGCGCCGATCGCGGCGTCTCTTGCCGCATCTGGTCAGCGCGCCGATCGATCCGGAGACTCTTCCTGAGCCGAGCAGAGACATCTCCTGGGTGAGGGGAGAGATGACCTGGCTGGAGCCGTACCCCGATCGACTGCTGGATGAGGTCGTAAGCGGCGAGGATCCGCCGGACGAGGCGATTGTTGCGCGGGAGACGGTTGAGCTCGCCTTCCTGGTTGCGATTCAGCAACTGCCGCCCCGGCAGCGGGCGGTGCTGATTCTTCGCGATGTGATCGGGTGGAGCGCGCGCGAGACGGCGGCGATGCTGGAGATGTCCGTCGTCGCAAGCAACAGTGCGCTACAGCGCGCCCGCGAGATGCTGCGCGACTATCCCCCGGAGCGCCGCGACGAGTGGCATCGCGAGCATCGTCCGGATCCGCGTGAGCAGGAAGTGCTCATGCGTTACATGGACGCCTGGAAGCGCACCGACCTCAACGCGCTCGCCGCGCTCTTGAAGGAGGACGCACAGCTGACGATGCCGCCGACGCCCGGCTGGTTCTTCGGCCGCGACGCGATCCTCCGCTTCTACGCCAGGTAT
>WNGO01008947.1_pt1 | contig 10872 bp, 9 predicted proteins | sample 5400511 | NCBI WGS metagenome assembly WNGO01 (sample SAMN13153380, study PRJNA577476) | soil metagenome | isolation source: 20 cm soil or saprolite under Garry oak tree replicate 2 | place: USA:California | collected 2016-06-15
TCACGCCGGACATCATGGCGCCAAGCATAAACGGATTGCGCGAGTTCAAGGGCAGTTCGGCAACTCGCTGCGTGTCAACCACGCCACCGCGATCGGCCGTGGACGTTTCGAGCAACGGTGCCTCCGCCGTGACGGTCACCGACTGGCTCTCCGCGCCGAGCTGGAGTTGAATCGGAAGCGAAGCGGTTTGCGCGACCTCTAACGTAACACCTTGCCGCATGTACTGCTTGAAGCCGGGATGCTGCACGCTTACGCTGTAAGTGCCTGGCCGCAGGAAGGGAATTGAAAAGTTTCCGTGCGAGTCCGTCTTCCCGGATGAGACTTCGTTGGTGCTGATGTTACGGGCCTGAACGGTCGCGTCAACAACTGCCAGGTCCTGCGGATCGGTCACCCGCCCGGTGAGGGTGGCGCGAAATTCCTGCGCACTGGTGACGGCCGCAAACAGGAAAAAAGCCCAGGCCAAGCAGTAGCTTCGTCTCATCATGATGGCCTCCGTGTGAAATGTAGTGACGCTCGGCGATGAATCAGATGTTGCTCTCTATAAGAGGAAGCCCAGCGAAGCGTGTAACTGGAGTACAGGCGTGGCTGGCCGCCTCTTACCACCTACCACAGGGACTGTTACCACAGGGACTGGCGGGACCTTAGTGTCACAAGAATTTGCCGTCAATCGGGAGATTACCTGATATTTACGGCAGGCGTTTGCCCTACTAGAAACCAATCTGCGTCGTTACCGTATGGGGGTTGGTGCAAAATAGCGGATTGATTCTGTGCCTGCCATGAAAACCTTTTCGGCCAGTTTGCTCTTGCCCGGTCTCACCGGAGCCGTGGCCCTTTGTCTGACCCTCGGCTTTCGCGAGCCCCCACTGCCGCACGCGCCGCAAGTGAGCCAAGTGCACGGCGAAAGTTTCGTTGCGCGCGACCTAGACTTCGTTCTACGCAACGGCGCCACTCCGGAAAAGCACCAGATCGAGACCATGGCCGGTGGAGTAGCGGTGCTGGATTTCGACAACGACGGCCACCCGGACGTTTTCTTCGCCAATGGGGCCACACAACCTGGTTTAGAGAAGAGTGCCCCCGCTTATTGGAACCGGCTCTACCGCAACCGCGGCGACGGCACCTTCGAAGATGTCACCGCCAAATCCGGCCTCCAAGGAGCTGGGTTCTCGATCGGCGCCGCCGTCGGTGACTTTGACAACGACGGATATCCCGATCTATTTGTCGCGGGCATGCGCCGGAACTTCCTTTACCACAACCTCGGCAACGGAACGTTTGAGGAGGTAACAGAAAAATCCGGACTGCGACAGCCGCAAGAATCCCGCTGGGCGGTCGGAGGAGGCTGGCTAGACTACGACAATGACGGTCGACTTGATCTGTTTGTCGTGAATTACGTTCACTGGGACGCGGTCAAGGAGCCTGCCTGTGGCGACCCGGTCGAGCAGGTTCGCACCTACTGCCATCCGCGCTTCTACCAGGGCTTTGCCAACCAGCTTTTTCACAACGATGGCAACGGCCGCTTCCATGACGTGTCAGACTCCTCGGGTATCGGGGCTCACGTCGGCAAAGGCATGGCCGTCGCGTTCGCCGACCTGGACGATGACGGATGGCCCGATATTTTCGTCACCAACGACACGCAGCCCAACTTTCTCTTTCACAATCAAGGGAACGGAACGTTCGAGGAAATGGCCGAGGCGCTGGGAGTGGCCTATAACAATGAGGGGCTGGCCTTGTCTTCCATGGGCGCTGATTTCCGCGATGTGAACAACGACGGTCGCCCTGACATTTTCGTCACCGCGGTAATCAATGAGACCTTTCCTTTGTTCTTTAACCGCGGCGGAAAAGTCTTCGAAGAGATGACCGATCAGCTTCGCATCAGCCGCAGCACCCGAATGCTGACCGGCTGGAGCACGGGAATCTATGATTTCGACAATGACGGGTTCAAAGATCTATTCGTTGCCGCCGGACATGTGCAGGACAACGCCGAGCTGTTTTCGGACCATCGCTCACGGCAGCGCTGCTTGCTGCTCCGCCAGACGCAGACAGGGATATTTTCGTCCGAGCAGTTTGGACCTCTAGGTCTGTTTCGCGGGGCTGCGTTTGCAGATTTCGATGGCGACGGCCGGATTGACGTGGTGACGACCCGGCTTGATGGCCCAGCGATTCTGTTCGCCAATCGATCTGCGGCACAAAACCACTGGCTTGAGCTGAGACTGGTCGGCACGCGCAGCAACCGTGACGCCATCGGCGCCAAGCTCCACCTCTTCACCAGCTCTGGGCAGCAATGGAACCATGTGACCACCGCGGTTGGTTACGCGAGCGCGAGCGATAAGGTGGTCCATTTCGGACTGGGGCGCGAAACGCTCGTGCGGCGCTTGGAGATCGTTTGGCCGAGCGGTATACGCCAGACGCTTGAGAACCTCACCGCCGATCGGCTGCTCGTTGTGACAGAGCCTTTTGAAGCAAGCGCCGCGCCGCATCATTTTGGGGCTCGAGGCGCACCGCCTTCCGCAGCTCGTTGATCGCCTGGTCAGCCAAGCCCGCCTCGAGGTATGCCCGTCCTAGCGCGAAGCGCGCTTGCTCGGATTCTGGCTCATATTGAACCGCCCGCTTGAGCCACACCAAGCCTTCGCTTAATCTGCCCTGACGCAATAGGAAGCGTCCAAGGCCAAGCGCGCGTCGCTGGGGTTCGCGCTCGGCCGCCTTGCGATACCACCTCTCCGCGTCATCGGAGTCGCCGAGTCCCTCCTCGGCCTGCGCGATGGCTTCCTCGATTCGTGCCGGCGCTGGGTCGGTTGCGAGCAGCGCTTGGAAAACCTTGCGTGCTGCCGCAAACCTGTCGCGGGCGTACAAACCGCGTCCCAGATAATAGCAAGCGTCCGGTTCAGAGGGAGAGAGCTCGCAAGCTTTGCGCAATGGGGGCTCGGCCGCGTCGATGTCATTTTGCAAAGCCAGCGTGACACCCAAGGCCTTCCAGCCGGGCGCCCATTCTGGGGCGAGTCGCGTGACTTGCTGGAAATGCTGTTGCGCCTGCTGGTAGTCGCGCTGTTCGAAGGCGCGGCTCCCGGCTGCATATTCTTCCCTGGCAGGCGATGAAACCTGACTCTCGGGGAACAGCAGAACCACAAACAGAATTGCCGATCGAAGTTCCATCTTTTGCGCTTCCTGACTGGGCCGTGTTTCACTCTTGCAGTGCTGTCTTTTCTGGGGATTTCTTTATAAGGCCTCCCTATCTCTACCGAAGATGCTATCCGGCGCGAATGCCTTTGAAAGCAGTGACATTCAAGAAGATGAAACTGAGTGCCGTGCTAACCAGCCGACCAGAATGTAACAAAGTTACATTGGGTTGAAAACGTATTCTCTGTTGTCCCTCCCGAGAATTCCGTAGAGCCCATCGCAGATGTTATACCCGCAGTTGAATCGAAGGCTTAAGCAGCATACGGCCCTGCTTGAGCTCTGAATTGATGTACGGGCCCGCAAGTGAGACGGTATGGGCGCAAATTGCCAAGGCCCAAGCGGCAACGCGTAGCATGATGGATTTGGGCTGTTTCAGGCAGCCCGTCGCTCCTAGCGGTGGTGCAGCCCACCGACTCGCGGAACGGCCACGACGGTCCCCATTTCCGGCAGCTGAATCGCTCGTGGCTCCGGCGCGTCCTTGCCCAACGAAAGATGCGTTCTCGATCGGTGGTAATACTCGAAGTACGACTGGAGCGTTCTTCGTAGCGAGCTTTCGTGGAACACGATCACATGATCGAGGCACTCCCGACGAACGGAGCCAATGACGCGCTCTACATAGGCTCTCTTGGGAAGGCGAGCGTGGTGCCGACAGAACTTCGCAGATGCCTATGTCTCGCACCTGTTCTTGGAAGTCATGGCCGAAGATCGCATCGCGGTCGCGCAGCAGGTAGCGGGGAAGTTCGGCAAAGGGAAAGGCCTCCCGCAGTTGCTGGACTACCCATTCCGCGGTTGGGTGGGCGGTCACATTGAAATGCAGAATGCGGCGTCGGTCACGTAGCCCTGCAAGAATTATGAGTAAAATCGTTCTAATATCATGCTGGCCACCTGTTTGTCTCCGCAGGTGAGAGTTCATCCAGCACAGGTGAGAGATGCGAATCCTATGGAAGCTCTTGGGCGGGCTAATGCTGATGGCGATGCCGCTGAGCGCGCAATCGTCGAAGGCAAGGTATCTGCCCGTTGCGGACCACATGTGCGGAGCCACGTTAGGAGATGGCACGGCCTATGAGGTGTGGAACCGCGTGTTGGTGACTGAATGGAAGGCGCAGCCTCTTTACGTGAAAGTGCGGGGGTACTACAGGCCCGGTTCGGGAGAGTTTCTTTCGTGGAACACCGGCGGTCTTTCCGAGCATGGATATGCCAGCGAGTTGAAGGAGAATCCTTCAAAGCCCGAGGATTCGTGTGAATTGCCCCATCATCACATCCTGTTGTTGAAGGATGGGGAGTGGGCTGATTTTTGGGCTTCGGACGGAAGGGTCGGAGTTTTTCACTCCATCCTAAAATTCGAAACACGAGAAAAAGCATGGTCGTACGTGGCGAAACATTGGCAGGACAGTGGGGAGAGCACCATTCTAAACAGAGAGTGCTCTCTTTTTGTGTGAATGGGGGTGCGGCGCGCTCGAAAGTGTTTTAGAATAAACTGGTTATAAGGATGGGCGTGTAGCTCAGCTGGGAGAGCATGTGCTTTGCAAGCACGAGCCCGCATTCCAACGATTCCCTTCCTTTACTTCGCTTCCTAATGTTTCTAACAATTTCGGGGAATCTGCTTCTCGCTCGAAGTAAGCCCCGAAATCACAATTGGATAGGGTTTTGGCACAGTTTTGGTACAGCGAGAGCCTCGTTGAGACAATTTAACAGGTAGAGAGTCACATCGACCCGTTCCCGAAATCTCATGCCCTGGAACGTCTGATTGAATTCAACTTCCGAGTTACCAGTCCGGGGCGGACATATCGGTAAACGCTGGCCGCCTTATCATTCCCAATCTGGTAGGCGATAGCCATTGCAGTTTTGCGTATTCGGCTTTGGCGGCGAGGAAATGGGGATGAGGGCGTCGGCGTCCTTGTGGGAGTCGGCGGTCATTGTGGAAGGCCGACGCGGCGCACCAAATCCTTGAAACGCGGGTCCGCGTGCAGACTGTCGAGTTCGGGATCAACCTTGAGGTACGTCGGCAAAAACATGGACCGATCCGCATAAGCCTTTTCGAGCATCGCCAAGGCTTGCCGTTTGTCGCCTAGCCCGATGTAAACTTCCGCCAAAAAGTAAGGGGGCACGTAACTCCGCTTGGACCAGTCTTTGAGCTCCTTCAGGGCTTGTTCGGCCTCGTATGTTGCATGCTGTGTGCCGCGAAGAGGATTTTGTTTTCCGGAAAAGCGGACGTCAGAAGTAGCATGCGAGTCGAATACCTTCTTTGTCGACCGCTTCCAACAGTTGCAGATACCTTGTTTGCTGTTCTTCGTGGTGTTCATAAAGTTTCATCCGCTATATATTTCCACAGCCCAGTCCCGCGGCGGCGAGTTGCTTGTCAATGTTTTCACGTGCACGGGCTTCGGGAGGCATCAGGGGCAGGGGCCATGCGGTCATTATAGGCTAGTCGAGTCGTGCGCTAGACATGTACCGGAACTTGAACCGCCAATTCTTTCGCGGAGAGTTGCCTCACGCACACGTCGAGTGGACTGATTTGACTGATGAGAAAACGGAGGGTCAAACCCAACAGCAGCGCACGATTCTTTTGTGATTCTCATAGACAAAGCAACGAACTCAGATGACGATGAATTGCTGGAAACGGTAAAGCACGAAACCTGTCACGTGGCGACGCGAGGGCAAGAGGATGATCCTAACGGGGCAGAGTTTCAAAACTGTATGACGATTCTCAAGGCGTGGAAACCCCAAAACAACGGGTTTCGCTCAGGCGGTCAGAGGCGGAGAGTCGCACGATTGTTGAGCATTGACGCTCCGCGGCCCGGACCAAAGCTGATTTCAGGTCCCGCTTTTCTCTAGCTCCGCTTTGAGATGTATACTGCTGCCGTTACTTACCTTCAGCTTCTTTTGCCACGACTTGAATCCTGCTTTTTGTACTGAAATAGTGTGCTCGCCATCAGCGACGTCAATATCGGATGGCGTGTTGCCGACAAAACTGCCGTCCATCTCGATGTCTGCACCGTCGGGAATCGAGGCCACTGATATTTTCGCGGAAGTCGCAGCTTGGCCGATCACCGTTGCGGCCGGTGCTTGGGACGTCACCGATTTGCTTTGTGCTGCCAGAACTGCGGCGCGTATCTCGGAACCATGTGCAGCCCAATCCTGATCAATTGCCTCACAAGCAGTTTGCACGGAACCGCCGAGCGAAAGAGTGGATTTGCTGGCAATGGAATCGCCGTTGACGCGACCGAACACGGCAACCTTGTTTCTGTGCCGCAGGTATCCTTTCCCGCCTTCGTGGTCCAGGACGACAACGTAGTCGGCCTTGGTCTGAATATTGTTAACCAGCACTTGAGGGCAGCGTTCTCCGAACGTCTTAATGATTTCAGCAGTTTGTGGGCGTGCGCCGCCGTGCGCTTCTCCAGCAAACCCTGCGCTGGAACCACCTTGTGCTCCACTCATTTCCCAGGATTGGCTGTCGGTCACAAAAACGCGAGCTTTCTCCGATATAGCAGTAACCTTTTGATTTTCCTGAGCAAGTGCCGTGTGGACCGACGCGAGTAACAACAACATCATCAACGACAGTAGAAGTCTTTTCATTGAAAACTCCATCTTTTCTGGGTTGCCCGAACTGCGGGTCCCTAACTTCGTATTCGGTGAAATGGGAGACGTTCTGATAGCCTAGCCCTTTTCGTCGCCGAGGCACAATCCCACCGCTGACATTGTTTCCTAGGAGGAAATAGCATCGCAAAGGAAATTCACCGACGGGCAGGTGTCTCTTCGTTCTTACAATAGGTTCTGCCAGTATGTAGTGTCTGTGGATTCGGTCCCGCACACCCAACCGCACACATCACTCTTAGGCGGGTTCCCCGAGAACTGTTTTGCAATTCGAGCGGGAAGAATTGCCTGAGTGACTGGTTTATGGCAAAGAATCGTAAAGGGTCATCACAGCCTTTGCCTTCCAGACCCCTCCGAGTTCTGCAGCCTGGATTTGCTCAGAATAAACCCCGAGGAATTTTTTGATAGAGCTGCCACCAATGGCGGTGTGCAGCGACCCATCGGAGCTACGAAAGGCGCCAGAGCGTACAGCATACACAGGGGACCCGGACATGCCGGGCCTAGAGGTTGTGTCAACGAGGAAGATTGGTTTTCCTCCAATGTCGATATCGAGATCACTAGCCACTGTGCCAGTCTTCCAAACTGGAAGTCCGCCCTGCTGTGCTAACCCGTAGGGGAACCCAACGATGCTCACGGGGGCCGCCGGTCCGACAACGACGTCAGTCTTGCTGAGCCCCACATCCAAGGGATAGAACTTTCACGTCCTCCATGTTTTTCAGAGGTAGCGCCACGAGATCCGCCGCGGCACCTAATGTCGGATGTTCTAACCAGCGCTTGTTGTTGTGCTCATCCACCAAGTCTTCGGTGACCCAGACCCACTCACCAAGGTGGTTGAGTTTGTTGTGGAAGATCCCAAGCTTGTTCGCGCAAATCCAGCCACCGACGTTCGTGGGATTCTTATCTTGCGCGCAGGCCAGTATGACGTGGCGATTCGTCACAAGATAACGCTTGTTGTTCTTCTCAATCACAAAGCCAGTGGCGCCGCCAATTTCCACCTCATTGTGAAAGATTTTGAGCTGTAGCGACGTAACAGAAGATATCGATTGTGATCTGCTTCTGATCAGGCGTCTGTTGGGGAGAAGGAGGAGGAGATTGACGAGCGAATGTCGCTCCGAATGCAGTAGCTGCAACAAGAAGCAGAAGGGGCATGCGATTGGTCAGTCTTAGGTTGGGCGCTACCATTCGCTGCCGCAATTCTTGCACCTAAATCGGTTACGCGCAATCCGTCGTGTCGCGCCGTCTAGAATGTAACCAAAGGGGACAACGTTGTGATTTTTCAGGATCAATCGACCACCTGAGGCGGTAGTTTTTCACGAACTTTCACCCACATTTTCAGGATCATTCACCCACCGCCCGGTTTGCATTTGAACGAGCAGGTATGCCAACCAGTACCTCCCGAAAGGAGGGCTTGGGATGGCATACCGGGAGGTGAGAATGATGGATATCGATCAGGTGATCCGCCGCTGGTTGGCGGGCGAGAAGATTCGGGCCATCGCGCGATTGACCGGTTTGGACCGGAACACGGTGCGGCGGATCGTGCGTTTAGCGGAGGAGGTAGGAATCCGGGCCGGGACGCCGTGGCCGGATGAAGGCAAGCTACTAGCAGTACGGCAGCGCATGGGTCGGCCCGGTGCGGCCGTGGTCACCCGCGAGGCCGAAGAGCTGCTGAAGCCACGAACCGAGCAGATTCGAGCTTGGCTGGACAAAGACCACCTGCTGCTGACCAAAGTGCACGAACTGTTGGGACGCGAGGGACTGGTGGTCTCCTATAGCAGCTTGTATCGATTTGCACGGAAGTGTTGTGCTTTTGGAAGTGCCTCCTCGATCAGCGTGCGGCGGGCCGAGAGCCTTCCGGGCGAAATGGGGGAAGCCGACTTCGGCCGGCTGGGCCCATTGCAGGAACTCGGCAGCCGCCAACCGCGGATGGTGCAGGGCTTCATCCTGACGCTCGGCTACAGCCGGCTCAGCTGCGTGATCCCCGTTTTCAAACAGGATCTGCCCACGGTCATCGATTGCTTCGAACGGGTCTGGGAGTTTTTTGGTGGTTGTCCCCACCGTATTGTCATCGACGGGATGAAAGCTTGTATCGATCAAGCCGATCCCTACACACCGCGCTTCAACCGTACCTTTTTGGAGTACGCCAACTACCGGGGCTTTCTGCCCGATCCGGCCCGACCGGCACACCCCAAAGATAAACCTGTCGTTGAGAATAGCGTGCCGTACGTACGGCAGCGTTTTTTCAAAGGAGAGACGTTTATCGATCTCGACGATGTAGCGCGCCGCGCTCTGGTCTGGTGCCGCGAAGTTGCCGGCCGCCGCGTCCACGGAACCACGCGGCGAGTTCCCCTGGAGGTCTTCGAGGCGGAAGAGAAGCCCGCGCTGATTCCGCTGCAGGCCGCACGCTTCGATACTCCGACCTGGGCGCTATGCAAAGTACATCCGGATCATCATGTGCGCTTTGCTCAGGCACTGTACTCGCTTCCCACGCGCTGGATCGGCTGCCAAGTCGACGTCCGCGGCGATCGGTCGATGGTGCGCATCTATGTGCGCAACGAATTGATCAAGACGCATGAGCGGAAGCCACCCGGAGGCCGCTCGACCGATTACACCGATTACCCGGATGGCCGGGCTCCCTACGCCCTGCGCTGGCCCAACTACTACTGCAAGCGCGCCCGTGACCTCGGATCCGCTGTCGGCGATTTCACCGATAAACTTTTAAGCGGCGAGTTTCCCTGGAGCCGTCTGCGCCAGGCGCAGAAGCTGCTGGGTTTGGCCGAACGCTACGGCGCAGATCGTCTGGACGCGGCTTGCCGACGGGCCCTGGACTTCGACCTGCTGGACGTCTACCGCCTGCAGCGCATTCTGGAACAGGGACTGGAATCGCAAACGGAACCACAGCCCATCGTCGGACAGCAGTCGGTGCTGGAGTTGAAGTTCCTCCGCCCCGCCGATCACTTTGTTTCTGCCAAGAGAGGCCAGAATGCAGATCCAGCCTGAACTAAAGACGGTGCTGAAGCGTTTAAAACTCTCCGGCATCCTGGCCACCCTGCCCGACCGCTGGGCTTATGCGCGCCAGGAAAAACTCGACTACCCGCAGTTTTTGGAACTGGTCCTCTCCGACGAAGTCGAGCGCCGCGAGCACAAACACCTTGCGAACCGCTTGCAGGATGCCGGCTTCGAGGAAGAATGCACCATGGAGCGTTTCGATTGGTCCGCCAAAATTCGCATCGACAAGACGCGCTTAAACGAGCTGTTCGGCCTACACTTCATCGAGCGTCATGAAAATGTCGCCTTTTGCGGTCCGGTGGGAGTGGGCAAATCCTATTTGGCCCAGGCTCTCGGTCATGCCGCTTGCCGCGCCGGCTACCGGGTGCTGTTCTGCCGGGCCGATGGACTCTTGAAAACTCTGGCCCGCTCTCGCGCCGACAACTCCTTTGATCGTGAGCTGCGCAGCTTTATCAGTCCCGATCTATTGGTTGTGGATGATTTCGCTCTGAAGAAACTATCCAGCCAGGCCACCTCCGACTTCTATGATCTGTTGATCGAACGGCACACTCGCAGCTCGACGATCCTTACGTCCAACAGAGGAGTTGAAGAATGGATGACAGCCTTTGATGAACCCATGCTGGGCCAGAGCGCTCTGGATCGCTTCTGCCACCGCGCCCACCAGTTCGTCATCGAGGGCGAGTCCTACCGCAAACGAACCGCGCCGGGATCGGCACCTGCAGCTGCGCCGAAAATCAGCCGGAAAGCCACGACCTGAACTATGGGAGACCTCGAGAAAATGCAGCCACGGCCATGGGAACGAGTTTTTTTTCGAGCTTCCGGTTGGAAATGGGCCTGCGCTCCGGCTTCTGCCCTTCTATGGGGAAGCGGGCGCTCCCCCCTCTCTACAGAACGACGTGTTGGTGATTGCCATGGCGAAAGGAAGCTGTTAGAAACTTAAAAGGAAAGCCCGGGGGGTGGGTGAATGATGGTGAAAATCCCTGGGTGAAAGAACGTGAAAATCCGCAAAGAATTCGCGCGCTCATGCGAGTTTTATACTAACACAGATATGTGCAAGAAGGCGATGCAGCATTCCTAATCGGAAGACGCTACCTTAATAAG
>WNGO01005131.1_pt1 | contig 10871 bp, 9 predicted proteins | sample 5400511 | NCBI WGS metagenome assembly WNGO01 (sample SAMN13153380, study PRJNA577476) | soil metagenome | isolation source: 20 cm soil or saprolite under Garry oak tree replicate 2 | place: USA:California | collected 2016-06-15
CTTGTCGCTGATGGTTTCCATGCGAACGCGTTCGGACGGGTCGACGCGCGGTGTCTGTGCCGTCTCGATCGTCAGGATTACATTGTGCTCGTGCAGCACCTTATTGTGCTTGAGATTGTGTAGCAGCGCGGTCGGCACAAAACTCGGATCGCTGGTCAGAAATACCGCGGTGCCCTTGACGATATGGGGCGGGCGTTTTTCGAGGCTCTTGATCAAATCCACCAGCGGAACTTCGATGCGCCGGGTCTTCATGACGAGAATCGACGCACCCCGGCGCCAGGTCCAGATCATGATCGCCATGACAAGCCCGAACAGCAGCGGCACCCACGCGCCTTCAAGCAGCTTCAAAAGATTCGCACTGAAGAAAGTCATGTCGACGACGACAAACGGAACAATCAGCGCCGCCGCGGTGGCTGCGCGCCAATTCCACAGTTTCCAGATCACGACGAAACCCATGATCCCATCGGCGACCCTGGTGGTGGAGACGGCGATGCCATAGGCGGACGCCAGTCCGCTCGCGGTACGGAACAGCAGCACCAGCAGCAAGACGCCGATCAGCAACAGCCGGTTCACACGCGGCAAATAAATCTGCCCGGCATGCGTCTCCGACGTGTAGCGGACCTCGAAGCGCGGCAACAGGCCGAGCTGCACCGCCTGACGGGTCAGCGAGTACGCACCGGTGATCACCGCTTGGCTCGCGATCACGGTCGCGGCGGTCGCCAGCACCACCAGCGGCAACAGCAGGATCTCCGGAACCATCCGATAAAAGGAATTTTCAATCGCGGCAGGATCGGAGAGCACCAGCGCACCCTGACCGAAGTAGTTGATCAAAAGCGAAGGCAACACGAAATAAAGCCATCCGGCCTGGATCGGCTTGCGTCCGAAGTGACCCAAATCCGCGTAGAGCGCCTCGCCGCCGGTCACCGCAAGAAATACCGCGCCCAGCGTCACCAGTCCGATCGTTCCGTGGGAGAGCAGGAAATGAATGCCGTACCAGGGATTGATCGCGGCCAGCACCGATGGATCGTCGCTGATATGAACGAGCCCCATCACCGCCAGCGTAGCGAACCAGACAATCATGACCGGCCCAAAAGCCGAGGCGACGCGAGCTGTGCCGCTGCTCTGAACCGAGAACAGCGCGACCAGGATGAAAACCGTCAGCGGCACTACATAGTGTTCAAGCGCCGGCGCCGCGAGCTTGAGACCTTCGACCGCGGACAGCACCGAAATCGCCGGCGTGATCATGGAATCGCCGATGAACATCGAGGCGCCGATGACGCCGAGCGCCAGCAAAGGCCAGCTTCTTCGCCCCAGCGCACGTTGACCCAGCGCCATCAGCGACAGCGTCCCACCCTCGCCGTTATTGTCGGCGCGAAGCAGCAGCAGCACGTATTTTGCGGTGACGACGATAAAAAGCGCCCACAGGATCAGCGACAGAACCCCAAGCACGATGGCTCGCGATACCGGTTGGCCCTGCGCAGCACCGTCGACCGCCTCGCGGAACGCATACAAGGGCGAGGTTCCGATATCGCCAAAGACTACGCCAATGCTTCCCAGCGTCAGGGCCCAAAAGCCGGACGCGACCGGCCCGTCATGGGCTTCGGTTGATGTGACGCTGACATCCATGATGGTGGAAAAACGCTCTATCGGTTGATTTGATCCGGCCGGCTATCGACGCTTCTGGAAAGCCTGTCAACCGATCGACCATAGCATCACCGGGAATGCCGCACGTGCTTAGAAAACGGCTTCATCACAACAGCTATTGGTAGTATAGTAGTGTGACAGAATTACGGCTTCAGATCGGGCGGCAGTGCCGGATCCTCGCGCATCAGCGTGATGGTCACCCGACGGTTCGCCGCCAACGTAGGATCGTCGGGAAACAGTGGCTGGCTGTCGGCCTTTCCCGAGACCGCGAAAATATGCGCCAACGGCAGCCCTTCCCGCTCGAGAATCTGGCGCACCGCGTTGGCGCGATCCGCCGAAAGATCGAACGCTCCGTAATCGCTCTGCATCGGCACGAAGCCCGCCGCGGTGTGGCCGACGATGGAAACGCGCAATGGCGTCGCCTTGAGCGGAGCCGCGAGTTTCTGAATGAGCCGGCGCGTGCGGTCATTCGGCACTTTGGAGCCATCGGCAAACATCGACCGGCCATCCTGGTCGACGATTTCCAGGTTGAGACCCTGGCTGGTCTCCTCAAACATGACCTGTTTTGAAATTTCGGTCAGTTCCGGCATATCCTGCAACGCCTGCCGCAACGATGCCGAGGCCAGCGCGAATTCGCGATCGATCTTCAGGCGGGCGCCGATGGTCTTGTTGCGCTCCTGTTCATCCGGGGATGGCGTGTTGGATGATTCCTCCGGAGGAATGTGCGCGGTGTTTTTCAGTTTCGGTCGGGTCGGCAGGCCATCGGTTTCGACAATTCCGGAATAGCGCGCCTCGGTCTGCACGCCGAAAGCATCGCGCATCGAACCGGCGACGATTTTGAGCTTGTTGTTGTCCATGGTGGAGAATGCGACGAGCATCACGAAGAAACTCATCATCAGACCCATAAGGTCGGCAAAGGTCACGAACCAGCCGTGCCCTCCGCCATGCGAGTTCCGGCAGATAGGCCAGCAACATTTCACGGACCAGCGTCGGACTCTTGGAATCCCGGATCATCAGAATGCCATCGATGATCAACGTGCGATTGGTTTCCTCGTCGAGCAATTTGCCATGCAGCTTGTCCGCGATCGGCAGACAGAACAGGTTCGCGACCAGCGCCCCGTAAAGCGTCGCCAGCAACGCGGTCGCCATGAAAGGACCGAGCTTCGAAGGGTCGGTCATGTTGGCAAACATCTGCACCATGCCGATCAATGTGCCGATCATGCCGAATGCCGGCGCGCAGTCGCCGATGGCGCGGTAGATCTTCCCGCCCTCGTCGAGATGCATCAAGAAATTGTCGCGATCGCGCTCGAGATTATCGCGAATGAATTCGAGATCGTAGCCGTCAGCGACATACCGAATTCCCTTGGCAAGGAACGGTTCATCGGTTTCGACTTTTTCCAGGCCGACCGGTCCCTGCTTGCGTGCGATCTCGGCGATGCGGGCAAGTTCGTCGACCAGATCGCGTGCCGACAACCGGCTCATCGTGAATGCAAATTTCGCACCGAGCGGCAGACCATGCAGAATAGCACTGAGCGGAAATCTGATCATCGTCGCGGCAATCGAACCACCGAAAATGATGATGATGGCATGTTCGCTGATGAACATGTGCAGATCGCCGCCCATGAGCACCATCACTGATACGACAATGATGCCGGACACGAGCCCAACGCTCGTCATGATATCCATGGGGAACTCCGACGCGTACGCGAACAACCGTCCGTCCTGGACGGTGACGCGGCCCATCCCGAGCCACGCAATCAGAACCCTACGTCCCCGCAATTAAAGACGCGTAAAGGTTAAACCGCCCGGAGGCGGCCACCGAAGCGAACAGGCCGCCTCGTCGAGGCAAACAAACGACCGAACCGGCCAAAGGACCGACGGGGTGGTGGCGCCCTGTCACGATCTCAACGTTCTGCTAACCATGATCGGCGCGCCACCGCCGGCGCAACGCGTGCCCGCCGGCCACGTTACTTTGGGCAACACGATCTCCGGATGCTGTACTGTCTTGCAGGGAGAGCCGCACCCGCACCGGTTTGGTCAGGCAACCGGCAGGCCGGTGAGTTGCAGACTGAGCTCGCGCAGTCGTTGGCGGGCGGCCTCGTCATAGGCCTGTGCATTGGCTTGCGATTGCTGCATGCCGTTGAAAAACAGCCCGCTCTTTCCAGCCACATCGTCGCCGGCTGCAAGGTGGAGGATCGCATCGCCGCCCTGCTTCACCGTGCTAACAGGCGTGATGCCGCCTTCGCGCACCATCGTCGTGTTCATGTAGGTGGCGGGGTGAAGTGCATTCACCGTCACACCTGATCCCTCAAGTTCACGCGATAGATCTATCGTGAACATGATCTGCGCCAGCTTGCTCTGCGCGTAGGCGCGTGCACCGTTATAGCCGTTGGTGATCATCACATCCTCGAAATCGATCGGATGCTGGCCGAGCGAGGCCACGTTCACGATGCGCGAGGGCGCGCTTGCCTTTAACAAGGGAAGCAGCAGGCGAGCGAGCAGAAATCCGGACAGATAGTTCACGGCAAACCGCAATTCGTGGCCGTCCGCACTGGTCTGTCGTTCAGGCCCTGATGTCCGCGATCCGATTCCGGCATTGCTGATGAACAGGTCGAGCCGTTTGTGCTCGGCCAGCACCGCTTCCGCGAGCTGCCGTGCCCCGGCAAGCGAGGACAAGTCGGCCTGATAGAACACCGGCTCGGTGTGGCCCCGGCCACAGATCTCGTCGGCAAGCGTTTTGGCCCGCGCTTTATCGCGGCCGTGGATCAGGACCTTGGCGCCGGCCGCGGCCAATTTGGCGGCGACATAGCGGCCGACACCATCGGTCGAGCCGGTCACCAGCACCGTCTTGCCGTCCATGTTCATACCCAAAGACCTCCGGTCCCGGCCATCACTGCACCTGCGCGCCGATGCCGGCAGCCTTGATGATCGGCCACCATTTGTCGATCTCGGCTTTTTGGAACGCGGCCAACCCTTCCGGGGTCTGCTGCTCGCGCGGCGCGACGTCCAGGCCCAACTCGACAAACCGCTTCTGGATGGCCGGGTCGGCCAGTGCTTCCACGGTCGCGGCGTTGAGCTTGGCGATGATATCCTTCGGCGTCCCCTTCGGCGCGAAGAAGCCGAACCAGCCCGACATATAGAGTCCGGGCACACCGGTCTCGTCGGCGGTCGGAATGTCCGGCATCGAGGCCGAGCGTTTCGCCGACAGGTTGGCGAGTGCCTTGATCTTGCCGCCGCGGATTTGCGGCAGCGCGACCGCGCCCTGCACCACAAGCAGGTCCACCGTGCCGGAGACGAGGTCGGTCATGGCCGGACCCGCGCCGCGATAGGGAATGAACTGCACTTTTTGCCTGGTGAGGTTCTCGAACAGCACGCCGCTGACGTTCGCGGCCGCGTTCTGGTTGACGAAATTGATCTTGCCGGGGTTCGCCTTCATCCACGTCACGAGTTCGGCGAGGCTGTTGGCCGCAAGGTCGTTCTTCGCGACCATAAGCTGCGGGTTGTTGGAGATCAGGCCGATCGGCTCGAAGTCCTTTTCGAGATCGTAATCGAGTTTGTAGATGATGCTGCCGACGTGGGTGTCCCATTGGCCGATATCGAAGGTGTAGCCGTCCGGCGCCGCACGGGCGACGCGCCCGACCCCGATGCTGCCGCCGGCGCCGCCGACATTTTCGATCACAATCGGCTGCCCGAGCGGCGCGCGCATGCGCTCCGCCATGATGCGGGCGGCGGCATCGGTCGATCCGCCCGGCGGGAACGGAACCACGAGCGTTATTGGGCGCGACGGATAGGCCTGCGCTCTCGCGTCAGCGATGCCGGCAAGGATGGTCAATGCCAGCGCGACCAAAAGCCTTCTCATGACTCCCCCCTTTGGGATCGAAGCGCCGAACGCCAGGAGCAACGGACACTTCGACTATTTTTGGTGTTCGCCATTTGAACACGACTTGATTTGAACACGACTTGATTTGAACACGACTTGGCGCCGTGCACAAACCGAAGAGGTTGCGGCGGGTGTGTTCACCCCTCATCCTGCGTCGCAAAGTCGCAACAACAACAATCTGGATGCGAAGAGCGAACCGTCTCTGCGCTCGAGCGTTAAGGATTGCGCCCAAGGGTCAAAATCAGTGGGTGACCGAGGAGCTACCAGGGAGCCGCGATCATGTTTCGGCCGGGCGTTCGCTTTGCAGGTTTTCTTTTGAGCGTCTCCATGATCGCTGTGAGCACCGGTTCGTATGCCCAGCATCCAGGAAGGGCCGCGCCAGCCGCACCGGCGGCCCGACCTGCGGCACCCCCGGCCATGGCCCGTCCTGCCCCTCCGCCCGCCATGGCTCGCCCGGCGCCACCTCCGGCCATGGCGCGGCCCGCCGCACCGGCGTTCCGTCCAGCTCCGCCGCCGCAGCGCCCGGCCATGGCGCCGCGTCCGATGCCGCACATCGCTGCACCGCAGCGCCCGGCCGCGCCGAGAATCGCCGCACCCTCGCGCCCGAGCGCACCGCCCTCTCTGAGAGAGCGCCCATCGCAACAGGAGCGGATCGGCCAGCGCGAGCAGCGCATCCGGCAGCCGCAGCAAACCAGGCAGGAGCGGCAGCGCGACGTGCCTTCGCGCCAGAGCGTGCAGCGCCAGGACCGCATCGATCGGTTGCAGCAGCGGTCGCTGCAGACAGAACAACGCCAGCTTCAGCGCGAGCAGCGTGTGCAGCGGCTCCAGCAAACCGCGCAGGAACGGCAGCGCGACACCCTTTCGCGGCAGAGCGTGCAGCGCCAGGATCGCATCGATCGGTTGCAGCAGCGCGTGCAGCACCTGCAGTCACAACAGCCGCAAGGCCGGCGCGAGCAACGCGCGCAGCAGCGGTTGTTGCAGACGCAACAGCGCCTACTCCGGCACGAGGAGGGCCTGCAACAACGCACTCTGGCGCGCCAGCAGCACCTGGGAATACCGCCTTCGGCTGCGCGCCCCGCCGATGCTGCCGCGGCGCAAGCTGCCGCACGGGGGCGATTTGCAACGCGCTTCGCCAGTGCCGACCGGCAGGCCGAGGCAGCTCGCGCGGATCGGGATCATGGCTGGGCTCCCCGCCACGCCTGGCGGCGCGGCCTGCGCGCGGCGTTTGTGCCGTGGGCCGGCCACGTGTTCTGGCCTTATGCCTATTCCGACATTTTCGAATACACGTTCTGGCCCTACGCCTACGACCCCGGCTATTGGGCTTACGCTTACGACGACTTCGTCGATACCGTGTTCTGGGGCGCGGATGGCCGCTATTCCGCCTACGCCAGACTCGGCCCGGGCGATCCGGAATCCGGCGACGCGATCACCGGCTCTCGCCCGCGCGAACGTGCAAGCGTGAGCCCACAGACTCTCAGGCAACTGTGCGGAGATCCGGAAAAGGGCATCACCGCCTGGCCATTTGCTTCAATCGTGCAGGCGGTGCGGCCGACGCCCGAGCAGCGCGCATTGCTCGACGAGCTGAAGAGCGCGGCCGCAAAGGCTGCCGATGCGTTCAAGGAATCCTGCGGCGATTCATATGCAATGACTCCGCCCGGCCGCTTGCGGGCGATGACGAACCGCATCAGCGCCACGCTCGAGGCTGTGCGGATCGTGCGGCCCGTACTGGAGAAGTTCTATAACTCGCTCAGCGACGAGCAACAGGCACGTTTCAATGCGCTCGGCCCCAATATCGGCGAGCGTTCGCAAGGCCAGCCACAGCAGGAAGCAAACGCGCAGCCCGATACCTGTGGCGAGCCGAAGTCTGGCCTGACCAACCTGCCGATCGCGCGGATTGAGGCCGTGATACGCCCGGCAAGCACACAAAAGGACGCGCTCGACCGCCTGAGCGGGGCGACGGACAAGGCGGTTCAAGCGCTGCAAGCCGCCTGCCCGGACAGCGTGCCGCTCACGCCGGTCGGACGATTGGAGGCGATGGAGAAGCGGCTCGCGGCCATGCTGCAGGCCGCCAAACTGGTGCAGCCGGCATTGGATGACTTCTATGCCACGCTGAGCAGCGAGCAGAAGGCGCGCTTCAATGGGTTGGGACAGTTCGCGGGCCCCTGATCCGCCGAGCGCCCTAAAACCGTCAGTGAATTTCGGCCGAACGAGCCAGAGCTTCCTTCAGCTTCTCAAGCGTGAATGACGGGCTGCGGGCGATTTCAAGAATCGGTGTCTCGCGGCGGCCGCAGAGTTCGGCCGCGTCCGGCAGTTTCGCGGCGATATCGTGCGGAATGACAATGGCGCCGTGACAGTCGGCGTGAATGAGATCATCCGAGCGCACCGTCATTCCGGCCACGCGCACTTCGCCGCCAAAACTTTCGGCGTGAACCCAGGCGTGAGACGGCCCGATCGAGCCCGCGAGAGCCTGAAAGCCCGGCGCCCATTGCGGGATGTCGCGGATCGATCCGTCAGTGACGACACCGAGACAGCCCAGCGCCTTGTGGACCGAACTTTGAACCTCGCCCCAGAACGCACCATAGCCGGCGTCAGGGCCGTCGATATCCTGAATCACGCTGATGCGCGGACCGTGGCCGGTGCCGACATATTCGTAATAGGCGGTCCGCCGCTTCTGCTGCTCGGCGGCCGGAAGCCCGGAAGCGACGGCCGAGCGGATCGTCACGGTGCGCGCATAGCCGACGATTGGCGGCAGATCGGGGAACGGACAAACCAATGGCTTTGTCGTGTAGCCGATCAGGCGGCGCTCCGGCGCGACAATCTCCATCGCATTGCAGATCGTCGGGGTGTCATAGTGCGCCAGCGCTTCAAGGACCGATGCAGGCAGCAGCGCGGATGCGGAATTGGTCACGGCATTTTCTCCAGATTTCCAGCAGGACTTTTTTGAAGACGTCTTTTTTGAAGACGTCTTGTTTGAAGACGGCTTGTTTGAAGACGGCCATTTTGAAGCCGTCCATCGGTCTGGCTATACCCGACAAAAGCGCGATCGGCAAAAGCGGAAAATGAGTTGCCGGCACTTCGCGCGGGGCCGCTCAGTTCAGCCGGGCCGGCCGATTGTCCTGCCCCGGATCTGAGACCACCGATGTGAGCGGCGGGGCGGGATTTGACGGGGCGGCATCGGCCGGCGTTGCGGCGGCCTCGGCGACAGCGGCAGCGTTGCGCTGGTGGTCGCGGTAGGACTTCCATCCGGCCGGCAGGCTCAGGAGATACAGCACGGCGCAGGCGGACAGAATATGCCAGGGATACCCGATCAACAGCGCGATGAAGAAGATCACCGCGACAAATACCGGCAGCACCATTTCCGGCGGCACCCGCAAACGCACCGTCTTGCCTGAAAATACCGGCAGCCGCGAAACCATCAGGAATGCAATCAGCAGCGTATAGAGCGCGGTCAACGTGGCCGGGGGTGTCGGCATGCCGAGGAATGCGAGGTAGATCGGAAGCAGCACGAGGATCGCGCCGGCAGGTGCCGGAACGCCGGTGAAGTAATTCGCCGCAAACGCGGGCTTGTTCGGATCGTCCATGGTCGCGTTGAAACGTGCCAGCCGCAGGCCGCCGCTGATCGCGAACACCATCGACGCAATCCAGCCGCCATTGTTCAGGTCATGGAGCTGCCAGAAATACAGGATCAGACCCGGTGCGACGCCGAAATTGACGAAATCCGCGAGGCTGTCGAGTTCTGCGCCGAATTTCGACTGGCCCTTGATCATCCGTGCCACGCGGCCGTCGACGCCATCGAGCACGGCCGCGAACACGATCGCCGCCACCGCCAATTCCATCCGTCCCTCGGTGGACAGGCGGATCGCCGTCAGTCCCGCGCAGATCGCGAGCAAGGTGATGACGTTGGGCACCAGCATACGCACCGGAATCGGCCGAAACCGGCGGCGTCGCATTTCCGGAGATTTGGGATCAGCGGGCATCTGCATGGTCCACATATAGCAAGCGCGGGCCTGCTCCGCCATCGCGGCTATAAGCCGCCGGTTCCGCAGCTCGATGGTTAATCGGCGCGGTAAGTCCGGCCGCCGTCGCCAAGCTTGAAATCGGCCAGAATGGTCTCCCCGGCCACCGCGGTCTGACCTTCGGAGACCAGCGACTTGGTACCTTCGGGCAGATATACGTCGAGACGCGACCCGAAACGTATCAATCCGAACCGCTCGCCTGCGCCGATTGACTGGCCTTCGCGCACGAACGACACAATCCGGCGCGCTATCAGCCCCGCGATCTGGATCACGCCGATGCGTCCATTCGGTGTCGAGATAACGAGCGAATTGCGCTCGTTGTCCTCACTCGCCTTATCAAGCTCGGCGTTGATAAAGATGCCCGGCCGATACGCAATCCGATCGATCCGCCCGGCTACCGGACTGCGGTTCACATGGCAGTTGAACACGCTCATGAATATCGAAATGCGCGGCAGCGGCCTGTCGCCGAGACCGAGTTCGGCCGGCGGCAACACCTGGGTCACCATCGAGACGCGTCCGTCGGCCGGCGCCACGACAATGCCCTCGCGCACCGGCGTGACCCGCACCGGATCGCGGAAAAACAACGCGCACCAGACTGTCAGCAACGTGCCGATCCAGCCAAGCGGCGTCCAGATCCAGAACAGAATCAGACTCGCAAGCGCAAAGCCGCCGATAAACGGATAGCCCTCGGGATGGATCGGCGGAATTTGCGCGCGGATGGAATTGGTGATGGACATCAAGTTTCACTTGTCATTCTTCCCCTCTCCCCTTGTGGGAGAGGGTGGCGCGCCGCGAAGCGGCGTGCCGGGAGAGGGGTCGGTGCAAGCGAGCATGATAGCGTCGAGAACGCCATCGGTGTTGCTCAGCACCTCATTATTCCAGAACCTTAAGACGCGAAACCCCTGATCTTCCAGCCATCGCGTACGCCGCAAATCGACTTCGCTATCAGCGTGTTGACCGCCATCTACCTCGACGACGAGACGCCTCTGAAAGGACACGAAGTCCACGATGTACCGGCCAATCAGTGCCTGTCGCTTGAACTTCATTCCCTTGAAGCGATGGGCACGAAGGAAATACCAAAGCCTTCGCTCCGCCTCTGTCATATTGGCGCGAAGGGCTTTGGCGTGACTAAGTGTCATACCCCTCTCCCGGCTCGACTAACGTCGAGCCACCCTCTCCCACAAGGGGAGAGGGGATCATCCCTCGGGCGCTCGACCTCAACAATGACTTCGAGCGCAATTCTCATTCCGCCGCGGCGGGCGTCGCCAGCACGTCGTCAACCGGCGGCGGCGCCCGGTTCGGCGCTTCATTCTCGTCGGCGATCCGCGCCA
>WNGO01002974.1_pt1 | contig 10866 bp, 7 predicted proteins | sample 5400511 | NCBI WGS metagenome assembly WNGO01 (sample SAMN13153380, study PRJNA577476) | soil metagenome | isolation source: 20 cm soil or saprolite under Garry oak tree replicate 2 | place: USA:California | collected 2016-06-15
GGCTGCAGGCCGTCTGCTGGCGCGGGAGCGTCGCGCCGACGCTTCGCCGCCGATAAAAGTCATCAGCGACGGCACAGTCTTCTAGACAGGTGATGAAACCCATGGACGGCGTCACGATAGTTGGCCACCCGCTGGTGCAGCACAAGCTGACCCTGCTGCGAAAAAAAGACATATCGACCAAATCGTTTCGCGAGCTCCTGAAGGAAATCGGGGTGCTGCTGTGTTACGAGGTCACGCGCGACCTGCCGCTCAGCGATGTGGACATCGAAACGCCGCTTGCTCAGATGAAGTCGCCACAAATCTCTGGCAAGAAACTGGTGTTTGCGCCTGTCTTGCGGGCCGGCGTCACCTTCGCAGACGGCATGCTGGACCTGGTTCCGACCGCGCGCGTCGCCCATATTGGACTCTACCGCGAGCCGGAAACCTTCGTCGCCGTGGAGTATTTCTTCAAGGCGCCAAGCGATCTTCACGAGCGGCTGGTGATTGTGATTTCGCCGGTTCTTGCCACCGCCAATTCGGCGGTCGCGGCGGTCGATCGGCTGAAGGAGCGCGGCGCCAAGGACATCCGGCTGGTATGTTTGCTCGGCGCGCCCGAGGGCGTCGAACGCATGCGCGGGATTCATCCCGACGTTCCGATCTGGCTTGCGGCGATCGACGAAGGACTGGATGAAAACGGCTTCATCCTGCCGGGCCTCGGCGATGCCGGCGACCGCGCCTACGGCACGAAATAGGTCATTCGCACCGCCGCGCCAATCACGATACGGCGCCGCTCGCGCATGCCGGGCTATTTTTGCGAGCAATAAAACTTTTAGATTTTTTTCGACCGGATGGTATTGAATTAACAAGCTCCCGCAGTTGCATTGTAGATCGAGTTCATGGCGATTGATTATTTTCAAGTAGGCCAGCGGCTCCGGGCCCACCGGATGGGGATTCGCCAAGCGGTCTCCCGTGGCCAGCAGTGAAGCGTCGGGAACGGAGCGGACCGCCGTTTTATTCCGACGCTGCATCGTGCGCCCCATGAACTCTGGCAGTCGAGATCGGTGCGAAACTTGTAGGGTTTACTAAAGCGGTGACGCTCAATCGGAAGTACCGATCCCATCTTCAGGGTTGGGACTGTCCAGAATTGAATCGAGACCGCGCTTCAGGCCGACGAACCGAGTGACGGATCGCACGGCAAAAAGAGTTCCTGAGACATAAGGAGCCGCCGAAGCCCCTGAGTCACCCAGGCTCGTGGCAAGTTCGAGGCCGCGCCGGCACCACCACCGACGACACGATTCCGATGGCGTCACAAGGCGCGGCGCGGCAGACGCGCGTTCGTATCCACGGTCGATGTCACCGAAGGGCCTTCGGTCGTCGCGCCTTCGCTTCGCTCTTCAACCATGTTGCCTCCTATTTCTTCTTTGCGGGTGGCAAATCGGTGCACACCCCCTCGAATAGTTCGGCCGCCATGCCGATGGACTCGCAGAGCGTCGGATGCGGATGAATCGTCTTGCCGATATCGGTCGGATCGCAGCCCATTTCGACGGCGAGACAGACTTCGCCGATCAGATCGCCCGCGTGGGTCCCCACGATGCCGCCGCCGATGCAGCGGTGAGTGACTTCGTCGAACAGCAGCTTGGTGAAACCTTCGTCACGGCCGTTGGCGATCGCGCGCCCCGAGGCCGCCCAAGGGAACGCCGCCTTGCCGTACTTGACGCCCTGCGCCTTGCATTGCTCCTCGGTGAGTCCGGCCCATGCCACTTCGGGATCGGTGTAGGCGACCGAGGGAATCTGCCGTGCATCGAAGTACGACTTCTGTCCGGCAGCGACCTCGGCGGCGACGTGGCCCTCGTGCACCGCTTTGTGGGCAAGCATCGGCTGGCCGACAATGTCGCCGATCGCGAAGATGTGGCCGACGTTGGTGCGCATCTGCTTGTCGACCGGAATGAAGCCGCGGTCGGTCACCGCGACGCCGGCCTTGTCCGCGCCGATCTGGTTGCCATTGGCGCTGCGACCGACTGCAACCAGGACGAGATCGTAGAGCTGCGGCTCGACGGGCGCCTTCGCGCCCTCGAAGCCCACCTTGATACCGGATGCGGTCGCTTCCGCCGACACTGTCTTCGTCTTCAGCATGACGTTGTCGAAACGCCCAGCGTTCTTCTTCTCCCACACCTTGACGAGGTCGCGGTCGGCGCCGGCCATCATTCCGTCGAGCATCTCGACCACGTCGATGCGGGTGCCGAGCGTGGAATAGATGGTCGCCATTTCGAGGCCGATGATGCCGCCGCCGATCACCAGCATCCGCTTCGGAATTGCCTTGAGCTCAAGAGCACCGGTCGAATCCACGACGCGTGGATCACCCGGAGTGAACGGCAATTTCACCGCCTGCGAGCCCGCGGCGATGATCGCCTTCTGGAACCGGATCGTCTTCCTTTCGCCGGTCTTGTCCTGACCGGTGCCCGACGTGAGTTCGACCTGGACGTGATACGGATCGAGGAAGCGACCGATACCACGGACCGTTTCGACCTTGCGCGCGTTGGCCATTCCCGCCAGGCCGCCGGTAAGCTTCTTGATCACGCCTTCCTTGAAGCCGCGCAACTCGCCGATGTCGATCTGCGGAGCCGCGTACTTGATGCCGTGGCCGGAGAGCGCGGTAACTTCGTCCATCACCGCGGCTGTGTGCAGCAGCGCCTTGGACGGAATGCAGCCGACGTTGAGGCATACGCCACCAAGTGTTGCGTATCGCTCGACGAGCACCGTCTTCATGCCGAGATCGGCGGAACGGAATGCGGCGGAGTAGCCGCCGGGACCAGCACCGAGCACGAGCATCTCGCATTCGATGTCCGCGCTGCCCGCGTAGGAAGCTGCAATTGGGGCCGCGCTCGGTGTGCTGACCTTCGGTGCGGGTGCCGCATCCGCCGCATCGGTCGACAGCGTCAGGATAAGCGTGCCTTCCGCGACCTTGTCGCCAACGTTCACCTTCACTTCGGCCACCTTGCCCGCGGCCGGCGACGGCACATCCATCGTCGCCTTGTCGGATTCCAGGGTGATCAGGGAATCCTCGGCCTTGACCGTATCGCCAGGCTTCACGTGCACCTCGATGACCGGCACGTCCTTGAAATCGCCGATGTCGGGCACGCGTACGTCGATCGCCTCGTAGACGCCTGCGGCGCCATAGTCGGCCGCCGGTGCACCCGGCGCCGTGGAGTGGCCGCCTTCCTTGATTTTCTGCGCAGGAGCGACACCGGCAGGCGCGGCATCGGCATCGACGGTCAGCAGCAAGGACCCTTCGGACACTTTGTCGCCGACACTGACCTTGATCTCCTTCACAACGCCGTCGACCGGCGATGGCACCTCCATCGTCGCCTTGTCCGATTCGAGCGTGACGAGCGCCGCTTCCGTCTTGATCGCGTCACCGGGCTTGATCAACACCTCGATGACCGGCACATCCTTGAAGTCGCCGATGTCCGGGACTTTCACTTCGACCAGCGTAGCCATGATTCGAGTCCCCTAGATAAGCACACGCCGCATGTCTGCAAGCAGACCGGCGAAATGGTTGTTGAAGCGTGCCGCAGACGCGCCGTCGATCACGCGGTGGTCCCACGACAGCGACAGGGGCAACATGAAGCGCCACGATGACGTCTTGCCGTCGGTCGATACCTGCTTCCAGAAAGAGCGGCAGACGCCCATGATCGCCACTTCGGGCGCGTTGATGATCGGTGTGAAATAGATGCCGCCGACGCCGCCGAGGCTTGAGATTGTGAAGCATCCACCCTGCATCTGGTCGGGCTTCAACTTGCCATCGCGCGCGAGCTTTGCGAGATCGCCCATTTCCTTGGCGATGTCGATCACGCCTTTCTTGTCCGCGTCGCGAATCACCGGGACGACGAGACCCTGCGGCGTATCGGCGGCGAAGCCGATATGGTAGTACTTCTTCAGCACCAGGTTGTCGCCGTCGAGCGACGCGTTGAACTCGGGGAATTTCTTCAGCGTGGCCACCGCCGCCTTGATCATGAAGGCGAGCATGCTGACTTTGACGCCGCTCTTCTCGTTCTCCTTGTTCAACTGCACCCGGAATGCCTCGAGGTCCGTGATGTCGGCGTCGTCGTGGTTGGTGACGTGCGGAATCATCACCCAGTTGCGGTGCAGGTTAGCGCCGGAAATCTTCTTGATCCGCGATAGCGGCTTGTTTTCGGTCGCGCCGAATTTGGTGAAGTCGATCTTCGGCCACGGCAGGAGATCGATGCCACCGATGCCGGCGCTGGCAGGCGCCGCGGCGGCCGCGGCCTTCGCCGCCGCCGGCGCGCCCTTGGCGAAATTATCGATGTCCTCCTTCAGGATGCGGCCCTTGTTGCCGCTGCCCTTCACCTTGCCGAGATCGACGCCGAGTTCGCGCGCGAGCTTGCGCACGCCGGGACCGGCGTATGCCTGCGCGAACGCGGCTTCGTCGATGTTGCCCGTTTTGGCGGCAGGTCCCGGAGCCGCAGCTGCAGCGGCGATTGCCGGCGTAGCGGCGGCGGCCGGAGCGATCGCCGTCGCAGCACTGTCCGTGACCAGCGTCATGATCAGTGTGCCCTCGGAGACCTTGTCGCCGACCTTGATCCTCATTTCCTGCACCTTGCCAGAGAGCGGCGCCGGCACATCCATCGTGGCCTTATCGGATTCCAGGGTGATCAGGGTATCCTCCGCCTTGACCGTATCGCCAGGCTTCACGTGCACCTCGATTACCGGTACGTCCTTGAAATCGCCGATGTCGGGCACGCGTACTTCGGCAATGCCGGCGGGTGCGCTGGTGGGCGCAGGCGGTGCGGCGACCGATGTCTTCGGCGCGGCGGCGGTTGCCGTGGCACCGGTTCCGGTGGTGTCTAGAAGCATGATGAGCGCACCTTCGCTCACCTTGTCGCCGACCTTGAGCTTGACCTCCTTGACGACGCCGCCGACCGGTGCGGGCACGTCCATCGTCGCCTTGTCCGATTCCAGCGACACGAGCGAGTCCTCCGGCTTGACGTGGTCACCAGCCTTCACCATCACCTCGATCACCGGCACGTCCTTGAAATCGCCGATGTCCGGCACTTTTACTTCCATCACTGCTGCCATGCGCGACCCCTTACGGTTGGAATGCCAAAGGCCCTATACGGTCCACGGATCCGGCCGCTCGGTGTCGAATCCGTACTTCTTGATCGCCTCGGAGACGATGTCCGCCTTGATCTCGCCTTCGTCGGCGAGTGCTTTCAGCGCGGCGACCGCAACGTAGTAGCGATTCACCTCGAAGAATTTCCGCAGCTTGACGCGGTAGTCGCTGCGGCCGAAGCCGTCGGTGCCGAGTGTCACGTAGCGCCGCGGAATCTGGTTGCGGATCTGGTCGGCATAGATCCGCATGTAGTCCGTTGCGGCCACCGCAGGACCCGCATAGCCTTCGAGCGTCGCCTCGACGTAACTCTTCCGGCGCGGTTTGGTCGGGTGAAGCAGGTTGTATCGCTCCGTACTCATGCCGTCACGCCGCAGTTCGTTGAAGCTCGTCACGCTCCAGAGATCGGCGTCGACTTTGAAATCTTTTTTCAGCAATTCCGCTGCCGCCATCACTTCGCGCAGAATGGTACCGCTGCCCATCAGCTGTATGCGCGGCCCCTTCCCCTTGTCACCTTCGTTCAGCAGATACATCCCCTTGACGATTCCCGCTTCGGCGCCCGCAGGCATGTCGGGATGCGGATAGTTCTCGTTCATCAGTGTGATGTAGTAGTAGACGTCTTCCTGTTCCTGCATCATGCGGCGGATGCCGTCGCGGACGATCACCACCACTTCGTACGCAAACGTGGGATCGTAGGAGACGCAGTTTGGAATCGTCGACGCTAGCACGTGGCTATGGCCGTCCTCGTGCTGCAGTCCCTCGCCGTTCAGCGTTGTACGCCCCGCCGTGCCGCCCAACAGGAACCCGCGCGCGCGCATATCGCCGGCGAGCCACGCGAGATCGCCGACCCGCTGCAAACCGAACATCGAGTAGTAGATGTAGAACGGAACCATCGAGACATTGTTGGTGCTGTACGACGTCGCCGCGGCGATCCATGAGCTCATCGCGCCGGCCTCGTTGATGCCCTCCTGCAGCACCTGGCCCGACTTGTCTTCGCGGTAGTACATGAGCTGGTCGGCATCCTGCGGCTTGTATAGCTGGCCGACCGACGAGTAGATGCCGAGCTGGCGGAACATGCCTTCCATGCCGAACGTCCGCGATTCGTCCGGCACGATCGGCACGATATGCTTGCCGATCGCCTTGTCACGCACGAGCGTGCCCAGCATCTGCACGAACGCCATCGTCGTGGAGATCTCCCGCTCGCCGGAGCTTTGCAGCAGACGGTCGAAGTTCGCGAGAGGCGGAGCCGTCAGCGCCGTCGACTTGCGCCGCCGCTGTGGTAGGTAGCCACCCAGCGCGGCTCGTCGCTCCTTCAGGTATTTCGCTTCCGGGCTGTCATCGGCGAAACGCAGGTACGCCATCTCCTCGAACTGCTTGTCGGTGATCGGGATCTGGAAGCGCTCGCGGAACTGCTTCAGCGCGTCCAGCGTCATCTTCTTGGCCTGGTGGCTGATCATCTGGCCTTCGCCGGATTCGCCCATGCCGTAACCCTTCACCGTCTTGGCGAGGATCACGGTCGGCTGGCCCTTGTGCTTCACCGCGGCGGCGTACGCGGCGTAGACCTTGAACGGATCGTGGCCGCCGCGATTGAGCTTCCACACCTGTTCGTCGGACAGATCGGCGACCAGCGCCTTCAGCTCCGGTGTATTGAAGAAATGCTCCCGCACGTACGCACCGTCCTTGCTCTTGAAATCCTGGTACTGCCCGTCGACGCATTCCTCCATCCGCTTCAGCAGAATGCCCGCCTCGTCCTTGGCGAACAGCGCGTCCCACGCCGAGCCCCATACGACCTTGATCACGTTCCAGCCCGCGCCGCGGAAGATCCCCTCGAGTTCCTGGATGATCTTGCCGTTGCCACGCACTGGGCCGTCGAGTCGCTGCAGGTTGCAGTTGATGACGAAGATCAGGTTGTCGAGACCTTCGCGGCCACCCAGCGAAATTGCGCCGAGCGACTCCGGCTCGTCGCATTCGCCGTCGCCGAGGAACGCCCAGACCTTGCGGCCTTCGGTCTTCGCGAGGCCGCGGCCCTCGAGGTACTTGAGAAAGCGCGCCTGGTAGATCGCCATCAGCGGACCCAGTCCCATCGACACCGTGGGGAATTGCCAGAACTCGGGCATCAGCCAAGGATGCGGGTAAGACGGTATGCCCTTGCCGTCGCTTTCCTGGCGGAAGTTCTTGAGTTGCTCGTCGGTAAGGCGTCCCTCGACGTAGGCGCGTCCGTAGATCCCCGGTGCGACATGGCCCTGCACATAGATCAGGTCGCCGCCGTGATCGCCCGACGCACCGCGCCAGAAGTGACCGAAGCCGATGTCGTACAGCAGTGCTGACGACTGGAAGCTGGCGATATGGCCGCCCAGTTCGGAGGATTCCTTGTTCGCGCGGAGGATGATCGCCACCGCGTTCCATCGGATCGCCGAGCGGATCTTGTGCTCGATCTCGCGGTTGCCCGAGGATTTTTCTTCCTGCTCCGGCGGGATGGTGTTGCGGTACGGCGTCGTGGCGAGGAAAGACGGCATCGCGCCGGCCCGCAGCGCTTCATTGCGTAGCTTGCCCAGCAGATACCGCGCGCGCTCGGGCCCGACGTGCGCAATGACGGCTTTCAGCGAATCGACCCATTCCTTGGTTTCGCCCGGGTCGTAGTCCTGCATCGTTCCCATTGTCTTCTCTCCTGGCTACTGGTTCTGTGTAACGACTGCGAAAAGTGCAAGCGATGCGCGCTTCTGCGGCGATTTCGTCGACAACGACCTCGCAAAGATCGAGCGAATAGCCGTGTTCGCATCGAGGGATGCGAACGGCGGCGAGTTATCGCGATAGCCGATCTGGACGGCTTCGGTCTCCTCAATTTTCTTGAGCGTCCCGTGTAGGTCGGGACGAACGCCGCGCTGGGTGTCTGCGCGCCCGCCGGGTGAGCCAAACACACGTCAAGGCCGCGGCCATCATTGCCTTGACGAGTCGCGAATGGATCGGCAAAGACGTCAGGTTTTGACGCCGTACGGCGCCAGCGATTAACGCGGGTCCGCGCACCCACGCGCATTCATGATGGGTTCCTCCTCCTTGCGCTGTAACGGCACATTACGCCGTGCATTGCGGTGCCGTCAGCCCTCTTTTAGAGCAGTGTTCGTGTCATCTCAGTGCAACATCGACGCGGTCATGCAAGTTATTGATTGCGGAAAGCAATGGTGCCCTGCCTTGGTCGTGAAAATGCGCGGAACGCGCGAAGCCCGGAATGTCGCGCTGCCGCAAGCGGTTCCCAGCACGTCGATGTCCTCCTCGCGCAACTTCGCGGACATCGATCGCCCGGACCGGATTGTCCTCGCCCAAATAGTCATCTAACCGCTCGGGAAACAAAGTGCTCTGACTGCGGTCATCGCCAACGACAAAGCGCGTCATCGAATCCTCCGGCCAAATCGCCGAAGAATCATATCATTGACGATGTTTTCACACAGCCTGGACCCTTCTCGGACATGGGCGCATGGTTGCGCGGGGCTACTTGCTGCGCTGCACTCGTCGTTGCCGCGCTCCGTTTATATTGCTCACAGTTTGATCCGAATTAAGCGGGCTCTTTCGGCGGGGAAATGGTAAATTGTGTCGGCCGAACTAGCCCAACATCAGAAATTGGATCGAGTTGGCACTGAGGAACCGAGGATGTGGAGGCAGACATGAGTTCGCTCGCCATCAAGGGAAATGGGCTTCAGTCAAAGCTGCTCTGGGCCGCAGTGATCGCGCTCGGTGCGCTTTCTTTCGGGATCGTCGCGCTCAGCAGAGGCGAGAACGTCAACGCGGCATGGCTCGTCATCGCCGCGGTGTGCATCTACTTCATCGCCTACCGCTTTTATGCGCTGTTCATCGCCGAAAAAGTACTGGGCGTCGACCCTACGCGGCAGACCCCGGCCTACCAACACAATGACGGCCTCGATTACGTGCCGACCAACCGCTACGTGCTGTTCGGTCACCACTTCGCGGCCATTGCTGGCGCCGGTCCCCTGGTTGGTCCGGTGCTCGCCGCCCAGATGGGCTACCTGCCTGGCACGCTCTGGATTCTCGTCGGCGTCGTCTTCGCCGGCGCGGTGCAGGATCTGACTGTGCTCTTTCTCTCCACGCGGCGCGACGGCCGCTCGCTCGGTGACATGGTTCGCTCTGAAATGGGTCCGGTGGCCGGCGGCATTGCGCTCGTTGGCGTGCTGCTGATCATGGTCATCCTGCTCGCCGTGCTGGCGCTGGTTGTGGTTAAGGCGCTGGTCGGCAGTCCGTGGGGCACCTTCACGGTGTTCTGCACCATTCCAATTGCAATGCTGATGGGCGTCTATGCCCGCTTCATCCGGATCGGCCGCATCGCGGAAATGTCGGTGATCGGCGTCGTGTTGCTGCTCGCGTCGCTAATCTACGGCCGGACCGTGGCGGAAAACCCCGCGATCGCAACATGGTTTGATCTAAGCGGCGAGACGCTGGCGCTGATCATCATCGGGTATGGCTTCGTCGCCTCGGTGCTGCCGGTGTGGCTACTGCTGGCACCACGGGACTATCTGTCGACCTTCCTCAAGGTCGGCACAATGACGCTGCTCGCGATCGGCATCATCTTGGTCCAGCCAGACTTGAAGATGCCGGCGGTCACCAAGTTCATCGACGGCACCGGCCCGGTGTGGTCGGGCAGCCTATTCCCGTTCCTGTTCATCACCATCGCCTGCGGCTCGGTATCCGGCTTTCATGCGCTAATCGCCTCGGGCACGACCCCTAAAATGGTAGAGAATGAGAACCAGCTCCGCTTCATCGGCTATGGCGCCATGCTAACGGAATCCTTCGTCGCCATCATGGCGATGATCGGCGCGACTGTGCTCGAGCCCGGAATCTATTTCGCCATTAACAGCCCGAGCGGGGTGATTGGCACCACCGCCGCGCAGGCGGCGCAGGTGATCTCCGGCTGGGGCTTCACCGTCACCCCCGACATGATCAGCCAGATCGCCCAGGACGTCGGCGAGAAGACGCTGCTGTCGCGCACCGGCGGCGCCCCGACACTCGCGGTTGGCATGGCACACATCCTGTCCGGTATGTTCGGCGGTCGCGCCTTGATGGGACTTTGGTACCACTTCGCCATCCTTTTCGAGGCGCTATTCATCCTCACCACCGTCGACGCAGGCACTCGCGTCGCCCGCTTCATGATCCAGGATATGATCGGCAGCGTAGTGCCGTCGTTCCGGAAGACCGAGTCGTGGGGAAACAATCTGGTTGGATCGGCGCTGGCGGTCGGCGCCTGGGGCTACTTCCTCTACCAGGGAGTAATCGATCCAATGGGCGGGATCAACACGCTCTGGCCGCTGTTCGGCATCTCCAACCAGATGCTGGCCGGGATCGCGCTAATCCTGTGCACGGTCGTACTGTTCAAGATGAAGCGCCAGCGTTACGCTTGGGTTACGATCGTGCCTACCTTATGGCTCCTGGTATGCACGTTGACAGCGGGATTGCAGAAAATCTTCAGCGCCGAACCGGCGATCGGCTTCGTTGCCCACGCGTGGGTGTTCGGCGACGCCGCCGCGGCGGGCAAGATCCTGGCGCCGGCGAAGACGATAGAAGAGATGCACCGCGTCATCGTTAACGATTATGTCGACGCTACACTGTCCGCGCTGTTCGTCATGGTGGTGGTGGCGATGATCGTCTACGGTGTCATCGCCATACGCCGGGCATTGGGTGACCCGAAGATCACCGCCATCGAGATCGGCCTGCCCTCGAACATCCCAGGAGCGAACCTTGCCTGACATCATGAC
>WNGO01002975.1_pt1 | contig 10865 bp, 8 predicted proteins | sample 5400511 | NCBI WGS metagenome assembly WNGO01 (sample SAMN13153380, study PRJNA577476) | soil metagenome | isolation source: 20 cm soil or saprolite under Garry oak tree replicate 2 | place: USA:California | collected 2016-06-15
TTGATCATCTTCATGATTACGCTGCCCTTGTCGCGGCGCGATTTCGACGTGCAGGTGCCGCCGGAGCAGCCGCAGACGCAGAAGAAGCCGCAGCAAAGCGACCAGATCGTGCTGGAGCTGACGCCCGACGGCGGCTATGCGGTGAACAAGCAGCCGACGACGCTGACGCAGCTCGACGCGACGCTGCACCAGGTCTTCGACAACCGGCCGCAGAAGCTGATGTTCATCAAGTCGGCGCCGAACCGGAAATACGGTGAGGTGGTGGTGGCCATGGACATCGCCCACGGCGCGGGCGTGCAGGTGATCGGTTTCACGCCGGCGGACAAGGCGGCGGCAGCGCATTAGGGCCGAATCTCAGCCAGGCCGAGGCGACGTAGGGGCACGGGCAACCGTGCCCCTCGTGCGTTTACCGGCCGCTTTGTGTAGGGTATAACCAGCGATGCTTGCCACCCCCGTCCCCGAATCGATCGCCACCGGGCGCCTCACGCTGTCGCGCGAGCGCCGCGGGCCGGGCACGCTCGTTTCGCTCGCGATTCACGGCGCGATCGTCGCCATTTTCTTGTGGCAAAGCGCCGTGTACCTGGGTGAGGGCGGCGGCGGGCCGGGCGCGCGGGGCGGGGGCGGCGGGCGCGGGCGGATGCGCGCGCAGTTCTTCACGGTGCCGGCGTACGCCGCGCCGCAGCCGCAAGTCGAGATCCCGGTCCCGACCGCGTACGCGATTCCCGTGATGACCACGCCCGTGATCCCCATCGACCTCGCGAAGATCGCCGTGCCGCAGCCGCAGACGACCGGGCCCACGGGTCCAGCGACGGGCGTCGGACCGGGGACGGGCGGCGGCCAGGGCGCGGGGCAGGGACCGGGCATCGGCAACGCGGTGGGCCCTGGAACCGGAGGCGAAGCGGGTTACATTCTGCAGGCCTCGCCCAAGTGGCTGATCATGCCGCCGGCGAACGCGCCGTCCACGGTGAAGGGTCACACGTTGCGGGTGCAGTTTTGGGTGACGGCGGACGGTCGCGTGACGCGCGTGGAGGTGCAGCCGCAGATCGCCGATGCAGCCTACCGGCGCGCCTTCACAGAGCGCATGATGGGGTATCTGTTCAACCCGGCCACGACGCGGGACGGCCAGCCGGTCGCCAGCGTGTACCCGATCACTCTCACCCCCTGACGAGGGTCCCTGAGCCAGCTCTTCGCGCGTAAGACCGTCGCCCAATGCATCGCCGACGGGGAGGCGGGCGGCGGCCTCAAGCGGTCCCTCGGGCCCGTCCAGCTCACGGCGTTGGGCATCGGCGCCATCATCGGCGCCGGCATTTTCGCGGCGATCGGCACCGCCATCGCCGGCGACTCCGGCCACGTCGGCGCGGGCTCAGCCATCGTCGTCTCGATCATCCTCGCGGGCGTCACCAGCGCGTTCGCCGCCATCACCTACTCCGAGTTCGCGGCGCTCATCCCCATTTCGGGCAGCGCGTACACCTACGCCTACTCCACCCTGGGCGAGCTGATCGCGTGGATCATCGGCTGGGACCTGATTCTCGAGTACGCCGTCGGCAATGTGGCCGTGGCGATCGGCTGGGCGGGCTACTTCGATTCGCTGCTGCGCGGCTTCGGCATCACCATGCCGCGCTGGCTGGTGACCGACCTGCGCGCCGCCTTGCACGATCCCGCCCTCCTCGCCGCCGCACCGCACATCGGTCCCATCCCCATCGTCTTCAACTTCCCGGCCTTCGCCATCGTCGGCGTCATCACCTGGCTGCTGGTGATCGGCACCAAGGAGTCGGCCTGGGTGAACGCGTTGATGGTGGCGCTGAAGCTGGGCGTGATCGGCTTGTTCCTGGTGGTCGGGTTCGTGCACATCCATCCCGAGCAGTGGACGTCGCCGTCGTTCGCGCCCAATGGCTTGAAGGGCATCAGCGTGGGCGCCGCGATCATCTTCTTCTCCTACATCGGCTTCGACGCGGTGAGCACCGCATCCGAGGAAGCCAAGAATCCGCAACGCGACATCCCCATCGGGATCATTGCGTCCCTGATCATCTGCACCGTGCTCTACGTCGCGATCGCGCTCGTGCTCACCGGGCTCATCCCCTGGGACAAGCTCAACGTGCCGGACCCGCTGGCGGTGGCGCTGCAGTACATCCACGCCGGCTGGGCCGCGGGCATCCTGGCCTTGGGCGCGGTCGCGGCGATGACGTCGGTGCTGCTGGTGTTCCAGCTGGGCCAGGCGCGCATCTTCATGTCGATGGGCCGCGACGGCTTGCTGCCGCCGTGGGCGGGCAAGCTGCACCCGCGCTACAAGACGCCGTACATCACGACGATCATCACGGGGATCTTCGTGGCCATCCTCGCGGGCTTCGCGCCCATCGGCTGGGTGCTCGAGCTGACCAACATCGGCACGTTGTTCGCGTTCGTGCTGGTGGCGATCGGGATCATCGTGTTGCGCCGCGCCGAGCCCGACCGGCCGCGGCCATTCCGCACGCCCTGGGTGCCGGTCCTGCCGATCGTCTCGTGCCTGTTCTGTCTGTATCTGATGCTGAGCTTGCCGCTGCTCACCTGGCTGCGGTTCGGCCTGTGGATGGCGATCGGCTCGAGCATCTACTTCCTCTATAGCGTGCGCCACAGCAAGATCCGCGCGCGCGCTAGCGGGGCCGCCGCATGAAGCTGCACACCAAGATCATCGTCGGGCTGGTGGCCGGGGCCGCGATCGGCTTGACCGCGAACTGGCTGGCGGTGCGCAATCCCGCTACCATCGCGCCCACGGTCCACTGGATCGGCGACAACATCGCTGCACCCGTGGGGCAGATCTTCCTGCGGATGCTTCTGATGACGGTCGTGCCGCTCGTGTTCGCGTCGATCGCACTCGGCGTTGCCGGCCTGGGCGACATCCGCAAGGTCGGGCGGGTGGGCACGCGGACGATCGCGTATTTCGTGGTCTCCACCGCGATCTCGGCCGTGATCGGCCTCGTGCTCGTCAACCTGGTGCAGCCCGGCGCCGGTCTGTCCCCGGACATTCGCCAGCAACTAATGGATACGTACCGCACGCAGGCGCAGGGCCTGCAGGCGGGCGGCACCACCAAGTTCGGCATCGATCTCTTCATTAATATCGTGCCCCGCAATCCCATCGCGGCGGCGGCGAGCATGGACATGCTGGGCATCATCTTCTTCGCGCTGGTATTCGGCGCGGCGCTCACGCTGCTGCCGGCCGACAAATCGCGGCCGGTGATCCGGCTGCTCGATGCGCTGGGTGAGGCGATCGTCAAGATCATCGACCTCGCCATGAAGCTCGCACCCTACGGCGTGTTCGGGCTGATCTTCGTGGTGACGTCGCGGTTCGGCTGGGGGCTGCTCGGCAACCTCGGGAAGTACGTGGCTGTGGTACTCGTGGGCCTCCTGATTCACGCCACGTTCAGCCTCTCACTGATGGTGCGCTTTCTGGGCGGTCTGAATCCGCTGACCTTCTGGCGCAAGATCACCGCGAGCCTCGCGACCGCGTTTTCCACCAGCTCGAGCAACGCCACACTCCCCACCAACATCTCCGTCGCCGAGAACGAGTTGAAGATCCCGCCCAAGATCGCCGGGTTCGTGCTGCCGCTGGGCTCGACGATGTGCATGAATGGCACGGCGCTGTACGAAGGCGTGACCGTGCTGTTCCTGGCGCAGGTGTTCGGCATCCAGCTCGATCTGGGGACGCAGGCGATCGTCGTCGTGTTGAGCGTGATCACGGCGATCGGCGCCGCAGGCGTGCCGGGCGGCTCGCTGCCGTTGATCATGGTGGTGCTCGCGACGGTGGGCGTGCCGCCCGAGGCCATCGCCGTGATCCTGGGTATGGACCGCATTCTCGACATGTGTCGCACCACAGTGAACGTGGCGGGCGATCTCACGGCGGCGGTGTACGTGGCGCGGACGGAGAGCGACTGGGACCCGAAGTCGGTGGAGGAAGAGCCGCGACTGGCGGCGGCGGCCTAGAGCGCCGTCGCCAGCTTCAACGCCCCCAACGGAGCATCCACGGGCCCGGTCGACAGCCGGGCACGCGGCATTTTGGCTGCGAATCGCGTGCGCAGCGCCGCGAGCAGTGGCGACGTGCCTGCGAGCAAGCCGCCCGTCAGTCCTACGAGGATGGGATCGCTGCCGGGGAAATGCCGCTCCAGGACCGCGGTCAGCTCCACGAGCTCAACGGCAGCCTGCTCCACCAGCGCTTGCGCCACGCGCTCGCCTTCCTTGGCTGCGCTCAACACGTGGGGCGCCAACGCTGCCACTTGCCACGGCGCCGCGGTCGCGGCCCAGCGCACCAGGTCGTTGAACTCCGCCAAGCCCAGGGCGCCGATCAGTCGCGCCAGCAGCGTCGAGGTCGGGCCACGGCCGTCGTGCTCGCGCGCCGCGAGGCCCAGGGCGTTGCGCCCGATCCAGTAGCCGCCCCCTTCGTCGTCCAGCTGCCAGCCGTAGCCGCCGGAGCGATGCAGCCGGCCCTGGGGATCGCGCGCGCAGACGGCGGATCCGGTGCCGGCATTGAGCAGGATGCCGGGGCCGCCGTCGAACGCGGCGCTCAAGGCCACTTCGGCATCGCCGCGCACGCGCACCCGCGTCGCCACGCCGAGTGCCACGAGCACCGCCGCGAGGGCGGATTGCTCCGGCTCGCGGCCCGCACCGGCGGCGCCGACCATGGCGGCGGCCGCAGGCAAGGCGACCTTGGCCTGGGCGGCGGCGCGGCGGGCGGCGTCGGCGATGATGGCACCGGATGCCTTTTCGCCCGCAGGCTTCATGGAGGACGACGGACCATCGGCGCGGCCGAGGACGCGCGCCTCGCCGTCGCCGATGACGGCCGTCGTGTGGGAGCCGCCGGCGTCGATGCCGAGAAACACGGCGGATGGGCGGACGGGCGGATGGGCGGTCATGGAGCCACGACCGCCTGACCGCCCAACCGCCCGACCGCCGACGACAGCCACCCCGCCGCCACCGTCACCGCCGTGCCGAGCGGCACATACCACGGCCAGGCGAGGCCCGGGAGCCAGTGCAGAGGGAAGCCGGGGATGACAGCGCCGAGCACGACGGGCGCGAGCAGCAGAACGCCGAGCGTCACGGCGAGCAGCACGTCGCGTTGGCCGATGCGGGCGACGCCGCCGAGAATGTACATGCCGAGCAGCGCGCCGTAGGTAAGCGACGCGACGCTCAGGGCGAGCTGCACCACCGGCGTGTCGCGCGCGCTGAACAACATCGCGCCGAGGACGAGAATCGTCGCCCAGAAGAGTGTGAGGGCTCGGCCGACCTTGAGCAGGTGCTCCGGCTCGCGCTTGCCCGAGAGCGGTGCGTAGAAGTCATGCGTCGTGGCGGAGGCCAGGGAGTTGATGGCCGAGGCGTGTGTCCCCATCGCCGCCGCCAACAGGCCCGCCACGACGAGCCCGGCGAGCCCCGCGGGCAGCCGCTCGATCACGAACGTCGGATAGATCGCATCGCTACGCATTGTTTCGGGCGCGGCGCCCGCGAGCCAGAGACTCGTGCCCACGAGCAGGAACAGCGCGAACTGCAGGATGACGAACACGCCGGAGCCGATGATCGCCTTGCGCGCGTCGCGCAGATCTTTGGCGGCGAGCAGGCGCTGCACGATCACATGGTCCGTGCCATGTGACGCAGCCGAAAGCAATCCCCCGCCGATGAGCCCGCCCCACAGCGTGTACGTGCGGGTGAAGGAAAATCCGGGGTCGATGAACACGAGCTTGTAGTGCTCGTAGGCGACGTGAAACGCAGCCGTACCGCCCGCGAGCTGCGTCGCCACGATCAGCGTCGCTACCCCGCCCAGGATGTAGACGCCGAGCTGAATCACATCGACCCATACGACGGCGCGCAGACCGCCGATCCATGTGTAGACCAGCGTCACCAGCCCGGTCGCGAGGATGCCCGCGGGCAAGCTCCAGTGCGTGATGATCGCCAGGGGGATGGCCGTCGCGAACACGCGTACGGCGTCGGCCACCGAGCGGGTGATCAAGAAGATCCCCGACGCGGCGCGGCGCGCGCCGGTCCCGAAGCGGTGCTCGAGCCGTTGATAGGCGGTCTCCTGCGTGCCGTTGAAAAACCCGGGCAGCAGCAAGACGGCGACGCCGATGCGGCCGATGAGGTAGCCGAACGCCAGCTGAATGAAGGTGAGATTGGTGCGGGCGGCGATGCCGGGCACGGAGATGACCGTGATCGCGGATGTCTCGGTCGCCACGATCGACAGCATGATCGCCCACCACGGCAGGCCGCGGCGGCCCAGGAAGTAGTCGGTGGCGTCGCGCTGGCGGCCGCCGAGTAACAAGCCCGCGCCCAGCGCGGCGGCGCAGTAGGCGATGACGACGGCGACGTCGAGCGACCGCATCAGGTGCGCGCAGCAAAAAGCCCGCGTGGGGCGCGGGCTTTCAGGAGTTGCCGGTTCGTACCGGTCAACGCCGTTCTATACCGTGAAGGAGGTGCCGCAGCCGCAGCCACCGGTGGCGTTCGGATTCTCGAAGGCGAAGCCGGACTCCTGGAAGTTGCTGCGATAATCGATCGTGGTGCCGTTCAGGTATTGGGCGCTGAATTCGTCCACGAACAGCCGGATGCCGCTCGACTCGATCACATGATCGTCGGCGGCCGGCTTGTCCTCGATATTCAGGGCGTACTTGAAGCCCGAGCAGCCGCCCGGCATCACGCCGACGCGCAGGCCCGCCACCGTGGCGTCGACCTTCTCCTCGGCAAGGAACTTCCTTACTTCAGCAGCCGCCGGCTCGGTCAGGGTGAGCGTCACCGGGGCGGTCTTTTGCGTCGTACCCATTTGGTTGTATCCCTCCGTCACCGCGCAACTTAGGGACGCGCCGCCGCACTGTCAACGGCAGCGGCGTTCAAGACCGTATCGGCGCGCAGGTTACGCGCGATCACCGCGAATGCGCCCGCCGACACGGCGAACAACACCAGCGCGCGTACCACGGTTCCGATCAACAGTTCGCCGAGACCGAACAGCACGGCGTACACCGCCACCCAACCCGCCACCCAGTTCACACCGGACAGCCAGCCGCCCGGAATCGGCTCGGCGCCGTACCCCAGGCGCTCAGCGATGCGGCGCCAGCCGGGCCCGCCGGGACGCACGCGCCGGTAGAAGCGTTCGAGCGTGGCGTCGCTCTCGGGTTTCGTGACGAACGTCGCCACGAGCCATGCGACGGTCGTGACGCCGACCGTCGTGAGCATGATGACGGCGTAGTTCGAGCCGGTGGGATCGCCGGTCGAATGCTGCCAGCTCCACACGGTGAGCGACGTCACGAACGACGCCGCCATCGCCACCAGCTCGCTCCAGGCGTTGATGCGCCACCAATACCAACGGAGGATCAGGACGAGCCCCGTGCCCGCGCCGAGTGCCAGCAGGAAGCGCCAGCCCTGTTCGACCGACGTCAGCACGAACATTACGCCGATGGTCAGCACCATCAGCACGGCCGTCGCGACGCGCGAGATCATGACTTGTTCTTTGTCGCTCGCGTCCTTGCGCACGAAGCGCAGCCACACATCGTTCACGAGGTAGGACGCGCCCCAGTTGAGGTGCGTCGAGATCGTGCTCATGTACGCGGCGGCAAAAGCGGCGAGCATCACGCCCTTGAGCGGCGAGGGCAGCAGGTCGACCATCGCCTGGACGTAACCCTGTTCGGGATTCGCCATAGCGGGGTAGTGCACTGCTGAGAACAGGCCGACGAGGATCCACGGCCACGGCCGGATCGCATAGTGCGCCACGTTGAACCACAAGGTCGAGAGCAAGCCGTGGCGCTCGTCCTTGGTCGAGAAGATCCGCTGGGCGACGTAGCCGCCGCCGCCCGGCTCGGAGCCGGGATACCACGCGGCCCACCACTGCACGCCGAGGAACACGAGCAGCGACGAGACCGGCAGCCATGCGCCGTGAATCGGCGGAACCACCCCGAGCCCCGCGCGAGCGCTGCCGTAATGCGCGGCGGCTTGCGTCGTGAGTGCACCCAGCCCGCCCACCGCGTTCACGGCCAGCACGGCGAGGATGATGCAGCCGCCCATCGCGAAGACGAACTGGAACAAGTCCGTCATCACCACGCCCCACAACCCGGACAGCGCGCTGTAGCCTGCCGTGATGACGAGCAGCACAATCGCGGCCTGCAACCCGTTCACGCCGAGCGACACATTGAGAATCGTCACCATGGCGCGCGTCACCCAGCCCATGATGATCAAGTTCACGGGCAGGCCGAGATACAGCGCGCGGATACCGCGCAGCGCCGCGGCCGGCTTGCCGCCGTAGCGCAGCTCCGCGAGCTCGACGTCGGTGGTGACGCCCGCGCGCCGCCACAGCCGCGCAAAGAAGAACACGGTGAGCATCCCCGACAGCGCCATGTTCCACCACAGCCAGTTGCCGGCGACGCCGTACTTGGCCACGAGGCCCGACACGGCGAGCGGCGTGTCGGCGGCGAAGGTCGTTGCGACCATCGACGTGCCGGCGATCCACCACGGCAGCGAGCGGCCAGAAACGAAGTACTCGGCGATCGACTTGCCGGCGCGGCGGGTGTAGTACAGCCCGATCGCGGCCGAGGCCACGAAGTAGAGCGCGACGATCAGCCAGTCCGAGAAGACGAGGGTCATAGGTCCGGTCGGGTGAGGGCGGCCTGCGCGTAGTCCGCCACGCGCGGGCGGACATTCAGAATCTTGATGTTCGTGCGCGTGGGATTGACGCGGTTGGTAAGCAGAATGACGAACATGTCCTGCGTCGGATAGAGCCAGATCGACGTGCCGGTGTAACCGGTGTGCCCGAACGCGTCGGCCGGCGGGGCGCTGCCGCCGCTGGAACGGCCGCTGGGCGTGTCCCAGCCGAGCGCGCGCGACGAGCCGGGCGGGATGTCCTGCTTGGTGGTGAATTGCCGGACCAGCTCGGCGTTTACCCCGGGGCGTGGCCGCGGGGTCAGCCGGCCCGCGCGAGCGTCGAGCAGCCAAGACGCGAACTGTGCCAGGTCCGGCGCGTTCGAGAACAGCCCGGCATTCCCCGACACGCCGCCCAGCCGGGCGGCGCTTTCGTCGTGGACTTCACCGATCAACAAGCGATGCCGGAAGAACGTGTCGACCTCGGTGGGCGCGATGTGGCGACGCCACGCCTTCGGTGGCACGAAGCGGGTCGCGGTCATGCCGAGCGGCCCGAATACATCGTCGGCCAGAACCTGATCGAACGGTCGCCCCGTGATGCGCTCCACCACTTGCATCAGCACGATGGCGCTCAGGTCCGAGTACACGTACTGCGTCCCCGGCGGCGACAACAGCGGTGACGTGTCCACCAGCGCGAGCGCCGCGGCGCGCGTCCGCGTGGAATCCCACAGCGGCAAGTCCGCCGCGAGGCCCGCCGAGTGCGTGAGCAGGTGACGGATCGTCACCGAGTCTTTCATCGGCCCGCGGAATTCCGGCAGGTAGCGTTGCACCGGGGCGTCGAGATCGAGCTTGCCCTGATCGACCAGCAGGATGCACTCGGTGGTGAGCGCGATGACCTTGGTGAGCGAGGCGAGATCGTAGATCGTCCCGGGCTCGACGGGGCGCGGGTCGTTGGCCGCGTAGTGTCCGATGGCCGCGAGCAGCGCCAGCCGGCCGTGGCGGCCTACGGCGACGACTGCGCCGGGGAAGGCACTGTCGACCTGCGTCTGCAGATAGACAACGACGGAGTCCAAGCGCAGGCTGTCGAAGCCGAGCGACTCGGGCGCGACGAGCGGGAGGCCGGCAGACGGGGCTGGTGCAGGGGCGGGTGCCGACGTGTGGCAGGCGAGGGCGAGAAGGACGAGGCCCAAGCCGATTGTCACACGCTGAAAGCGTGTGCTCGGCGAAACGCTGCGCTCACGCGCAGCCCGCGATACTCCCCCTTCGAATTGCGCGTCAGCGCAGCGCCGTGCCGAGCACAGGCCTCCGGCCTGTGAAGACGACAGCGCCCGCTTCTCTCCTGTACTCATCGTCCCGGCGCCGCGACGGTCGGTGCGGGCACCGTCGAATCGGGGATCACGAGTCCCCAGCCGACGGGATAGGCGGGCGGGATGCGAATCGGCAGATGGCCGCCGATGGGTGACAGGCCGAGCAGCGCACGGGCGACGGCACGCTCGGCGGTGTTGGCGCCACTCCAGGCGATCAAGTAGGTCTTGGCCGTCGTCTGATTCAAGAGATAGGGACTGCCGAGCGATACCAGCATCGTCGGCTTGAGCGAATCGGTCGTGGTGATCAATGCGCCGAGCGAATCGGGCATGGCGATGTTACCGCGCCAGGAGATCGGCCGCACGCTCGTGACGAATGCCACGCGCGCGTTCTTGGCGATCACCACGCGAGCCGAGTCATACGACGCGGGGCCCGACATCGGCCAGAGCCGGAAATAGTCGACCGTGTCGCCGCCGGCGCGCAGCAGCTCGGCCACGTGCTGGCCGACGCCGCCGTTCAATTCGTCGCCGAAGGCGATCAAGGCCAGTCGCGCGCGGATGCCGCGCAACGACCGCAGTGTGCCGGTGGTGTCGCGGACGAGCGTGATGGCGCGGACGGCGATGTCGTCCGCCTGATCTTTCAGCTTCTTGGCGCCGACCACGAACGGAATCGAATCGAGCGGCACTGTGCGACGCTGAAACAGGCCGAGCCGCCGTTTGATCTCGAGGACGCGCCGCACCGATTCATCGAGCCGTGCGACGCTCACCCGTCCGGCGATCACGGCGGCTGCCATCGAATTAATCGCCGAGTCGGGATCGGCAGGCATCAGCAGCAGGTCCGATCCCGCGATGAAGGCGCGCACCGCCGCTTCGCCGATGCCGTACTTCGTGACGATGGCGCCCATCGTCAGCGCGTCGGTCACCACGAGTCCCTTGAAGCGCAGCGAATCGCGCAGCACGCCGGTGAGCATCGCCGCCGAG
>WNGO01003869.1_pt1 | contig 10864 bp, 9 predicted proteins | sample 5400511 | NCBI WGS metagenome assembly WNGO01 (sample SAMN13153380, study PRJNA577476) | soil metagenome | isolation source: 20 cm soil or saprolite under Garry oak tree replicate 2 | place: USA:California | collected 2016-06-15
GTAATTTCAATTTCGCGGGCCAGACGCTCCAGCTCGGCGTCGCGACCCTCGATCTTTCGCATGCGTTCGGCTGCGCGTTCGCCGAACGCGATGACTTCAGCGATTGAACCACCATATTTCCGCTTCAAAGTTTCGAAGAGCGAAACGCGTTGCTCGAGGGCGGAAAGCTGCGCCGGATCAAGATCGAGCTTTTCGGCGTAATTAGAAAGGGAGCGTGCGATCTCGGAAAGCTCGACCACGCTGGCAGCGTGAGCGGACGAAAATTGTGTAATCGAATTGTCGATCTTCTCCAGTTCGCGCAGCAAACGCTGCGTTTCGGCAAGGTGCGACAGAACTGAATCGTCTGCTTCGGAAAGTTTACTCGCAACCGCGCTCGCCAGCTCGATCAGCCGCTTGCTGTTGCTGGCCAATTTGTAACGCGACTCAATTTCCCCTTCTTCGCCCGCGACCAGATTGGCCGAGCTGATTTCGTTGATTTGGTGGCGAAGCAGATCGAGCTCTTGTTCGCGCGCGGTCTCCACCGTGTTGAGCGCGGCGTGCTCAGCGAGCAGCGTCTGCAATTGACGATAATGCTTTCGATATTCGGCGAGCTGCTCTTCGGCGCGCGCAAATGAATCGAGCAAGCCCAATTGCTTCTCCGGCGAGAGCAATGACTGGTGATCGTGCGGGCCGTGAAGATCGACAAGTTCGTCTCCGAGGTTCTTTAGAACGGCAAGCGTGGTCGGCGAGCCATTGATGAATTGCCGATTGCCTCCGCTGGCTGAGAAGGTGCGTTTGACAATGAGATCGCTCTCGCACGGTTCGACCCCCGCTTCGATAAGCTGCGCGTTGAGTTTTCTCAGATCTTCTCCCGCGAAAACGGCCTCGACCGTGCAGAGATCCGCGCCGGTGCGGATGAGCGACTTGTCGGCGCGTTCCCCCAGCAACAATTGCAACGCGCCGATGATAATGGATTTGCCCGCACCGGTTTCTCCCGTTACGGCGATAAAACCAGGCGCAATTTCCCATTCAAGCTCTTCCACGAGAGCGAGATTTTTTATGCGCAACAAAGCGAGGACGGCGGGCATCGCAGAAAGTTGATGGTTGTTCGTTGAGAGTTGAGACTGCCAGCTTGCCAATTCAATCTTCAATCCTCAACTTTCAACTCGCCGTTACCTTTCTTGGCACGGGCACATCGCAAGGTGTGCCGATGATCGGCTGTGATTGCGCAGTATGTCGATCTCCCGATCCGCGCGATCAACGGTTGCGCTCTTCAATTTACGTCGAAACACCAGAGTGCTCGTGGGTGGTGGACACAGGGACTGACTTCCGGACACAGGCACTCCGGGAAAGTATCCGCAATGTCGATGCCGTGATTTTTCCCCATTCCTTTATCACTCCGTTGCCCGTGCCGCATGGCGATTCCATTGTGAACGGCTACCTTTTCTCGCGCGCGGACCAAAAACTTGTCGCCTACCTGAGCGACTGCAGCGCCGTACCGGATTCGATTATCGATCTTATCGCGGGCGTGAAAGTCTTGATCATCGATGCGCTTCGCGACAAACCGCATCCGACTCATCTCAGTGTGGATCAGGCGTTGGAAATCGCCTTGCGCGTCCAGCCGGACGCGACTTATTTCACCCACATCTGCCACGAGCTGCCGCAAGCGGCGGAATCGCGGCTCCCCGCCAGCACACATATCGCTTACGATGGACTACGGGTGGAATTTTGATACCAAAGCCTCGGGCTTGTTTGTCGCTTAGCGAATAATTCCGCGCTCGCTTTGTTCGATGAATTCGATGATCTCGGTGATCTCTTCTTTTTGAGGTAATTCCTTGCGCATCGCTTCGACTGCCTGGCGCGTGTTGTATTTCGAGCGATAAATCAAACGGAACGCTTCTTTGATCAGCTTCACGCTTTCGGGTGGGAAATTCTTGCGTTCCAAACCGACCAGATTGATCCCGCGAATTTCCGCCGGGTTGCCATCCGCGATCATGAACGGCGGAACGTCCTGGACAATTTTTGAGCAGCCACCCGTGATCGCAAACCGTCCGATCCGGCAAAATTGATGCACTGCCGTTAGCCCACCCATAACGGCGTGATTTCCCACCTCCACATGGCCGGCAAGCGTGCCGTTGTTGGAAAAAACCACGTCATCTCCGACCACGCAATCGTGTGCAATGTGGCTGTAAGCGAGGAAGGTTCCGCGGTTTCCGATGCGCGTTTTCCCTTTGCTCGTCGTGCTGCGGCTGATTGTGACGAATTCGCGGAATGTATTTTCATCGCCGATTTCCAGATAAGTCGGTTCGGCCTGGTATTTCAGGTCCTGCGTTTGCTGGCCGATGGAGCAGTAGGCGTAAAATTTGTTTCTCGCTCCGGCATCCGTCGGTCCACAAAGCGTGACGTGATGTTGAAGCCAGCAGTTTTGACGGAGGACGACGTCGGCTCCGATAACGCAATACGGTCCGACGATCGTTCCGGCACCGATCTCTGCGCCAGGATCAACGATTGCGGTCGGATGAATCTGCACGTCGCTCATTTATCGAGAAACGTGAACATCAATTCGCCTTCCGAAACGACCGCATCGTTTACGACGCAGTAGCACTTCGCTTTCGCCAGGCGATTGCCGCGCGATTTTGTCAGCTCGGCGTGAATGAAAATCGTGTCGCCAGGGAAAACTGGCTTGCGAAATTTTACATCGTCCGCGCTCATAAAATAGCCGACGCGACTCGAAGTCTTCGCCAATTTATACAACAAAATGCTGGCCACTTGCGCCATCGCTTCCACTTGCATCACACCAGGCATCACCGGATGACCGGGAAAATGCCCCTGAAAAAACGGCTCGTTGATCGTGATGGATTTTACGCCCGTAATTTTATTATCGGCCTCGAAGCCGATGATCCGATCAACCATCAAAAAGGGATACCGATGCGGCAAGATTTGCATTACCTCGTCAGTGTCGAGGCCGCCATCGCCGGTGGGGATCGTGCGCGGGGCCGCCATCGCGCTTCTTCGCGTTTGCTCGCGGGCGAGAGCGCGAGCGAGGTCCGCATTCGCCGCGTGGCCGGGTTTCACCGCCACCACGTGACCGCGAATTGGCCGACCGACGAGCGCCAGATCGCCGATAATGTCCAGAATTTTGTGCCGCACAAATTCGTCGGCGAAGCGCAACGGTTCTTTGCTCAAGACCGCCTCCCCGCGCACCACAATCGCATTTTCGAGACTGCCGCCCTTGATCAAATTTTTCTCCATGAGCGGTTGAACATCTTCGTAGAAAACAAATGTTCGGGCCGGAGCTATCTCGCGCTCAAAAATTGCCGGCGTAATTTCCATCGATAGGAACTGTGTGAAACGATTGTTTGGTCCGGCTTGCGTGCACGAGATGCGAAACGTTTCATCCGGTAACAAGACAAGCAACGCGCCCGTTTTCGATTCCACGTGCATTGTGTCGCGCACGTCGAAAAAGCTTCTCGGCGCATCCTGCGTGGCCACGCCGGCGCGTTTGATGACATCAACATAAGGTTGCGCGCTGCCGTCGCCGATTGGCGGTTCGTTCGCGTCCATCTCCACAATGGCGTTGTCCACGCCCATCGCCGAAAGAGCCGCGAGCACGTGCTCGACCGTGTGGACACGCACGGAGCCTTCGCCGATGGTCGTGGCGCGCTCGACCATTTTCAGATTCTCGATCTTGGCGTCGATTGTCGGTTCGTCCTGCAAATCCTTGCGCTTGAATTTGATTCCGTGATCGACCGGCGCCGGATGCAACTTGATCGACACCTTTTCGCCCGTGTGCAGCGACGTGCCACTGAATCCGGCAGTTTTGCCAACGGTATGTTGAAACTCGGGCGAAGCGGGCATGAGCGCTAACTAACAAAGATTTTCCGTCGTGACCAGCCGCGCTTACTTCAGTTCAAAATTGCCACAGTCAAAAGCCATCATTTTGTCGACGTTCGAGATCCGAAATTGCTCGACGACCGCGCCATCATCCTGCCAAACATCGACTGATTTCTCGCTGTGCTTTGTGATCAAAGCGCGAACCAAGTTTGGCATCTTGCTCACTGTGCACAAAGGCAATCCATCCATGGTTTTAAGAAAGCTGTTCTCGTCGTCAAATCCGATGCCAAGATCGATCATCGGCCGTTCGTCGTTAGCCAATGGATTCGGCATGAGTCTCACTTTGACGTTTCCGTTCGCGTTGTTTTCGACAGGCGAAGCCGTCGCTTGACCGAGATCTTCCACTTTGAAATGACCAACCAGGTAGCCGCGAGCATGATATTTTCCAGCCGGTAAGTCTTCGCCATCGTCATTCTTGCCGTCCCATTGTGTCGCCAACGCATCGGCGCCGACTGTGAACTCATCCAACTCAGCTTCTTGGTGCAAGACGCGGACGAGTTTGCCATTCCCGGCGTAAATGCCCAGGCTGATGGTTCCTTCCAGCGGCGGCGGAACAAAGCTGATGCGCACGCTGTTGGTGGAAGACGCTGAAGGAGTTTGCTCCGGTACAGGTGAGGGTGCAGCAGATTCCTCCGGAGTGGGCGAAGGAGTTGGAGCTGGCGTCGGTGCCTCCTGCCCGATCGCCGCGCAAATCGAAGCCAAGGCGATTAGAATGACCGCGTTAAATTTTTTTGTCATGTCGATCGGAGTGGCCTCCCGCGCCGTGGCTTTATGCGAACGTCGGGAGACATCTCTTGTTGTTGGACCCGAGGAAGCAGAAGAAACGTGAGAGTCTCCCATTCGACTTCGCTCAGGGCAAGCTCTCGACTTCGCTCGGAATGACAAATAGGTTATATGTAATACCGCCAGTTTACGTTCGGGAAAAGGTTATCGCGCCATTCGCAATCGCTCAGAATTGCTTCATCGAGATGGTTCGCCGCGAACTGATCATGCAATCGATTGAAACGAGCAAGGTGATCCTGCGTCCGTTTCGTGGCGTACTCCTTTGCGGTTCCTGTCTTCATCAGGAACGCCCAATCGCTCGATTGTGCCAGTAAGAGTTCGCGCGCCAGTTGCTGTAGGACGCGATCAGCAACCGGTGTCGGATTGTTCATATGCCTGCGCGCGGTTTGGCTCATGCGCTGCGCGGCGGCATGCAGGTGGGGATAAATCCAGGCGTTGCTCTGGTTAAGCCAAACTTCGAGATGGCCTTTTTCGCCCCATGTTGATGTTGCTGGTCTGAAGGTTTGCTGGGTTGGATGAGTAGAGAGATATTCGCTTGGTGTTGTTAGGACCAAGCTTTGCTGTTCGTTTGCCGCTTTCCGAATGAGATTTTCAAGAAAGTCCGGCCCTTCGAACCACCAGTGACCGAACAATTCGGCGTCGAAGGGGACCACAATCAACGGATCAAAACCTAGTCGACCGACTTCAGCTATTTGCCGTCGTTGTTGTTCAAGAAAATGAGCGGCGTGTACCTTTGCGGCTTCTTCCGCTGCTTCACGATCATACAAGTCTTTCTCCTCACCGTGGCCAGTGATGCGATGATATTTCACGCCGGAAAACTTTCTGTTCCCGCGCGCAATTGGTCCCAAATGCTCCATCGGAAGATCGAAGCCAATGTCACGATAGAATTCACGGTAGACCGGATCGCCCGGATAACCTCTCTGTGCGCTCCAAACTTGTCGGCTTGATTCGCTATCACGCGCGAAAACGGCCGGTCCAGCTGACGTGTAACATGGCGCGTAAATCGCGCGGCGCGGACGCGGTTTTCCAAACATCAGACCGTGTGCGTCGAGAACGAACCAGCGAATGTTCGCTTCTTGCAGAAGCGATTCCACGCCCGACGCGTAAGCGCATTCGGGCAGCCAAAGACCCATTGGATGTGCCCCGAAAACATCGACATATACATCTCTTCCGATCAAAACCTGCGCGCGAGCGGCTTGGGGGGACTGCTGCTGAAGAAGGGGAAGCAAGCCGTGGGTGGCGGCGCAGGCAATGATTTCAAGTACGCCGGTCTCACGCAACTCGCGAAAAGCCGCAAGCAGATTGCATTTGCATTGCTCGACAAAGAAACGCCGGCTTTCCGAAAAGATCTCGAAATAAAAATCCGCGAGTTCTCTAAGTTTTGGATGATTAAGATTCCGTTTTTGCTCGCGCTCTACTAGTTCGATCAAAAGATCGAGATGTCGCACATAACGCTCGCGCAAAAGCTCGTCCTGGAACATGGCGCAGAGAGTCGGCGTGATCGACATTGTGAGCTTGAATGGCACTCCGTCGTTTACCAATCGCTGCATCATAAGCAGCAGCGGAATGTACGTCTCGGTTATCGCCTCAAAGAACCAGTCTTCTTCGAGGAAATGCTCGTGCTCGGGGTGTCGGACGAAGGGAAGGTGCGCGTGAAGAATGAGCGCGAGGGAGCCGGGCATGCAATTACATTTAGCGTGTCATTCCGAGCGGAGCGAGGAACCTCTCAAAAGGTTGTTGATCACACAAAAAAGGACGTGCGGTGCATGATCGTGCGCACTATCCGCTTTCGGAACAACTCCCCGCAATCTACGACTGTGAGGTCCCTCGTCGTCTGCGCGACTCGGGATGACAGATAAGGCGCGACTCAGGATGACGATGTTAGAGCGTTCGGCAAAAGTCCTGAAACCGATCCAGGCCCTTTTTGATCACGTCAATGCTCGTGGCGTAACTAAGCCGGACTGTGCGATCATCGCCGAAAGCGGCGCCTGGAATAACTGCGACACTCGCCTTGCTCAACAAACGATCGGCGAAATTTTGCGAAGTCAGTCCGAGTTGGCTGATGTTGACCAGCACATAAAACGCGCCCTGCGGCTTGACCGCAGTCACGTTCGGAATTTTAGAAATGCGATCGAACATATAATTGCGTCGCATATCGAATTCTTCGCGCATGTCGGCGAGCGGCTGTTGATCGCCCTTCAGGGCAGCGAGCCCGCCGTGCTGCGAGAAGGAAGAGGGATTGGATGTGGTATGGCTTTGGATTGAATCAACCGCTCTGGCGACCGCTTCCGGCGCGGCCAGATAGCCAAGGCGCCAACCAGTCATGGCGTATGATTTACTAAATCCGTTAATCGTAAGTGTGAGATCGTATGCTTCCTTGGAAAGGGACGCGATGCTCACGTGCTTCGCGCCATCGTACACCAGCTTCTCGTAAATTTCGTCCGACAAAATGTAGATGTCCTCCTCAGCGGCAACATCGACAATTGCCTGCAATTCCTCGCGGGTGTAAACGGAGCCGGTCGGATTGCATGGACTATTCAGGATCAACATCTTTGTCCGTGGCGTCATCGCGTTTTCAAAATCCGACGGGCGCATTTTCCAGGAATTGCGCTCGCTTGTTGGCACAATTACGGGCTCGGCGCCCGCTAATCTGACCATGTCTGGGTAGCTGACCCAATACGGCGCTGGAATGATGACCTCATCGCCGGGTTGGCACGTGGCGAGAATGGCATTGTAACACGCGTGCTTGGCGCCATTACTCACAATGATCTCAGCGGGGCGATAACTGAGCTCGTTATCAGCGGCCAATTTTTCCGAGATCGCCTGACGTAGCTCGGGAATCCCTGCGCTGGGCGTGTATTTCGTGAAGCCAGCCTCCAGCGCTGCGATCGCCGCTGCTTTGATGTGCTCAGGCGTGTCAAAATCCGGTTCTCCTGCACCGAAGCCGCAAACGTCGATACCTTCGGCTTTCATGGCTTTTGCCTTGCTGTCGATCGAGAGCGTGAGCGAAGGACTGAGTTGAGCGGCGCGTTCGGAAATTTCCATGGCAAAGGGACTAGTTGTGAGGTTGTTCAAAATGGGAGCGCAAGCTATTGGCGGCGGTAGAAGTTTTCAATCAGAGGTTTGAAGTTATTTTCATCGATCTGCACGATCGCCATTTCGCGCTTCGCGTTTTCGGCGGAATCAGAGGCGTGGGCGGCATTGATCATAATCGTCTGGCCAAATTCTTTCCGAATTGAACCGGGCGGCGCTTTCGCTGGATCGGTGGGGCCGAGGACATCCCGGATTTTGCGCACGGCGTCCACGCCTTGATAAACGATGGCGATAGATTTTTCCGTCCCAGGAGTGTCGCGTTTGTCCGGCGGACATTCGCCTGGTTTCCTTCCCGCCATGAATTCGACAATGCTTTCCCAATTATCCCGGCCGCTCGCTGGGCCCAGCTTCTGCTCAAGAACTGGCAACACTGGTCCGTAGAATTCTTCCGCTTGTGCAACGCTCATCCGATGAACCTTGAATCCGATGATGTAGAGCCCGGATCGAGAAAAAACTTCGATAACCCCGCCCGGCCGCAAATTTGGAAATCTGAAATTGTCCGGCTTAATCAGCACGAGCGTCTTCTCGATCTTAGCTTCGGCTGGGAAATTGATGACTTGATCCAGGATGCCCCCGTCACGATCGGAAAATTCCGCCCACAATTTCAAGTCACGCTCAACGGCTTTTGAATCGAAAACCGCGAGTACCCCAGGCTCAAAGTAAGTCACGTTGCCCGAAGTATCGGTGATGTAATCGCCGTACGTGTCGCGAATCGTCTCCCCGCTGGTGCGTTCATGCACGATGTGACCAACCGTGCGATGAATCTTTTCCACGGCGTCGGGGCCGCGAAAGATGAGAAATAACATGCGTGGCCGCTGGCCGTTAACATTGCCCGTGAAATTTTTTAGGACGTAATCGCGAATCAACTCCTGCGTCGCGCGGTGACGCGCATTGGTTTCAGTTACGATCCCTTCTGCGTACCGCTTTGCCAGCTCTGCACTTGGCGCAAACATCCGTCCACCAACCAGATCGAGGCCCGTCCGCGAAATTAACCGCCCAACAATCCCACCGGTGCGCGATTTGCGCATCGAATAAGGAGTGACAATGGCGTAGGAAAGTTCTTCGATCTGCATGGTTTGCGCCGCGGCTTATGATTAAACCGCGTAGAATGCAGAGAAACCGAAGCCGCCAAGGCTGGAGGAAACGTAGCTGTCACTCGTTCGCCGCGTCAACTAGTTTTGGCTAAAACCGCCACCCATTTCCCGCAACGTCGCACGTCCACGATGTCGATCTTGCTGCGTCGTAAAGTACGAACAAATTCTTTCTCTTGCGCGCGTAAAACGCCCGACAGAATCAACCAATTGCTTCGTTTTAGCTTCGGCAGAATCTGAATCAATATTTCGCTGAGCAGATTCGCGGTAACGATGTCGATCTTGCGTGCCGGCTTCCAGCGACGCACATCGCCTAATTGAAAATCAACTTTGTCGATCTTGTTTAGCCGCGCATTTGTCTTCGCAGTTGAAATCGCGGTAGGATCGAGATCAACGGCTAGGACACGCTTTGCGCCGAAGCATTTGGCCGCCAGCGCGAGAATCCCGCTTCCAGTGCCAAGATCGACAAGAGACCAACCGGCTCTCCATCCGGAAGTAAGCTGTTCAAGCAAGAGGAGAGACATCGCCGTAGTCGCGTGTTCGCCTGTTCCGAATGCCGCACCGGCTGGGATAACGAGTCGCTTCCCGATCTTAAGCGGCTTTGATCTACCGTCGCTTTCAAGCCGTTTCCACCAGTTACGCGGCAGTTTTTCGATCCGCCCGCCAAAATCGCGAAGAAGATGTTGCGCTTGCGGCTGTGAACCGCACGCGATCTCCATCTGCAATCGCTTGCCGCCCGGCTTCGCGATGATAGCAAGGTGGCCCAGTGAGCGCGCTTGTAATCTTGCTTCGTGCGCGTTCAGCCAGGGCGGCGCGGCGACTTTGCGCCAGAGATACATCCTTCGTGCCGGCGCCCTGCCAAGATGGGCAGCCAGCGCTATTTTTTCTCGGGCGCTTTTTCGTCCTTCATCTGCGCCATCTTTTGCGCAAGACCGGCGGCGTATTTTTCGTATTGGACATTATCGATCGTGAACGTCCCAAACATATAGTTCGAGTTTTCCCAGGCCCAATTCTGGTCCGCATCGGTGTACATCATCTTTGACGTGCGGCCCTGCGAATATTCGTGATGAAGCGGATCGGCCCCGGGCGGATTCGCGATTTTCGGAGCGCCGCCCATCCCGCCTTCGACTAGGTGACCGCGAAATGTGCCATACTGCCCAAGGGTGATCTCGTGATCTTTGCCCTCAATCTTGCGGTTGATCGGCACGTAGCGCGTTTCGGTTTTCTTCGATGCGCCCGGCGTCAACACCTTCGCAGCGATTGCTTCCAATGCTTTTCGTTGCTCCGGGCTAGCCTTCTCGTCGATATAATTGTAGGAAAAATTCCAGTTTCCAAACGATTCCATCATCGTCTGACCCTCGGGGCTCTGCCCGATAGCCGCGATGGCAAGTCCGCCGAGTTTCACTTTTCCGTAATTGCCTTTCTGAATGAAGAGCACCTGACCGCCGCCACAGGTCATCTTGGTCGGTTTGGAACCGAACCAACAGGGACATGCGGCGTCGCACGAACAGGCTTCTTCGAGTTGGCCGGTAATTTTCCATGGAGTCTTATCTTTTGGTTCATCGACCGCGCTCGCAGTCGAAGCGAAACAGAAAAACGCTACGGCGAGCACGCCGAACGACGGGAGAAGGAGCGACGTGGTTTTCATATGCAAGATTCTACAACTACGCGCGTCTTGGACAATCCGATTTTGACGTTCACTTGCCAGCCGTCGCTTTGAGTTAGAGAGGTCTGCCTTCGAAGGCTACGGCGGACGCTTCAGCCTTCAGTTTGCGCTACGCTCCAAGCGAAGGCTGGAGCGGGTGACGAGGCTCGAACTCGCGACGTCCTCCTTGGCAAGGAGGTGCTCTACCACTGAGCTACACCCGCAATTTACCTATGAAAAACGGTTGAGAAATCCGACCGACATTATTCACTTGTCCACTGATTTTATCCACCGTAGGTTGAGCACGTGAGAAGCCTACAGAGTAAGAACAGCATATTTCAGAAAGTCGGCGAATGTCTTTACCGTTATTCATCAAACG
>WNGO01004716.1_pt1 | contig 10864 bp, 8 predicted proteins | sample 5400511 | NCBI WGS metagenome assembly WNGO01 (sample SAMN13153380, study PRJNA577476) | soil metagenome | isolation source: 20 cm soil or saprolite under Garry oak tree replicate 2 | place: USA:California | collected 2016-06-15
ATCACGCCTTCTATCAAGTGCTCGGAGAAGACGGCCTGAACGGCATCGCCGGCCAGCGCGTCGACATCAACGCGCAAATGGCCGCGCTCGAATTGTCAGTCGACAAGGATTGGATGCGCCACAAGTTGTCGATCTTCTACGCGAGCGGCGACAGCGATCCGGCCGATTCGCACGCGACCGGGTTCGATACCGTGTTCGATCGGCCATTTTTTATCGGCGGCCCATTCAGTTTTTTCTCGCATCAGGGATTCAATCTCGCCGGCACCGCGGTTAATTTTAAACAGCGAGATAGTTTGGTAATCGATTTCCGGACGAGCAAATCGGAAGGCCAGGCGAATTTCGTCAATCCGGGCGCGCTCATTTTCGGGTATGGATTCGACGCCGATATTTTGCCGAAGCTGAAAAGCTTCATCAACGTGAACTACATTCGCACCGTCACGACCGAAACGACTGAGCTGGTGTTGTTCACCAACAAGGCCAGCAACGACTTCGCGCTCGATTGCAGCGCGGGATTCGAATGGCGACCGCTGCTGACGGACAACATTATTCTCACCGCCGGCGCCGGATTTCTCGTCCCGCGCTGGGGTTACAAAGACATTTACCGCGCCAACACCGTACCGGTTTTCGGCTACCCAAGTCCCCCACCCGGCCATGTCGATCCGTTTCTCTACAGCGCAATCGTAACGCTGACTTTAACGTACTGATGAAACTCGGTTCGCTCTTCCTTTGCCTCTCAGTCTTCGTCTGCCACCAAGTAATCGCGCAAGAATCATCCGGCTACGGTCCGGCGACTTCGACTCCTGTTACAAGATCGACAATTACGCGCGCGTCGTTGCCGCCACGAAATTGGATCGATCAAACGCAAGCGGAGGCGGACCGAAAGAGTGTCGGTTGTTTGCAATGCCATCAAGGCGTCGAGCCGATGCACAAGGCCGAACAAAATGTCGTGCTCGGCTGCACCGATTGTCACGGGGGAAATCCCGCGCGCGGCCTGACGAAAGAGCAGGCGCACATTTTGCCTAAGAACATAGAGTTTTGGAAAACCTCCGCCAAACCCCCGAATTCAAACGCCTGGCTCAATCACGAGTCGCCCGAGTTCATCCGCTTTCTGAATCCCGGCGACCTGCGCGTGGCGCAGCAATCGTGCGGTCTGTGTCACGGCGAAATCATCCGCAACGTCGATCACAGCATGATGAACCACGGCGCGATGCTCTGGGGCGCTGCTCTATATAATAATGGCGCTTACCCCGAGAAAAATTATCGCTTTGGTCAGGCCTACGCCGCGGATGGCGCGCCCCTAAAGTTGATTAACTACACGGCCGTTACGCCGGAAGATACTCAGGTTCACGGCATTTTGCCGTTCATCGAACCATTGCCGCGTTTTAATCTCAGTAATCCTGGAAACATTCTGCGCATCTTCGAAAAAGGCGGACGTCCGCAGCTTTCGCTCGGATTGCCAACAAGCTCGGAACCGAATGGCAAACCCGACCGCCGCCTTTCCGAACGCGGTCTCGGAACATTGAACCGCACCGATCCCGTTTTTCTCGGATTGCAAAAAACACGGCTGCACGACCCCCTCCTCGGATTTTTCGGATCGAACGATCATCCGGGCGATTATCGATCGAGCGGTTGCTCAGCCTGCCACGTTGTTTACGCCAACGATCGTTCGCCAACGAATTCCGGCTGGTGGAACAAGTTTGGACATCAGGGTTTGAGTTTCACCGCTGACGAATCGATTCCGAAAACCGAGCGCGGACATCCGGTCATGCACCAGTTCACCCGCTCGATTCCGTCGAGCCAGTGCATGAATTGCCACATGCATCAGGGAAATCTCTTCGTGAACCCGTATCTCGGTTACACCTGGTGGGACCAGGAAACGGACGGCGAGTTCATGTATCCGAAAGAGCAACATGATCCGACCGATGCTGAGCTGGTAAGGTCAACCATGGAGAACCCGGAGGCCGCGGCCGCGCGCGGACTTTGGGGGGACAAAACTTTCCTCGACCAGGTCGCGGAATTAAATCCACAACTCAAGCACACCCAGTTCGCCGACTATCACGGTCACGGCTGGGTCTTTCGAGCGATTTTCAAACACGATCGCAAAGGCAACCTGCTCGATCTCGACGACAACGCGATCGACCACAACGATTCGAAAAAATTCGCAAAAGCCGTGCACTTGAAAGATGTGCATCTCGCGCACGGAATGCAGTGCGGAGACTGCCACTTCGATGTCGATGTTCATGGCAACGGCATGCTTTATGGGGAACCGCGCAACGCGACCGCGATCACCTGCGTCGATTGCCACGGCACGATCAATCAGCGCCCAACGTTAATCACGAGCGGTAACGCCGGTCAGATTGATCTCGCCAACACCAGCAACACACCGTTTGGTCCGCGGTTCGTCTGGGAAGGGAGCGAACTTTTTCAGCAATCGAGCATGTCGCCGGACGTACGCTGGGAGATTCCGCAAACGATCGACACGATCGATCCGCTCTCGCCGCACTACAATCCGAAGTCGGCTTACGCGAAAACGCTCCGCCGCGACGGCAAAACCTGGGGCGGCCTCGCCCCTATTCGCGGAAGCACTCCTGAAAACTTGACCGGTTTAACCGGTCAAGTTGCGAACAGCAGCCAATCAGCTTCTGGGGGCTCGACTGCTTTAAGCAGTCAAGTCTCAGAACGTCGCGTCAAACTCGCGCACGACAACTCGGCGATGGATTGCCAGATCTGTCACACATCGTGGGCGACGAGCTGTTTCGGCTGTCATTTGCCGATGAAAGCGAACCAGCGTGTGCCGCAAAATAAATTCGAAGGTGTCACCGACCGAAATTTCACAACCTACAATCCACAAGTCGTGCGCGACGACGTCTTCATGCTCGGGATCGACGGCACCGTAAAGAAAAACCGGATGGCGGTGATCCGCTCATCGAGCGCGGTCGTGGTCAGTTCGCAGAATGCGAACCGCGAATGGGTTTATTCGCAGCAACAAACATTTTCGGCCGAAGGTTACAGCGGCCAGGCGTTCAATCCGCATTTCCCGCACACGACCTCGGGTGTCGGCACGACCAAGAATTGCACCGATTGCCATTTGTCAGCGAACAACGACAACAACGCCTGGATGACTCAGTTGTTAGGGTTCGGCACCGGCACGGTAAATTTCTTCGGCCGCTACGCTTACATCGGCGAAGGCTACGAGGGATTGCACGCCGTGGTTTGGACCGAACCGGACGAACCGCAGGCGGTAATCGGAAGTCATCTTCATTCGATCGCCTATCCTGCCAATTATAAAAAGCATCTCGATGGCGGCTCGTTGTTGACCGAAGGCTACGAACACAGCGGCCACGACATTCAGGACATTGTTTTACGCGGCGAATATCTTTACACCGCGAATGGGCCCGCCGGTTTCGAAGTTTTCGACGTCGCGAACATCGATCAAAAAGGATTTTCAGAACGTATCGTCAGCTCACCGGTTTCGCCGCTTGGCCAACGCACCCGCATTCACACGAAATACGCAACCAGCCTCGCGTTGCCGAGCACCCTCGCGCTCGATCCCGCGCGTGAGCATCTTCCCGAAAACGAAGAGCAACCGATCGATCTCTTCTACGCGTTCGTTTACATCTCCGACCGCGAAGAAGGGCTCGTCATCTCCAATGTCGCCACGCTGGTCGATGGAAATCCGGACAATAATTTTCTCAAAGAAAGCGAGACGGTTCGTTTCAACCCGAACGGAGCGCTGACCGGCGCGACATTCGTTGCCGCGGCTGGTCATCGGCTTTACCTGACGACGCCGCGCGGACTTTACGTTATCGATGTTAGCGATCCGACACACCCGCGCATCGCCGGCGAATTAACGAACACTTTTCTGAAAAATCCGCGGTGCGTCGCGATCCAGTTCCGTTACGGATTCATTACTGACGATGAGGGCTTGAAGATTGTCGATCTTACCGAGCCGACGCGGCCCGTCCCTATTCCGCGTGCGACGGTGCGGCTCAATCATGCCGGACGTTTGTATGTCGCGCGCACTTACGCCTACGTCGCGAATGGACCGGAGGGACTCGCGATTGTCGATGTTGAGAATCCGGAGCGACCGCGTCTCGATCAAATGTTCAACGCCGGCGGTGCCTTGAACGACACGCGCGCGGTGCAGATCGGCAGTGTGAGCGCATCGCAGTTTGCGCTTGTCGCCGACGGAAAAAATGGATTACGGGTCGTGCAATTAATTTCGCCGGACACGGTCGCTGGCGCGCAGGGATTCAGTCCGCGGCCAAATCCGAAGTTAATCGCGACCTACCCGACGAAAGGCGAAACGATTTGTGTTTCACGCGGACTCGAGCGCGATCGCGTGGTCGATGAGACCGGTGGGCAAACGGTCGTCTTCGGCCGTCGCGGATCGCGCCCATTTCATCTCGACGAAATGGAACGTTTCTATCGAAGATCGATATTCGTCTCGCAGTCACGGGACAAGGATTTCGAGCGACGCAAAGGAGAACTTTATCGCGTTGAAGACGTCACCCTTTCGGGTGGTGTCCTGACGACCAAGGGCGGCGAAGTTTTGTCGCCGCTGGCGACGCCAACGCCGGCGCCGCAGCCCATGATGTTGCCGGTCGAGCCGGAAGTGGAACCGAGTGCGATCCCGACCGCGACGCCGCCGACCAAAATATTTCGGCGCGGTTATTGAAGTTGTAGAGGCGCTCGCCGCAGCGAGCGCCTTTGAATAGTTCGGCGTTTGATACAACGTCTGTGATGTTTTCTCGCAAAGGGATTGCGCGCCGCTTTTGGATTTAGTACAACGCGCTCGATATGGCCGACAAAAACAGCAAACAACCTTTGAATGTTCCCGGCGCCTGGTACGTCGACACCACCTGCACTATGTGTCGCACTTGTCTCGAAGAAGCTCCGAACCTTTTGAAAACCAACGACGACGAGACGGCCGTTTATTTCGTTAAACAACCTGAAGGCGATGCCGAAACCGCAGCCGCGCAGCGCTCGATGGAAGTTTGCCCGACACTGGCGATTGGCAATGATGGTTGAGACAGCCGCCGAACACGCCAAATGACACAAAAATACTTCCTGAGTAACTTACTGTTTTTAGCGTCTTTTTAGCGGTCGATTAGAGCGTCGTTACAGCAATGCCAGGTCCTTACACGCGAACGAATCCGTTTCCGGCGAAGGTCGTAACCAATCGTAGTTTGTGCGGGGAAGGATCGGAAAAAGATACCCGCCATTTCGAGCTCGATCTCAAAGGCTGGGGATTGAACTACGATGTCGGCGACTCCATGACGGTTTGGCCGACGAACGATCCGGCACTGGTGGATGAGATCATCAACAAGATCGGCGCCAAAGGCGATGAGACGGTCAAAGGACCGAGTGGCGAAAAAGCTTTGCGCGAGGTGCTCTTTCGCGATTGCCGAATTACGCAAACGACGCCGAAATTTCTGAAAGCGATCGCCGCGCGAGCGGTCAACGGCGCGCCGTTATTGACCGAGCTCTTGAAGCCGGAACGCAAACAAGATCTCGACACCTACCTTTGGGGAATGGAAGTCGTCGATTTTTTGATCGAACACCCGTCGATCAAATGGACGCCGCAGGAACTGGTGGACACCCTCGCGAAATTGTTGCCGCGGATGTACTCCATTTCGTCGAGTCTGAAAGCGCACCCCGATCAGGTGCATTTCACCATCGACGTGGTGCATTACGAAAGCCGTGGCCGTAAACGCAAAGGTATTTGCTCCACCTTCCTGGCTGAACGCGCCGAGAAAGCTCCGGTCCCGGTATTTCCAAACGCATCAAAATTTCGATTACCGGAAGACGGCAACACCCCGATCATCATGGTCGGACCAGGCACTGGCATCGCGCCTTTTCGCGCGTTTTTACAGGAGCGCAAAGCGACCGGCGCGAAAGGAAAAAACTGGCTCTTCTTCGGATCCCAACACAAACACTGCAATTATTTTTACGACGACGAGTTTGAGAAAATGAAAAGCGACGGATTTTTGACGCGGCTCGATCTCGCCTGGTCGCGCGATTCCGCCGAAAAATCCTACGTCCAACACAAAATGTTGGAGAGCGCGGATGAAATTTGGAAATGGATGGATGGTGAAGGCGCGCACTTCTTTGTTTGCGGCGACGCGCGTCGCATGGCGAAAGACGTCGACGCCGCGCTCCGCAAAATCATTCAGGATAAAGGCGGCAAAAGCGAAGCGCAGACAAACGAGCACGTCGAAAAACTAAAAGCGGACAAACGTTACAAGCGCGACGTTTACTGAAATTTGCGACGAGCGCAGATCGCCGCTAAAAGATCGACATGCCGGAAGTCACCGCACCACCGAAACCAACCGCTGCTGCGTCGCAATGGACGCGCCAAAATCCGTTTCCTGGAAAGCTTGTCGTCAATCGCCGCTTGAGCGGTGACGACTCCGAAAAGGATACGCGACATTTCGAGATCGATCTCACCGGCTGGGGATTAAATTTCGAACCGGGCGATTCGGTCGCGGTTTATCCGACAAATGATCCGAATTTAGTGAATGAAATCCTTCGTGCGCTCGGGGCGAAAGGTGACGAACCAGTGCCGGCAGCGAAAACGACGAAGCCGTTTCGTGAAGCGTTGCTGCGCGATTATGCCATCACCCAGCCGACGCCGAAGTTTCTGAAAGCGATTGCCCAACGCGCGTCCGCCGCGCCGATGCTGACGGAACTGCTGCACTCGGATCGCAAACACGATCTCGAAAATTATCTTTGGGGCGCCGAAGTGATCGATTTCTTGCTCGAGCATCCCTCGGTAAAAATCACCCCGGAGGAATTCGTCGGCCTACTCACCAAATTGCAGCCACGACTCTATTCGGTGGCATCGAGCCTGCGCGTTTTTCCCGATCAAGTACACCTGATTGTCGATGTTGTGCAATATGAAAGCCGCGGCCGCGTTCGAAAAGGCGTCGCTTCAACGTTTCTGGCCGAACGCGCGGACAAAGTTCCGCTGCCGGTTTATCCCAGCTCGGCAAAACATTTTCACATGCCGGAAGACCAGAACCTGCCGCTGATCATGATTGGACCCGGTACCGGGATCGCGCCGTTCCGAGCGTTTTTGCAGGAGCGACGAGCTATCAGCGCAAAAGGAAAAAACTGGCTCTTCTATGGGGCGCAACGTGAGAAGTGCGATTACGCCTATAAGGAAGACTGGGAAGTTTTCACCCGCGAGGGCCTTTTGACGCGACTCGATTGCGCGTGGTCGCGCGATCAAGCGCATAAAATTTACGTCCAGCACAAGATGCTCGAAAACGCCGCCGAAATCTGGAATTGGATCGACGGCGAAGGCGCCCAGTTTTTCGTTTGCGGTGACGCGCGACGAATGGCGAAAGACGTCGACGCTGCGTTGCGCAAGATCATCCAGGAACAAGGCGGCAAGTCCGTGGACGAAGCGAACGGCTACGTGGAGAAGCTCAAGAACGACAAACGTTACAAGCGCGACGTCTATTAGATCGACATCTCGGTAGCGGCGCTCTCTGAGCGCCGGATTATTTTATTTCGGCGGTCATAGACCGCCGCTACAATTTTCCGCGATGAAGCTGACTCTTCTCGCGCTGATCCTTTCCGCGCATATCGCCCACGCCGGTTTGGAAAAATATTCGGCCCTCGTCGTGGCAGATAAATATCCATTCACTGAGCCCGAACCGCACACGATCCGCGTCACTTATCTCGGAGTTAATGGGTTTCAGTTTGAATCAACTGGTCACGTGCTCCTAGTCGATCCTTACTTTAGCCGCGTCGGACTTTTGCCGGCCGCGCTCAATCAACGTATTCAATCCGAGCCCAATCGCGTTGCCGAAGGTTTGAAACATGTTCGCCCTCGTGTTGATGCCATCCTCGTCACGCACGCGCACTTTGATCATTTGCTGGACGCGCCTGAGATCGTCCGACGCACTCATGCGCGACTCGTCGCCGGACCAACGGCAGTTCAGCTGGTCGAGTCGCTCGGAATTCGACCTAACGAATGCCAAACCGCGAAACCCGGAGACGTGCGCAAGATCGGACCATGGACAGTTCGTGTTCTAGCGGCGCAACACGACCGGCTTTTCGGAAAAGTTCCATTCGAGTGCAACAGTCGACCCTCACCTCAATCCTCTCCCTCAGGGAGAGGCGGACGCGGAGCGCTTCGTAAGAGTGAAAGCGCATCGCAACCAGTAAAAGTTTCGGATTGGTGTGTGGGTGAGCCGCTTGCATTTGTGATCGAAGCCGCCGGAAAGCGAATTTATATCGATTCTGGCGGCGTTCCGGGCGCGCCATTGGACCCGCGGATAAAAGATGTCGATCTTGCGATTCTCGGAGTCGCGCTCCCGGACAGCCGTCAGCGTTTTGGCGAAGTCGTCAAGCAAATGCGGCCACGTTACGTATTTCCCAGTCATCAGGACGACATGTTCGCACCGATCGATCGCGGATTTACTTTTGGAAAAATGACGAACTTCCCGGCGTTGTTGCGCGAATCTAAAAATTTGCCCGGGCGCTTGGTTCTTCTCGATTATTTTCAGCCATGGACGCTGCGTTGAAGCGACATCCGCTGCTGGTCACGGCGCTGGCGCCGGTGATCCCCCACCTGCTTGGAAGCGCATTCAACATTTGGTATAACATGACTGTGGTCGATCCGCTGCTGATCGCGGCGGGGTTGAAGCAACGCTTCATTGACACGGTGATCGTTTGGAATCCGATCGCTTATCTCGCGGCGGGCGCCATTTGGACATATCTCATTCTTTCCCTGCGACCGGCGTTTCATCGGTTGCGACGTGCCGAGAATGTTCCCGCCGACGAGCTTGATCGGGTCCGGCGGCGGCTGGTTCATTTGCCGTGGTATGGCGCGGCGATTTCCGGCGTGTCCTGGCTCCTGGGAGCGATTCGATTTCGTTCGGGATCTCGGGATTTATTGCCACGACGCAGGGCTTTTTCGTGATCGAGTGGGCCACCCAATGGGGGCTGTTTCCGCTGTTTTTTCAGGACGCGCGGCCCGATCGCTTGAAAGGAATACGGCCAATCTCGCTACGGATGCGGGGATTCATGTGGGCGGTCTCGGCCAGCATTTGTCCGATCGGATCGCTCCTGCTGTTGCTTTTTGCGCCGCCTTCGCCCGGGACCAATCCGCAATTGTTCGGCGTCTTTGTCGGTGTGATCGGCGCAGCGTTCGCATTGTTTTCCGCGCTCTTGATTGGCCGTTCGGTTGCAGAACCGGTCGATGAATTGCGCGAGGCAGCCCAAGCGGTGACGCAGGGCCGGCTCGACGTGCAGGTCCCGTTGCGACGGGCCGACGAATTTGGAGCGCTGATCGGTGAGTTCAACCTGATGGTGACGGGATTGCGCGAAAAAGAACAACTGCGACAAACGTTCGGCGCGCACGTTGGACGGAAGGCAGCCGAGGAAATATTGACGCGCGATCCGGGACTCGGCGGAACGGAACAGGAAATCACGGTGATGTTTGTCGATATTCGCTCCTTTACGGCGCGTTCCGCGCATTTGTCGCCGACGCAAGCCGTCGGCTTATTGAATGAATTCCTGCGCGCGATGGTGGAAGCAGTGGAGGGCGAGCATGGCGGAATGATCAACAAATTCCTGGGTGACGGCTTCATGGCGCTTTTCGGAATTGGCAGCGACAGTCGCGATCACGCGGATAAAGCGTTTGCGGCAGCATGCTCAATTCAGCGCACGATGGAGCGGTTGAATGCGGAACGCGCCGCGCGCGGCGAGGATTCAATTCAGATCGGCATCGGCATCAATACCGGGCCCGCCATTGTCGGCAGCATTGGTTCGCCCGAACGCATGGAATTTACGGTGATCGGCAACACCGTAAACGTGGCATCGCGCATCGAAGCGCTGAACAAGACGCTCAGCACATCGTTGCTGCTGAGCAAGGACACGCGTGACGCGCTGCAACGAACGGTTGATTTACGCGCGCTGCCGCCGCAAGCGGTCAAGGGCGTGGATCAGCCAGTGGAGATTTTTACGGTGGCGGTCTAGGGCTCCCGCCAGCCGGAAGCCTCGAACAGGCCCAAACTTTCGAACCGATTGATACTCTGTCTCTCTTCAATTGGCAGATTGCGTCCGTGAAGTGCGTGATGTTCGACCCAATAAGTGAGCTCCGACTTCCACTGCGCGAGGTAAGGTTCCATTTGCCAGCCGAATGCGCTCTCGGGCGCGGGTGGAAAAGATTCGGGCTGGATTGGTAGCGGTGGACCAAGTTTGCCGACGAGAAAAATTTTGTGGTCCGCGCGAAGAACAATCTCAGCGCGTGAAATCAGATCCGGCACGGGATCGGGCCGCGCCATTGCTTGTTTCAACAAATCCCAACGGTACAAACTAAAATCTTCAATTTGCGGGACTGCCAGCCATGGGGTTTGGCCATGATAGTAACGCTGAAAACTTACTCCGTACAAAAACGAAGTGACAATGATGAGATCATCGCGACCGGCGCGATGCTCGAGCACCGCGGCAATTTCGTCGCAATTTGTCATTCGCATGTTGGCGCGTTCGCCAAACGGGCGGACTGGGCGGTGCAAAGAAAGCCGATCGTGGCCAGAGCAGCCACCACCATGGTTGTCGCAGCGAATATGATCCGGTCGCGATTTAGATCGAGAACCGCAGCAAGCCGATGCGTGATTGCGAGCAAAAACGCGCCCAGCAATCCAGCGCCGAGTGTTAACCACACCCACCTCGCGACTGCCCCAGCGTCGCTGATTGTGTCGTCGCCCACGGCGATGACGCTGGCAATGTCGTTCTTGCTGGCAATGATTTTCGCCCAATCGCGGGTGGCATGCATGATTGGCAAATACGGTAACAGCGATACCGCCGCGATCAGACCGATGCCAAAGATTAACCCAAGCGTGAACCA
>WNGO01002977.1_pt1 | contig 10863 bp, 10 predicted proteins | sample 5400511 | NCBI WGS metagenome assembly WNGO01 (sample SAMN13153380, study PRJNA577476) | soil metagenome | isolation source: 20 cm soil or saprolite under Garry oak tree replicate 2 | place: USA:California | collected 2016-06-15
CGAGCTGTAAGCGGCTGTCGTACCGCGCGTAGGTTGCGAACCCGCCGATTTCGATCTGGCCGCCGTGCTGTGCCGAGAGGCAGGGAGCCGCGCTGGCCAGCAGCACCGCAATGACAGTGAGCGCCCGCATGGGAGGACTCCTATGGGGATGGTTGGTCGCGGGCGCGCCCCAACATAGGAGTTTTCTTCGAAAGCGCGATATGCTGTACTGCAACCAGAATCGGTGAGGTCTGGCGCACACCGCGCCAGGTCAAGCAGCGTTACAAAATGAACCACCTCACAGCAGCCCCAGTTTGGCGCCCACCCGTTTGAATGCCGCCAGCGCGAAGTCCAGATCGTCCCGGGTGTGGGCGGCCGAGAGCTGACACCGAATCCGGGCGTAGCCCTGGGGGACGACGGGGTACCCGAACCCCGTCACGAACACCCCCTCGGCGAGCAGCAGCTCGCTCATCTCGATCGCCTTGGCGGTCTCGCCCAGAATCACCGGCACGATGGGCGTCTCGCCCTCGAGGGGCTTAAAGCCCAGGGCGCGGAGCCGCTCCCGGAAATAGCGGGCGTTCTCGTGCAGCCGGGTGACCAGCTCCGGGTGGTGCTCCACGTGGCGCACCGCGGCGAGCGCGCTCCCGGCGACGGTCGGCGGGAGCGCGTTGGAAAACAGTTGGGGCCGCGAGCGCTGGGTGAGATAGTCGGCGAGGGGGCTCGGGCCGGCGGTGAAGCCGCCCGCGGCCCCCCCCAGCGCCTTGCCCAGGGTCGACGTGATGATGTCCACCTGGCCGAGCATGCCGTAGTGCTCGGCGGTGCCACGGCCCGAGCGGCCCAGCACGCCGGTGCCATGCGAGTCGTCCATGGCCACCACGGCGCCGTAGCGTCGCGCCAGGGTGACGATGTCGGGCAGCTTGGCGATGTCGCCTTCCATCGAGAACACGCCGTCGGTGAAGATGAGCTTCAGGCGCGAGTCTTTGGCCGCCCGCAGCTTGTCCTCCAGGTCCGCCATGTCGGAATGCCGGTACACCGCCGTCTGACACTTCGTGATGGACTTGGCCAGGCGGATCGCGTCGATGATGGACGCGTGATTCAACTGGTCGGAGATGACGATGTCCTGCTCGCCGAGCAGCGTGGCGACGAGGCCTTCGTTCGCGTTCCAGCAGCTCACGTAGCTGAGGGCCGACTCGCAGCCCACGAACCGTGCGAGCGCCTGTTCGAGCTCGCGGTGAATGGCGAAGGTGCCGCAGATGAAGCGCACGGAGCCGGTTCCGGCCCCGAACTGGTCCAGGGCGCGCTTGCCGCCGGCGACCACCTCCGGCTCGTTGCAGAGTCCCAGATAGTTGTTGGACGAGAGAATCACGACCTCGCCGCGCCCTTCCATCCTGGTGCGTGCGGCTTGCGGCCCTTCGAGGTGGTTGAGGCGCTTGTAGACGCCTTGCTGCTTGAACTGCTCGAGCTCGGCTTCGAGCCGGGCGGCGAAGCTCATGCGATCTCCAGGATGATCTTGCCCGCATCGCCCGAGCGGATGGCGGCGAGGGCTTCGTCGATTTTGGCGAGTGGAAACTGGTGCGTGATCACGGGCCGGGGGTCGACCAGTCCCGCGGAGAGATAGCGGCGCATCTGGTTCCAGGTCTCGTACATCTTGCGGCCGATCACGCCGTACACGGTGATGCCCTTGAAGATGATTTCGCTGGCGAAGTCCACCGGCACCTGGCCGTTGGGAATGCCCAGCAGCTGGACCCGTCCGCCCAGGCGCACGGCGGCAAACGCCTGGTGCAGGGCCGACGGGACGCCCGACATCTCGCACACCACGTCCGCGCCCTCGCCGCCGGTCTCGGCCAGCACCGCGCGCACCACGTCGTCGCGCGTAGCGTCGATCGTCACGTGGGCGCCCATCTGCTTGGCCAGCGCCAGGCGCTTGGCGTTCACATCCGAGGCGATCACTTTGGCCGCGCCCGCGGCCCGGGCGATCCCGACGGCGAAGCAGCCGATGGGACCGCACCCCACGACGAACACGGTGCTGCCGGGAATGTCCGCGGTCAGCACCGTGTGAAACGCGTTGCCCATCGGGTCCATCACGGCGCCCACGGTGGTGGGAATGCCGTCGAGCGGCAGCACGTTGGTGGCGGGCATGGCGATGTACTCGGCGAACGCGCCGTCCCGGTCCACGCCGATGATGCGTGTGTTCTTGCAGATGTGGCTGTTGCCGGTGCGGCACTGGAGACAGTGTCCGCACACTATATGTCCCTCGGCGGTGACGAGCTGCCCGGTCCGCAGCTCCGCCACGCCGCCGCCCACCGCCACGATCTCGCCGGCGAATTCGTGTCCGACCACCAGGGGTGGCCGGAGGCGGCCTTCCGCCCACGCATTCCAGTCGGCGATGTGCAGGTCGGTGCCGCAGACGCCGGCGTGCCGCACGGCGATGAGCACCTCGCCCGGGCCGGGAGACGGTTTGGGCACCGTCGTGACCTTGAGGCCGGGGGCGCGCTTCTCTTTGACGATCGCTTGCATTGAGACTCGAGATGCCAGATGCGAGATGCGGGATGCGTTAGAAGATAGACCGCGTGAAGCCGCCGTCGACCTGCAACACGGCGCCCGTAATATAGCTGGCGCGTTCGGATACGAGGAACGCGACCGCCGCCGCCAGCTCCTCGGTGCGGCCCATGCGCGCCATGGGAATGCTGGCGACCAGCTCTCGCATCACGTCCTGGGACGCCCGCTGCTCGCGTTTGGCCCGCGTTTCCGTCAGCTCCGCGATCCGCTCCGTCGCGATGAAACCGGGGCACACGACATTGACCGTGATACCGTCCGTGGCCACCTCGTCCGCCAACGCCTTCGCGAAGCCGAGCACACCGGCGCGGGCTGTGGTCGAGAGGATCAGGCCGGGCAGCGGCTGCTTGGCGGCGACCGAGGCGAGGCACACGATCCGCCCCCACTGGAGCTTGCGCATGAGCGGCACCGCGGCGCGGCACAGATGGACCACGGAGAGCAGGTTGAGCTCTACGGCCTGCTGAAACGTCTCGGCGCTCTGGTTACTGAACGGCGCGGCGGGCGGGCCGCCCGCATTGCAGAACAACACGTCGAGCCGGCCCAGCTCATGGTGCACGCGCTCCACCAGGCCTGCGGCCTGCGCCGGGACGCCCACGTCCGCCGCGAACGGTGCGACGCGCTGGCCGGTCTCCGCCGTGAGCTGGTCGGCGGCGCGCGTCGCCGCGTCGTCGTGGCGGCCGTTGACCGCTACGAGGGCCCCCTCGCGCGCCAGGATCTGCGCGACGGCGCGACCCAGACCCTGGGTGCTGCCGCACACCAACGCCACACGGCCCGCGAGGCCCAAATCCATGGGCCGAATTTACGGGAAAGGGGCTACCCCGGTTAGAAGTAGGGGCGCAGCATGCTGCGCCCCTACACGTCGGTCAGTCCGCCACCGCGACGTGAGCCGCCTCGAGCCGCACGGCGCAGCACTTGAGCTCGGCCATCTTGGCGTAGGGATCGAGCACGGGGTTGGTGAGCAGGTTCGCCGCCGCCTCGCGGAAGTGGAAGGGAACGAACACCTGCCCCCGCGCGACGCGCTTCGAGATGCGGCACGAGCTCACCATCGCGTTGCGGCGCGACGTGAGCCGCACGAGATCACCGTCCTCCAGGCCCAGCTGCGCGGCGTCGTCCGGGTGAATCTCGACGACGGGCGTGGGCTCCCGCTGATCGAGCCCGGAGGCACGCCGGGTCATGGTGCCGGTGTGCCAGTGATACAGCTGCCGGCCGGTATTCATGACGAACGGGTACTGCTCGTCGGGAAGCTCGACGGGCGGAGCGTACTCGACGGGCACGAACGTGCCCTTCCCGTCGGCGGTCGGGAAGCGCTCGTCGAACAGGAACGCGGTGCCCGGGTGACCGGCTGCCGGCACGGGATACTGCAGCCCCGCCCCCTCGAGCTGCCGGTACGTCACTCCTCTCCAGGAGGGCGTCACCGTGGTGATCTCGCCCATCACCGCCTCCGCCGTCGAGAACGTGGTCGACAGGCCGAGGCGGTTGGACAGCTCGATCAGGATCTCGAGATCGGGCCGGGCCTCGCCCGGTGGCGCCACCGCCTGGCGCGCCAGCTGAACCCGCCGCTCCGTGTTCACGAACGTGCCGGTCTTCTCCGCGAAGCTCGAGCCGGGCAGCACGACGTCGGCGTAGCGCGCGGTCTCGGTGAGGAACAGGTCGTGCACCACCAGGAACTCGAGCTGCCGGAACCATTGCTCGGCGTGCGCGATGTCGGGATCGGAGATGATGGGGTTCTCGCCCATGATGTACATACCGCGTACGCCGCTCTCCTCCTTCACGATCTCCGTCACCATGAGCCCCTCCTTGAGCGAGAGAGACTCCTCCGGCACGCCCCACGCCCGGGCGTATTCGGCGCGGTTCTTCGGGTCCTTCACGGTGCGGTAGTCGGTGTACACGAACGGGATCGCCCCCACGTCCGAGGCGCCCTGCACGTTGTTCTGCCCGCGCACCGGCATCATGGCCGCACCCCAGCGACCGATCATCCCGCAGGCGAGCATCAGGTTCAGGAGCGAGGTGACCAGGTCGGTGCCGTTGGCATGCTGGGTGAGGCCCATCGCCCACAGGGTGCTGGTGTTCGGCCCGCGCGCGTAGATCTCGGCCGCCTCGCGGATACGGTCGGGCGGTACGCCCGTGATCTTCGCCGCCACCTGGGGCGTCATCGCCTGCACCGACGCGCGCACCTTGTCGAACGCGTGGGTCCGCTGCGTGAGGAACTGCTTGGCCTCGAGCCCGCTGGCGATCACGTGGTTGAGCATCGCGTTGAACAGCGCCACGTCGGTGCCGGGTTGCATCTGGAGGTGGACGTCGGCCCGCGCGGCCAGCTCGGTTTGGCGCGGGTCGGCCACGATGAGGGTCGCGCCCCGCTCGTGGGCGCGCTTGATCGCCGCCCCGAAGACGGGGTGGGACTCCGTCGTGTTCGCCCCCGCGATGAAGATGACGTCCGCCGCGTGCTCGACTTCGCGCATCGAGCCCGACGCCGCGGACGTGTTCAGCGCCCGCTGCATCGCCGCCACCGAGGTCGAGTGGCACAGGCGCGTGCAGTGGTCGATGTTGTTGGTGCCGAGCGCGGCGCGGAACATCCGCATGATGAGGTAGTTCTCCTCGTTCGAGCACTTGGCCGAGGAGAAGCACGCGAGCGCGTCGCCGCCGCGCTCGCGCTTGATGCGCATCAGCTCCTGCGCCGTGAGCTCCATCGCCTCGTCCCAGGTAGCCTCGCGGAACGGCTCGTACCAGGCCGCCGGCGTGGCCACCCGGTCGCGCAGGTCCAGGTCCAGCCGCTCGAGCAGCGGCAGATCGCGCACGGCTTTGCCGATCGCGCGCGGCGGCCCCGCCGGCTTCGCGTTCTGACCCTCTCCCTCGATGGTCTGCCACGGACCGCCGCGGCGCTCCGCGCCCGTCGGTCCGCGCCATACCCAGCGGCCGGCCTCTTTGAGCCAACCCCGACGGATGAGGGGCTTTGTCAAACGGTCGTGATGTTCGGGGAAATCGTAGCCGAAGCGACCCTTCACGCACGTCGAGCCCTGGTTGGGGGTGTCGAGCTCGATGTCGGGCGAGGTGACGCGTACGATCTTGTCGCCCGCGACGTGCAGGTCCACCTGACACCCGACGCCGCAGTAGGGGCACACCGACCGGACCGTGCGCTCCGGCCGGCGGACCTGCTCCGGCGCGAACCGCTGCCGCGGCATCACCTCGAAAATGGCGCCGGTGGGGCACACACGGACGCACTCACCACACCAGGTGCAGCCCGCCTTGTCGGGATCGCCATCCGCGCCCACGATGATTTCGGCGTGCTCGCCCCGCTGCGCCACGTCCAGCACGCCGACCACCTGGATGTCCTCGCACGCGCGGACGCAGCGGGTGCAGAGGATACAGGTGCTCATATCGTGCCGGATCATCGGGTCGCCCGGGCGCTCGTCGCCGTGACGCAGCGTCAGGTCGCGCCCCCCGAGCGCGCTGGGCGCGACGCCGTAGCGCACCACGTAGCCCTCGAACTCGTTGCGGGGCGCGGCCCGGCCGCCGTTCCGCAGGTGGTCTCCGGGATAGCGCTCCAGCAGCAGCCGCAGCACTCCCTTGCGGTTCTCGACTGCGGCATGGGATTCGGTCTGCACGACCATGCCGTCCGCCACCTTGGTCGCGCAGGCCGGCAGCAGCTTCGCCTGGCCCTCGACCGAGACGAGGCAGATCCGGCAGTTGCCGACCGTGGGCAGTTTGGGATACCAGCACAGCGTGGGGATGTCGACGATGCCCGCGGCGCGGGCCGCGTCGAGGATCGTGTGCTCGGCGTCGGCCGTGACCCGGCGGCCGTTGACCGTGAGCGTGGGCATGAAGCGTAAGATTAGCCGCCGCCGCGGCGGGCGACCAGCCGTCGATGCGTGAAACGGCACGGGCCGGCTGGAGGGCCGGCCCGCGTGCTCAGTCGAGATGCTCCGGGAGGTGACGGTGCGTGTGGTCGCCCGCTTCGCCCTCGTCGGTGAACCAGCAATAAGCCCATATCTTCGCCGGGCGTAGGATCCGGCGCCCCGCCTGCAGGATGATGCCGATGGGCTCGTCGTCCAGCACTAAGGGGAGACTCGTCATTCCACACGTTCCACGTTGCAGGATACACGTTGCACGAGGCAAAGCGCTTGCCATGCGCGTTTTCGTGCAACGTGTTGTCGTGTAACGTGTAACGGGTGGGGTCGGGCGGGGCAGTGGTCAGTCCGACACGTTCAGCGCCGTGTCCAGCTGACGCTCAGGCTTGGTCGCCGTGAAGCCCGCGCCCGCCTTGGTACGCCGGCGCCGCACGATCTCCCAGCCGCCGTATTGCGCCTGTAGCGCTTCCGGGGCGAGCGGGATGACCTCGCTCGCCGTTGGGCTGGGCAGGACCACGTGGACGCCGCCCGGGCGGGTGCGCGCCTGGAGCTCCGCCAGAAGACCGTTGCGGTCGCGCGTGCGCGCCGGCGCGAGCGCGGCGGGATCGATCACCACGACGCTGGGCGACACGTCGGGGAACCAGCTGCCGAACGTGACGACGAGCGCCTGAAAGCGCCCCGCCAGCTGCTCGGTGACGGCCCGGCTCTCGGCGCCCTCGATCGCCGCCAGGTCCTGATCGAGCAGGAACACCTCCGCGTCGTGCGCGGCGATGAACAGGGCGGCGGGCAGCGCCGCCGCGCCGAGCACGACGGCGACGTCGCCGGGCTCGAGGCGGCGCACCGAGCTCACGAGCGGTCCGTCCGGCTCGAGGCCCCAGTGCGTGGGCGCCCGCTGCGCGGCACGCAGGGCGCGGTGTTTCTGGCGCCAGCGCGGGAACGTCGGCAGCCGCAGCCGGCGCGCGATGATGCGGTCCACGTGCTCGAGCAGCAGCACCTCGGTGAGCAGATACTGCCCCGCCGCGCTCTCTTCCAGCTCCCGGACGGCCTCGTCGCCGATTTCGAGCAGCTCCTCGCGCATCAGGGTGTTCTTGTATTCCTCGATGCGCTGCAGCAGGAACTCGTGGTACTCCTGCTTGAGCGAGCGCGGCGGCCGGCGCGCCGTGCGGGACTGGTGCTCCCGGGACAGGCTCAGCATGGCTCCACGTGCACGGTGACCTCGTGCAGCCGCAGGTCGCGTTTGAGCCGCTCTTCCACCTGGTCGGCGATCGCATGGGCGGATTCGACGTCCGCGTGGCGATCGACGCACACCGTCACCTCGGCGTAGCGCAGGTCGGACGGCCCACGGGACCGGATGCTGTAGGCGCTCTTCACGCCCGGAACCGCCTGGGCGGCGTCCTGGATGTCGCGCGGGGGAAGGGCGCGCTCGTCCACCAGCACCGGCACGGTGCGCACCAGGATGCGGTATGCCACGAACACGATCACGAGCGCCACCATGATCGCGACCGCCGAATCCGCCCACCACCACCCCCGGCGCATGAGCAAAACGCTCACCAGGACTCCGACCGTGACGAAGACGTCGGCGCGCGTGTGCGCCGCGTCGGCCACGAGCAGCTCGCTGCCGAGCTCGGTGCCGCGGCGGTGCTCGTACCAGGTGATCAAGACGTTCGCGCCGAGCGTGAGCGCGAGCCACCCGAGCTGCCAGTTGCTGACGTCCACGCGATGCGTGCCGCTCACGAGGTGGTTGACCGCCCCCCGCACCAGCTCGAAGCAGGTGATCGACAGGAATCCCACGATGGCGAGCGCGCCGAGCGTTTCGAACTTGCCGTGCCCATAGGGATGGTCCTCATCGGGCTCCTTGGCTGCCACGTGAATCACGATCAGGGCGACCACGTTGTTCAGCGCGTCCACGCAGGAGTCCACCGCGCCACCCAGGATGGCCAGCGACCCGGATGCGAATCCCACCCACAGCTTCACCCCCACGACCGCCAGGTTGGCGACCAGGAGGCCGATGAACACTCGGCGGACGAGCGCGGACGCCGGCATGGACAGGAATGCAAGGTTGTAACGGACAGCGGTTTAGTCAACGGGGAGCTCAGTCCGCGGCGCGCAGCAGGGCGCCTTTCAGGTACCCGGTCTCCGGCACGTTGACGATCTCCGGGTGGTCGCGCCCCGCGCCCGTGACGGCGAGGAGCTCGAGGCGGGTCCCTGAGTCCCGGGCTGCGTCGGCGACCATCTCGAGAAAGACCGACCGGTTCACGTGGTAGGAGCAGGAGCACGTGAACAGCACGCCGCCCGGCTCGAGCAGGCGCATGGCGCGCAGGTTGATCTCCTTGTAGCCCGCCAGGGCGCGGACCAGGCTCTGCTTCGACTTGGCGAACGCGGGCGGATCGAGTACCACCGTGTCGAAGCGCTCGTCGCGACGCTCGAGCTCGCGCAGCTCATCGAACGCGTTCGCCTCGCGCCACACGATGTTCGTGAGTCCGTTGAGCGTCGCGTTCTCCTGCCCGCGCGCCAGCGCCTCGGCGCTCGTGTCGACGGCCACCACCGCCGCCGCCCGGCGCGCGAGGTGCAGCGCAAACGATCCATGGTAGGTGAACAGGTCGAGCGCCCGGCCCCCCGCCCGGCCGGCGTGCTCGCCCACCAGCTGGCGGTTCTCCCGCTGGTCGAGGAACGCGCCGGTCTTCTGGCCGGTCCAGGGCGCGGCGGCATAACGCACATCCCCCTCCACCACCTCCACAACCTTCGGCACCTCGCCGTAGGCGAGCGTCACCTCGAGCGGCAGACCCTCGTGACGCCGGATCGCGGAGTCGTTGCGCAGCAGGATCCCGTGGGGCGCGAGGGCCGCGCCGATCCCCGCCAGCACGTCGTCGCGGACCTGCTCGAGTCCGGCGGAGAGCAGCTGGGCGACGACATACGGGCCATAGCGGTCCACCACCAGGGAGGGGAGCCCGTCCCCCTCGGCATGGACCACGCGGTACGCCGTGGCGGCGAGCCCCGCGCGGCGTGCGGCAGCGCTTGCGATGCTCCGCTGCCACCAGGTTGCATCAACCGGCTCGCGACCCCGCGTGAGTAGGCGCAGCCGGATCTCCGATTTGGGCGAGTAGAGCGCCTGGCCAAGGTGGCGCCCGCGGCGGTCCGTGACGGCGACGATGCCCGGTGCGTCGCCCGGCTCGTCGTACACATCGGTACGGTAGATCCAGGGGTGGCCCGCCTGCCAGCGGGCGGCGCCCTTGGCGGAGACGATGACCGTCGGTTGCCGGAGGGCGGCACCGCCCTCCACCGCCTTCCACCGCCCTTCACCACCTGTCATGTCTGTCGATCCGGGCGCAGCTTGGCCGCGTCGCGCAGGTACATATGTTTCAGCTCACGCTGCGGTTTGGCCGTGTAGAAGTGGAGCAGCACGCGGACGCAGCGCGACAAGCCGTCCGGGACGGCGACTTCGGCGGCTCCCAGTAGCGGCACGTCGGTCCAGCCGAGCAGCCGCGCGGCACGTGCCGGGTACTCGGCGGTCAGGTCGGGAGACGACGTGAAGATCGCGCTTTCGACGTCTTCCGGCCGGAAGCCGTTGGCGTCCTGGAGCGCGCGCAACAGCTCGGCCGTCGCGTCGAGGATCGCTGCGCGCGTGTTCGCCGCCGCCGTGGTGGCGCCGCGCAGTCCACGCAGAGTCTTGGTCATGGCCCTCGCCGATCGGTTGCGCTTGATGGTGCTCACGGATGCCGCGCTCCTCAAGGGGCGCGACCCCGTAGCGGAGTGCCGCCAGGCCGCGCGCGGCGGGGCGACCATGGTCCAGGTGCGGCTCAAGGGCGCGCCGCCGCGCGACGTCGCGGCCCTCACGCGCACCCTGGTCGGCGCCCTCGCCATCCCGGTGATCGTCAACGACCGGGTCGACGTGGCGCTCGCCGCCGGCGCGGCCGGCGCCCACCTCGGCCAGGAGGACCTGCCGCTCGACCGGGTGCGGCCCCACGTCCCGCCTCCTCCCGGCTTTCTGCTCGGCATCTCCGTCGGCACGCCCGCCGAGGCGGAGCGGGTGCGTACCTGGGGGGGGGCCGACTACTGGAGCGTCGGCCCGTGCTTCGCCACGGGAAACAAGCCCGATGCCGGCGCCCCGCTCGGTGCCGAGGGCTTCGCCCGGCTCGCGCGGCTGGCCCCGGCCGGTACGCCGGTGATCGCGATCGGCGGCATCAGCGCCGCCAACGCCGCGGCGGTCGCGCGCGCCGGCGCCGCCGGCATCGCGGTGATCGGCGCCGTGTGGGGCGCTAGCGACGCGGCGGGCGCGGCGCGCGCGCTGCGCGCCGCATTTCCTTGACGCGCCGGATCGCGGCCAGGTGCTCCGCGTACGTGGCGGAGAAGATGTGCTTCCCGTCCGTTTGCGCCACGAAGTACAGGAACGGCACATCGGCGGGGTAGAGCGCCGCGGCCAGGCTGGCGCGCCCCGGCTGCGAGATCGGGCCGGGCGGCAGCCCGGCGTGGAGATACGTGTTGT
>WNGO01003454.1_pt1 | contig 10858 bp, 7 predicted proteins | sample 5400511 | NCBI WGS metagenome assembly WNGO01 (sample SAMN13153380, study PRJNA577476) | soil metagenome | isolation source: 20 cm soil or saprolite under Garry oak tree replicate 2 | place: USA:California | collected 2016-06-15
AGCGTCAATCCGCAGCCGGTCGATCTCGCGCTGACCGGCATCAGCGCGCCGGGTCACGTGACCCAGGGGGACGTCGTCCCCGTCGTGGTCACCGTGCAGAACGTCGGCGGGCTCGATGTCACGAGCAACTTCGACGTCGTGTTGACCGACGGGTCCGCCGGCAACGCGGTGCTCGGCACGCAAACGATCCCCGGGCTCGCCGCGGGCGCGAGTGCCACCCGCACGATCAACTGGAACACCGCCGGAGCGGCGATCAGCGGGCACACGTTGATCGCGACGCAGAAGCTGCCCGACGACCTCGCGACCAACAACAGCATGGCGATCGGGATCGGCGTCACGCCACCGCCGCCGCCGCCCACCATCGACGTCGCCGTGACCGCCATCGACGCGCCGGCCGCGGTGATCCAGGGGAGCACGGCCACCATCGGCGTGACGGTGCAGAACGTCGGCGGGCAGGATGTCACCACGAGCTTCAACATCGTCCTCACCGACGCCACGACCGGTGCCACGATCGGTACGCAGGCGGTGAGCGCCCTCGCGACGGGCGGCCTGGCGACGCGCTCCTTCAGTTGGAACACGACCGGCGCCGCGCTCGGCGGGCACACCCTGGTGGCGACCCAGAGTCTGACGGACGCCAACGCCGCCAACAATACCCGCTCGGTCGCGATCAGCGTCAATCCGCAGCCGGTCGATCTCGCGCTGACCGGCATCAGCGCGCCGGGTCACGTGACCCAGGGGGACGTCGTCCCCGTCGTGGTCACCGTGCAGAACGTCGGCGGGCTCGATGTCACGAGCAACTTCGACGTCGGTCGCGCTGACCGACGGGTCGGCCGGCAACGCGGTGCTCGGCACGCAAACGATCTCCGGACTGGCCGCGGGCGCGAGCGCCAGCCGCACGATCAACTGGAACACCGCCGGGGCGGCGCTCAACGGGCACACCCTGTTCGCGACGCAGAAGCTGGCGGACGTCAACTCGAGCAATAACAGCGCCGCAATCGGGATCATCGTGAGCGCGCCGCCGGTGACCGATATCGCCGTGTCGAACGTGACGGCGCCCGCGGCGGTGACCCAGGGCAACACGGCCACGATCGCGGTCAGTATCGCGAACGTGGGCGGGCTGACGGTCAGCACGAACTTCGATATCGTTCTCACGGATGCGACGGCCGGAACGACCATCGGCACGCAGACTGTCCCCGGGCTCGCCGCGAGCTCCGCCATCACGCGCATGTTCAACTGGAACGCCGCCGGCGCCGCGTTGGGCGGGCACACGTTGGTCGCGACGCTCAGCCTGACCGATGCCAACAGCGCGAACAATCAGGGTGCGACGACCATCACGGTCAACGCGCCGACGACCGACGTCGCCGTGACCGCGTTGACCGCGCCGGCGTCGGTGCTCAAGGGCAATACGCCCACGATCGCGGTCACCGTCCAGAACGTGGGCGGACTGACGGTCGGCGGCACCTTCAACGTTGTCCTGACCGATGCGACGGCCGGCGTGACGATCGGCAGCCAGACCGTCGCCGGTCTCGCCGTGGGCGCCACGGCGACGCGCTCGTTCACGTGGAGTACGGCGTCCGCCGCGGTGGGCGGGCACACTCTGGTGGCGACGCAGAGCCTCACGGACGACAACGCCGCCAACGACCAGCGCACGGCCCTCGTCACGGTGAATCCGCAGCCGGCCGATCTCGCCCTGGCCAGCATCACCGCACCCAGCTCGGCGACGGTGGGGGATACCGTCCCCGTCGTGGTCACGGTGCAGAACGTGGGCGGGCAGGATGCCAACACCACCTTCGCCGTCGTGTTGACCGACGCCACGGCGGGCGGCGTGACGATCGGCACGCAGACGCTTCCCGGGCTCGCCATCGGCGCCAGCGCGACGCTCACGTTCAGCTGGAATACAGCCGGGGCGGCGCTCAACGGGCACACGCTGAATGCCACGCAGAAACTGGCGGACCCGAACCCGAGCAACGACGCCCGCGCGATTGCGATCACGGTGAGCGCGCCGAGTGTGCACGTGGGCAATCTCGATGGCCGATCCGATACCACCGCCGGAACCAGCTGGGCGGCGATCGTGGTGATCACGGCGCACGACGCTAAGCACAATCTGCTGAACGGCGTGACCGTGCACGGCAATTGGAACGGGTCGAGCGGTGATTCGACGTGCGTTACGAGCGACGCCGGCGGTGGCGGTGCCGGGACGTGCTCGGTGGTCCTGTCCGGTAACGCGAACTACTCCCGCTGGGCCTCGTTCGCGGTGACCGCGCTGACGCGGTCCGGCTACCTGTACAAGTCATCCGCCAATCACGACCCGGATGGCAGCAGCAACGGCTTCTCGATTATTTTCCGGCGCAACTGATGATCGCACGCACGATCGCCAGCGTGCTGGTGGCCGGCGCGCTGGCGGCCTGTTCCGGCGCCCAGCGCGCGGGCGTGCAGCGAGAGGGGAGCGGCGCCATCGTGGCTGCCAGAAGCATCGACGATGTTCTCGCGGCGCACAGCGATTCGCTGATGGCCCTGCCCGGGGTGGTGGGCACGGCCATCGGCGTGAGCGACGGTCAGCGCTGCATCAAGGTGTTGGTGGCGGACTCCAGTGTCGCCACCAAGAGCCGCATTCCATCCCGCCTTGAGGGCTATCGTGTCGTGGTGGAGGTGACAGGGACGATCCGGGAGCGGTGATCGCAACGCTCTAGCTACATTGTGCCATGCCTCCGTTTGGTAATCAGTCCGTCCTCCCTGCCTCGTGAGCCAAATCAGTTTCGGCGGTGTCGGCCTGGATTTCGGCGACACCACCCTCTTTTCCGACGTGACGTTCAACGTCGAGCCGGGCCAACGCTGGGGCATCGTGGGCCGCAACGGTTCGGGGAAGACCACTCTGTTCCGCTTGCTCACGGGGGAGCTCTCGCCCACGCGCGGCAGCATCGCGCGCACGCCCGGGCTGCGCGTCTCATTGCTCGAGCAGCACCGCGACTACGGAAAGGCGACGACCGTCTGGGAAGCGGCGGCCGGCGAGCTGGCCGAGCTGCTGGCGCTGGAGCAATCGTTGGTCGAGCAGGCCGCCAACCTCGCGCATGACCACTCGCCGCAGGCGCTGGCGCGCTACGGCGAAGATCTCGAACGGTTCGAACGCGACGGGGGCTACGCCGTCACGTCGCGCATCGATGCGGTGCTGCACGGGCTCGAGTTCGATCCCGCGCAGGCGCGCGTCACGCCGCTCGCCGCGCTCTCAGGCGGCGAGCTGGGCCGGCTGGGTCTCGCCCGTCAATTGATGTCCACCGCCGACGTCCTGCTGCTCGATGAACCAACCAATCACCTGGATCTCGAGACCACACGCTGGCTCGAGGAGTACCTCGCCGCGAGCGAGCGCACGGTGCTGGTCGTGAGCCACGACCGCGCGTTCCTCGCGGCGACCGTCGATCACGTGCTGCATCTCGAGGGCCGCTCGGCCGCACCCTACGCCGCGGGCTACGCCGATTTCGTCACGCAGCGCGCCGAGCGGCGTCTCGCGCAGCAGCGCGCGTTCGAGCAGCAGCAGCGGGTCATTGCGCACGAGAAGGATTACATCGTGCGCAACATCGCCGGGCAGAACACTAAACAGGCCAAAGGCCGGCGTAAGCGGCTGGATCGTTTGCCGCGGCTCAGTGCCGTGATCGGCGCGGACGGCACGATGGCGTTGCGGTTCGCGGTGTCCGAGCGCGGTGGCGACCAGGTGCTGACCGCCAAGAACGTCAGCGTGGGGATCGGCACGCGCACCCTGGTCGAGAAGTTCAACGGGACGCTGGAGCGCACGGGCGTACTGGGAATTCTGGGTCGTAATGGGGCGGGGAAGTCCACGTTACTCAAAGCGCTGCTGGGCGAGCATCCGACGCAGGGCGGCGAGCTGCGCCTGGGCGCGTCGATCACCGCGGGACACTACCGCCAGGATCTGTCGCAGGTGCCGCTCGATCGGACGTTGTACGACGTGATCGCGGGGCTGCGGCCGAAATGGGAGCGCGGGCAGATCCAGGGGCACCTGGGGCGGTTCGGATTTTCGGGTGCCGAGGTGTTGCGGCGCGCCGATTCCTTGTCGGGCGGCGAGCGGGCGCGGGTGGCGTTGGCGATCCTGATGTTGTCGGGCGCCAATCTCCTCATCCTCGACGAGCCGACGAATCACCTCGATGTGGAGTCCATCGAGGCATTGGAGGACGCGATCGCGGAATACGACGGCACGGTGATCCTCGTGAGCCACGACCGCGCGCTGTTGCGCGCGCTGACCACGCGCATCTGGATCCTGCACGACCGTCGCATGACCGAGTTCGCGGGCGGCTTCGAGGAGTGGGAAGAGGTGAGCACCGAGCGCGCGCACGCGACGGCGGTGCAGAATGCCGAGGACCAGGCGCTGCGGCGGGTGCACGAGCGGCAGCGTGTGGCTCCGTCGCCCAAGGCGGACCCGCGCAAGGACCTGCGCAAGGCGCAGCGCGAGGTGGAGGAGGCGGAAGCCGCGGTGGCGAAGTTGGAGGCGCAGGTGGCCGAGGTGGTGGCGGCGCTCGAGGACCCGGCGCTGTACACGAAGCCTGACGGTGTGGCGACGGCGAAACAGTTGGGCGCGAAGCTCGAGACGTTGAAGCGCAGTCTCGATGCGGGCCTCGTGCGGTGGACACGGGCGACGGAGCAGGTGGAGGCATTATCTTAAGTAATGCTCCGCTCAGCCTTGGCAGGCGCCGCTCTTGCAATCCTTCTGGCTCCCACCGGTGTCGCCGGTCAACGACTGGCGCCCGTGCCCCAGAGCACACTGAACGCCGTGCGGTGGCCTGCGGCTTCAACTGAATCCACCCAACTCCGTCCTGCGCCCGGCACGCTGCCGCGGACGTATTGGCTCGAGGGCGGTGTCATCGGTGGTGTTGGGCTGGGCGTCCTGACCGGACTTTCGGTGCGCGGGCTCTGCGAATCGAGCAATTGCACTGTCGGTGAGATCGCGGCCGGCGTCCTCGGTGGTGCGGTGGGGTTCACGGTCGGGGCGCTGATCGGCGGCCAGTTTCGGAAAGGGGAGAAGACCTAGGCAACTTCTTCCCCTGCTAACACTTCACTCGTTCCGTCGCCCTTTCGCCGTGGGGGAGCCACCATTACTTTCCCCGGCTCATGAATGTGATTCCCCAGGCGGTCCGGGACGGCTTCCTCAAAGCGATCGGGCCCATCGCCCGGGCGTTCATCCGGGCCGGCATCTCCCCCAACGTCATCACCACGCTCGGCGCGCTCGTCGTCATCGCCGCCGCCGTGGCGTTCGGCATGGGCAGCATCCGCCTCGGGGGCGCCTTGATCCTCGCGAGCGGCCTGCTCGACCTGCTCGACGGCCTGGTCGCCCGCGGCGGCAACACCAGCACGAAGTTCGGCGCCTTCTACGACTCCACGCTCGATCGGCTGGGGGAAGCGGCGGTGTTCACCGGCATCGCCCTGTGGTTCGTGCACGGCGGCGTGCCCCGGGCGCGGCTGCCCCTCGCTGTGGCGATGTGCATGGCGGGGTTGGCGTCGTCGATGCTCGTGTCGTACACGCGGGCCCGCGCCGAAGGCCTGGGCTTGGAAGCGAAGGTCGGCATCGCGCAGCGCGCGGAACGCATTCTCGTGCTCGGCGCCCCGACGCTGTTCTTCGGGGCGGGGAAGCAGGGCGTGCTGCTTTTTTGGATCGTCATCATCCTCGCCGCGTCCACGACCATCACCGTGGTGCAGCGGGTGATTTACGTCGCTCGGCAGACCGCCGACACCAGCGGGAAGAGCGCCGCCCGGCGCGACACCCTCCCTGGCCACGCGGCCGCGTTCCGGAAAGGACATTGATCGTGTCGCAGCAGGCAGCACGGGATATCGCACCCGCCAAAGGCAAGCTCGGCGTCATGCTCGTGGGATTGGGCGCCGTCTCCACCACCTTCATCGCCGGCGTCGAAAACGTGCGCCGCGGTAGCGCGCTGCCGATTGGATCGCTTACCCAGATGGCGACGATCCGCCTCGGCAAGCGCACCGACAACCGCACTCCCAAGATCAAGGACTTCGTCCCGATCGCCGACCTGAAAGCCCTGGTCTTCGCGGCGTGGGACCCGATTCCCGACGACGCCTACACGGCGGCGGTGAAGGCCGGCGTGCTGGATCGGCACGAACACCTCGAGCCGATCAAGGAATTCCTCCAGAGCATCAAGCCGATCCCCGCGGCCTTCGATCAGTATTACGTGAAGCGCTTGCAGGGCACCAACGTCAAGACGGGCAAGACCAAGCGCGAGATGGCCGAGCAGCTGCGCGAAGACATGCGCCAGTTCAAGAAGAGCTCGGGGGCCGATCGCCTGGTGATCGTGTGGTGCGCATCGACCGAGGTGTTCATCACGCCCGGCCCGGCGCATCAGACGCTGGCGTCGCTCGAGAAAGCGATGGAGCAGAACGATCCCTCCATCGCGCCGTCGATGCTCTACGCCTACGCGGCCCTGATGGAAGGCGTCCCCTTCGCCAACGGCGCCCCGAATCTCACCGTCGACATCCCGGCGCTCGAGCGGTTGGCCGAGGAGAAGAAGCTCCCGATCGGCGGCAAGGACTTCAAGACTGGGCAGACGATGATGAAGACCGTGCTCGCCCCGGCGTTCAAGGCGCGCATGCTCGGCCTCGCGGGCTGGTACTCGACGAACATCCTCGGCAACCGCGACGGCGAAGTGCTGGACGACCCCGAGTCGTTCAAGACCAAGGAAGAGTCGAAGCTCGGCGTGCTCGAGTACATCCTCCAGCCCAAACAGTATCCCGAGCTCTACGGCAAGATCTTCCACAAGGTGCGGATCAATTACTATCCGCCGCGCGGCGATAATAAGGAAGGCTGGGACAACATCGACATCTTCGGGTGGCTGGGCTACCCGATGCAGATCAAAGTCGATTTCCTCTGCCGCGATTCGATCCTGGCGGCGCCGATCGTGCTCGATCTGGCGCTGTTCTTCGACCTGGCGCACCGCGCCGGGCTGTCGGGCATCCAGGAATGGTTGTCGTTCTACTTCAAGAGCCCGCAGACCGGGGCCGGCCTCTATCCCGAGCACGACCTCTTCATTCAGCAGACCAAACTCAAGAACACGCTGCGGTGGATGATGGGTGAGGAGCAGATCACGCACCTCGGCGTGGAATACTACGAGTACGCGGACCGCTGACCGCGCGCCCGCACACAGGAGATCCGACCTGATGAAGCCGTCGAAACTGGCGACCGTCCTCGCGGCGCTCGCCGCCGTGACCCTGCTGCCCGCCACCCTCCTGGCCCAGCATCCCGAGGGCGGCGAAGCCACGCTGCGCCTGCCCGATCTGCGCCTGGCGACGTTCCTGGGCGGCATTCCGGGCCGCACGCTCTTGCTCGTGGGTCTGCTGGTCTGCGTCGCAGGCCTCGCCTTCGGCCTCGCCACGTACCGCCAGCTCAAAGGGCTGCCGGTGCACAAGGCGATGCTCGAGATCTCCGAGCTGATCTATGAGACGTGCAAGACCTACCTGATCACCCAGGGCAAATTCCTGCTGATCCTGTGGGTCTTCATCGGGGCGATCGTCGGGATCTACTTCGGCGTGCTCGCGCCCACGGTCGATGCGGCGGGCAACTTGGTCCGCGGGTATTCGGCCGTCAAAGTCGCGGTGATCCTGCTCTTCAGTCTCGTGGGTATCGCGGGCAGCTACGGCGTGGCCTGGTTCGGCATCCGCGTGAATACGTTCGCCAATTCCCGCACCGCCTTCGCCAGTCTCACGGGCAAGCCCTATCCCTGCCATCAGATCCCCACCAAGTCGGGGATGAGCGTGGGGATGGTGCTGGTCTCAGTCGAGCTGATCATGATGTTGTTCATCCTGCTGTTCGTCCCGGGCGACTACGCGGGGCCCTGCTTTATCGGCTTCGCGATCGGTGAGTCGCTGGGCGCGGCGGCGCTGCGGGTGGCCGGCGGCATCTTCACGAAAATCGCCGACATCGGCTCCGATCTGATGAAAATCGTCTTCAAGATCAAGGAGGACGACGCCCGCAATCCCGGCGTGATCGCCGATTGCACCGGCGACAACGCCGGCGACTCGGTCGGCCCCTCGGCCGACGGCTTCGAGACCTACGGCGTGACGGGCGTGGCGCTGATCACGTTCATCCTGCTGGCCGTGCACGAGCCGCTGATCCAGGTGCAGCTGCTGGTGTGGATCTTCGTGATGCGCATCATCATGATCGTCACGTCGGGCCTGTCGTACTATGTCAATGCCGCCTACACCAAGGCGAAGTACGCCAAAGCAGACAAGATGGACTTCGAGGCGCCGCTCACGACGCTCGTCTGGCTCACCTCGCTCGTTTCGATCGCCCTGACGTACCTGGTGTCGTACCTCATGATCCCCAACCTGAGCGGCGATCCGTCGCTCTGGTGGAAACTCTCCACCGTGATCACCTGCGGCACGCTGGCGGGCGCCGTCATCCCCGAGCTGGTCAAGGTCTTCACGTCGATGAATTCGGCCCACGTGCGCGAGGTGGTCACCTCGTCGCGGCAGGGCGGGGCGTCGCTGAACATTCTGTCCGGTCTTGTGGCCGGCAACTTCAGCGCCTACTGGCTGGGGCTCGCGATGCTCGTCCTGATGGCGACCGCATACGGCGTCAGCACGGCGGGGCTCGGGCCCCTGATGGCGGCGCCGGCGGTGTTCGCGTTCGGCCTGGTGGCATTCGGATTCCTGGGGATGGGCCCAGTCACGATCGCGGTCGATTCCTACGGCCCCGTGACCGACAACGCGCAATCGGTCTACGAGCTCTCCACCATCGAGCAGCTGCCCGGCATCAAGGCCGAGATCAAGCGTGACTTCGGCTTCGACGTGAACTTCGAGCGCGCCAAGGACAACCTCGAAGAGAACGACGGCGCCGGGAACACGTTCAAAGCGACCGCGAAGCCGGTGTTGATCGGTACCGCGGTGGTCGGTGCCACGACGATGATCTTCTCGATCATCGTGGCGCTCACCCAGGGCCTCCGCCCCGAGCTCCTGAGCAACCTCTCGATCCTGCACCCACCGTTCCTGCTCGGCCTGATCGCGGGCGGCGCGGTGATCTACTGGTTCACGGGGGCATCGATTCAGGCCGTCACGACGGGCGCGTATCGCGCCGTGGAGTACATCAAGGCGCACATCAACCTCGAGAGCGCAACGAAGGCGTCGGTCGCCGACTCCAAGAAGGTCGTGGAGATCTGCACGCAGTACGCGCAGCGCGGCATGTTCAACATCTTCCTGGCTGTGTTCTTCGTGACGCTCGCGTTCGCGTTCGTCGAGCCGTACTACTTCATCGGTTATCTGATTTCGATCGCGCTGTTCGGATTGTACCAGGCGATCTTCATGGCCAACGCCGGCGGGGCGTGGGACAACGCCAAGAAAATCGTCGAGACCGAGCTGAAGCAGAAAGGCACGCCGCTGCACGACGCCACCGTGGTGGGCGACACCGTGGGCGATCCGTTCAAGGACACGTCGTCGGTCGCGATGAACCCGATCATCAAGTTCACCACGCTGTTCGGCCTGTTGGCTGTGGAGCTGGCCGTCTCCCTCACCACCGAGCAGGGCACGGGCCTGACACGCGTGCTCGCCGCGCTGTTCTTCGCGGTGTCGGTGGTGTTCGTGTGGCGCTCGTTCTACGGCATGCGCATCGAGGAGTCCCGGGCGCGCGTGTGACGCCCGCCCAGATCGCCGCCACGGCGGCCGGTGCGGCTGCGATCGTGTGGGTGCTGTGGTACTTCCTCTGGTCGCGCGGCGGCGCCGCGGCCGCGAGCGTCGTGGCGGGCGTGCAGGAAGTGCCAGTGCTTGTGAAGGGCGGCTATACGCCCGACACGATCGTGGTGCGCGCCGGCAAGCCCGTGCGGTTGCTGTTCTATCGTGACGAGACCGCCGATTGCTCCGAGCGCGTGGTGTTCGACCGGCTGGGCATCGACCAGCAGCTCCCCGCCTTCCAGACGACCGCCGTCGAATTCACGCCCAAGGAACCCGGCGAGATCCCGTTTCGTTGCGGCATGAACATGCTCAAAGGTCTCCTGGTGGTGGACGACGGCGCCACGACGCCCAAGCCCGCCGCGTCGCCCCACAAATTCCATGAGTAAGTCCCGCATCATCCTGCCGATCGAAGGCATGAGCTGCGCGTCCTGTGCCGCGACGGTACAGGAGGCGCTCCAGGTCTTGCCCGCCGTCTCGACCGCCGCGGTGAATTACGCGACGGGCAAGGCAGCCGTGGAGTACGACGACGCGCAGATCGGCGTGGGCCAGCTGATCCGCACCGTGCGCGAAGCGGGCTACGACTGCGGCAAGGCGAGCGTGACGTTCAGCGTCACCGATCTGCACTACGCGCCCAGCGTGGCGCCGCTGGAGCAGGCGTTAGCGCGGGTGAAGGGCGTCGTGCGGGTCGCCGCCAATCAAGCCACCGAGCAGGTCACGGTCGATTACGTGCCGGGCGCCGTCGTGGCGGAGGATCTGGAGCGCGCCGTGACCGCTGCGGGGTTCACCGTGGCGGAGCCGATTGCGGCCGAGGATCCGCTGGAGCGCGAGCGCATCGCGCGCAGCCGCGAGGTGCGGGGGCTGTTCTGGAAGTTCGTGATCGCCGCTGCGGTCACCGTGATTTCCATGGCCGGCTCGATGCTCCTGATGGCCGACCGGCCGATGGACTCGTTCAAGCAATTCGATCTGCTGGGCCACCTGCTGATGCCGGCCGCGGCGGCGTTGCGCGACGAGGTCACGACGCTGGGCTGGGGCGTCGACCTCAATTGGGTACGCCGCGGACTGGCGGTGCTCACCCTGCCGGTGGTGTTCTGGGCGGGGCGGCAGTTCTACGTCGGCGCCTGGCGCGCCTTCACGCATCGCACCGCCGACATGAACACGCTTATCGCCGTCGGGACGGGCG
>WNGO01005244.1_pt1 | contig 10856 bp, 7 predicted proteins | sample 5400511 | NCBI WGS metagenome assembly WNGO01 (sample SAMN13153380, study PRJNA577476) | soil metagenome | isolation source: 20 cm soil or saprolite under Garry oak tree replicate 2 | place: USA:California | collected 2016-06-15
GACGAAGGGATGGCGGCTGCGTGGGCTCAATGAATGAATCCACCGCGCCAGCACGCTCTTGCCCGTGCCGCTTTCACCGCGCAGCAGCACCGCTGCGTCCGAGCTCGCCGCCTTTCGCGCAACTTCAAAAACCGCGCGAAGCTTCGGTGAATCGGATTCCAGATCGCTGTCCGGCGCCGCCTCACGCAGACGGCCCTGCAGATCGATGACCTGTCGTTTCAGGTCGCGTTGTTTGATGCATTGATCGACAACGTGACGAATCTGCGCCGGCGTAAACGGCTAGGCCAGATAGTCGGCCGCGCCGCGTATGATCGCGTCTACGGCACTGTCGATGGTGGCGTAGGCCGTGATCACCACTACCAACAGATTGGGACAATCGGCGATCAGTTTGGGGATGAGGTCGAGACCGCTGGTGTCGCCGAGACGGACGTCGAGAAACGCTAAATCATAGGCTTGTTGGGTGAGAGCGTCGAGCGCGCTTTCTCCGGACGATACCGCGGTGACCTGGCAGCCGGCTTGCTCGAGACAGAGGGAAAGCGTGGCGCGGATGTTCTTTTCATCGTCGATGACAAGCACCCGGAGCCTTGGATCCGGAGTCGTTTTTGGGATGACCACGATGACCGCCTTGTTTGAGCACTATGCTATCCGGCAGTTGTCGATGCAAGCACTGCGGAAAATCGCGGGGCCTACGGCGACATCGGCGCTACTTTGCACGCCATCCGGTTTAGTAAACGGCGGGAGCGTGTGTTCCGCGCAACTCTTTTTCAAAATATGGCGCACATGCTCGCCGCGCACGAGAAATGCGCCGGCCAGTAGTTGCCGGCGATTGGATGATCGCGAAAGCTGAAGGATCAGTCAAAGATGGAAATCGGATAACGTATCCACGTAGCCGCGGCTAATTGAGAACATCGGGCACTTTCACGCCGAGAATGAGGCCCAGATTTTCAAAGCATGTCACCCAGCGGCGCGCGCTTTCGTCATCGAGTCGCTGTGCCTTGCGTTGTTTATACTCCTGTTTCAATAGTTGGTAAAAAATGTTTTGAACTTTCCAAAGATTGGCCTTGAACGGAAGATGCTGGAGCAGATTCGCCGCGTCAAGGAATTGCTGGAGCATGGACAAGGAGGGTTGCGCCGCAAGCGTCGTCGCCGCGCTTTCCAATGACCGTCGATACGCGAATTCTATGGGCGCCATATCGAGAGACACTCCTTCCTCCCTGGCGGACTCAAAAAGCCGGGTTACGAGTTTGTGATCGATACTCGGCTGTTGCAAGGCCGCGCGCAAGTTATTGCTCAACACGAACTCCGCGGCAGTGGAGAACCCTTTGGGCAGAGGGATGGCGAGGTCGGTCAAAAATCGCATGAGCGGCGCGCTCTGGTCATAAATTCGTCGATACAGGGATTCAGCTTCGGTCAGATTGGCAGCGAGGATGGTGTTGACGAGGGTTCGTTGCTGATCGCGGAAAAGCGACCGCAAGGAGTAGTTCGATTCGCCGAAGCGGTGTTCCATGACACGTATGACGCCGGTGAGATCGGCGCGTCGAAACGGTTCCACCGCGCTCTCGACGATACTTCGATAAGTTTCATCATCCTGGTATTCCACCACGCCGCCATTAATGTTGTGATCTCCCAAATGAAGGACGCCGAAGTTCAATTTCCGCGACTCCAGTGTGATTTTAGAGCTGAGCCGGACGCGGCCGATGCCGAGCTTCGCCCGTCCCGCGGTGAAAACTTGGTGGTCTTCGAGCTGCGCGTCATAACAATAGATCGTCGCTTGTTTTGAATAATCTTCGAACAACGTGCTCACCGCATAGTGGGCGCCGACGTTTTTCCAATCGACCTTGGAGGGCCGGACCGATCGCTCGTAGATTTGCGAGCCGTTTCCTTGATCGGGCCGATTGCTCTTTGCCTCCGCCAGCCGGCGCACGAACTGGTTTTCGAGTTCCTGGCCGAAGACGTTCTCCGCCAATTGAACGACACGTCCCGCGAACTGAAGAATTTGTATGGTCTCGATGCCGGACAGGTCATCGAAAAACCAGCCGCAGCTCGTGTACATGAGCATGGCGTTGCGCTGCATTTCGAGGAGCTTGAGCACCGTCGCGGTTTCCGTGTCGTTCAATGTCCGTACAGCGTGGCTGGCGATAAAGCTGCGAATGTTTGCCGTCGATCGGTCGTTGACGACGTCGATGTAGGCATCGCGCGCGCTCCAAGGGTCCTTTAGCAGTTTGTTAGCTCGGTCCTCCCATTGGCGGACGATCGAGTCGCGCAGCCAATCCAGCGCGTTGCGTAATGGCGTGCGCCACTCTTGGTTCCAGGCGGGCTGCGCGCCGGAGTTGCAGCCGCAGTTGCTCCACCAGCGATCGATGCCGTGGGTGCAACTCCAGGAGCTTTTTTCGACGATATCAACTTCGTCAGCTGGCGGATTTTTTGCCAAAAATTCGCCATAGTTGGTCAAACTCGCCAGCTGCCTAGCCTCGATCTGGTCCAACACGTAGGCCAGTGCCATATCACCGAAGCGGTGGTGATGGCCGTAACTCTCGCCGTCCGTGGCGACATGCACGAGCTCGGCCCCATCGGGCTCCTTGGAAAAAGCGCCGGTTAATCGGTCGATAAAGCGCTCGCCATTGCTCAGCAGCCCCTCGAAAGCCACCGCGCGGGCGATTGGGCCGTCATAGAAAAATAACGCGATGGACTTTCCCGACCGCAGCCGCTGTTGGTAGGCGCGGGTCGTGTCAACGGGATGACCGTTGATCGGCCGCCAAGATCGCGGCGTAAACCTCCGGCGCCTTGACTTCCAGCCACGACAGCAAGGTAGGGCCGAAGTTAAAACTGATCTTCGAGTAATTATTGACGAGTTTTACGATGCGATTTTGATCATCCAAAATGCGCGAAACGGAGTTGGGGGCGTAACACTCCGCGGTAATCCGCTCGTTCCAATCGTGATAGGGCGACGCCGAGTCTTGCACCTCGATGGCTTCAAGCCAGGGGTTTTCCCTCGGCGGCTGGTAGAAGTGGCCATGAATGCATATACACCGTTCCATTTTAACGTGAACGAATGCCGAGGAGGATCGCTAGGATTTGTCGGGCGGCTTTGGAAAAATCATGCGATAACTATGGGTTGGTCATCACCCAAGTGGTTTTGCGCGGTCCGCGCGGCAGCACGACGATGCCGCTCTGCGATACCGTATAACGTTCTCGATCGCTCGTAATATCGTAACCGATCTGTATTCCCGAGGGAATGACGTTGGCTTTGTCGATGATCGCATGACGAATCTTGCAACCTCGGCCGATTTCCACCCAGTCCATAATCACGGAGTCTTCAATCTGGCTGTAGCTGTGAATCCTGACGTTTCTGCCCACCACGCAGTTGTGCACGTAACTGCCGCTGATGATGGTGCCCTCAGCGACGATCGAATTGACCGCCATGCCCTGGCGGTCTTTCCAATCGAAGACGAATTTTGCCGGCGGGTCGGCATAGCCGACCGTGCGCAGCGGCCAGCTGCGGTTATACAAATTAAACGACGGGTCGATCGAGCAGAGATCCATGCTCGCTTCGTAGTAAGCATCAATCGTACCTAGATCGCGCCAATAGCTCGGCTCTTCTCCTTTCGACGGAATCGGCACGCGATTCTTGCGAAAGTCATAGGCGTAAACTCTGCCGCTGTTGAGCAACTCCGGTAGGATATCACGCGCGAAATCGTGGGTGCTCGCGGGCTTCTCGGCATCGGCATTGAGCGAAGAGATTAAAACGTCATTGTTGAAAAGGTAATTGCCCATCGACACGAGCGCATAATTCGGCTCCCCCGGGATGGGTTTGGGATTTTTCGGCTTCTCGTCGAAGCCAATGATGCGCCAATCGGCATCGACTTTGATAACGCCGAACTTCGAGGCCTCCTCGATCTTGACCGGGAGCGCGGCGACGGTGACGTCGGCTGATTTTTTTTGATGCTCGTCGATCATTTGCCGGACATTCATGCGATAGATGTGATCGGCGCCGAAAACGGCGACCAATTTGGGATTGTGCCGTTCGAGCAAATACAAATTCTGATACACACAGTCCGCGGTGCCCTGGTACCAATCATCTCCCGAACGCATTTGCGCCGGCACCGGAATGACAAAATGTTCACCGAGAAAATCCGTCGTGCGCCAACCGCGGTCTAGGTGTTCCAGCAGGGACTGGGCTTTGAACTGGGTCACGACGTAAATCGACAAGATGCCGGAGTTCACGAAGTTCGACAACACGAAATCGATGATTCGGTAGCGGCCGCCAAAAGGCACCGCGGGTTTGGCCCGGTGCTGCGTCAGCGGATAGAGACGCTCGCCCCGTCCGCCTGCCATGATTACGCCCAGCACGTACATCATAAACCTCTTATTTTGTTTCCCCCTTAATTAACCAGTTGCCGGTACAAGTCGACATACCGTTTTGCCGAACGATCCCAGGAAAAATCCATCGCCATGGCGCGGCGCTGCAGCGCCGTCCAGGCTCTCTTGTCGCGAAATACCGTTAAGCTTTGATCGATAACGTCGAGCAACGCTTGCGGATTGTACGGTTTGAAAACAAAGCCGGTGCCGGTTTCCGCGACGCCATCGTAGGGCTGCACCGTGTCTTTCAGGCCGCCGACGGCGCGCACGATCGGAATGGTACCATACTTGAGGCTAAACATCTGGTTGAGACCGCAGGGCTCATAGAGCGAAGGCATGAGAAAAAGATCGGCGCCGGCCTCGATCCGATGGGCGAGGGGTTCGTCAAAACCGATGCGCACCGCCACCCGGTCAGGGTATCGCGACGTGGCGGAGCGAAAAAACTCTTCATATTGCGGCGCGCCGCTGCCGAGCAAAACGATCTGAACATCGCGCTGCATCAGCACGTCGAAAATGCTCTGCACCAAATCGAATCCCTTTTGCGGTGTGAGGCGCGAGATCATGCCGATAATCGGAGTATCGCTCTTATCTGGAAGGCCGAGCATGCGTCTGAGCTCTTCCTTGCAGGCGCCCTTTCGCGTGAGGCTGTTTTCGCCGTAGTGATGGGCGAGATAAGGATCCCTCCAGGGATTCCATTGGTGGTAATCGACGCCGTTCAAAATGCCCACGAGATCCGCGGCGCGCTGACGCACGACACCCTCGAGGCCGAAGCCTTGCTCGGCGGTCATGATTTCCCGGGCGTAGGACGGGCTCACGGTGGTGATCTTGTCGGCGAAGAGGAGCGCGCCCTTGAGAAAATTGATGTTGCCAAAGAATTCCAAATAAGCCGGGGTAAAGAATGCGGTGTCGAGATTCAACAGCGGCCAATCGGCTTGCCGGAAGATTCCTTGAAAGCCGAGATTGTGGATCGTAAAGACGGTCTTGGGCGCGGCTATTTCAGCGTAGCGAGCCGGCTGCGCTTTGAGAAGAATGATCGCTAAAGCAGCTTGCCAATCGTGGCAATGAACGATCTCCACGGGCCATTGGCGGAGCAGCTCCAACGCGGCATGGCAAAAAAAACTAAACCGTTCGGCATTGTCCGGATAGTCTCCCGCCGGGGGGCCGTAGAGAAATTCCCGATCGAAATAATGATCGGCTCGGATCAGGTAAGCTGGGGTACGTTTGCCGAGCGAAGCTTCCAGCACGGTTGCTTCCTGCCGGCAGCCGGCAATCGCCACTGAAAGTTTAAAGGCCGTTTCGCGCACCGGAAAATTGCCCTGCAGCACCGAGCGGTACGCCGGCGTGATCACGCAGACTTCGTGGCCGAGGCGCCCCACGACAACGGAGAGAGTGCCAAGGACGTCGGCCAGGCCGCCGGTCTTTGCGAAGGGGCTGACCTCGGAGGCGATCATGGCGATCTTCATCGGGTGTCGTTCACGTGAAGTTCAATTCTTCGGATGCCGCACAAGCGCCCGGTCAACTGCTAAAAAAAAGCACGGCCAACGGCGGTAGCGTAAGTGCGAGCGAGCAGGGCCGGCCGTGGTGCGCTTCCGCTGCGGCGTCCACGCCGCCGTGATTTCCCATACCGCTGCCGCCATACTCTCCGGCGTCGCTGTTAAGCACCTCTCGCCAAAACCCGCCGCGCGGGGCGCCGACGCGGTAACCTTGGCGCGGCACGGGCGTGAAGTTGCATACGACCAACACCAAGGTGGAGGTCGATTTTCCTTTTCGGATCAAGCTGACAACGCTGCCCTCGGCGTCGCCGCAGTCGATCCATTCAAAGCCCGCCGGATCGCAATCGAGCTCGTACAGGGCGGGTTCGCCGCGATAGTAGCGATTGAGATCCTCGACCCATTTGTGCACGCCCGCGTGCGGCGAGTATTGCAACAAATTCCATTCAAGACTCGCGTCGTGGGACCATTCGCGCCACTGGCCGAACTCTCCGCCCATGAAGAGCATTTTCTTTGCCGGCTGGGCATACATGTAGCCGAGCATGGCGCGTAGATTGGCAAACTTTTGCCAATCGTCGCCTGGCATTTTATCCAACAGAGATCCTTTGCCGTAAACCACCTCGTCGTGGGAAAGCGGCAAGACGAAGTTTTCGTGAAACGCGTAGAGCATACGAAAAGTCAGCTTTTCCTGGTGAAAGCGCCGGTGCACCGGATCCTTCTGCATGTAGTCGAGCGTGTCATGCATCCAACCCATGTCCCACTTCAGGCCAAAACCGAGGCCGCCGAGATAGCTCGGCCGCGACACCATCGGCCAGGCAGTGGACTCCTCCGCGATGGTTTGCACGTCTGGATGATAGCGGTAGACCGCTTCATTGAGCCGGCGCAAAAATTCGATGGCTTCGATGTTCTCCCGGCCGCCGTATTTGTTGGGAATCCACTCGCCGTCGTTACGCGCGTAGTCAAGGTAGATCATCGACGCCACCGCATCGACGCGCAGTCCGTCGACATGATAGCGATCGAGCCAGAAGAGCGCGTTGCTGATTAAGAAGCTCTGCACTTCCTTGCGGCCATAATTGAAAATATAGCTCGTCCATTCGGGGTGGTAGCCTTGACGCGAATCGGCGTGCTCGTAGAGATGCGTGCCGTCGAAAAATCCTAAACCGTGCTCGTCGATGGGAAAGTGCGAAGGCACCCAATCCAGGATGACGCCGACGCCGCGTTGATGCAGGTAATCGATCAAGTACATCAAGTCCTGCGGGGTACCGAAGTTTCCCGAAGGCGCGAAGTACCCGGTGATCTGATAACCCCAGGAGCCGAAGAACGGATGGTCCATCACCGGCAGCAGCTCGACATGAGTGTAACCTAAGCGTTGCAGGTAGTCGGCGAGCTGGGGCGCGAGCTCGCGATAGGATAAAGAACGGTTGCCTTCCTGCTCAATGCGGCGCCACGATCCTAGATGCATTTCGTAGATCGCCATTGGCTTGTCGAGGCGATTGAACTGATGGCGATTGGCCATCCAGTCACCATCACCCCACACGTAGTCGAGGTCCCAGACAATGGAAGCGGTCTTCGGCGGGATTTCATTGAAGATAGAAAACGGGTCGGCTTTATCGACCCGATACCCATGAAAGCGCGAGGCGATATGGTATTTATATAAAGTGCCCTTGCCGATACCGGGATAAAAACCCTGCCAAATTCCCGAATTGCCCTTCGGCTGTAAACGATAGCCGGTCTTGTCCCAACCATTGAAATCACCCATGACAAAAACCTGTTCGGCGTCGGGCGCCCAGACGGCAAAGCAGGTGCCGGCAGCGTCGCCGGAGTTGACGAGATGACCGCCGAGTTTTTCGTAGAGGTGAAAATGGCTACCCTCATTGAAAAGGTAAACATCGTCGTCGGTGAGCAAGCTGATTGCCGAATGATTTGACATCGAAATATTTTACCTCATCCCGCCACGGATGTCGCCGATGGTCTTCAATAACGTCTCGATAGACTTCATCTCGCGGATGGCTTCGAGCGAATAGCGTGCTTTGCGCTGCCAATTGGGCCGTTCCTGCCAGGTGCCGGGAACGTTTTGCGGCGCCGTCTCAAGCCAAAGATCTTCCAGGTTGATCAGCAGGAATTCTTCTTCGCCGTGAGCGAGAAATGCCAGCCAGCCGGCCAGCACTGCGGCCGGATCGGTTGAACTATCGCGGAGCAAACCGCGCGATTGCAGAAAAGCGATGAGCGTATCTCTCTGTGCCGCGCGATACTGCAGCTCGGGCTGCGCTTGCGTTTCTTCAAGCGAGCCCAGCGCGATTCGATCTTGGATGTCCCCGCCGGTCCAAAAACTCATGAACGTCGCGGTGTCATGAGTGTTAAGGCTCGCCACGGTATTCGCCGGAGCCGGATTGAGCGCCTGCTCGGCGTTTGCATTCACGCCAAAGATGCCGACGTGCATGCCGAGGATCTTGTGACGTGCCATCGCTTCATTGACATAGAATGGCACCGTGCCGAGATTCTCGCCGACAACTTGCGCCTGATGGCGATGTGACTCCAGGCTCAATATGCCCCAGTACTCGTGGGCTGGGTTATGAACGTACAAACCCTCCGTGGCGCTGAAGCCGTCCGGCACCCAGAAAGCTCGGTGCAAGCCCATGACGTGATCGATACGTAGCATACCGGCCAAAGCCATATGATGGCGCACGCAATGGATGTAGTAGCGATATCCTTGGCGCCGAAGCGCTTCGGGATTAAACGGCGGAAACCCCCAGTTCTGTCCCTTAACAAACAATCCATCTGGTGGAGCGCCGCCGTTGGCGCTCAAGGCAAATAGCTCGCGCTCGCGCCACACATCGTAACCGTCGCGGTTCACGCCGAGCGGAAAGTCAAGATAAAGCGTGGCGCCGTTATTTTTTGCCTCGTCGCTCAGGTGGCGCTTTTGTTCGTCGCACTGCCACTGGACGTAAAGATGGTACTGATAAGCACTCTCGTCATAGTCATCAGCAATGAGTCTGCCGGCGCCGGCGGTGGGCGGCCAATGGAACCAAACCGTTCGTTCGCGCTCGACTTTGGCGCAAAAGGCGGCGTAGTCCCGCGCCAGGGGATGAGTCGTCACATACTTCTTAAAGCTCGTCCGGCGCTTGGAAGTTTTCGGCAGAAGAAATTTTAAGAGTTCTTCGATCACGCGGCGCTTGAGCACCATGCACTTTCGGTAGTCAACCAACGATTGGGCGCGCGCGTTGTCTAAGTCGCGCTGAAACTCGGCGGAGTTAACTAGGGCTTGCGCCGCCGGGCACTGGGCGAACTCCGGGATCCTCGTCACGTCGAGATAAAACTCATTCCAAAAAAGCCTGCTCACCGGAGCGTAGGGACTTGGATTGAACGGTTCGTCCAAGAAACTGGCGAGCATCGGTAGGGTGGCGACGGCTTGTCCCTTCAACTCGCCGACAAAGGCGGCAAATGTCGCCAGATCGGTAAAATCGCCGGCGCCCCAGCTACTTGCCGAGTTGAGCGCGTAGAGCGGGCAAAAAACGCCCCAGCGCTTGCCATCGGACTGCGGCGGAGCGTACGCCTCGAGCGGCGCCGAAATCAGCATAGACTGCAAATGCAGGCTTCCCACTTGTAGATGAAGCCGGTGATAACCGAGGGGAATCGATGCTTGCAAGCGAAGAATCCGGACGACATAGCGCGCGCCTTCCACGTCTTTGAAGACGGGCGCGATGTCACGAACGTCTTCGCAGTGGCCTTCAAGACGGTCGCCATTCTCTAAAATGATCTCCGCAGCGACAGCATCTTGAGCGAACCGGCTTGGCAGACGCAACTTGATTTTCAGAGGCTGATTTTGCCAAGCGACGGTGACCGGCTCGATGCAGCATTGCCACTGTGACTGGCGGCGTTCGCGCAGGGCGTTGGGAAGATCCTCAAGGGACCGCACTGGCGCGCCGAGTGAGTTGAGTACGCTGAGAACCGAGTCGGTCGACGCCGTGCGCAACTGGCCAAAGCCGTCGCGATATTTGGCCTGGATGTTATAAAGTCGAGCGACCGTCTGGAGGAGATTGGCCATTGGCATTGTCAATCTAGGTGTAGTTTAACAGAACCCTACAGCAATTACTCCGATCTTGCGAAAAATTGCCGCCGCTTCGCAGCTATAAATGTGCGGCCCGCGATGCAAATCTAACTGCGGAAATCTCCAGGAGGAGTAGGGTAGCCGGCCGGCTCAGACGAGGCGCACCCAGGATTTTTGTAGCGAGGTGGCGTAGCCGACCTCAGTGGCATGCGCAACACCGGCGTTGTGGAGATCCTCGAGCAGTTTGGCGGCGTGCCGTTTGGCGACGGCGATGAGCAGACCGCCGGAGGTTTGCGGATCCAGGGCGACTTCGACCAGCCCTTCGCGAATCGATTTGTCAATCGCCATTTTGTCGTTCAAGTATTCTCTGTTTCGCTTGCAACCGCCGGTGATGTAGCCCTTTTCCGCCAGGCTTGCGGCGCGGCGCAAAAGCGGCATCTTCGCCGATTCGATCACCAAAGTGACGCCGCTGCCGCTGGCCATCCCTAGGGCGTGACCGAGTATGCCAAAGCCGGTGACGTCGGAACAAGCATGAACCGGATGTTTGCGCGCGACGAGCGACGCCGCGGCATTCAGCGTGATCATCGATTTCACCGCTTCGCCTACACTCTCTTCCGATGCTTTGCCTTTTTTTAACGCCGTGGTGATGATGCCGGTGCCGAGCGGCTTGGTAAGGATCAGCACGTCGCCTTCCTGGACGCCGACGTTGCGAAAGATCTTGTCCGGATGGATCACGCCGGTCACCGCCATGCCGTATTTTATTTCTTCATCGATGATGCTGTGGCCGCCGATGATCACCGCACCACTTTCCTTGACCTTGTCCGCGCCGCCCTTGAGGATCTCGCCAAGGATCTCGATATCCATCTTGCCTTTGGGGAAGCACACGATATTCATGCACGTCTTGGGATCGCCGCCCATGGCGTAAACGTCGCTCAGCGAGTTCGCCGCCGAGATTTGGC
>WNGO01012288.1_pt1 | contig 10856 bp, 10 predicted proteins | sample 5400511 | NCBI WGS metagenome assembly WNGO01 (sample SAMN13153380, study PRJNA577476) | soil metagenome | isolation source: 20 cm soil or saprolite under Garry oak tree replicate 2 | place: USA:California | collected 2016-06-15
TGTCCCCCTAGGCCCTCCAAAGATTCCGTCTCGGGGCGCATAGTGTGCGGGTGGAGGTGCCTGTCTAGGGTGTGATGGAATTACCCACAGTTCAGACGAACGAACACACGCCAGCCAAGCCGCCGCTTTCAAACAGCGTCTTTAGCAACCTTCAGGGGTGACGCCTTGACCGACTTGCTGGCTGGCTTGGCCGCAAACTCCATAGGCTCTTTCGTAAAAGGATTTACACCGCTGCGGGCTTCAGTAGCGGGCTTGTTCACGACCGACATTTTGACGAAACCGGCCCGCTGCCGATGCCTGGCGTCACCACCAGCCGTAACCGTAGTACCGCGGATATCCCCAATACGGTGAATAGGTCCAATAGTCGGGGTATCCGTAGGAGTAATAGGTGGGATAGCCCCAGTACGAGGGGTAGGGATTATCCCGATACGCCCGATAGCGCACGTCGGTCGTCACAGCCGGTACCGCCGCCTTGATCGACATGCCATTGATCGGTGCAGCAGACGATTTGGCCGTGGCGGCTTTCCAACGCTATCGATGCATTAGTTCGTGTCGTAGAGTGCGCGGTTGACTCGACCCCGATCAGCCTAAGTCGATCATCGGGTTTTCCCGGCATGAGCACGCGACTGATTGAATGCGACAATTGCCTGCCTGGGCGGAGCGTAGCATGACGTGCCGTAAGCGTCGAACAGCGCCTTGGTTCGAGCGTAATGATTGACAAGCCCACCCCGGATAACCCGCTCGATCAGGCCGTCAGGGTAACCGAGACCAAGCTTGCATGTCAGGTCCATGTCGGCTTGGGTTGCAAGGCCCTCGTCAAGAAAACGCAGCGCCGCGTTGTATTTCGGAAAGACCAGTCGATTGATAATGCGGCCGATCTGGTCGCTCGAAATCACGACTTGAAACCCAGCATCCTTGAATATGGTCCTGGCGGCCTGAATTGCCGCCTCGCCCGATGCGGGCTGACGCACGAGTTCGATTAATGGGGAAGGTGTGTCGTCCCCATTACGATATCGCGCAAAGCCTAGGACATTCGGCAGACCGCCTTCGCCCACATGCTCAGCGAGCGATTCATCTCCCAGTTCGACCAGGATAGCCATCCTGGACGGATCCGGGACGAAAGGCGCCCCGGCGTATATCAGGACCTCCGCATCCTTTGCCGGCGCCGCCTTCGACAAGAACGCATCGCCCTCCGGAAACGACCGGCTCACGCCGGCTCCAACTACTTCGTATCGCATCTTGCTCAAGCTCCAAACATCGCGTTGCCCTCGTAAGGAAAGAAGCCGCGGCCGGATTTTCGCCCGAGAAGGCCGGCAGCGACCATGCGCTTCAGCAGCGGCGGCGCCGCTGCGCGTGGATCAAGGGTTATCGGATAGAAGGCCTCACACAGACGAATCTGCGTATCAAGGCCAATGAGATCGATGAGTTCGAGGGGGCCCATCTTGTACCCGAGCCCCACCTTTATTGCACGATCGACGTCTTCGGCCGACGCGACGCCTGCCTCAACCGCTCGGATCGCGTCATTGTTGAACGGCACCAGCAGCGCATTCAGAATAAAGCCCGGCTTGTCTTGCGTCTTGACGGGGATTTGGTTGCACGTCTTGGTCCATTCCCAGGCCGTGCGGAAAGTTTCATCCGAGGTGAGGATGCCGGGGGACATCTCAATCAGCCGCATGAGTTGCGCCGGAAGGCAGAAGTGCATGCCAACAACGCGCTCGGGATGGGCAGAGCCGGACGCAATCTCGGTGATGGACAGCGTAGATGTGTTCGACGCGAAGATCGTATCCTTCGCGCACACAGCATCAAGGCGTTGCAGCAAATCCCGCTTGACCGTGAGGCTCTCGAAGACCGCCTCGATCACGAGATCGCACTCGCCTAAAGCGCCAATGTCCGTGGTTAGGCTCATGGCCGCCACGATCCCATCACGTGCTTCTTTCTTTAGCTTCCCGCGGTCGACCGATTTATCGAGGAACGTTTCCGATTGCTTGGCTGCGCGGGCCAAGGTTTCCTCGGAAATGTCGTAGGAAATGGTGCGGAAGCCCGCACGTGCTGCCACCAGAGCAATGCCGGCTCCCATGGTACCGCCGGCGCCGCAGACGCCGACCGTCGAAATTTTCCTGCTCATTTTACAACAAAGCTCCGTCCGATGAGTTGGCGATGCACTTGATTGGTGCCTTCCCAGATTTGGGTTATCTTGGCGTCTCGCATCAGGCGTTCGACGCGGTAGTCGCTGCAGTATCCGTAACCGCCATGCATCTGCACGGCTTCCGTCGTAACCCTCATGGCAAGGTCAGAGGCGCGCATCTTCGCCATAGATGCTTCAAGTCCGAAATCGTCAGCGCCCCCGTCAATCAGACCGGAAAGATAGTCCAGCCAGCTATCCGCCATGGCGAGATCGGTCGCCAAATCGGCGAGCAAGAACTGATTAGCTTGAAAATCAACAATCTTGCGGCCCGACTGACGGCGCTCGTTCATGTAGCTCGCCATATCCTTTAGGGCTGCCATGGCTATTCCCAAGGCATGCGCGGCAACGCTCGGGCGCGACCTATTCAGGGACGCGAGAAGAATCTTGAGTCCGTCACCGGGCTGACCGATGAGATTTGATCCCGGGACGCGACAGCCGCTGAATCGGAGCGACGCGGTCGACGAGCCTCGGTGACCCATTTTTTCCTCAAGCCGGACCACCTCCAGGCCGGGAGTTCCTCTTTCGATCACAATCGCCGAGATCGCTTTCTTAGAATCGTCAATCCCGTCAAATTTGCCGAAGAGCAATATCCGGTCGGCTACATCCCCGCTGGTAATGAACAACTTGGACCCATCGACGACGAAGGCGTTTCCGTCGGGACGGATTTTCGTCTTCATGCCTGTAGCGTCCGAACCCGCCTCCTCTTCAGTGATCGCCAGAGACGCAAGACCGCCTTCGGCGATGCGAGGAAGAAGGCGTGCCTTTTGCTCTTCAGTTCCGAACTGAATGACCGGCTTCATGGCATGAAAGTTGGTGGCGTAGATGATACCGGTGGACGCACAGGCTTCGGCTATCCGCTTGACCACCGCGAGGTAAAGCCGGAACGACATCGGCACTCCGCCATACGCCTCGGGGACGAAGATCGCATTCAAGCCGATATCGTTAATTGCCTTGATATTGGCCCACGGAAACTCTCCCGTCTTGTCAATCCCTGCGGCGTTGGGCGCGATTACCTCTTCGACCATGCGATCAACTTGATCGAGAATCAGTCGCTCGTTTTCATCCCATTTCCGACGGCTCTCCAATTGATCGAAAACCTTCATCAGAGATTGGCTCCCTGTCCGCCGTCGATGTAGATCGTCTCTCCGGTCAGGAAGCCAATGTTTTCGGCGTACAGTGCACCAACAAGACGGCCGATCTCGCCTGCGGCGCCCGGCCGCCCGACCGGAACTCGTCGCGCAAGCCAGCTCTTGACCTTCGGATTGGCGAGAAACTCCCGATTCAATTCCGTCTCGATATAGCCGGGCGCTACGTCAAGGACCTTTATGCCGTCTTTCGCCCATTCCGCTGCGAGGCAGCGGGTCATCGCGCCTACCGCTGCTTTCGATGCGCAGTAAGCGAGGTTTTCGGCAACGGCCAACTTGTCGAAGAACGATCCGATATTGACGATCAAGGAGTCATTCGACTGTTTCAGGTGGGGATAGGCCTCCCTGCATGCGACAAGAACGGCAGAAGCGTTAAGCCTCATGGACTTCTCGAAGTCCAACAGCGAAAGACCCGCGCTCGGCGACGCCTCATGCGCGCCGGCATTATTCACGAGTCCGATGATTGGACCGTTTGCCGCAACCTTCGCGATCGCCTCGACGATGGACGACTCGTTGGTCATATCGCATACCAGGCCGAGGCCGACCGGGCAGGTCCCGCTGCGCGATAGTGCGGCAATTCGGAAACCCCGACGGTCGAGCTCCACCGCAATGGCTTCCCCGATGCCGCGGCTGGCGCCGGTGACAATGATCTGTGCGTCACTCATCGCTGAATACCGCCTTGCGCCGCTCCGTAAAGGCGGCCATGCCTTCTTCCGCATCGGCCGTGCTAAAGGCCAGGGTCGACAAGTCGGCCTCTATTTTCAGCCCTTCATGAATGGGAACGTCGAGAGCTCTTACGACAGCATCTCGGGCCAGGCCGAGCGCAATGAGACTGTACGACGAGAACTCCTGCGTGAACTTGAGAGCTGCTGCAACGATCTCGTCGTCGACAATTCGGTGGATTAATCCGATCGCAGCAGCTTCCTCGGCTGCCACGGTCCGGCCGAGCATAATCATCTCGAGGGCGCGAGCCTCACCGATAAGGCGAGGGAGGCGCTGCGTTCCTCCATACCCTGGAATAAGCCCAAGCTTGATCTCCGGTAAGCCGAGCTTCGCGTTTCGGGTCGCGAGGCGGAAGGTGCAGGCAAGTGCCAGCTCCAACCCACCGCCGAAAGCGAAGCCATTGATGGCCGCTACCGAGGGGAAAGGCAGCCGCTCAATCTTGGCAAATGCCGCCTGGCCCAGTTCCGCGCCCGTTTTCCGCGCCATCATGCTGCGCCCGCGAAGTTCCTTGATATCGGCCCCCGCGCAGAAAGCCTTTTCACCGGCGCCGGTCACCACGAGGGCGCGGACCTTCCAGGTTGCAACCTCGTCGATGGCCGCGGCGATCTCGTTCAGGATCGAGAAAGAGAGCGCGTTCAACGCTTCAGGCCGGTTCAGACGAAGAAGCGCACAATCGTCTCTTTTTGTAAGCTCGACCGGCATGGATCACTTCCCGAATTTGCTGGAGTCTGGCTTGCGCTTTCCAGCGAACGAAGACGAGAGTTCTTGGCTCTCGTCCGTATCGAGATAGTTGCGCAGCAACAGATCGTGGGCGACGCGCGCCAGACCGGACACGCCGCCGTGACGCGCATTGAAAGCCGCCTTGATCGAGGCGAGAGCGAACGGCCCACGGTCGGCGACCTCCAGGGCGAACTTCCGCGTCTCCTCCTTGAGCTTGTCATCCGGGACAACCTTGTTGATGAGACCGATCTCGAGTGCTTCGCGCGCTGAAATCTTTGGGTTGTGGTACCACATCTCCTTGGCCTTTTTCTTGCCAACGAGGTCCTCGAGGTACCACGTGCCATAACCCGCATCGAAAGAGCCCATCATCGGTCCGACCTGACGAAAGACCGCGCTCTCCTTTGCAATCGTCATATCGCAAACAACCTGCAAGACGTTGCCTCCGCCAACGGCGAAGCCGTTGACGCTCGCGATCACCGGCTTTTGAAGACGGTCGATGGCTTCGTACATTTCGAGGGTCGGGAGAACGCCTGCATAGAGCGTCGTTTTTTCCATGCCCTCTTTCCTTCCACCAATGCAGAAGAACTTGTCACCGGCCCCTGTGATGACGATCACTCTCGTGCGAGTCTCGCGGCGAATGTCGTTGATGCAGTCGCGGATCTCGTGACACATCGCAACGGTGAACATGTTTCCATCGTCAGGGCGATTGAGAGTGATCGTTCCGATCGGGCCGTCTTCCTCGTAAGTGATCGTTTCGAAAGTCATGAGCGTTTCCTTTTGGTTACGGATTTTAAAGCCAGGGCCTGCAGGTGGGCTTCTTCGATGCCCAGCAGCTCCCGCAGCACCTCGTCGGTATGATCGCCGAGACGGGGCGGCATGAGGCGAGGTGAATTAGAAGCGCCGTCTAATGCCCCGCTCGAGCATCGCCTCGTCCGTAACGACCTGATCGATACGGTTGATCGGTCCTGCGGGTATGCGCGCGGCGCGAAACAGGGCAAGCCAGTGGCTTCGGGGTCTTTCGCGCAGGATGCCGGCGATCCTTGCAACGATCTCCTGGCGAAGTTTACGGCGATCGGCATTCGTTTTCATCCCGGGCAGGTGGGCTGCGCCGGGCTGTCCCACGGCCTCCCAAAAGCGTTGCCAGAGATTGTCGTTTCCAAGGCCTAGCGTGATGGGATCATCGGCCGTGTCGAAACTCTGGTAGATCGCAATGACGCTATCCTTTCCGCCGCTCCGTGTCGGGACCTCGCCGGACCCCAAATAGGGCAAGATGCGACACGCAAGAAAACGCGTCATGGAGTCGACAAGCGCGACGTCGATGACGTGGCCGTTCCCCGTGCGATGACGTTCGAATAGCGCAGATACAACTGCGAAGGCCGCATCCTGACCGGCCAGCATGTCTGCTGCAGGAGCACCGATCTTCTGCGGTTCTCCCTCGGCGGCGCCCGTAAGATCCATGACTCCCGAATATCCTTCGGCGATAAGATCGTAACAGGTCCAATCCGCCCGTTGTCCTTCGAGTCCGAAGCCGGTGATGGAAACGTAGATCAGCTCGGGACGCAGCGATCGAAGCTCCTCCGCATCTACTTTTAGCTTTCGGGCGACGCGAGGCGGAAGATTCACCACGACTACGTCCGCTAGGCGAACAAGCCGTCGAAGGATATCGAGCCCCTCCGACTTCGAATAGTCGAGTGCCACGCTCTTCTTGTTGCGGTTGACGCTCAAGAACCAAAGTGACTCATTATCGAGGAACGGCGGGCCCCACGCGCGCGCGTCATCCCCTCCAACCGATCGTTCGATCTTTAGAACCTCGGCTCCCATGTCGGCGAGCAGCATGGTGGCCAACGGACCCGCTACCGATGTGGTTAGGTCGATTACTCGTACGCCTTCGAGCAGTGTAAAACCACGTCCGATGAACCTAAGCGGTAAGGCATCGGCCGGAGTTGCACGAACGGATGGCTGGATGCGGTCCGTCGCGGAACGCGCTTCGTCCATGGTGATGCTCATTGCGGACCTACAATCACGACGGCCTTGCCGCGAACTTTGCCCGCACCAATCATCTGAAGCGCGGTCGGCAAATCTTCAAACGGGAATTCCTTCATCAGGTGAGGTCTCACCGATCCCTGCTTCCACAAGCGGAAAATGTCGGCCTGCACCTCGTCGATGCGCTGCGGAGTCCTGTCGCGATAGTCACTCCACTGCAGACCGCTCACGCTAATGTTCTTGACGAGAAGATAGTTGACCTTGACGCTCGGTATATCGCCGGCAGCAAAGCCAATAACGACCAATCGACCGCACCAGGCCATCGCACGCAGCGCGGCACCAAAGAAAGCACCTCCGAGCGGGTCGATCACGACATCCGCACCGACGCCACCGGTAGCAGAGTAAACCTGCGTACGGAGCGTATCCCTGATATCCGAACCCGACACATCAATCACGGAGTCGGCTCCGTTTTCACTGGCGAAAGCCGCCTCCTCCGACGTACGGACCGCCGCCAGCACTCGCGCGCCTAGGCCTTTGCTGATCTGTACCGCGGCCATTCCGATGCCGCCGGCAGCCCCTCCTATCAGGACCGTCTCGCCCGCTCGAAAACCGCCTCGGTCTACAAGCGCGAGGTACGCTGTTTGGTAGACGAGGCCCATCGCTGCTGCGTGGGAGAAGCTCAAACCATCGGGAAGTTTGAATGTCTGCGCCTGAGTAACGAGAATCTGCTCCGCAAACGCTCCATGTTCGACAGGGCAAAGCACCCTGTCGCCCGATGAGAATCCGGTAACGTCCTCACCAACGCGAAGAACAACGCCTGCGAGATCCTTGCCCGGAGTGAAAGGCCGCTTCGGAAGCACCTGATATTTGCCAGAAACGACAAGAAGGTCTGGGAAATTGATCCCGGCGGCACGTATGCCAACCAAGATCTGCCCTTTGCCTGGGACCAAATCATCGATCTTGTTGATTTCCAGCGACGAGGGATCGCCGTGCTCAACGACTTGATATGCGCGCATTTCGCTATCCCTGGACGTTAAGCAACTTGCTCGTGCTTGCGCCGAGACGAGGCGGCGAGCCACCCGCACCGTCAGCAAAAATTCCGAGGACCGGTAGCGGCAATGCTGGGATCGACTTACCGTCGACCGTCACCGTCCGGTCGAGTACTTTCCTCTCCGCAAAGTGCGGATCATTGGCCGCCTCCTTCAAGCTCGCAACGATGGAACAACAGACGTCGCGGCCTGCAAACTCCTGCATCCATTGCGGGGCGGACTTCGTCTCAATAATGCGAGCAACAGCGTCGATTACTTTTGCCTGATCGGCTCTTGTTGATCTCAATTCCTCTGGCAGTCCAATGACCTCGCAGAAATTGGTCCAGAACCTGTCTTCCAACGGGGCTGCAGCCAGGTACCTGCCGTCTGCAGTCGCGTATATCTGGTAGCGCGGGCTTCCGCCGGTAACCAGAGCATCGCCTCCGCCCGGCCATTGATCCGCGGCAAATCCGTTTCCGAGCCCCCAGTATGCAAACGTCAGGAGGTTGTCGCCCATCGCGATATCAAGATAAGCGCCCTGCTTTGTCGTCTCGCGATTGCGGAGTGCGAAGAGGATATTGATGACGGCAGGATAAGCTCCAGCCGCGATATCAGCCGCCAGGACCGGCGGAACGACCGGGGCACCATCGGCGCCCGCACTGAGACCGAGAATGCCTGCTTCTGCCATGTAATTGAGGTCATGGGCAGCGATCATCGCCTTCTGCCCGCTTTGGCCCCATCCCGTGATCGAACAGTAGATCAGACCCGGGTTGATGCGCTTCAGGTCTTCGTAGCCCAATCCGAGCCGATCCACGACGCCGGGACGAAACTGCTCGATCATGATGTCTGCCTTCTCGATCAGGGGCTTCAAACGATCTTTCGCGTCCTTCGCCTTGAGGTCGATTTCAATGCTCTCCTTGCCCTCATTCAGGAGAGCGAAGTTCACACTGAAATCGCCAAATCTCGGCTCGTAGCTGCGCATCTCGTCGCCGATCTTCGGACGTTCGATCTTGATGACGCGGGCACCGGCGCGCGCCAGCATCAATCCGGCAAGAGGACCGGGAAGCAGCGTGCTGAAATCCAGAACGGTAACATTGTCCAGCGGACGCATGGTCTTATCCTCGCCGATCACGCGGTCTTGGCTGCGGGCAGCTCACGGATTGGCTGCGGCTGGAGTTCGCCACGACGGACCTGCAGTACGAGTTCTCGCTTCAGTATCTTGCCACTGGCGGTGAGCGGGAACTCAGTGACGCGAACGAAATACTCCGGCATGTCGTATTTGGAGAGCCCTTCGCGGCGAAGATGTTCCAGGAGTTCGACAGGATCAATCGCACCTGAAACGGCGATGCAGACGCGCTCTCCGAGCCGATCATCCGGCACCGGGAATGCCGCTACGCGCCCTGCTGCGCTATTCCGAAGCGCGATCGCTTCGATGTGCGACGGATGAATGTTGTGGCCGCCGCGGATGATGAGGTCTTTCAAACGACCTTCGATGCGTAGATTGCCTGCCTGGTCGGCTATCCCAAGATCGCCCGACATGAACCAGCCGGTGCTGTTGAAGCTGCTTTCGGTGGCCGCCTGGTTGTTGAAGTAGCCGAGCATCAACGCAGCACCGCGCCCACCGATCTGCCCGACCTCCCCTGGCCCCACTTCACGATCCGGATCATCAGGGTGGAACAGCCGAACCTCATAGGCACGTCCCCCGCGGCCGCACGTCTCAACGATCGTCTCCACGGGATCATCCGGGTGCGTGTACTGATGTGACGAGTTCTCCGTCATCCCGTAGACGTTTTGCGGCTTCACGCCCTGTTCAAGGAAAGCACCGGCCACGCTCGGCGGAATGGGAGCACCGGCCATGTAGAACACGCTAACGTTCCCGAGACTGGTACATCCCGTTTTTCTCTGCTCGGTGAGAATGTCCATCGCGTGCGTTGGCACGCCGAGAAGGTATGTTGCGCCACTTTCTACGATCCAGTCCTGGCGGCTCTTGCCGGGCGGCGGATCGTCCGTGACAAAACGGCTGCCCGTCACCAACCATTGCGCGATGCCGACCCAGGCAATGTGATGAGAGAGCGGAGACAGCGACAGCATCACCGTGTTCGGCCCCTGCTTCCAGTCACGGACAAGGTCTCTTGCATTGGCGAGCAGCGTATTGTCGGAATGCATGACGCACTTCGGCGAGCCGGTCGTCCCTGACGTAAACGCGAGATAGGCGACCTTGTCGGGATCGGTGCACGGGGGTGTTGAATTGACGGCCGGCGCGGGAAATCCTTCGGGCGTATAGACGACCTTCAAGCTTGGAATGCGAACCAGGACAGCGTCTAGGTCGGATTTGTTGCGGTCAGCGCCCCATCCGGCTTCAGTCAGGAATGCGCGTGCTGAGAGCGACGTGAGAAGTTCGCCGATCTCAGCACAGGTATAAGTCTTGTGCAGCGAAGGATTGCAAGCCAGTCCCTCGCGCGCGCAGGCAAGGAACATCACAACGGTTTCGACACGGTTAGACATCCAGATCGAGACTCGATCACCGCCGACCAATCCGTATTCGCGCAGGTCCGCCGCCACGCCATCGACCCAATGGCGTAGCTCCGCCCAAGTCAATGACCGGCGCCCGTCCTGAAGCGCAACTGAATCCGGCCGATTGAGAGCATGACGACTCAGCAATCCATAAAACGTGTCGTCGGTCCAGGAACCGGATGCGTAGTAGGCTTTCGCGCTACCTGGATGATGAATTGTAAGGAAGGGTCTCATGGTTTTCTCGCACTGCAGCAAAATCAAAGTCTCTTCAGTCTGAGTCAGCAACTGCCGTGCCAACACAACTTTTAAAATCGGACCGCTAATTTCGTCCGAAAACACCGTCGGTTCCCCGATTTTCGTGCGCGCCAAAATTTCAAATGTCCTTGCGGATGCCAAATCACCATGCTGTGGTGTCCTCAAGAAGGACACGAGGAAATGCCCAGGTGTGAGAATTCCACTATTGCTGGGATCGTAGCTGTTGACGGCCAGTCCAAGCCGATCGCATCCGTCGGGCTGGGCACCGATGCAAGGATCCGCTCCCTCGTTGCCGACGAGCAA
>WNGO01002983.1_pt1 | contig 10854 bp, 9 predicted proteins | sample 5400511 | NCBI WGS metagenome assembly WNGO01 (sample SAMN13153380, study PRJNA577476) | soil metagenome | isolation source: 20 cm soil or saprolite under Garry oak tree replicate 2 | place: USA:California | collected 2016-06-15
GGAGCCGGAGGATCAACCTCACTAGAGGGAACCAATGGCGGAGGAGCTGGCTTATAATATGGATCAGGCGGAGTTACACCAGCCTGAGAGCCACGGTTAATTGGCGGCGGAGCCTGTACAATTAACCCCTCTTGCATCCTACTTTGAGCAACACGCTTATCTTCAGGAGTCGCTGTATCACTCTCTATGATAGCTCTGTTGCGATCAATCTCATGCTTTACCTCACCTAACTCAAACTCAGGCCCAAGGCTCGGCCTGGGAGCCGCCATAGTTGCGGCCTTCTCGGACGGAGTATAAGTTGATGGACCCTTTGGGGGTGGGGCAATAAGTTGAGCCGGGTCAATTTGCTCCATCCCAATCGTACCGCCAGTGGCGAATCGATTGCCTGTTGGGTCATAGGAACGGAGTGGGCCAGTGGCTCCGCGCAAGTCACCTTGGTGGGTAGCGGGAGTTGGCTCAGGACCTTTGGTGGGGACTGACGATACCTGGGAGGTTGCGGGGGCTGCGGCTGATTGGTTGGTTGCTGAGGCTTTAGCGCCTGGGACTGCTTCAGTTGGACGGCCTGCCGGAGTGGGCTTCTTACTTCCAGACAATGCTGCTTGAACGTCTGAAGCATTCCAGTTAGCCATCTCTTGGTTGGAGAAACCCTTAGCCCGGAGTTGAGCTACATTTTCACGGGTTAAGCCGGAGATATTGCCAGCCTCAACCCCACCCTTAATGGGTCCTTCAGCGAGGCCGCGTTCCCCTACAGCTTTCTCACCGCCCATCAATCCTAGTAATGGGAGAATGGTATGGCCTAGGACGGCACCAGTTCGACCTTGACGGGCGTCCTCTTCCATGCCTGAGACGTTCATGCCTATTTGGGGAGCTACTTGGGCGGTCGCTCGGTATATTCCACTACGGCCCTCTTTTTGTCTCTGTACATCTTGGGCTACGTTCTGAGCGACTTCAGAGCCGACTTCGCTACCCTGTGGGACAGGGCCTTCGGTGATGGCTCGCTTGAGTCCCATTCCGAGGCCACTGATGGCTCCTAGGACATCCTCACCAAAGGCTTTACCTGCTTGACCTACGAAGTCAGAGAAGCCCCGGAGACGTTGATCGCCCCCTGACATTGAAGAAGGCTCCGCCCCCTTCGGCTGTTGAGCCGTAGGAGATGGAGCCTGTTGTGTTGCTTGATTGCCTTGGTTAGTAAACCCTTTGAACCGCATATCCCAAAGGGTCTGTCTTACATCATCAGGAACAGAAAGTCCCTGCATGGACTTCCGAAATTCATCTTCCCCACCCTGAACGTGATAAGCATCCCAAATCTGCTGACGTTGATCGTCATTGATTTTGGAACGTCTTAGGGTATCACGAAGTACATCTTCTCCGGGCACTTGGGCCGGAGTATTAGGAGTCTGCGGAGGCATTTATCCTCTTACTATTTCTTTTCATTCCAAGAAGCGCCACTGTCAACTGGTGTAGTTGGTCGAGTGTCACCTGATGGCATTCCACGCTTATCGCCCTGGCGGGGATAGGCGGCTCGATTGGCTTTATACTCATCGAAGTTTGGTGCGTCGGTTTTTAGGTAATTAGAAAAGTCATTACGGAGCTGTTGGCGATACTGACTCGCAGCAGCTTGGTCTTTTTTATATTGAACAAACCCAGGAGCATTAGGATTTGTCCGACCTATCATTTCCGTCATTTCATCGTAGTGTATTTTAGCTTTAGGTTCATCATACAGATGTTTGTATTCATCTGTCTGAATTTCATGCTTGATCCTGGTGGGCTCATCAGCTTCTTGTGTGGCTCCGGCTTTACCACCAGCCAATGCAGAGCTTTCTTCGATTAGACGTTGATAGTCTGCTCTAGCTTTAGGATCACCTGCTGCAAGACGGCGACGAATACCTGCACCTGTGAAGTCTTCATTTAGTCGAGCAGCACTAGTCTGCTTTCTTTCCGATTCAAATGAAGGCTGTTTATCGGCTGGTAGTTCATCCGCAAACTTTTGAGACACTGGATTCTGAAGTCTGATCTTTCCAGTGGTGGGATCAAAGACTCCATGCCACGGATTACCTTCATCGTCAGTTCGTTTCTCTCCTGTAAGAGCCTTTACATTATCTAGTGCCCCGGCACGTTTGTTATAATAGTCTGTTTGTGCATCGGCTCTATCCTCCATTGCTTTACGATAGGCCGGGAGAGATTCTCTGTCTTTAATCTGAGCAAGTGTATCTTCTGCCTGTAGCCGAGGCTGAAGCATCTGGTAAGGAAGCATAGCAGTCTGCATCATACGTTGGCGGTCGAATTGAGATGCACCAAGTACGCCTTGCAAGGCTCTGCTAATACCACCACCAACTCCTTCAGGTCCAGAAGGACCAGGAGTAAAGGCAGCGGCTTCTAATCCCTGATTCAATGCACCAGCGAGTAGGGGATGGTTCTGGCCTAGTGATCCACCTAGCCTACCAAGCATTGGATAGGGCTGTTGAAGCTTCTGTACCGCAGAGCGGTAGGGAGCTAGCATCTGGTCAATATCTTGGTCGTTATCGAATGGCATTAACTTTCACCTGAATAGAACCCACCGGGGGTTGAGAAGTTCGAACTTGAACCTCCCCCACCACCACCCTTACCACCAAAGGCTCCCATGCCCGCCATACCTGTGAGTCCGCCGATTGCAGCCCCAGCAAGTTGTGGCAACCATGTCCCAAGTCCACTCTGAGTTTGAACGTCAGTGTGACCTGTTTGCAGTGGCTTATACTGCCCTGCCATTCCAATTGCACCTTGACGCATATTGGCTGCTTGGAGCATTAGATTAGATTGCATGTCACTCTGTCGGCCCATGTTCCAACGTGAAGATTGATTCATCATTGCAGCGAATTGAGGAGAGTTAGGATTGATCCCAAGTGCCTGGGCACGCTGCATCATAGCCTGTTGGCCGGAAGAGTTCTGAGCATTGACAGCTTGATTACCTCTAGCCTGTTGAAGGTTGAAGAATGGATTACCGTATGGGTTGTCAATCTCACCTTGCACAGCACTACCAAAGGACTTATTCAATCCGCCAAAGGTTCCCATTGAACCTGAGTCGTATTGGTTTGTAGATTGGGTTTTATTTTGGGTAGACATATTAGAGAGTTCGCTTATATCGAATCACTGGCTTATCTGAAACCTTTTCGGCACCCCATGTTTCAACAACATGTTGCCAATCTTTATCATCTGCATCAATATTAAAATAGTAATGTGTCCCGCCTTGGGAGAATATAACAGTCTCAAGGTCCCTGGTGAACATCGCCCTTAGCTTAGTATCCCACTCTACCCCAGGAAACATTGGGTCAATCTCCGTACATACCCGCCGCACGGCGAGCCCTACACCCTTCTGAGTATCAAGGGCGAACACGACATCTCCTGTATCCAGGTCGCTCTTATCTTTAATAGACTCAACTTCCTCTGTCGTTGCCAGTCTAATCCTATTCATAAACCCTCTCTAGAAGAAACTTCGAAATATCTGGTGCATCTGATTCTGTGGTTGTTGCTCTCCACCACCATAGAATCTAAAGTTCGTGGACTCTTGTTCTTTCTTCTTAGCCTGAGGTTGCTGATCTGAGGTGGGATTCTGTGTACCAAAGCGTTGGAGTACTGGTGCGTGGCTACGCCAGGGGTTGTAAATCTGTCCACCCATCGAAGGGTCTATAAACATAATTACCTTCTTAACAAGCCGATCTTAGTTGCGAGTGAATGGAGTCCGACAGTAAGTGGGAGTATAGCATAGAGTTTGATGTTCTCCCACTTACGGGCATCTTTAGCGTCCTCTTCTATTTGAGTGACGCGAGCTTTCATCTCTCCCCGAAATTCCGTGAACTCACTGTGGAAGGTAGAAAGCTTGTCTAGTATTTGGTCTGTGTCAGTTGGCATGGGATTAGATATTTACTTCAACCCATGTAATTCCTGCATCAACTACAGCAGCGGTTCCCGTTACTGTGGAAATGATTGCAGCAGCCGCACCAGGAGGCACAAGTATGCTACCCGCTGTATCTTCAAATGCTTGCTGGAAGCCTGTCGTTGTAGCTGTAGTACCAGCACCCATTCCCGTAATTGGTCGGATATAGTTAAGCGCTGAAAGACCTGTTGCTGCTGCGTTTGCAACAAATTTGGCAACAGAACCAGTTAGCTGATAGTTAAGAAGATTAATAGGTGTGCTGAGGTTCGCTGTGATCGCAGTTGTCAACCCTGCAGACCAGACAAAGCTACCAGGACTAACAGTCCCATTGTTTCGTCCGGCAACTACAGCGTTCAAGATGACAAGGTTCTTCCCAGTTCCAGCCGGATTCCATACCAGCAACAAGGGTGTCCCTGCAGCCCCTAAGATTCCCGTAGTAACACCAGTAGGGTTAGCATTCGCAACCTGAGCCGCGAATGTTTGGTTTTGATAAATATTTTGATAATACCTAGGATTCAACTCAGTCGCAAGAAGCGCACCTTGTTGATCCTGTGGAAATGATGGACCGGGAGCGCCAGTCTTGAGTGTTTGTCCTTGAATTTGTAGAGCCATTTAATTTTCCTTTATTGTATGGTAGGGATAGAATCTAACAAATAAGAATCTTGATCTATATAGGCAGATGGCATACTAGATGCAAGGTTCATATTCAAAAGTTTTAATTGGGCGAGTATTGAATTAAGTACGTCAATAATCTGTATGTCGTTGCGTGTTTGGGTTGCAACTAAAGTACTTTGAGTAAGAATAGCGGCAAGATTGCCATTTGCTTCTTGAGCCGCGTTTGAGGGTAACGGTAAGCTAACAGCACTTATTGGTTGGGTTGCTGGGAAGCTATCACTTGAAACAGTCACTCTGGGAATACCAACGCCGCTAGCACCTGTTCCAGTAACAACGGGGTTACTACCAAACTGAGTAACGTTATCTATCCAGGGAGATGTGCTTTGGGTAGCCGCCACAGTTCCCGTGATAGTTGTGGAAGCTAATGTAACGGCTGGGGTGTTTTGAACGAGAACTTTTACTTGACCACTTGAATCAGTTGCAATAGCACGTAAAGCGGCACCGTCAGAACCACCGATTTGAATTGATTGGGAAGGTAAACCCCCACCAGTTGACCCCTCGGCAGGATCGGTGAATGAAAGGGAACCTGTGATAGGGAGGGGATTAACTGCTGACACTCCAACTAGATTACCGCCTGAGTTGAACCCGGTATAATCTGCACTCGCTGGAACTGCGGCTCCCGTTGCCCCTGCTGCTGGATTACCACTACTCGCCGCAGCATTTTCTACGAATACGTTAAGAGCACCTAAAGTGGAACCAAGGGGTTGTCCACTACTATCCTGAATAGCAATAGGTTGTTGAAAGTTAACCTGAACTGCTCCGTCTGTGACAACAGGATTGCCGTCTATGTCACTAATGGTGACAATTGGTTCATTCTGAATGGCTACGTTTAGATTACTAAGTCCATCAGTGAGAAGAGTTTGAACTAATCCACTAGCAGTAAGACCACCCACTACAACTGGATTAAGAGACGTTCCAGAAGTTCCTGGTGAGTTCAATCCTTGAACTAGAGGATCAGCCCAGACTGCGGTTGCATTGCCAGGCTGGGATATGAGAAGCTGGCCAGTATGTGTGGGAGTGTTACCGTTAACGACAATTCCACCCACCTTGTTAGCATTAACAACCCCGCTTCCAACATAGCTTAGTGAGGCACCAGTATCGACGGTCATTGTGGCTTTGGTGTTATCACCTGTAGTGAGTAAGCCAAAGTTAGCTGATAGAGTTGACGTTCCAGATGCAGGGTTAACTGCTACCAGTGCGCTATGCGCTGCAGTTGAAGCCTTATTTAACTTCGACTCAATCTCCTCAGCCCACCGATTGAGGACCGAGATATCCGTAGTCGTGTTTGATATGCGTAGAGGCATTAGATTCGATTTAGAGGAAGGACCTCAGCACTGAAGTAACCAAGAATGACATCAGTTAGGGAACTGCTTACACTTGATGTGGATGTAAAGGTGAATCGATAGAATCGATAAATACTTGGGTAGCCAGAAGTGAATGTCTTAAGCTGGCCGAAAATATTAGTTGTTAGCGGTAAGTTAGAGAAGATAAGGTTAGGATTCTGGAAGTCAGATGCCGTACTGGCACCCTCAAGAGTAATCAACATACCTGTATCACTCGTCACAACTTCAATCTCATTTAACGTCTTACGCATTGCTGGGTCGCCCATATGGAGCCACCCAGTACGAATGGTAGTAACGATTGGAGAAGTAACAGGTCCAGTGTTATTAATAATGTCTTGAACCTGAGCGGGATCGATGAACTTAACTAATCCATCTGAAGTGACAATCAAGAATCTTGCAATGCCAGCCAAGCTAAAGTAGAATATTCCACACGAAGCAAGTTGCGAGAAAGTCCAAAGATACCACTTACGAAGGTGCATATCATACACACACCAAGTATCGGGAGTTGTATTCACTCCTGTGGGGATAGCAAGTATATAGAAGTTATACGCACCGTAGGTAATGGATTCAGCCCAAGCCACGCTAGTAGCAGCAATGTTGATGGTGTTTAAGGTAGACTGAATAGAAGTCCCAACATCATTGTAAGTATTGAAGTCGCTACCTACAACGCGGAAGTCAGGCGTCAGCCACATGCAGCCAACAGGTGTTCCTTCAAGGAACACTACCTTCCAAACATCCTGAGAGAGCACACCTGCTTCGCTGAAGGCTACGCTTGGTAGCCCAAACTCTGAAGGTGTACTGCCTGACAGTTTCCGAACGTGACGTTCAGTAGCGATGAAGAGGGAGTAGCCATCACTCAATAAACCAGAGATAAACTCTGCACCTGGTGTGATATCGATTGCATTAGCGGGAGGCCAATCTTCCTCATATCTACCCGCAATGATACCTGAAGAAGTGGTCACATCCGAAATTGATTTAGAGTAGTATACTAGGTTATTCTTAGCCAACCACATCCGGCCCTTATGAACTGTAGGGAAGGACCCATTAGCGGGTGGTGGATCATTTCCAACTACCCCGATTGAATTCCCATCAGCATCTTCCTGTTGGTAGATGTTGTTCAGTAGGAGAACTTGTTCGGGAGTGTTGTCGTTAAAGGTGGTGACGTTATTGGAGACTTGGCCGACGAAGTATAGGGTGAGCGGGTCCCCGCCATCTGCTGTGGCGAGGATGACCTTAGAATCAACTTGGGTGTCCGCCGAGATAGGCAGGCTGAATAGGGCAATTTGGCCGTTGGTAATTGGGCCAGTGGAGCTGCTGATTGGGCTGAGGTCGCTGAAGTTCTGTTTGATACTGTTGAGGTAGACGACGTAGTATCTACGGCCAACGGGAGTGGTGAGAGTGATGGTTCCCGCACCTGGGGTAATGGCTTCAACGTCATACCAAGTAATGGTGCCGTCTGTTGTATTGCTGCCAGGTGAGGCCCAAGCTGGTGTAGTTCCACCTGATTTACCTGAGTTAATTACTGTCTCAAGGTTGGTGTTTGAATCGGTGATTGATGCTCCACCGAATGAAGAAGTGCTTTGCGGGGCGGTAAATCCAGTAAGAGGAAGGAACCATTGAGTACTAGCAGCCCAGCTTAGACTGGTTCCTACACAAGCCCACTGAGCGGTGCCACTGGTTTCATTGGTAACGGTACCGTAAGGTATGCCCCAGACTGGGTGAGCGCCTGCGGTTGTTCCGCTGGTGATACAGACCTGGATGTTGCCATTGGTATCTTTGATTGCTGTGAAGTTTGTCGAACCCTGTACCCAAGCTTGAACAGGAGTGCCTGCGGCCCAGTTAGCGGTACCTAGATTGAGCCAGATAGCTTGCTTATCCCACACATACTTTTGGTGGGTACTATCAACGTAAGGCTGCCATGCAGGGCTAGCAAAACTGGCGGATGATGTGCCACCACCACCTGGGTTTGTAACCCATTGACCATAAACGGTTTGGGTGAAGGTGTTGGTGATTACGCTGTAGGCTTTGGTGACGGAGACTGGTTCGATCACGAAGGCAAGTGAGTTGCCTGCGCCTGCGTGAGGATAGAATGTACTATTGGCCCATTGTTGACCGGGAGCAAGTTGTCCAGTGTAGGTCCATCGTAGACCAGTGCTTTCTGTATAGGTCCAGCCTGCAGTTGCCGCGAATGGTGGTCGAACAGTTCCGCTACTTACAGAGCCGCTAATAACCTGAAATAAGCCATTAGATGAGGGATCAAAGATGATGCCGGGGGCCGCTAAAGTCCCACCAGCATCACTGTTTGAAAATGTGCTACTCGCTGCCCATAGTCCTACGGGGCCACGATTAGTCCAGGTTAGAGTCCCGTCGGCAGTTGTTCCATTGGTGGTTTGATTCCAAGCAGGCTCGCCTGCACTAGTGGTTCCGAGGGTAGTGCTACTATTGTTATTATTAGCATTAATACTGACAAGCTGTTCAATGTTGTTATTGGTATCAACTAAGATACCCATCGTAGAGAATTCAGTGTTAGCAGACCAGACACCTGATGAACTACCACCACCACTAGTTGCAGCTACACCAGCAGCCGTTACAGGAGCGGCGATTCCCCATTTAGAAGTTCCTGAAGTTATTGTCCAGGCTAGTTCGTCAGCCGCAATACCATCTGTGAAGTATTCGTAATCACGGGAGTTGGCTGCACGGGGAGCGGTCGCACCAGCAGAGGGGGTAAAGATAGTGGTACCAGCACCGTTTACATCCCAGTATATAACATCATTAGTTGCTGAGAGAACGCCAGTTCCATCTGCAGCAGTAGCGATTAAGGTTCTATCTTGTTGTGCGTTATTTCGATAGTCGTAGAGATGTTGGGCTTTAACCGCTAATTGTAGTGGTCCTAGACCTGTAATTTCCGCAGCAATAACCGCGCCAGTCGCTCCACCAGATGGACCCCCATCAGTATATCTAAAACTTACTGTGGTAGGTCCTGCTGCACAATTAAAGGCGGCATACATGAAAACTTGATCGCCGCTTCCGCCACCACCCCCAACACCCGCACTTCCAATAAATTGATAAGTATTATTCTGATTATCTGATATAGTGATGCCAGCAATAGGTCCAAAGAAATGAAAAGAACCACCTACAAGAATACTATTTCCGGCAGTAATGTTAGAACCGAATGGTCCGGTATATGTGGTATTCGGACTAGTGCTTCCACCCCCCATCGTACCAGATTGTTGTAAAGAAGTTGGGGAGGCTGATGTTAGACTGCCAAAGAAACCAAGAACAGCAGACCAGGGAGTCGGGTTAGGTCCTATAGATTCAGAAACAGTAACCGGACCACTCACAGGTAAGGACTTCATATAGAAGTTACCTATATCTAATCCTGCGGAAAGAAGATTTGTCCATCCACCCCCACTAGGAGGCTGAATGTTCCCTCCTCCGACTGCTACAATTGCCGAGGCGACTATAGCTATTTGCGGAGCAAGGAAACTAGGAGTACCACTAACTGAGACGGTAGTGGAGTTTCCAATATTCGTAACTGAGTGGTCAAAAATTGCCATTACGTATGATCCCCATTGCCACTGTCTAGCTTAGGGCCGAATGGACTATAACCAAACCTACGAAGGAAAGTATTGGAGGCAGGTGGGAGCACGTTGATAAGTTTATCGCACATGTCCTGATTTTGAGCAGGCGGCTGTGTAAAGTTATCCGTCCCAGCCTGAAGCCACTGGTCACGATAGTAGCGGTAGAGCTGATCGTCCTCTACCTTCTGCGGAATGGTTTTTGATTCAGGCATTAGATTAGCGGAGGCAGGAATCCGAGTATCTGTTGGTTGATATATGTGCCAACATCAGGACGAATGAAGTTAACACCCTCTGGGAACAAGTTCTTATCCCAGATCATTTCAGTCAGGCCAGCACGATAGAGTTGATAAGAACTTTGAGCTTCCTCGTTCTTACCGAGAAGTTTAAAGGCATATCCGTTGACCCCATTGATGATAACGTCCTTGTAGTCATCGGGGACTTGAAGGAAGTCGTTGGGATCAGAAAGATTGATACGGCTCTTGAAGTACTTGATGCGGATGATATAAGCACCGAGTGGCTGAAGAGTGTTAACTATCGGGGGAATACGTCCATTAGTAGTAAGTCCCGAAGTTGGTTCAATAAAATCTGTTCCTATCGCAATGGGTGAGACGTTCTGAAGAGTCTCTGTACCCTCATTAGTTACCTGTCCATTAACTAGAACTGCCGTACTGGCGTACACATTGTAGCCATTATACAACTCACCAGATGTGGACGCAGGAATAGGAACCACAGGGCTCTTAACTACAATCAATTTACTTGCAGGCATAAACTGTTGACCGCCTGCTGCAGTGTTCGCAATAATGTTACTGGAAGCTGTACTCTCCCCACCAAGTTGGTCCGTGAAGGTAATCTTAACGATATACGTTCGAGCTGCTAATGCTCCACCTGCTGTGGTAATCATTATAGGGGTTTGAGGAGTTATCTGATTCGCATTCTGATTGTCAGGAGCCGGATATATCTCTAAGATTGAAGGATTGTTTGGGTTCTGTATAAAGTTAGACGGTAGCCCTGGCCGCTGTACTCCTGTAGGAGTAATGAGATTCGGACCAATTGGCGGAGACGAGAGCCATTTTAGAGACCTGAGATTGGAGATGTCAGTAACATCGTCCTTCTTCATTTTATCTACGTCATTCAAGTGAAGGCCAGTGTCTACTGTGCCAAGTGGTTGATCTTGTGCCTGACCTAGCCAATACTTACATTGTCCACGTTCAGTCAAGAAATACTGGAAGTCACTTGAAAGGAACGACCACCGACTGAACCTCAATACCTGTTTGTGAACCCTGTTCGTGTAGTCTACCAGAATCCCCAAACCAGGATTGGTCGTAGGAGACAACTGGGAGTGAAT
>WNGO01005772.1_pt1 | contig 10851 bp, 9 predicted proteins | sample 5400511 | NCBI WGS metagenome assembly WNGO01 (sample SAMN13153380, study PRJNA577476) | soil metagenome | isolation source: 20 cm soil or saprolite under Garry oak tree replicate 2 | place: USA:California | collected 2016-06-15
GTGCTCCCCACGCGATCAGACGGTGCAGCCAGTAGCCTGCGCCACACCCGACGTCCAGGATGCGTCTCGCGCCCAGCGGCCAGAGCCTCGACCGGCGCAGCGCTGCGAGCACGCGACGCTCAAGGTCGTGCATCGTAAACGCGTACGCCGGATTGCCCCAGTCGTAACGCCAGGCGCCTCCGCGCCTGGCGTACGCGGCGCGGATCCGGGCTTCCTCGGCGCGTGACCGATCTCCGGTCACGCGGCTGCTCTCCCCGGGAGAGTCGACCTTCATGGTGTCGGGTCTCATAAACGCGCAGTCACCACCTGGCGCGCCGACGCGAGCGGTACGTTCATCCCGAGGAGCTGGTCGACGAGGAGAGCAATCGCGTCGTAAGTAATCGGCACAGGGCACGGAGACGGCTCTCGCGCGCCGTCCTGCCACAGCCGCTCGAGCACGCACGTGATGCCATCGACATCAGCCGAATCGCGAACCACCGCGCCGAGGCGCCTTCCCTCGACTCCGGCGGCGCTGTCCGCTGACGCCACGACCAGCGTGGGGACTCCCATCGCCACCGATTCATAGAGCTTGGCCGGGATCTGCAAGTCCTGCTCCTGCGCCAGCACCACGGCCAGGCGCGAACGAGCCACCACACTGAGCGCCTCGGCGCGAGGCAGCACGCCCAGCATCTCCACGTACCGCTCGGCGCCGGCGGCGGCGACCGCGTCCTTGAAGACTCGCGTGTGGTAGGAATCGGCGGGACCGGCGATGCGGAGACGCGAGCCAGCCCGGCCGGCCTCCGGATGGCGCTGGAGGAACATGCCCAGCGCCCGCACCACAGGCCCGAGGTCGCGGCTTCCGTACAGCCTGCCGGCGTAGGCGACGCTCAATCCCGGAAACCGCTGCTGGTCGAGCCGCGGCAACCCTTCGGCGTCAACGCCGTTCGGAACGCACACGATCGGCACGTCGGGGTAGCTCGCCCCAAGCGCAGCAGCCAACTGGTGCGTCACGGTGATGACGCCATCGGCTGCTCGAAAGGTGAGTCGCTCGAGGCGCGCGGAGCCAGCGCGATATACCCACGTCCCAAGTCTTGGATGCGACGCCCAGGCCTGCGTGAGCGGCCCCGCCCACGGATCTTGTAGGTCGATCAACCAGCGGGCCGCGCTTCCCCTGATCGCCACCCCCGCCACGAGGTGGGCGGAGTGCGGCGGGCCGCTACTCACCACCACGTGGGGCTGGAATCGCCGCACAACCGAACGCGCGCGCAGCGCGGCTCGGCACACCCAGCCGCGGCTCTCGTCCGGAAAAGCCAAGAACGTCATGACCTCTTGACGCAGCCGCCGCAGCAGACCGGAGGGGTCGCTCGAAGGCGCAATGCGCGCGTCGTTCGGGAACCACTCAAGCGACCGCCGCAAGGTCAGCCGACGGAGCAGCCGAGAAGCGTCGATGAGCGTCCAGAGGCGCCGGCACCGTACCACCCGCACAGGGGGCACGGCTTCGTTCCTCCCCGGCGGCGCGGCGGTAAGAACCACAACCTCCCAGCCCAGCCGTGTCAGATACTTCGTGATGCCCGCCCAACGCATGCCGCCCATGCGGCCATCGGCGGCACCGAAGTCATACGAGACCACGAGCAACCGGCGCGGACTCACAGCCCTCGCTCCGATCCCCGGCGCGCAGTCACGACGAGCTCATAGAGCGCCTTGAGCCGCTCGCGGTGCAGCAGCAGGTAGGCGAGCCCATAGCTGATCGCTCCCGCCGCGACTTGGGCAGCCAGTCGCTGGCTCGGAGTCCATCCCCTGGCGGCGACGCCGCCGACCGCGAGTACCACTGCCGCCATCAGCGCCGTGCCGCTCAGAGCAGGCCACAGCGCTGCCAGGTACGCCTTGGGGGACAGCGCGATTTTGGAGAACACGCGCCGGTACAGCGGGAAGGCGATGACGGGGTCCACGAGCAACCAAGCCGCCGCGAGACCGACCGTGCCCCACCGAGTCCCACCGACGTAGAAGCTCGTCGGCATGACCACGGCCGCGGCCACCATCCTCCACATCTCGAACCGCGCGTCCCTGATGATCTGGAGCACCTGGGGCAAGAGGGGCGTGATCGAGCGAACGGCTGCATAGGCGGCGAGAAGCCGCAGCGGCGCAATGGTAGCCTCCCACTTGGGGCCGAGCACGACCAGCGTGAAGTCTCCCGCGACTAGCGCGAGCCCGACGGCCAGGGGAAAGGTTATGAGGGCGATGCCTTCGGTAATCCTGAGCACGTACCGCCGCATGGCTGGCGGGTCGCCCTGCACCGCGGACAAGAAAGCGGGCGTCACCTGAGCGACGAGGGTCGTGATCTTGTCCACCGGGACGCTGGCCAAGGTCCAGCCGACGTTGTAGAAACCGAGCGCAGCCTTTCCCAGGACCCGCCCGGCGACCAGGAAATCCGCGTTGGCCGAGGCGTACCAGCAAAGGCGCGATATGAGGACGTCGAAGCTCAGTGTCATGGCGTGCTTCAGCGAGTTAGGCCGCGGCCACGCCAACGGCAGGTGCCTCAGCCGCAATACCGCTCCCGTCGAGATCAGCGCGCCTAACACCGCGCCGCAGACGAGCGTCCAATAGCGAAATCCTGCCACCGCAAATCCGACCATGCATACGGCCAGAATCACCGCCTGGCCCAGGTCGATGACAGCGAGTGCCTTGAAGCGCAGCTCCCGCTGCAGCAGCGCGAATGGCACGGTCTTGAACGACGTGATGACAAAGGTCGTGCTCATCGCCGCGACGACGAGCGGCAATTGGGGAGCGTGGAAGAATTGTCCCAAGGGAATCGCCACGGCGCAGGACAGGAGCAGGCTGGCGAGCCCCGAGAGCACGGCTAGCCCGTTGAGCTGGCTGATCTGCTCCAGGCTGAGCTCGCGGATCGCGAGCACGGCGGTGCCCAGCCCAAACTCGGAGAGCAGCGTGATGAGCCCGAGGTAGATCGCGGCCATGCCCACGAGGCCGTAGTCCTCCGGCGTGAGCAAGCGGGCGACGATCAGCCAGGATACCCAGCTGAGCGCTTGGCTGGCCCACTTCGCCGCCGCAGTCCAGGCGACGCCGCGCAGGAGCGAGCGATCGCAACATCACGGGCGGATGGCATCGCGCTTGCAACGTTGCCCGGTCGCCATGCTGCTCGGACGCCGCGACCGAGGAGACTGATGTACGTTTGCCCCGACTGTAAGTCGCCCCTCCGGTTGCTCCACTGCAACAGGTGTGGTGCGCAATATCGCCACGTGGACGGTATTCCCGTCTTGCTGTCGCGCAATCCTGCGTTCCAGCGCGCCTTGGGCATTGCCTCGGAGTACGATGCGATCTACGGCAACGCCACCAATGTGTGGGAAAACCAGGGCAGGACTCCGCAGTTCAGCCGGTATTTTTCGTCCCTCGTCAACCAGTTCCGGCCCGGCCGACTTCTCGAAATCGGGTGCGGCGAGGGTTTTCTCCTGGCCTCGCTGACAGCGGGTGAGAAGTTTGCGGTCGACCTCTCCACCGAAGCCTTGAGCCGGGCGCGAACGAAGACGCCCGCCCAATTCAGCGTGGCTCTGGCCGAACGGCTTCCCTTTCCGTCAGGGTACTTCGATGTGGTCGCAAGCGTGGGAGTCATGGAGCATTTCCTGGATATCGACGAGGCGATGCAGGAGATCAGGAGGGTCTTGAGGCCGCGGGGCTACCATGTCGCGCTCACTCATGTCGAGCTGACGCTCGCCGAGCGCGTCGCCCTGGGAATCTCGAAGTACATGCTTCCCAGGCCCAGACCCGTGCAGTTTGGACGCTGGCTGCGCGGGAAATTGCGGCCGTCACCAGAATCCACGTCCCTACCCAGATTCCCCAAGCAGTCGATTCAAAATCGTAATACCACGCGCCGCGCAAGGGCGCGGTTCCAGGAAAACGGGTTCGACGTGGTCGATGTCATCCACACGAGGAGATATCCCGAGCTCCCGCTGATGGGCCCGTGGGTGGTCATCTACGTCGCGCGCAGGTCGGACTGCCGATCGGACACCGGCACGGACGGCTAGAACGATGCGGCCCGAACTCTCCCGTTACACCTTCAGACGGCTCGCGAGCACCGAGTTGCCTCTGGTGAACGATCTCTACAACAAAGTCTACCATTCCAATCGCTCCCAGGCACAGGCCGAGTGGCTGTACCAGCGCAATCCGTACGGCGCTGCGATCATCTTCGGCGCGTTCGACTCCAGTGGTCAACTGGCGGGAATGCGACCGGCAATTGCCTCGAGACTTTTCTGGAGAGGGCAGCAGAAGCCGTCATACCAGTTCATCGACGCCCTCGTGGCGCCAGAGCACCGCAACAAGGGGATTTTCACCCATCTCGTCAACCTCATGTGTACGCTCACCCAAGAGAACGGCGTTGCGACGTATTCATTTTCGAATGGCGCGTCCGCGTCGGCCTATCGCAAGACGGCGCTGCTCTCGTTCCTGGGGTGGTGCGAAACCTACGTGAAAGTCCTCTCGTGGCGTCGATACCTGGGTTACCAGCTGCGACGCAAGCTCGGGTCGAACGGACGCGGCGCCGACCTCCATATCCAGGAAGCTTCGCCCACCGAGCTCGATGGCGATGTGAGCGACGGCGACATGCGGCTCAGTCCCATCTCCCGCTTCGATTCAGACTATGAGGACGTCCATGACGCGCTCGGAAGGATTGTGCCGAGTTTCACACTGCGGCGGAAGGAGTTTCTGAACTGGCGTTTTTTTGGGTCCGCGGAACGGCAATACCGTGTGGCAGTGATCCAGCAGTCCGGCCGGACCCAGGGTTATGTGGCGGTCCGGATGATCGGTCCAATCGCTCATCTAGTCGACCTCTTTATCGTGCCGGACGTTTGGGCTGACAGCCGAGCGCCTCGTCTGGTGAGTCAATGGGTGACGGAAATGGGCGCAATCGCCCTCCACTTCAACGCATCCGAGGGGAATTTCTTCCAGGGCGCCTTCCCCCTGAAGGTACCTGTCCCCAGGGGAGCGAAGACACCGAACATCTTTGTCGACAGCAATAGCGTGAGATATCTCGCAGTCCTTCAAGGGCGACGGGTGAAGCTGAGCGACTTCTATTTCGTCACGGGCGACCGAGACTCTATCTGAATGTCGTAAGCAGCACCAACTGTGGCGTGTTGGCGACACCGTCCGCTGCTCAGATTCGCCGCGCCTCGATGGGCACGTTCCTTGCCCCCCCCTTGGCTTTCGGTAAGCGCCCGCTCCGAGCACTGGCAGGACCGCTCCCGCGGCCGTTCCAGCGCTCCGTGAACGTGCGCCGCGGAAGCTCTGTCTCACAAGGCTAGGGGCGAGAGTATGTGCGGGATCGTCGGGATCGTCAGACTGAACCCGCAGGAAACCGTGGATGGCGCGTGTCTCAAGCGGATGCGGGACGTGCTGCGCCACCGCGGGCCCGACGGCGAGGGGTTGTGGATCGAGGGACCGGTCGGGCTCGGGATGCGGCTGCGGGGGATGTTCGCGTTTGCGCTGTGGGACCGGAAGCAGCGGCGCTTGCTCCTGGCGCGCGACCGACTCGGCATCAAGCCGCTCTACTTCGCCTGGACCGACCATGAGCGCGTGTTCGCCTCGGAGATCAAGGCGATGATTCATCGTTCGCTCCGGGCAGCGATCGAGACGGACCGGACGATCCCGATCCTGACTCATTGGTTCGAGAGCAGCGTCCCGGGGCTCTACTTTGTTGGACTCACGTCGCTGCGCGCCTTCGGGCCGCTGTACCGCTTCCTCGCGGGGTGCGGAGCGGCGGCACAGCGCGTTGCCAGCGCCATCGCGCGGGGGTGGAGGGGACGGTCACGGGCGGTGTCGTCGGGCATGCCGATGGCCGCCGGGAGCTGAGGTGGCCGAGGTGCTCCGCGCGCGTCTGCGAACGGTACTGCCACCCAGAGTGAAGCGGGGCCTGAAGCGCCTGCTGCGGGCCTACCACCAGCGATTTTGGGCGTTCACGCCCGCGGACTTGAAGGGCGCGCTGGCGCGCCTCGGTGTCGTCCCGGGCGACGTCCTGATGGTGCATAGCGCGTTCGACCGATTTCTCGGCTTTCGCGGCGGCCCGGTGGACGTCATCCGGGCACTGCAAGAGGTGATCGGTCCTGGTGGCACGCTGATGATGCCCACCATGCCGTTTCGGGGCACCGACATAGACTACGCCCGGGGCGACCCCGTGTTCGACGCGCAGCACACCGTGTCGCGCATGGGGCTCCTCACCGAGGTGTTCCGCCGCTCCCCGGGCGTCGTGCGCAGCATCCATCCGACGCAGTCGGTGGCCGTGTGGGGCAACAGGGCTGAGGCGATCATCGCCGGGCATGAGCGGGCCGACACGCCCTGTGGGCGCCTCACGCCCTGGGGAAAGCTGCTCGAATGCGACGGGAAGATTCTCTTGGCTGGAGTCCCCGCCAGCACCATGACTTTCTGTTACTTCATCGCGGAGGAACTCGAGCCGCGTCTCCCCGTTCCCGTGTTGACCCGGGAGCGGTATCCGATGCGCTGGAAGGACCGGGATGGGACCGTACGGGTCTCCGAGCTGCGGCTCTTCTCCCCGCACTTGAACCACGACTTGAGCCCCCTGCACCGCGAGCTGAAACGACGCGATCAGTGGCGCGAGCGCCGAGTGGGGCGGTTGCGTCTCATGGTGCTGCGGGCGGCGGACGTCTATGAGGCCGCCGTAGCGCTGGCGGACAGAGGGCTGTTCGTACGTGAGCGGGCGGGCTGAGGGGCCACGGGCGGCTCGCGGGCCGCAGATCGAGCACGCCGTAGTCACCCGCCGCCCTCAACTGCCATTCAACCAGCGGTCCAAGTCATGGCGGTGAACGCGGCAGGCAACAGCGTCCCGACGTCTCTCCCGCTTCGCTGAGGCGCCGCTACGCCAGCACCGAAACCGGTGAAGTGGCACCGAGGCCGCCCGCCTCGACGGCCTCGTGCCGCATCAGTGCGTCCGCAAAGAACTTCGTCGCCCCGTTCAGGATCTCGTAGGCGCCGTAGGCGTCCTCCCGTTCGCCCAGCTTGCTCCGCAGCTCTTCGACCTCGCCCAATCTGCTCTCCAACATGCCCCCGAGCATCCGTCCCAGTTCAGGCCGTGCGCCCAAAGCGCCGCTCAGCGGCCACGTTGCTCTCATCGGCGGTATCGAAATTGCAACCGAGACGAGACGAGGCGAGTGCCGCACAATGCGGCGCTGAGGATCCGGGTTATGCGCGCCGCTGCGCGCCCGTCACCGAAGGCCGAGGGTTGAGGGGAGGAGAGCGCGCGATTCGGACGCTTTGCCAAGAGACGCCGGAAGGCCGCCCGAATCGCCGGGCCTGACGTGCCGACTAAGACATTCCCGTCCGGGGCGAGTCCCTCCGGCCGCTCGGTGACCTTCCGCAAGACTAGGACCGGTACACGGAAGCTCGGCGCCTCCTCTTGAATACCACCGCTGTCGCTAAGCACCAAGGTCGCCGATCGAAGGAGAGCGACGAGTGTGAGATAATCGACTGGTGGACAGAGCCGAATACGATCATGGCTCTCCAGCGTTCGCGCTACCGCCCGGCGCACGGCCGGGTTTGGATGCACGGGGAACACAACGGCGACGCGAGGGTCCTCCTCCGCAAGGCGCCGTACGGTTCGGAGTGCTTCAAGCATCGGGGAACCGAACGACTCGCGCCGATGCATGGTCAGGAGTATCCGCACGGCGCCCACCGGCCAGAGAGCGCGCACATCTGGCAACGGCATGCGGCGGGTCACATCTTTCAGAGCGTCAACGACCGTATTCCCCGTGACAAAGATTCGCTCGCGAGGCACGCCTTCCCTCAGGAGGTTCGCACGGGCGTGCTCAGACGGGGCGAAATGAAGGTCCGCTGCTTGGCTCAGAAGAATCCGCATGACCTCCTCGGGGAACGGGGCTTGGCGATCGTAAGACCGTAGCCCAGCCTCCACATGACCAACAAGCACTCGATGGAGACAAGCAGCGACCCCGAGCCCGAACGCGGACGCCGTATCTCCTTGCACAAGTACCGCGTCAGGTCTGCGACGGCGAAACAGATGGTCGGCATGATGGATCGTGCGCGCCAAGACCTCCCCCACAGACTGGTGCGCCGTCATGATCTTGAAGGCATGATGTACGGGAAGCCGAAAGATGCGCAACACTTGATCGGCAAGCTCGTCATGCTGGCCTGTATGGACGGTCACTACTCGGAACCGGCCGCTCCGACGCAGCTCCCGAACCACGGGCGCCAGCTTGATGGCCTCGGGACGAGTGCCGAAGCCCACTATCACCACGGGCTTACGACGCAAAATGACGCAGCGCCCCTAGCCCGCGGCGTCCTGTCATCCGCGAGGGGCAACAGCTCTGGCGCCGCTCGACGTGCCCATAGACTGCTGGCACGGGTCTCCGCGTTTCGAGGCAGCAACTCCAAATCCTGGATCGCCGCCTGTAGTGGCTCACGATCATTTCTCCATGATCTCCTCGCACAGCTCCAGCGTCTCAGCAAAGGGGATTGCTCCGCCATCGTCTCGCCCGACGTCGAACGTCACCACGAACAAACCTCCGAGCCGCAGCACCCGAGCCATTCCGTCAGAGCACCAGAGCGAGCCGGCACGTGCTCAAGAACTGACACGCTGTAGACAACGTCAAAACCCCCTCTACGTGTCACACACAGCCTACGCCGGGAAGCAAGAGCGAGACCAGCCCGAGGCCAGCGCGCTCACGGTGCGCGCTGTCGCGATCGCGCAACGGTCCAGGCGGGGGCACGTCCCTTGCACGGTGGGCCTCGTCGTGTCTCGCGAGGTTGGGGACGAGGGCATGTGCGGAATCGTGGGGATCGTCAAACTGAACCAGCGGGAAACCGTGGACGAGGCGCGTCTCACGCGGATGCGGGACGTGCTGCGCCACCGCGGGCCGGACGGGGAGGGGCTCTGGATCGAGGGACCGGTGGGACTGGGGATGCGCCGGCTCGCGATCGTGGACGTGCTCGGCGGCCGTCAGCCGATGGCCAACGAGGACGGGACCGTGTGGATCGTCTACAATGGCGAAATCTACAACCACGCCGACCTGCGGCCCGAGCTGGAGCAGCGCGGTCACTGCTATCGCACCCGCAGCGACACCGAGACGATCCTGCATCTGTACGAGGAGGAAGGGGAACGCTGCGTCGAGCGGCTCCAAGGGATGTTTGCGTTTGCGCTATGGGACCGGAAGCGCGGGCGGCTGTTGCTGGCGCGCGACCGGCTCGGCATCAAGCCGCTCTACTACGCCTGGACCGATCATGAGCTCGTATTCGGATCGGAGATCAAGGCCATTCTTGCCGGAGGATCCGTTCGCCCGGCGCTGAACGAGGCGATCGTCCCCGAGTTCCTAGCGAGGGGATTCGTGGCCGGCGAAGAGACGTTCTTCCGCGGGGTGCACAAGCTCTTGCCGGGGCGGACCCTCTCGTGGTCATGCGCCGACGGACCGCGGCAACGCCGCTACTGGCGGATGCCGATCACGACCGACAACGGGGCACCGGGGACGCTCGAGGACTGCGGACGCGACGTACGTGCCCGGCTGGCCGGGGCGGTCCGGAGCCACCTCATGAGCGACGTGCCGCTCGGGCTGTTCCTGTCGGGGGGGATCGATTCGAGCGGGCTGGCGGCCCTGATGGCGCCGATGGTCAAGGAGCCGATCCGCACCTTTGCCGTTGGCTTTTCCGACCGTGAGGCGAACGAGCTTGCCTACGCCCGTCTCGCGGCCCGCGCGGTCGGGGCGGAGCACCGCGAGGTGGTGGTCGCCCCCGCGGAGTTCTTCGGCGCGCTGCCCCAACTCCTCTGGCATGAAGACGAGCCGATCAGGTTTCCTTCGAGCATCGCGCTCTACTTCGTCTCGCGCCTGGCGCGGGACCACGTCAAGGTCGTGCTCACCGGCGAGGGGGCCGATGAGCTCTTCCTCGGCTACGAGCGCTATTGGGTGACGGCCTGGAACGAGCGGCTCGGGCGAGCCTATTGGGCCTTGACCCCTCGAGCCCTTCAGGGAACGGTGAAGGGGCTCGTGGGCCGACTCCCGCGGCCGCTGCGTCGCTACGCGGCGCGGACGTTCTTGGCGCTCCGGCCCGGTCCGCGGGAGCTGTTCTACGAGAACTGGGCCATTTTTCCGGTGGCTCTGCAGCCCCAGCTGCTGTCCGATCCGGACCTCCTGAGCGCGCGGGACCCCTACGCCGAAGGACTGCACGCCTATGAGGAGGCCACCGGCGGCACGCTGGAGCGGATGAGCTACGCGGATGTCCAAACGTACTTGGTCGAGCTCCTGATGAAGCAGGATCAAATGAGCATGGCCGCATCGATCGAGAGCCGGGTGCCTTATCTGGACCACGAGTTCGTCGAGCACGTCGCGGCGATGCCCGGCCGCAACAAGCTGCATGGTTGGCAGACGAAGGCCGCGCTGCGGGCCGCGCTGCGGGATCTCGTGCCACGCGAAATCCTGACCCGACGGAAGATGGGCTTCCCCGTTCCCGTGAGTCGATGGTTTCGCGACCGGTTCTGGCCGGTCGTGGACCAATTCGTCTTGAGGCCGCGAGCACTCGGGCGCGGGCTGTTCCAGGGGGCATTCCTCAGGCGCCTTGCGGAAGAGCACAGGGCGGGGACCTGGGAGCACGGCCTTCGCCTCTGGCTGCTCGTGAATCTCGAGATCTGGCAGCGGGTTTTCGTGGATGGCGAGGCTGTCGAGGACGTGATGCGGCCCGTGGAAGGCAGATGCGCATCCTCTGGGTGAAGGTCGACGGGCTCTGGCCGCTCAACAGCGGCGGGCGACTGCGGAGCCTCCACATGATCGCCGAGCTCGCCCGTCGGCATCGCGTGACGGTGGTGACGGCGCACGGCCCGGAGGACGACGCGGCGGGGCTGGCGGCCCGGCT
>WNGO01013397.1_pt1 | contig 10847 bp, 11 predicted proteins | sample 5400511 | NCBI WGS metagenome assembly WNGO01 (sample SAMN13153380, study PRJNA577476) | soil metagenome | isolation source: 20 cm soil or saprolite under Garry oak tree replicate 2 | place: USA:California | collected 2016-06-15
CGCGGCGCCGCGGCAGTCGTAGTTTTCGGGCGGAAAGGCGTGTTGCCGCCGCCGCCGCCGACTCCGTTCATATTTTTCGATGCTGACGCTGCGTGAACGAGCGCTCATCTTCCGCGCCTGCTGGGAGCATCCGGTCGCGAGCTGCGCACGTTGCAGACGCTCGTTCAGGAGCGTTGAACTCGCGGGACACATCTCGCGTGCGCTCAGTACGCTGTGCCCGACGTGTCGCCTCGACCTGACCGACTCTATGCGAGAGCACTTGATCGCGTGTGTCGTGGCGGCCGGTCTGGACGCTCAGAACGTGCGCGCCGAGGCGAAGGCCCTCGTCGAGGCGACCACCGCGCTCCGCAAGGAGGCCCGCCAACACCGTGATGCGGCGGCGGTCGCCAGAGCCGAATCCGAGGCATCGCGCCAGAGGCGCGAAGACGACGCAAAGCCATCCGAGAAGACGATCCTCCAGCACGTCGCCCTCGTCCTTGCAGATGCCGGTCGGGTCTGTGCTCGCTGTCTTGCGCATGATGACGGTGTCACGCCGGACGATGTGACGCAGCAGCTGCAGGTCATCGCCGCCACCATCAGCATCATGGTCGACCACGGAACGTGCCGTGTGTGCGGCCGGCAGGACAACGTGTTCGCGTTCGGCGACGGGCAGTCGGCGCCACGTCGGTCGCCAGAACGAGCCTGACCTCGACCGCTCAGGCGAGGGGAGACATCGCCGAGCACATTAAAGAGCTCGCGCGAATTCTCGCGCACGTCATTCCACAGCGCGCCAGCGCCGGTCGGTCGGGCGCCGTGGGCGTGCGTTCTGCGAGACATTTCAGCGTCACGCCAGCGTCGAGAAGCCACTCGCGATCAGGCACGCCTGGGACCGAATGACACGCCGTGGGGCTGCCACCGTTTGTCACCGCTTCCTAAGTCGAGGATATGGCCTCTCGGGGCTGTATGGCATCCACGTTGCTATTCCCCCCACCCGACGCTTCGGTCGCTCGACCTTGCCCTGAGGAGTGGAGGTGCCGACGTGAGGCCATCGGAAAAAGAGAGCACCGCTCACGACAAGGACCGTCTCATCGTCGATCAGCTTCTCAGGAAGCTTCGACGAGCCACACCGGCGCCCCTGCGGAGAACCAGCGCTCCAGCGGCCGCACCCCAAGCGGTCGTGAGCAGCGTCGAGCGCGCCATCAGCTATCCGACTGGAACCGTCGGCGTGGTTGGAACCGTAGGAACCGTTGGAGCAGTCGGCACATCTGGACAGGTGCTCCGCCGCCCCGCCGCGATGCGAACGATGCGGTCGTCGCGCGCCGTCGGCATCTGGGCGCGCGCGATCCTCGGCGTGTGCCTCGGCATCGCGCTCATGCAGTGGCCATACGGGCGCGCGTGTGGTCCTCGACTCTTCTTCTACCTCACGGCCGTCGTCGCGCTGTTCACGACGGGCCTGTGGGCCGCGGTCTTCGCCTGGAAAGGCCGGCTCGGAGCGGCGCACGTCATCGCGTTGGTCATCATGCTGTGGGGCCTGGTGCTCGTGGCCGACGAGGTGCTCCCGCGCTCCGGATACGCGAAGTATTCAGCGACGTGGTGGTGCGCTGATGTCGGTGCGGACGCAGGCGGCCGCCAGCGCATCGCACTGTGGTCCTTGAGCCCGAACTGACCGGAGAGCGCCAGCAGAGCGTGAGCCGTAGCCGTTCGGCTACGGCCTGGTGGGTAGAGGCTCCAGGGGATTGCCGACGAAGCCGACGTGCACGCTCAGGGCTTCTTCGATTTGGCGGCGCGCGTGACCGGACAGCTCTTGTGGTACCAGACGGTCCCGAGCTTCACGTGGTTACCGTTCTTCCGGATACGGAGCTTGCACTTCGGGCACGTCCCCATGCGCGGCTTGTCTCCTTCTCGCGTGATTCGACGGCGTATTATACAGGACCGATGACGACGGCCGGCGCCGACTGCCTCTTCTGCCGCATCGTCGCCCGCCGGAGTGACGCCGAGATCGAGTACGAGGACGATCACGTGCTCGCCTTCAAGGACATCTATCCGAAGGCGGCGATCCATCTGCTCATCGTTCCCAAGCGCCACATCGCGTCCATCCTGACGATGGAGACGGGCGACGCCGAGGTCATCGGCCGTTGCCTGCTCGCCGCGCGCACGATCGGCGCGGCCAAGGGCTTCGGCGAGCGAGGATATCGGGTCAGCGTCAACTGCGGGCCGGAGGGCGGCCAGCACGTGTATCACGTTCATTTCCACTTCATGGCCGGAGGACGACGGGGCGCCTAGCGTTAAGCTTTCGACTCCAGCGGCAAGCCGGCGTTCGCCCAGCTTCCCAGGCCGCCCTTGAGAATGCGCACGTCGCGGTATCCCTGCTTCCTCAGCAGCAGCGCCACCCGGGCGCTGGTCGCCTCGTCCGGTCAGGTGCAGTAGGCGACGAGCGTCCGGTCAGGCGCGATGTCGAGATCCGGGCGGGTGGCCTCGAGCGATTGCGGCGTGACGTGGTGCGAATTCGGGATCCGCACCGGGCTGCGCTCGTAGGTCTTGGCGTCCCGCACGTCGAGGATCACCGGCGGTTCCGCGCTGTCGATCATGCGCACGAGCTCGCTCGGCTTGATCCGGAAGCGGTTGCGCCGCCAGCGCAGCACGAACATCGGCGCGTAGGCGCCGAGACCGACCAGGGTCACACTGGCGGCGACGAGGGTCCACGGGAAGGGTCGGGGTGGTGGATGGTTGACCTTCTCGTCGTTCTCGCGAGTGACGCGCATGACGTCCGGCAGCTCCGGCATCAGGCGGTTGGCTTCGGCGAGGGCGCTGGCGGCGCGGGAGTGGTTGCCGGCGAAAAAGTCGCTGAGGCCGGCCTGCCACGCATGATTGAAGCGACTGGGCTCGCCGAGCTTCACCTCCGTGCCCGCGAGAAAGTCCTTCACCGCCTGCGCCGGAATGACGAAGTTGAAGCCCTGCACGATCGAGCCCTGATCGGTACCACTCTGCGTGATGAACGTGAGCACGCCGACCACGCGGCCACGATCGTCGATCGTCGGGCCACCGCTATCGCCGCCGGCGGCCGACGCGTCGGTCTGGATCACGGGCTGGCCGGATTTGTCCTGCTTGAAGCCCGAGACGGCACCGTTGGTGACCGAGGCCTCCACTTTGGCCGACGCATTCAGGAGCTCGTGGGTGAGGACCACGCCCGGAAAGCCGATGATGTGCACGGGGTCACCGATCTGGAGCGCGCCGGAGTCGCCGAGCGTCAGCGCCGGCAGATCGGCGGCCTCGAGGCGCAGCAGCGCGAGGTCGCGCCCCGACATGCCCTCACCGGCGATGGGCGGGCTGTACTTCGCGATCGTCGCCGGCATGCGGATGCCGTTCGAGAGCACGACGGAGATCGACGGCTCCAGCTTGACGTCGGTCGCCCGACAGCCGGGGCGCGTCGCGCTCTTCGCCATCTCGGCGTTGAGCCAGTCCGGGGGGCGCTGAGCAGGGGAGACGACGTGGGCGTTCGTCACGAGCCAGCCGATCGGGCTGACGAACCATCCGGTCCCGGTCTCCCGGAGCGGAGCGGGCTCGACGGTCGTGACCACGCCGCCGCAATTCACCGTGACGCGGGCAGCAACTTCCGAGACGACGAGCGCGACGGCCGGCTTGGCGCGCAACAGGACTTCCTGAAGGCTCTGCGCTCGTGCGGTTCTCGGGGACGCGGCGAGGACGACGAGAACGACGAGCCCGAGCACGACCATCGAGCGTTTCATGAGTGCATTCTAGCTCGTACGGTCGATCATGCCCGAAAAGCGAAAGGCTCCGGGGAACACCCCGGAGCCTTTCTGGTGCCTCGATCGGAGCGTTGCGCTCCGGTGTTACTTCATCGCGGAGATCGCGGCCTCCGCCTTCGCCTTGGCCGTCTTCATATCACCCGCCTTGCACGCGGCCTCGGCCTCGCTCACCAACGAAGAGGCCTTGCTCATGCCAGCAGGCTGCTTCGCACCGGCCATCGTCCGCGGAGCCTGGACTTCCTGACCGCGCGGAGCCTGGACTTCCTGGCCGCGAGGAGCCTGGACTTCCTGACCACGCGGAGCCTGGACTTCCTGACCACGCGGCGCCTGGACCTCCTGACGCGCGCCAGCCAGCGTGCGCGGCGCCTGGATGTCCTGCCCCTTCGCCACGCTCTTCTGGGCCAGCATCTCCTTCGCCTTCGTCACCTCGGGCGGGCACGCAGACTGCGCGTCGGCCATGGGCACGAAGGCGGAGAAGAACGCTACGCTCACGACCGTTGCCGCCGCCATCAGCTTCTTCATCGCGTTTTCCTTCCTCGTGTAAGTGGTTGTTGCACCGAGATCGCTGCGATCCCCATCGAGACCGTTCGATCCCACCTCCCTACCGTTCACCGCACCCTCGTCGTTCTATCGGGTGACCGTCTCGAGAGGGGAGTAGAGCAAGTGAGGTGCCACGCCTGGAAATGAGTTAAACCGAACACAAAAGTAGATACTTACGTCGCGTGACCACCACACGGACTCGGCGTTGTGCCCGAGCGTTCGAGTGAGCCGGGTCCGGCATTCTGCCTGCCTGCTGTGATACCTTGAGGCGCCCATGGCCGCCTCGACGCGCATCGCGGTCGCGTTGCTCGTCACGCTTCTGACGTTGGTGGCGAGCGCGTGTTCCACGAAGCGCACGGCGCTCGTTGCTCCTCCGACCTCGGCCCCGATTCGTCACGTCCTGTTCAACGGCGTTCGCGTCATCATCGAAGAGCATCGGACGAGCGACGTTGTCGCCGTTCAACTGTGGGTGAAGGCGGGCGGACGCGACGAGGTGGCGAACGAGCTCGGCCTCGCCCACTATCTCGAGCACATGCTCTTCAAAGGCACGCCGACCCGGCCCGGACGCCTCATCGATCGAGAGGTGGAGGGGACCGGAGGCCGGATGAATGCCGGCACCTCGCTCGACTTCACGTACTACCACATGGTGTTGCCCGCGAGCCGAGCCGTGGCCGGCGTCGAGATTCTCGCTGACATCGGCGTGAACGCGAGCTTGGACGAACCGCTGCTCGAGGCAGAGAAGCGCGTGGTGCTCGAGGAGATCCGGCTGGGCGAGGACAGTCCGATGCGGTTCCTGTTCAAGAAAACGTACGAGAGCGTGTTCGACGGTCATCCGTACGGTCGCCCGGTCATCGGAACGCCCGAGCTCATCCGCGCGCTCACGCGCGAGCAACTGGTCCGGTTCTACCGGCGTCTCTACAGCCCTGAAAATTTCACGCTCGTCGTGGTGGGCGCCGTGAACCCCGACCAGATCCGGGACGTCGCCACGCGCGCCTTCAGCCGCCTTCCGCGCGGCGGCACCGCACGCTTGCCCGCGCCACCCATCGCCGATCTCAAACCGCGCGCCGTGGCGCTGCCGCGACCCGGGACGCAGGCGTATCTGACGATGGCCTGGATGGCGCCGAAGCTCGACCACGCCGACACTCCAGCGCTGGACCTCGTGGTGCCCGCGCCGAGCGCGAGATCCTGGCCGAGATCCAGCGCGTGCGTGACGGTGGTGTGACGGAAGCGGAGCGCGAGCGCTCGGTCACGGCGGCCGAGGCCGGCCGCGAGTTCCAGATGGAGACGGCGGAGGGACGAGCCTTCACGCTGGGCCGGGCCGAGACCGTGTGGCGACTCGAAGACGAGCTGCTCTACCTCGATCGCCTCCGCTCCGTGACCATCGAGCAGATGCACGCGGCGGCGCGGCGTTACTTCGATCCCGAGCGGTACGTCAAGGTCACGCTGGTCCCGAGCCGGACCCGATGAGATTTCCGCTGCTCGTGGTTGGCCTGCTCGTTCTCGTGCTCACCGAGGCGACGTCCGCGCAGACGGGCAACGTCAGCCGCTACACGCTGCCCAACGGGCTGCGGCTCCTCGTGCGCGAAGATTCGTCGGCGGGCGTCGTGGCCGTGTCGCTCCAGTCCCGTGCAGGATCGCGCTTCGAGACACCGGAGACGGCCGGGATCACGAACTTCCTCCAGCGCACGACGGTCCGGGGCACCGCGCACTTCACGGGAACCCGTCTCGCCGACGCGGCCGAGCGCCTGGGCGGTAACATCGACGCATCGGGTGATATCGACTTCGCCGAGATCAGCGCCCGGGCGCTCGCACGGAACTGGGAGGCCCTGCTGGGGCTGGTGGCCGAGGTCGCGCTCACGCCGACCTTGCCCGCCGCCGAGGTCGACCGTGAGCGGCGACTGATTCTCAGCCAGATCCAGACGCGCGGCGACAATCCATTTCCGCTCGCGTTCGATACGCTGCTGACCGACTTGTATGGGCCACATCCCTACGCGCTGCCCAACCTCGGACATCGTGCCGTCGTCGAACGGCTCACACGTGAGGAGCTTCTGGCGCACTATCACGCGCTCTATCGGGCCGACCGGCTCGTGCTCGCCGTGAGCGGGCGCGTCGAGCACGATCGTGTCCGGCGCGCGGCCGAGCGGCTCTTCGCCAAGCTGCCCGGCGGCGGAACGCCGTCGACCGATCCGGCGGTGGCTCCTGTTCCGTCGGCCCAGCGCCGTGTGATGGCGCGGGCCGCTCAGCAGGCCCAGGTGCTCGTCGGTTCCCTGGGGCCGGGCGTGGGCGACGCGGACTATGCGGCGGTGAAGGTGATGAGCGCGCTTCTCGGCGGCGGCATGTCCGGGCGCTTCTTCACCGAGCTCCGCGACGTGCAGGGCCTCGCGTACTCGCTGGGGGTCATGAATCCGGCGCGTATCGGGCCGGCGCCGATCGTGGCGTATCTGGGAACGGTCCGTGCCAGCGCGGCGGCGGCGGAAGCTGGTGTCATCCAGCAGCTCGAGCGGATCCGCACGGAAGGCGCCACGGACGACGAGGTCGCCCGCGCGCGGGCGTATCAGCTCGGCGTGCTCGCCATGGATCGCCGGACGAACGCGCGCCACGCCTGGTACCTGGCGTTCTACGAGCAGGCTGGCGTCGGTTGGGACTTCCCCGACCGGTACGCGCGCGCCCTGGCCGCCGTCACCGCCGCGGACGTGACCGCTGTGGCCCGACGCTATCTCGTGCGGCCGACGAGCGTCATCCTGCTGCCGCGCGAATGATCCCGCTCAAGGACGACATCCCGAGCTCGAGCCTCCCGTTCGTCACCATCGGCATCATCGTCCTGAATGTGCTCGTCTTCCTCTATCAGCTCTCCCTCGGTGGCAGCGGGGAGCCCGGCGCGACGCAGGCCGCCGAACAGTTCGTCTTCGAGTTCGGCGCGATTCCGTGCCGCCTGACCGGAGCGTGCAGCATTCCGGACACGTTTCCGCACCCCGCGGTCACGGTGCTCACGTCGATGTTCCTCCACGGCGGGCTGTTTCACGTCGCCGGCAACATGCTCTATCTGTGGATCTTCGGCGACAACGTCGAGGATGCTCTGGGCCACGGCCGCTTCCTCGTGTTCTACGTGCTGTCGGGAATCGTCGCCGCGGTTGGCCAGGCGGTGGTGAGCCCTTCCTCGAGCATCCCGATGATCGGCGCCAGCGGCGCCATCTCGGGAGTCCTCGGCGCCTACCTGCTGCAGTTCCCGTACGCACGGATCCTGACGCTCATCATGATCGGGTTCTTCATTCGGTTCGTGTACATCCCGGCCGTCTTCGTCCTCGGGTTCTGGGTCGTCGTCCAGTTCCTGAACGGCCTCCTGACCTTCAGCGTGGCGGCTGGTCACGAGGCGGGGGGTGTGGCCTGGTTTGCCCATATCGGGGGCTTCCTAGGCGGCATGGGCCTCCTCTTTGTTCTGCGCCTCCACCGCCCAAGTCGCCTATAATTAAGGTCCTATGGCCACCCGCATCAGGATCGATCGGATGATTGTCGAGCGCGGATTGGTGGACAGTCGAGAGAAGGCCACGAAATTGATCATGGCCGGCGACGTGTTCGTGGACGGTGAGCGAGTCGACAAAGCCGGCGCCCTCATCTCCCCCGAAGCCGAAGTCGAGTTGCGGGGGCGGTCGCCCTATGTGAGTCGCGGCGGTGAGAAGCTGACGCACGCCCTCGACCACTTCAACATCAACGTCGTCGGCAAGATGTGCATCGACGTCGGCGCATCCACCGGCGGTTTCACCGACTGTCTTCTCCAGCGTGGCGCCTCGCGCGTGTATGCGGTCGACGTGGGCACCGGACAACTCGATGCCCGCCTGCGCCGCGATCCGCGCGTCGTCGTCATGGAGCAGACGAACGCGCGCACGCTCGACCCGCGCATCTTCGGTGACCAGCCGACCCTGGCCGTCGTCGACGTCTCGTTCATCTCGCTGGAAAAGGTGCTGCCCGCCGTCTTCAACGTCCTCGCGCCGCGTGGTGAAGCGGTCGCGCTCATCAAGCCACAGTTCGAGGTAGGTAAGGACCTCGTCGGCAAAGGCGGCGTGGTCCGTGAGCCCGCGCTCCACCGGCAGGTCGTGGCCCGGCTCGCCCGCTACGTCGTGCTGCGTGGGTGGCACATCTTCGGAGTCTCGGCGTCGCCACTGCGCGGCCCCAAGGGCAACCGCGAGTTCTTCCTGCACGTGTCCTCTCACGGCAAGACCGCCGCCAACGTCGAGACGCTCATCTCGCGGGCCGTGGAGGCCTTGGCCTAACGAGGCGTCCGGTCATGAATCGAGTCGGGATCGTCGCCAAGCCCGACGCCAGCCAGGCGCGTGATGTCGTCGAGCGGTTGATTGCGTGGCTCGAAGAGCGCGGCCGCTCCGTCGTGCTCGACAAGGAGACGGCTGGGCTCGTCCCCCACGCGCCGGTCACCGTAGTCGGGCGCGTCGATCTTCCCGGACAGGTCGACCTCGTCATCGTCCTCGGTGGGGACGGCACGCTGCTCTCGGTCTCACGCTCCGTCGGCGATCTCGGCACCCCGCTCCTGGGCGTGAACCTGGGCGGCCTCGGCTTCCTCACGGCCACGACGCTCGACGAGATGCTGCCCGCACTCGAAGCGTTCCTCGACGGCCGGATGGTGGTGGACGAGCGAATGATGCTGGCCGCCCGGGTGCGCCGTGACGGGGCCGTGGTCGCCGACTTCCTGGCCCTCAACGACCTGGTCATCATGAAGTCCGCGATGAGTCGCATCATCGACTTCACGGTCGCGGTGGACGGCCAGGCTGCGACGGCCTATCGGGCCGACGGGCTGATCATCTCCACGCCGACCGGGTCGACGGCGTACTCGCTGTCAGCGGGCGGTCCGATCCTGTTCCCGACGATGGACGCCGTGGTCATCACGCCGATCTGTTCGCACACGTTGACCAACCGGCCGATCGTGCTGCCGGGGACGCAGCGCATCGAGCTGACGTTGCGGGCGAACCAGGAAGTGATGCTCACCGTGGACGGGCAGGTGGGCTTCGGCCTTCGTGAGGACGACGTGGTCGAGACCCAGCGGGCGGCGGCCCGCATCTCGTCAGGTTTCCGCACAAGCACTTCTTTTCCGTCCTGCGTACGAAGCTCAAGTGGGGGGAACGCTAGCCCACCGCTCGGTGTCTCAATCGAGATACCGCTTGAGGCTGACGCCGTCGTTGACCTAGCATCCTCGCGATGCTTCGCGAGATCCGCATCAAGAACTTCGCGGTGATCGAGACGGTCACGGTGCCGTTCGCGCCCGGCCTCAACGTGCTGACGGGAGAGACGGGCGCCGGGAAATCGATCGTGATCGACGCGATCCTGCTCGTCAGTGGCGGACGCGGTCAGACCGACGTCATCCGGAGCGATGCCGAGACGGCGACCGTCGAGGCGGTGTTCGACCTGCCTCGCGGCGGAGGCGCTCGCCGGGTCCTCGAAGAAGCGGGAATTCCGGCCGATGAGAGCGCTCTCGTCATTCGGCGTGAGCTGGCCCGCTCGGGCCGTCACCGCGCCTTCGTGAACGATTCGCCCGTGACCGTGGGGCTGCTGGAGCGGCTCGGCGAGCAGCTCGCCGAGATCCACGGTCAGCACGAACACCAGCGTCTCCTCCAGCCCCTTGCCCAGCTCGAGCTGCTCGATCGCTTCGCCGACGCCGAGGACGCGGTCGCGCGAATGGCGGCGCTCCACGCCGAGTACCGCGCGGCCGCCGAAGAGCTCGAACGGCTCCGCGGCGCCGATCGCGATCGGGCTCAGCGTGAGGATCTCCTCCGCTTCCAGGTCTCCGAGCTGGACGCCGCACGATTGAGGGTCGGCGAGGAGGAGGAGCTGCGTGCCGAGCGCCGGCGATGGCAGCACGCCGAACGCTTCAGCAGCGGCCTGGCCGAGGTGACGCAACTACTCCTCGAGGATCGCGACGCGGCCGCCGGCCGGGTGGCTCGGGCCGCCCGCGTCCTGGGTGACCTGGGCCGGCTCGACGGCGCCTTCGCCGACGCCGCCACGCCGCTCGACGCCGCGGCCGCTCAGATCGAAGAGGCGTTGCTGGCCGTGCGCAAGCTCCGCGAGGGAATCGATGCCGAGCCGGGGCGCCTGGAAGCGATCGACGAGCGGCTGGACGCGATCGCGCGCCTCAAGCGCAAGTACGGCGACACCGAAGCCGCCATGCTCGAGTTCCGAGACGCTGCGGCCGCCGAGCTCGACCGTGGGCAACGTCACGACGAGATCGTCGCCGCGAAGGAACGTCGCGCGGCGGAACTCCTGACCCAGCTCAGGGCGGCTGCATCGGCGGTCAGCGAGACGCGGCGCGAAGCGGCCGGGCGGCTCGGGCCGCGGGTCCAGCGCGAGCTCCGCGAGCTCGGCGTGGAGCGGGCCCGCTTCGACATCGTGGTCGAGGCGGCGCCGGCCGAGCAGATCCAGGCACGCGGTCTCGATCGTGTCGAGTTCCGGCTGTCTGCGAACCCAGGCGAGGATCCGAGACCGCTCGCCCGCGTCGCGTCGGGTGGGGAGCTCTCACGGACGATGCTGGCCGTCGAAGTCGTACTCGCGAACTACGAG
>WNGO01002986.1_pt1 | contig 10846 bp, 10 predicted proteins | sample 5400511 | NCBI WGS metagenome assembly WNGO01 (sample SAMN13153380, study PRJNA577476) | soil metagenome | isolation source: 20 cm soil or saprolite under Garry oak tree replicate 2 | place: USA:California | collected 2016-06-15
AGGAGATGGTGCTCACAGAGCGATGCGACCCGTATGCCGGACACACATACCAACTGTTCGGAGGACACCGAGGCAAACGTCGTCTCGGTCGTGCCAGGATCATACTCTATAAATTCGCGCCAGGCGTCGGCCCACCGACGTGGCGTCTCTCGGAGCCCTTCGCGATCAGGATCTTCCCCAATGGCGAGCAGCAACTCGCGCCCTAACGCAAGCAGCCTGGGATAATCGACCCGCTTCGGTTTCCTCTCGACTTGAGCGCTATGCCCATTACTATGTCCATTACTACGTAGATGATCTCTATTCATGTCCTTACATTTCTCTTCTTCATGGTACTGGAGTGATAAGCGCTCACAGCGTCACACTCAAAGGAGATGTTCGTGTGTTTGCTCTCAAATAGATTCGCACAGGGTTACAGCGTACTCGTTATGTTGAGTCCCTTCATCCTCACGATCCGGCTCTAAACGAACTTGCACATCGGATTAGTAGTCCTTCATTGGTTTCGGAGAAATGGCTTCACAAGCCATTCATGGAAATACTTTCACGAGGCGACGTATCGGCCACGCAGTCTTCATGGCCAATCAATCTATCAAGTTGCAAAGTTGAAAATCTGCCCACAGTAGCGTATAGTAAATGCGACGGCATTCACTAGAGAGTATCAACGTCACCTTTGAGAGTAGCCCTCCTTTTGTCTACTGGACTTGTTTTGTATCTGCGAGTTGGTGAACTTGCCAGCCCGCTTCCAGCAGGAGGTGCGAGCATGGCCGAGCACGTGGGACAGCAACTTGGCAACTATCGTCTTATTCAACTACTAGGGCAGGGGAACTTCTCTGAAGTCTACCTTGGCGAGCATATTCATCTGCATACTCAGGCCGCCATTAAAGTGCTCCGTGGGCAGTTGGCAAGTCATGATGTGGAAAGCTTTCTCACCGAGGCACGTACCCTTGCTCATTTACGGCATCCCCATATTATCCAGGTCCTGGACTTTGGTGTTGAGGGCACAACTCCCTTTCTCGTCATGGGCTACGCTCCCAATGGTAACCTGCGCCAGCACCACCCCAAAGGTACGCAACTCCCGCTCGACACCATCATCTCCTACGTCATGCAGGTGGCTGAGGCCTTGCAGTATGCGCACCAGGAAAAGCTGATCCATCGCGACATCAAGCCGGAGAACATGCTGCTGGGACGCAACAACGAGGTCTTGCTGAGCGACTTCGGCATAGCCATCATGATCCAGAGTTCACGCTCCCAGCATCTCCAGGATACGGCTGGAACTATCGCCTATATGGCACCTGAGCAGCTTCGGGGTAAGCCCAGCCCGGCCAGTGATCAATACGCGTTAGGAATCGCCGTCTATGAGTGGCTCTGTGGAGACCGCCCCTTTCACGGAACGTTTGCCGAGCTGCATAGCCAGCATCTGTCTGTTGCTCCTCCGCCATTGCATCAGAGAGTACCAGCCATACCTGCCGCAGTTGAGCACGTAGTGTTGAAGGCGCTGGCTAAAGACCCAATGGAACGCTTTGCCAATGTGCATGCTTTCGCCAGAGCCCTGGAAGAGACTGTCAAGACAGAGTCTTCTGGGCGGACGCTCTTTGTGTTTGCCCCGGATTCCCCTGAGGACCACTCAGCCGAAGCTGAACAAGTATTGGACCCGTTGCAAGTTCGGTTCTACAACCAGCCTGGGCCACTCACCCAGCTGATCGGACGCGAACATGAGATGCAGTCAGTGAATACACTCTTGCAACGATCTGAGGTACGCTTCGTGACCCTCACGGGTCCCGGCGGTGTCGGCAAAACACGCCTGGGTTTGCAAGTAGCGACTGACCTGCTCGATGAATTTGCCAACGGCGTCTGCTTCGTCTCATTGGCGCCCATTAGCGATCCCAATTTGGTCGTTCCTACTATTGCTCAAGCACTGGGGATCAAAGAAGCTGGAGAGCAACCACTAGCGGATCTTCTGCAAGCCTCTTTGCAAGACAAGCACCTGCTGCTGCTGCTGGACAACTTCGAGCAGGTGCTGCCAGCAGTACCGGGGCTTTCGAACCTGCTGACCACCTGCCCTCAGCTCAAAATCCTGGTGACCAGCCGTGCTGTACTGCACATCCGTGGTGAACACGAATTTCCCGTCCCACCGCTGGCGCTCCCCGACCTCACGCATTTTCCGGGGAGCGAAGGCCTCTCCCAGTATGCGGCAGTAGCCTTCTTCCTGCACTGCGCGCAGGCTGCCAGGCCTGATTTCCAACTGACTCCCGCCAACACCCGTACCATCGCGGAGATCTGTGTGCGCCTGGATGGGTTGCCTCTGGCCATCGAACTGGCAGCGCCTCGTATCAAACTCCTTTCTCCTCAAGCACTCCTGACACGCCTGGGACATCGCTTGCAGGTGTTGACGAGTGGGGCACAAGATGCCCCCGTACGTCAGCAAACCCTGCGCAACACGCTGGCGTGGAGCTATGATCTGCTCGATGCCGAAGAGCAATGCCTCTTCAGGCGACTCTCCGTCTTTGTGGGCGGCTGCACCTTGGAAGCGGTGGAGGGTCTCTCCACTACTCTGGGTGATACATCAGCAGACATACTGGACGGAGTGGCCTCACTCATAGATAAGAGCTTGCTGCGCCAGGTGGAGCAAGAGGGCGAGGAGCCACGACTGCTGATGCTGGCGACCATCCGCGAGTACGGGCTGGAGGCCCTGAACGCCAGTGGAGAGATGGCAAGCACCCGGCGGGCGCACGCTGTTTACTACCTGCGACTTGCGGAGGATGCGGAGACTGAGATCGGGGGCCCACAGCAAGCTGCATGGTTGGACCGCTTAGAGCGGGAACATGATAACCTGCGAGCGGCGTTGCTGTGGTCATTAGAGCAAGCTGAGAATGAGGATGCCACGGACGACGAGCGCAGCATGGAGACGGCCTTGCGATTGGGAGGAGCACTGCGGGATTTCTGGAGAATACATGGCTACATCAGCGAGGGGCGGAATTTCCTGGAGCGGGCTCTGGCGGCAAGCGGCGGGATTGAAGCATCTGTGCAGGCGAAGGCGCTCATTGCTGCTGCGAATCTTGCTTTCATTCAGAGCGACTATGATCGCACAGAGATGCTAAGTCAGGAGAGCCTGCGGCTGTACCGGGAACTTGAAGACCAACCAGGCATATCGTTCTCAGTCTATCTACTCGGGATCGTCGCCTGGACGAGAGGTAACACAGCAACAGCGCGCTCCCTGTTGGCGGAATCCCTGGCATTCGCCAAAGCAGTGGACGACGAGCAGCGCGCCGCCTGGTCGGTCTTTGTCCAAGGACTATTGGAGAGCAGCCAGGGTGAATATGCCAGGGCACACGCCCTGTTCGAGGAGAGCCTGGCGATACACAGGAGGCTGCAGAACAAGAGGGGTATCGCTCATGCGCTCTCTCAACTGGCACAGGTGCTCATTGTCTCCCAACGTGATCTGGCGAGGGTGCCCTCTCTGCTCGAGGAATGCCTTGCAGTCTCCAGGGAGATCGGTTTCAAAGAGGGCATTGCCGCCTCGTTCTGGCTCTCGGGACAGGTAGCGCTTGGGCAGGGAGATCTTGTCACGGCACGCTCGCTCGCTGAGAAGAGTGTGGTGCTCTACAAGGAGATGGGGCACCGGCATGGCACCGCTGAGTCTCTCTCCGCTTTTGGGAAAGTGCTGGCTGCCGAGGCTGACTACGCGGCAGCGCGTACTCAGTACGAGGATAGTTTGGAAATCTGCGGTGCGTTGGGTGCAAAATGGATAATCGCCACATGTCTGCTGGGATTGGGGGAAGTGGTCGCGGCACAGCGCCAGTTAGCCTGGGCGGCACAGCTCTGGGGGGCAGCGGATACCTTACGCGACGCTCTTGATGTACCTATCCCGCCCTTCGAACTCGCTGACTATGAGCGCGCGCTCACGGCTGCGCGCGTCCAATTGGGAGAGCGAGCGTTTGCTGCCGCGTGGGCCCAGGGACGAGCCATGACTCCAGAGCAAGCACTGGGTGCACAGGGGCAAAAGCCAGCCCCAACATCGACTACGACAGCGGCCCCACCAACCTATCCTGCTGGACTGACGGCACGCGAGATGGAGGTGCTGCGCCTAGTGGCGGGTGGCCTGACCGACGTCCAGGTAGCCGAAAAGCTGATTCTCAGTCCTCGCACCGTCCACGCCCATATCAGCTCCATCTACAGCAAGCTGGGCGTGACCTCACGCAGCGCAGCAACACGTTATGTCATTGAGCATCACCTCGCCTGACACCTGAGAAAGAGTTTCCCCCTCTCACTCCCAGATACTTTTAAGCTAGAGGGAAAAACTAGAAGACATCTGCTGAATGGCGCTTCCCAAAAAGTATATAAGTAGGATAGCAGATAAATGCTCTCTGCTACCAATTAGTATATGAATGTCAGCATCATCCGCTGCGTGGCTGGCATACATGGACTTGCTCCCGGTTGTGCGGGCAGGCAGGCTCGGGGAGGCGGGATGCCGCGGGCCTGCCCTGCCTGGATTTCTCACGCGTTTGGCGTAGGATCATTCCGAGCAGAGGCAATGGTCTGCTCCGTCATCCTCGTTTGTCCGTGCGTGGGCGGCTGCATCGCCCGTCGCGGTATCACCCGCGTCGGGCCGCATCTGCTTGCGCTGCCAGCTGGTTTAGGACTGCAAAGAACTCCTGCGATTGACCGATGAACAGCCCGTCGGCCGTGAAGGACTTGATCGTGGCCACTGCACCTCCACTCCCCGCTATCTCGGTCGGGCGAATGATCGAAACGACCGGGAACTTGCGGCTGAGGAAGACGGTGGGCTCGGGCATGATCAGGTTGGTCTGGGTATCCTCCCCGCCAGAAGCATTGAGGTCCGGAAACACCAACCCATTGGTGGGGTCGGTCAAAGCAGGTGCATTGCCTGCCTTGTCGTGCCAGGTCTGAAAATGGGATGTCTCGGTTGGGCCGATACTGAGCAAGATGCGCAACACTTCCAGATTGGTGACTCCCTGAGCCAGCGTTGGGTAGAGGCTGCTGCCACCTTGCTCGATATACCCAAAGTGGAAGCCCGCCGTGTTGGCGATCGCCTGGATGTGGTTAGCGGGGGCGAGGTCACCATTGTGTCTGGGAATCGCCGGAAATTTCCCAGCACTCAAACCAGGGATGGCTTGAGCGAACGTGCCACCCAAATCGGGGTTCTGCGTGCGGCTGCGGTAGCGTGTCCACCAACTGGTATCCACGGTGAGTTGCATGAGGTTGGTAAGCCGTCCGATGTGCTGGGCGCCGGTCGCTTTACTGCTTGGCAACGTGCGAAACTTATCCAGATTGACTGGATCAGCGCCTTGCGAAGCCAGGTACGCGTTGATGAACGCCATGTGGCTGAACTCATCCTCGGTATTGTCGTGGATATACTGGGACATGTCCCCATCCAGCACTTGAAGTGCCTTGATGTAGGCTGCACTCCCACTCCCCCCTGGGACTTCGCTGTCCTGAATGCCTCCCAGTTCGTTGTATTGTTGCCACAGATCGCTTTCGAGGATTTCGACCGCAGCCAGCAACCTGAGAATGGCCACGTCTCCCTGTGTGAGACTGGCATTTCGTTCTTCGGCGAAGGCCGGTAACGATAACCCATTGGCCAACAGCCCGGCACCGATGGCTCCTGCTCCTCCTGCCACGAGTCCTTTGCGCAAAAAGGAACGGCGGCTGGTAGCATCTTTCGATGATTGCGCATTGTGTTCCATGATCTTTTCTTTCTGCGCCTGTTGCGCGTTGTGTTCCACGATCTTCTCCAGATCGTGGTTGAGTCCATCTAGAGGCACACGGGCCTATGCCTGTGTGCTCCGTGAACAATGGATTTACATAATCTGTGGGGCTCCCCCACAGAGCACCGACGTGCTGCTAATAGATTCGCAGCAGGTTACAGACGCAGGTACTGTTCCCTCTCTGTTCCGCGTTCAGCTGTGGCCGCACTACTTTCTCACGGCTGCTTAACACACAGGCCAATACGCTCATAGCTGCTAGGTAATTCTGTTTAGTGAGTTCCCAGAGTGATGAGGGCAAGAAATTACACGATTCTGTCGATGTGCGCCTGCTCCCTTTGAGATATATCTCTTAGTATGGCAAGTAGCAGGAGTTCAAGTAGTAACAGAACCCCTACGGGAACTGGGACAGGAAAAAACGATAGTGCAGGAATCCTTTCAACGCAGTGAGATAGCATATAACAGAGGAGAAATGCACTGGAAGGAAGAAATGCGATGATTCCAACTATGGATATTCATAAGCAGTTCATGTTTGAGCATGTTCGGGAGCTGCAACGTGAGGCGGAACAGGAGCGAATGCTGGCCGGTCAGCGGAAGCCTTATCATAGTCTAGTGCGATACCTCATTGCATGCCTAAGCACCTTCTTTGTGGTATCTGTGACAAGCATGCAACAGCTTGAGCAGCATGATCAGCAGGCTGTTTGCAATTGTACGCGAGATAAAACCCCTTACAGAAAGGACTTGATGATGAATCCCCAGGTTCATGCTGAAGAACAGCTTAACATAGCAACACACCTGGAGACAGTCGTTCTTGAAAGGGAGTGGCTTGTCCAGTATGGCTTTACCCCTGAGGAAATCGTTGCCTTGCTCTGGCTCAGGCAATGGTACCAAGTGGGTGGCAGCGATCGCATGCAGCTCGTGCGCCACTGGGAGTTCCTTAAGCTGCTGGTCAGGAGTGGCAAACTGGAAGTGTAATGGAGGAATATCTCGTGACCAACAAAACAGCATTGAGAACAACCCTGCCTGAATTCCTGTTCGCGCTTACACGTTCAACCTGTTGTTGATTTACTATCAAAATTCTCCCCCAGATAGGTGCGGGGAGCATGAAGGAGGCTTGTTATGGATACCACTATTCTTACAGTGCTTGTGATCGGAGTGATCGTTGTTATTCTGCTCATGTTACTCTTCTCAGCCATTCGCGTCGTGCAGCAGTATGAGCGCGGCATCATCTTCGTCCTGGGTCGTTTGATAGGAGCGAAAGGACCAGGCATATTCCTGGTGCCACCCTTTATCACACGCATGACCAAAGTTGACCTGCGTATTGTGACGCTCACGGTACCCCCACAAGAGGTGATCACAAGAGATAACGTGACGGTTAAAGTCACCGCGGTGATCTACTTCTATGTGGTGGACCCCGCCGCTGCCGTTGTGAACGTAGTGAGCTTTAACCAGGCAACGACGCAGATCGGACAAACGACACTGCGCAATGTGCTTGGGCAGTCGGAACTGGATGAATTGCTGGCGCAGCGCAATAAGATCAATCGTGAACTGCAGACGATCATCGACGAGCATACCGAGCGCTGGGGCGTGAAGGTGACGGCGGTGGAGATCAAGGACGTTGAGTTACCTGGGACAATGCAGCGTGCCATGGCCAAGCAGGCAGAAGCCGAACGCGAAAAGCGCGCCAAGATTATTCATGCCGAGGGCGAGTTACAGGCTTCCAGCCAATTGGCGCAAGCAGCAGCAGTCATTGGTTCACAGCCCGCTACCCTGCAACTGCGCTACCTGCAAACGCTCACGGAAATCGCTGTTGAGAAAAACTCGACGATCATCTTCCCTTTACCGATTGATCTGATCGAGCCACTGATAGATTTGCTACACCGTAACAATGCTAAGGCTGCAAACGAGCTGCATGATGGACCTGTCAGTTCCCTACCAGCTTATCCACAACGGTGGGTGAAGTGCAAGCTACGCGGACCCATGAAGAGAAAAGAGCTATGACAAACATGGCTCTTTTCCTCTGCAAAATGCCGTAAAGAAGCGGCACTAGAGACGCTCTAGTTCCTTCCGACTGCGCACTTGTAACCCCTGTTTCGCTATTTTCTCACGCAGCTTAAGCAGCCCTTCAATGAAAGCCTCTGGACGGGGAGGACAGCCAGGCACATACACATCGACCGGGACAATCGTATCCACCCCCTGCACGGTGTAGTAACTATCATAAAATTCACCACCCGAATTGGCACACTGCCCCATGCTGATGACCCACTTCGGCTCTGGCATTTGCTCCCACAGCAGGCGCAGACGAGGCCCCATCTTAATCGACACCGTGCCTGCCACAATCATCAGATCGGCCTGACGAGGACTGGAACGAAACACTTCCGAGCCAAAGCGCGACAGATCATACTGTGGGGCAGAAGCCGATGCGATCATCTCAATAGCACAACAAGCCAGTCCATAGCCCAGCGGCCAGACTGATTTGGAGCGGGCCCAGTTCTGTGCCCATTGCAGCATGTCGGCCAGGCTGGTAAGTTGCACCGGATATTCCTGGTCTCCTGGGGTATATTCGTGAGGACCCGTCGCCATTGCAATTGGCACTGCTTTACGCCGTGCTCCAGGGACCGGCGCACTTCTGTTCCCTTGTTGTTCGCTGTTTGCCAAGTTCTACTCCTGTTCCTTTTTGTCAACAGCCATCCTTTAATGCATTATACACCGTTTATGGCACAGACTTCGGCTGAACATTGCGAGCGGTGAGCCCATGACTGCTCTCAACCAGCTCAAACTTCACGGCAGTCCCAGCTCGAATGGTCCGGTAGCCCTGTCCAGGGAGCGCCGTAAAGTGGAAGAACACCTCGTCGCCTGTTCCATCTCTAGCAATCATGCCACTACCGGCATTGAGATCGAACCAGCGCACCACTCCTTGTGCGATGGGCAAGCCGTTTGCACCCACTGATGGAGCGCCATCGGCCCATTCCTGTTGGGGGATGCGAATCTGTCGCACGTCCGGCGTCGTGTACGCTTCGTAACGGTAATCAGATCGGCTTTCCATGATGGCGCGCAGGTCGCGCCGCAGTTCCTCAATAGTTGGGCGACCCACAAAGTACCAGCCGTTATAAATTTTGTAAATGCGCAGGTCGGGCCGAAGCACAAAGGTGTACGGCTGCGCACGATAGGCGTACTCCCCCTCCGTCTCGTCAAGAATGTTGAGATGTTTGATGACGGCCCGCTGCTCGTCGGACAAGAACGTCCACTGCGCTCCCAGACCAGCGCGGAAGGCCGCCTGGACGAGCGGCGGGTCTGCACTCACTGCCACAAGCTTGCCGTAATTCACAGCCATTTCGCGCTGAAACTCGACCAAGTGCCGCATCTGCTGCTGGTCACGCGGGCAGAAGAACCCGCGATAGAAGACCAGGATCAGCGGATAGCCGTCCAGAAACCCCAGATGTGTGTCCAGGAGACTGGGTCGGGTGAACTGCGAGAGTCGCGTCAACTCGTTCTGGTGATTAGGCAGTTCAATGTCGGGGAACTGCTCATTTATCTGTAAATTGGTGGTCATCAGCATCCTAGCCTTTCGTGAAATGCGGGGACTTTCACTGGTCCGTTGCAACGCATGTACGTCCACGCTTTTTAGTCTCGTCGAAGCACCTAACGTTACAGGGTTACATCTTATTCGAGGGGAGCCTCGCTACTCAAGCGGATCACCTCTTCACCGACATGCAGCGTCGCATCCCACGTGATCCTGATGGCTGCCTTCACGCTCTGGTGAGCAGGACACCCTTCGGGGTGAACGTACAGGGCACGTTCAGCCGCAACGCGAGAGTCTGGCGGGACGGTCAGATCGTAATGGACCGCGATTGACTCGATGCGGATCGTCTTGCCAATCCCAACAATGCGCCCATCGACGGTGGCCGTGTACAGTTGACGGTCAAAAGGAATCTTGCGCCCTGACAGGGCGCCGGCAAGTGTGCCATACATTCAGCCTGCGACGGCAGCCACGATGTGATCTAACGTCGATGCGATGGGGGGACCTTCTTTGGCCCCATAATACTCGCGGAGTTTACCTTGGACGCCGTACACGACGGGCGTGGCTACTTCACCGAGATAGGCGTTGCGGTAGCCGTCTTTGTACAGGAGCCGGGCATGAGAGAGGTACTCAAATGCTTCTGACATTGTTTGCGTTCCTCCTTTGAGCAATCAAGAACAATGATCTAAGACAAGATGTTGTTGCGTGGAAGTGAACACCTCCGACGCTGGTTACTACGCTTTCTGCAGATACTTGAGAAAATTGATGGTATCGGCTGCAACGAGGCGGCCAATTGCGCCGCTCGAGTAGACGGCTACGGAAACTGTCCCATCAGGCCGAAGCACAAATCCGGTTGCCTGCAGGTAGAGTGGATCTTCGTTGATGGAGGCTCCAATCATCTTTGCCATTTCACGAGCGTCAAGTCCGTACAGCACCGGGAAAGTGAGCCCGTGCCGTTCGACGGTCTGCTGCGCCTGCTCAAGGGAATCGACAGAGAGCGCGACGACCTCGGCTCCCAGCTCGTTCAATTGCGCTCTCGCTCGTTGAAAGTCCAGTAATTGCTGGCGGCAATACGGGCACCAATGGCCTCTATAGAACAGCAGCACAGCCCACCGACCTGCCAGGTCCTGGGAAACGGACATTTCGCCACCTCCTACGCGGGAAGCGGTGATCGTTGGAAAATGTTCACCATTGCTTAAACGCATATCTGATCCTTCTTTTTCGCTCTGCTCTGCCTCACTCCAGCACGAATCGGTGATGGTTGCTCGGCAAGTTCACTCTGCAAGCATGTAGCCAGCCGGTAGCGTATGAGCGAAAGCTATGGACCCCAGGTGAAGATTAGGTCACCTTGCGGGTCGGGCAGCACATCCTGCACATTCCATCCAAGCAAGCCCTGAAGCTGTGCTCGCAGCCAGCGCTCCAATGGACGCTCTGCGGTCGCCAGTTCCTGCAAGGTCTGTTGCGGCTCCTGCGTGTGTAGGGTCACGAGCATCAGGTCACCGTGGAGCAGTTGCACCAGCCTGACCTGCACCTGGGTAATCCCCATGTGTCGACAGGACGCTTCGAACTCCCCTCTGCGTGATTCCGCTATCTCCTGGTACAGGCG
>WNGO01002987.1_pt1 | contig 10846 bp, 12 predicted proteins | sample 5400511 | NCBI WGS metagenome assembly WNGO01 (sample SAMN13153380, study PRJNA577476) | soil metagenome | isolation source: 20 cm soil or saprolite under Garry oak tree replicate 2 | place: USA:California | collected 2016-06-15
TCCATGACGTAAAGGTAGGAACTGTGGTCCATGACGTAGTCTTCGGCGCCAGGTCCAGTCTTATGGGCTGCCCAGTAGGCCCCGTATTCCTTGGCGACCGCGGCGATCTGCTGCGGATTTCCGGTGAGTCCGACGATCCGCGGATCGAACGACTGGGTGTATCGATCCAGCACTTCGCGCGTATCGCGCTGCGGATCGACCGTGATGAAGAGCGGCTTTAGCTTGGCGGCGTCGGCACCGAGCTTCTCGAGTGCAGTGGCGATTTCGTTAAGCGTCATCGGGCAGGTATTGGGACAGAAGGTGTACCCGAAGTAAACCAGCAGCCATTTGCCGCGAAATGTCTGGTCGGTCACCGCCGTGCCGTCGGGTGCTATGAGCGTGAATGGGCCGCCGATTGTTACGGGCGACGTGGCTGCCCACGACGGCTGGCTCATAATCAGGGCCATGGCGAAGACGATATTGAAGAGGGTCTGCAGACCAAGAACCGATTGGCGAATGAGTCCATGCCGGTGATTCATATAGCCTTTATAGCGCACCTCCATAGCGCACCTCCGGAATGCCACCAAAACGCTTTGAGATCCCAAGCCTGTGGCCGGTGGCCGTGCCAAGCTTGGCATCGCGGTCTGGCATTATCTCGGCCCACTCTCGCCATCCCTGGCCAATCCGACGTTCCACTATCCGGCCAGCGGTATGCAAGACGAACTGGCGGCTTCCACCGCCGGAGCGGCCCGCCTTGCAGCGCACCCTCGTGCGGTACCAGCCCATTTTTTCATTTCCCCTAACACCCATTTGTGGTTAAATATTTAAACATTGGGTTCCCCTGCGGAAGTTCGCACAAGGGGGTGACCATGAAGAAACTCCTCACGTTGACTACAGGGCTTGTTGCGATTGTCCTCGCAGGGATGATTGGCGTACCCGCGCAAGCCTACGAAGCGGGCCCGGTCACGGGCGGCGGAAAGATCGACGGCAAGGTCCTCTTTAACGACGCGGTGCCGACGCGGAAGATCATCCCGAACAAGGATGTCGAGGTGTGCGGCGGCATCCGCGAGGAGCCGCTGATCGCGGTTGGGCCCGACAAGGGCGTCCAGAACGCGGTCGTCTACCTGGTCGAGGTGGCCAAGGGAAAAGCATGGCCGGCAGCTGGTAAGACGCCCGAACTCGACAATCGCAAATGCCGTTTCGAGCCTGAGGTTCAGGTGATCCGCGCGGGTCCCTTGGACGTCGTCAACGACGACCCGATACTGCACAACACCCACGGCTATTACGGGAAGCGCACCGCCTTCAACATGGCGTTGCCGAACCAGGGGCAGCGAATTCCCACGGAGCTGACGCGAGTAGGCACTGTGCGGATCGACTGCGACGCGCACGGCTGGATGGAAGGTTGGATTTATGTCGTCGACAACCCCTACTACGCGATCACCGGCGCCGATGGCAAGTTCAGCATCACGGACGTGCCGCCCGGGAACTACACCCTGGTAGCGATCCAATCCTTTACCGGCCCCATTCAGCAACCCGTAACTGTTACGGCAGGCAAGCCGACGAATCTGACCATCGAATTGAAGAAGCAATAGGCGACTTGGCCGAGCCGGCAGGTCGCATTCTTTATGCAACGTCCGACAAATCTGCGAGGTCCTACAAAGCGGTCCAGGGAAATCCATAAAGAGCAAGCGATCCGTCGAGAGGAGATGTCACATGTCTGAGCTTGATCGTGAACGACGTGAGATGGTCGCGGTGCTCCAACGGCCCGGGGTTCGTCCCGACCCCTCGCTCCGGATTACTCGGCGCACTTTCATCCACAAATCGTGCTTGACCGGCGCGGCTACAGTCGCTCAGACTTTTGCATGGTGGCCGCTGCTCAACACCATCGACGTCGCCCACGCTGCCGAGCAGCCCTTCAAGTTTGCCTGGGTTTCCGACACCCATCTCTATCCGAGGTCTCTCAACACGCGCTTCGTCGAAAAGGTGGTGCGCGCAGCAAACGAGGTCCAGGCCATGAGCCCGCCTGCCGACTTCATGATCTTCGGCGGCGACTTGGCCCAGCTCGGCAAAATCGAGGAACTCGTGCTCGGCAATGAGCTTCTCAAAGAGATAAAGATTCGGAAGGTCTTCATCCCGGGCGAGCACGACTGGTATTTGGACATGGGAAAGAAGTGGGGGGAGCTCTTCGGCCAGCCCAACTGGACTTTCGATCACAAGGGTGTGCGCTTTGTCGGGCTCGACACGGTCAGTCGCGGTCCGGACTACTGGACGGTGAGGAAGATGAGTCCCGAGGAGCGCATGGGCCACATGGCGACCCTCGACGGCAGCGTCGCCGGCCCGTGGGCCGGCGTGGGCCGCGACCAACTCGACTGGCTGCAGAAGATCCTCGCCGATTGGGATAAATCCAGGCCGGTCGTTATCTTCAGCCATAATCCGCTCTACGAGTACTACCCGCCTTGGAACTTCTGGGTGCGTGACTGGCGCGAAGTCAATGACGTGCTGAAGCCTTATACCAAGGTCACCAACATCCACGGTCATGTCCATCAGGTGCTCTATAACGAGATCGGCACCATGCGGTCGATCGGCATGCTCGCCACCTCCTGGCCTTGGCCCTATGCCCCGGAGGGAGTGCCCAAGCTCACCAAGCCGATGATCCGCGCCGACCCCGGCGATTTCTACGATGGCGTCGGCCGGAGCGAGATCAGCATGAACAATGATCGGATCGAGAACGAGTATATCATGTGGGGCCGTAAGCAGGTCTTCGTTCAGTCGGCGCCGGACTCCTCGCTGAGTCAGCCTGAGATCCTGCGGCCGCGGATCGCCGACCAGATCGGGCCGTACTAGGGAGGACGGCTATGACAACCAGAACGACATTCCTGTTCGCTCTTTGCATCGCTTCGCCCGTTGGTCTGCTGGCCGCGATTGCGGTTCTCGTCGGCCCTGCCAATGCGAATAAGGACCCGGTAACACCCCAGCAGTTGCAAGCTTACGAGGAAGCCTTCATGGAGCAGGTCAAAAAGGGCGACCTCTTGTTCCACGGCGATGCCGCGACCGCGAAGCAGATGAACGCGACACTGTCCAACACGGGAATGGCCTGCGCGATGTGCCATCCCTTTGCCTCCGACACGCATCCGCACGCGTTCCCGAAGTATCAGGTGAGCATGAACAAGTTCGCGACGCTTCGCGACATGATCAACTGGTGCATCGAGAAGCCCAACCAGGGCGAGAAGATCGATTCTGATTCGGACGCGATGAAGGCCCTCGAGGCGTACATCTATTGGTCGAACACCGGCTCGGTGTTGGTCCCCGGCAAGTATTAGTTCTGTTCCTGTGCGACACGGAGTGAAAGGTTCCAGTACCAGCTTTCGCTGACGGGCCGCTTGAGGCCTGCGCGCGCGATGATCCTTGATGGAGATCCCATCGATTTCAGCGTTGGTGCTTGAGGCCGCGTCGACGGCGGAGAGGGTGTGCCATGGCAGACATGGCAGAGACGTTGCATGGCAGGTTTACCGGCATCAACCTGGATGAGCTGGTCGATCGGCGGGTGGTGCTGACGTGGCTTTATTGGGGAATGTTCTGGCTCATAGTCACCCCCTCGGTCGGCGTAGCGCTGTCCGGCCTCTTCAATTATCCCGATTATCTCGGCACTAATAATCTAGGGCTGACGTTCGGCCGCCTCCGGCCGGTCCACGTCAACGGCGTCATCTTCGGTGCCTTTTCGACCCTGTTCATCGGCGAATGCTATTATCTGGTGCCGCGCTTGTGCGGGGTCCGGGTGATCCGCGGAGAATGGGGCGTAACGCTGGCGTGGGTGTGGAGCCTCGCCCTCTTGGCCGGGCTCATCTCGCTGCCTTTCGGTTACAATCACGGGCTCGAAGCCGGCGAGCTCCCGCTGTTTGCCGAAATTCCTCTCTTTATCGTAATAGCGGTGGCAACAGCACAATTCATTGCGACCATCGCCCAGCGCCTCGAGCCAGCGCTCTACGTTGCGCTCTGGTACCTCATCGCCGCCTTCATATGGACGACGATGAACCTCGTTCTGGGCAGCGTGATCCTGCCTTACACGATTTCAGGCATCAACAGCGCGGCCTTCCACGGTCTCTACATCCACTACATCGTCGGCCTGTGGATCACGCCGGCCGGCTACGTGCTCATCTACTATTTCCTCCCGGTTAGCGTGCGCAATCCGCTCTACGCTCATAAGCTCTCGCTGGTCGGCTTCTGGTCCCTTGCCCTGTTCTACCCCTTCGTCGGCATCCATCATTATCTCTACAGCCCAATTGCCGACTGGTCCCAGACGCTTGCGATCGTCACCTCCATGTTGCTCATCATTCCAGTGTGGACCGTGCTGGTGAACTTCTTCGGCACCATGATGGGCCGGTGGGACGCCTTCGGAAGGAATCTTCCGGCGAAGTTTCTGATCATGGGCTCGATCATGTACCTGTTGGGCTGTTTCCAAGGCTCGGTCGAGGCGCTGCGCTCCATCCAGCAGCCGACCCATTTCTCGGACTTCGTCATCTCGCATTCGCACCTCACGGTGTTCGGGACATTCGTCGTCTGGGCGATGGGTGGTCTGATTTATGTTTGGCCGCGGCTATGGGGACGCGAGCTGTGGTCGTTCACGCTCGGTAACTGGTCATTCTGGCTGATCACCGTCGGCATTTCCACCATGGGCCTGGTGCTGACGGCCGCCGGTCTCCAGCAAGGCTTCGAGTGGATGAATGGTACCGAGTGGGTCGACACTGTGGTGCGGATGAAGGGCTATTGGCTGGTGCGGACTCTCTCGGGCGTCAGCATGGACACCGGGATGTCCCTGCTTGTCATCAATTTGATGATGACCGCGCTCGCCCGGCCGGGTGAGGCGAGGGAACCGCTTCCGAGACCCGGGGTGGCCCCGGTTCCTGCCGGAGGGCCGGGCGAATGAACGCGCGTTTTGTCGCCCTGGTGGCTGGCGTCTTCTTCTTCTTCCTCGCCGTCGCCACTCAAGGCATTCTACCCTTCGTCGAACCGTCAGCGCGCACCAACCGCGTGACCGCGGTCGTCCGCACCGATTTGGGTCAGCTCAAATGGATGTTGACCGAGGCCACAGATTATACGCCGCTGCAAGAGCTCGGCCGCCGCGTGTATCTTCTCGAGGGTTGCTGGTATTGCCATTCCCAGTACGTGCGTCCGGTGACGGGCGAGACGCGCCGCTGGGGCCCTGTGAGTGAGGCCGGTGAATACGCCTACGACGTGCCGCACCTCTTCGGCACCCGACGCATCGGGCCGGATTTGACGCGGGTCGGGCTCAAATACAGCGACGAGTGGCATCTCGCCCATTTCTGGAATCCGCGGCAGCTCTCCCCGGATTCGATCATGTCGCCCTATCGGGGACTGTTCGACACGCCCGAGGAGCCGGTCAAGATTGTCGACGACGGGGCAGGCAATCGCACCCTCGACAAAACGCCAGCTACCCAAAGGCTGTTCGACTTCGCAAGTAAGGAGCGCGTTACACTCACGCCAGGCGCCGACGGGCTTCTGTTCGTTCCCATGCAGGCGCGCGGCAAGTTCCCGGTCATCCTGACGCCAAACAAGGAGTACACTGGCGACGCGGTCCGGATTGCCATCGAGACGAATGAACTCGAAGGTCTGATCGCTTATGTCCAGAAGCTCGGTATGAACCGTGGCAAGTGGCGCGACATGTTCGAGCCGCAGCAGCTCGAAGTTACTGAGGCCACCCTACCGCGCTCGAACGAATGGATCGCCTACGGCAAGGAGGTCTACGAGCGGCGGTGCATCGGCTGCCACGGGGCCCAAGGGGATGGCAACGGGCCGGCCGCGACCTTCCTTTTCAATCAGCGCCCGCGAAACTTCACCTTGGGCGTGTTCAAGTTCAGGTTGACCCAAAAGCCAATCCCGACCGATGGCGACCTGCTGCGGACGATCACCCGTGGGGTGCGCGGCACAGCGATGCCAGCCTGGTATGAGCTGCCATTGACGGATCGTCTCGCCGTCATCCAGTACATCAAGTATGAGCTGGCAGTTGACCGCTCCGAGCCCGCGAAGCCTTATGCTTATTTCACCGAGGAGCCGCCCGGCGCCCCTCTGTACATCGGACAGCCGCCGCCTCCGTCTCAGCAGATTGTCGCTCGCGGCAAGGAGGTGTGGCAGAATGCCAAGTGCTGGGAGTGCCATGGCAACACCGGCAAGGGCGACGGCGAGAAGGCTCCTGGGCTGAAGGACGATTTCGGATTCCCGAGCCGGCCCGCGGATCTTACCAGCGGCCAGTTCAAGTCAGGTCCGGCGGTCGGGGACATCTTCCGCACCATGAGCACTGGGCTCAGCGGCACGCCCATGCCCTCCTATAGGGATTCGTTGCCGGAGCAGGATCGCTGGGCTCTCGCCTACTACGTCGTCTCGCTGTCCTCTTTCAAGGACCCGCTCACCAGAGAGCCGCTGCCGATCTCCGCAGCGGACCGGGCGGCGCTCAACGATCCCAAGCTGGAGGCTGGCACCCCGGACGGCGCCTATGTTCCGGGTGGGGGCACGATGCATCGCGCCGCGGCATCCGGCGCAACGCTGGCCGCCGGCCCCCAGAAAGAAGAGTGAGTCATGACGGATTTCGAGATCATGGGACCCTACGCGATCGCCCTGCTGATGAGCATCGGTGCGCTGTGCGCCTTCGTGTGGGGCGTCCTCTCTGGCGCCCTGAGTGGTGCAGATGACGCGGCAATCAGATTCTATTGCACGGAGATGGAAAATGACGCAGCCAGAGAGCACACCGAGCAAGCCAGCGAGTGACAGCTCGGCCCACGAGATGGAGGAGTACGCGGGTGGCTACATCAAGGCAAGGGTCGGGCACATCCCGGTTTGGCTGTTGGTCGTCTACGCGGTGCTTTTCGTCTGGGCGCTCTACTACCTTTTCACCTATTGGGGTGGGCTTGGGCCGGGACGGTTCGGCTGACGGTGGCGATCGCGAACGGAGCTGGCGATGCGACAGACAGAGAGGGCGGCTGGGATGCTGATCGTTAAGATCATTTTCGCGATCGCGGCCTTGAATCTGATCTTTTTGTTGTCTGAGCTCACTATGAACGTGGTCCGGGTTTACTTCGGCTGAACAGGAGAGAGCATGCTACCGAATGCGGTTTTCTCGCTCGCCAATGCGAGCCCGGAGCAAGTCATCGCCTTCTTCGGCTTCTCGCTATTTACAATCGGCTTCTTTGTCTGGGTCGCTTACCTGGCGTTCGCGAAGAAGCGATAACGGAGCAGCACCATCCGGCGCAGTGAGTTCGGGCGGTTTGGCAGGAAATTCTGCCATGGCTTACTATCTTATGCTCTTCGCGGCGGGCTTTGCCGGCAGCTTTCATTGCGTCGGCATGTGCGGCGGCTTTGCCTGCGCGCTTGGCCACGATCCGCATGGCCACGGCGCGACCGTCCTGCGCCACCTGCTTTACAACGCAGGCCGATTAACGACCTATTGCTTCCTGGGCGGGCTCGCGGGCACACTAGGCCAGGTGATATGCACGCCGCAGGGAATGACGGTCTCGCTCGTGGGTGGCTCCCTCGACTCCGCCCAGCGAATCCTCGCGATCGTTGCGGGGCTGCTCATGATCGGCATGGCGCTGCAGTTCTTCGGCCTGTTGCAGGGCTTTCATCGCCTTGCGAGCGGCTTCGGCAGCAGCACGCTTGCCATATCCCTGCGCAGCCTGCTGACGGCACGCGGCCGCGCTGCGCCGCTTGCCTTTGGGGTGTTCAACGGCTTCCTGCCGTGTCCCCTGGTCTATGCCTTCGTTGCCGAGGCGGCGAGCGCTGCCGGCGCGATTCCCGGATTTCTCACCATGGCGTCGTTTGGATTGGGGACCTTCCCCGCCATGTTGATGATGGGCGGTGTTGGCCATGCTCTTGCGCCGGCGTGGCGGCAACGCGGCGTGTGGTTCGCCGGTAGCTGCATTCTGCTGCTCGGCCTTATCACCCTCGGCCGTGGCATTCTGCCGATCGCCGCGCATATTGCAAATGGTTGGCCGGGAGGACACCCCGCATGACAGACGATCGCTTGTGCCGCCATTGCCTGCTGACTATCGGGCCGCGCGCGATGCGGCGCACTGTGAACGGCGAGAATTGTGCCTTCTGCTGCTATGGCTGCTGTATCGCCTTTCAGGTGAAGAGCGGGAAGAGTGAAGAGTGGGAGGCGGCCTGGCTCTTGATCCGCCTCGGCGTGGGCGGCTTTCTCTCCATGAACATCATGTTGTTCAGCCTCCTGCTGTATGCAGGTGCCTTCACCGGTGTCGATGCGAGGCTGCTTCCTTGGGTTCACCTCCTGCTCTGGATCTTCGCGACACCAGCTTTAATCATTCTCGGCGGACCATTCCTTCGCGAGACCTGGCTCGATGGCGTTCAGGGGCGCTTGAGGTCCTCGGCGCTCATCGTTGTCGGCGTCGGTGCCGCCTACATTTATTCGGCTTTTGCCGTCATCGAGCGCGGCACGCATGTCTACTTCGATACAGCCACCATGGTGTTGATGCTGTTCACCGTAGGCCGTTATCTGGAGGCGGCTGGCCGCGCCAGGGCGGCGCGCGACCTCGAACCTCTTTTGGCGGCGGAAAGCGAGTGCGCCACCGTGGTCAACGGCGGGGCGGAGACCCGCCGCCCGGTGCGGGAGGTGGACGCCCGCATGCTGGTTCGGGTCCGGCCGGGGGAGCGCATTCCGGTCGACGGCGTGGTGACCGAGGGGGAATCCCACACCGATGAAGCCGTGATCACCGGAGAAAGCCGGCAAGTTGCAAAAAGCGTCGGTTCGCCCGTGATCGCCGGCAGCATCAATCTCGATGGTCCACTCCTGATCCAAAGCAGCGGCGCGGGAACCGCAACCCGTTGGGCACAGATTTGCCGATCAGTTCGGGACGCGCTGGTTCGGCGCAGCCCGACCCAGCGCATTGCCGACCGCGTGGTCGGCGCCTCCGTGCCTGTCGTTCTGGCCCTCGGCGGGCTGACGATGCTCTATTGGGCGCAGTGGCTGCCTTTCGAGCGGGCATTGCTGTTTGGTCTTGCGGTGCTGGTGGTTGCTTGTCCTTGCGCGGTGGGACTCGCCGCGCCGCTTGCGACCTCGCTCGGCATCGGGCGGTTGGCACGCTGCGGCTGCCTGGTCCGCGACCCCGGCGTGCTCGAGGCCCTCGCGCGCACGCGATTGCTCGCCTTCGACAAGACCGGCACGCTCACGTCGGGCAAAGCACATGTTGTTGGAATCGAGAGCGATGGCGCCGGAACTGACGAGGTGCTCACGCGCGCCGCTGGCCTGGAACGCCATTCCGAGCATGGCCTTGCCCACGCCGTCGCCGTAGCGACCGCCGAGCGTGGGCTCGAGCCGGTCCCCACCCGCGACGTGCGGACCGTGCCCGGCCGCGGCATCTGCGGCAACGCCGAAGGTCAGCCGGTGGCGGCCGGAAGTCGCGCCTTCATGCGCGATGTAGGCTGTTTGCTGCCGCCGGCCCTGGCCGAGCAAGGGCGATCGCGCGAGGCGAGCGGTCACTCCGTGGTCTATGTCGGTTGGGGTGGGCGGGTGCATGCCGTGCTGTCGCTCGACGATACGCCGCTGCAGGACGCGCGCGCGACGGTCGAAGCACTACGCTACCGCGGGCTGCGCGTGATGCTGTTGACCGGCGATCTTCCTGCTGCGGCACAGCGAATCGCAGCCGCGGTCGCGATCGAGACCGAAGATATCCGCGCGGGCCTTGCGCCGGAGGCCAAGTCGGTGGCCCTGGATCGGCACCAGCAAGCCTACGGCATTGTGGCGATGGTCGGCGACGGCCTTAACGACGGACCAGCTCTGGCCAGAGCGGACGTCGGAATCGCCGTTGGTTCGGCGACGGACCTTGCCCGCGAGACCGCGGCACTCGTGCTGCCCGCCGGTGGGCTTTGGATGCTGCCGTGGGCGGTCGACGTCGCCCGCGCGGTTCGCATGACGATCCTCACCAACCTGATGTGGGCGTTCGGCTATAATTGCATCGCCGTGACCCTGGCGATGCTCGGATGGCTGCAGCCTGTGCTGGCGGCCGCAATCATGGCCGGATCGAGCATCATCGTCGTATTGAACTCGCTTCGGCTCGAGCGACTGCCGGATCCCGTTCCGTCGGCGGCCCCAGATCAATCGGCGGCGGTTGAGAGCGCTCCTACCACGCACACGTGCAGCCTGCCGATTATCGCCGGCCAAGCGATTCCCTGAACGCCACTCATCAGCCGAACACGTCGCGGGTAAAGGCGTCGTACCAGCCTTCCGCTTCACGCGCAGCACGGCGGCGCATCTCGGAGCTTTCGTCCACTTTACTGATAAACGCATGCGCGGTTCTGATCGTCCCGGCGAGAGGCTTGTAGCTGATAGCGTTGCTCCATGCGTCGTCTGGGGCGAGAAACGTGTAACAAGTGTTGAACAGATGCGGCGTACTACGCGAGGATGCTGTCAGCACCGACGCGAGGGCGAAGGCGCACGCCTTAGCTTGGCTGTTCGCGGAAAAGGCGGATTTCGGCATATCGCCCGCGATAATCGCATCGCCCACGAGATGGATGCTGGGTTGCAGCGTCGACTCGAACGTGACGGGATCAACCGGACACCACCCCGATCGGTCAGCGAGACCCGTCTGCTGCGCGAGATGCCCAGCCTTTTGCGCAGGGATGACGTTGGCGACCGCAGCCTTGAACGTCGCTTCTGCCGTTATCACCGATCGGGCCTTAACGTCGACCGCCTTGACCCCGCCAGTGAATTCCGCCGGGAGCCATTCTATCATTCCCGGGTAATGGCGCTGCCAGGCGTCCTGGAACAGGTCCTGCCCCGTGAATGTGCTCTTCGCGTCGAGCACAAGAATCTTCGACCGTGGCTTATGCCGCTGGAAATAGG
>WNGO01006586.1_pt1 | contig 10845 bp, 8 predicted proteins | sample 5400511 | NCBI WGS metagenome assembly WNGO01 (sample SAMN13153380, study PRJNA577476) | soil metagenome | isolation source: 20 cm soil or saprolite under Garry oak tree replicate 2 | place: USA:California | collected 2016-06-15
CGAGTTTTGCGTCCTTGATCTGCATGCCCTCGGGCGCCTGACCCAGCAATTGCATGGCGCTCAGCACGTGCATGGAGACGCCGGTGGCGCCGATCGGATGGCCCTTGGCCTTCAATCCGCCTGAGGGGTTGATCGGCAGCTTGCCGTCCTTCTGGGTCCAGCCTTCCTTGATGGCGCGCGCGCCCTGCCCCCTTGGCGTCAGCCCCATCGCCTCATATTCGATCAGCTCGGCGACGGTGAAGCAGTCGTGGGTTTCGACAAAGGAGAGATCGGAGAGCTGCAAGCCTGCGGATTGCAGCGCGCGCTGCCATGCCACGGTGCAGCCTTCGAACAGCAAGATGTCGCGCTTCGACATCGGCAGGAAATCCTGGGCGTGCGCGGTGGCCTTGATGTTGACCGCCTTGCCCATGGTTTTGGCGGTTTCCGCATCGGTCAATACCAGCGCCGCCGCGCCATCCGACACCAGCGAGCAATCGGTGCGCTTCAGCGGCCCGGCCACGAACGGATTCTTCTCGCTTTCGGAACGGCAGAATTCATAGCCGAAATCCTTGCGCAACTGCGCGTAGGGATTGGCGACGCCGTTCTTATGGTTCTTGGCGGCGATCATCGCCAGCGCGTCGGACTGGTCGCCGTATTTCTGGAAATAGGCCTGCGCGATCTTGCCGAACACCCCGGCAAAACCGCCGGGGGTGTCGCCATCCTCCGGCAAATACGACGCGCGCAGCAGGTTCCTGCCGATCTCGGCTGGGGGCGTCCGCGTCATCTGCTCGACGCCGACCACCAGCACGATCTTCGCAGCACCCGCCGCAATGGCCCTGATGCCCTGATGCACCGCCGCCGAACCGGTGGCGCAGGCGTTCTCGACCCGTGTCGCCGGCTTGAACCGCAGTTGCGGATCGGCCTGCAGCACCAGCGAAGCGGTGAAATCCTGCGGCGAGAAGCCGGCGTTGAAATGCCCGAGCACGATTTCATCGACGTCTCCAGCGGAAATGCCGGCGTCCGCCAGCGCGTCGGTGGCAACCCTGACCACCAGGCTCTCGACTGTCTCGGTATCGAACTTGCCGAATGGCGTATGCGCCCATCCGACGATGCTGGCTGTCATGGCGGTTCTCCCTGTCTTACTCGGAGGGTTTGTAACCTATTGATTGCGATACTTCACGCCGGTTTGAGCAATTTCATCGTCCGATTGCAGATGGCCGTTATGCCGGCCCAGTTGCCGGACCTGATATCCGCTGCCGGGCATAGCCAGGAACCGCCCACCGCGACCACGTTGGGCTCGGCCAGCCACGAAGCCGCGTTGGCCTCGCCAATGCCGCCGGTTGGACAGAACCGCACTTCCGGAAAAGGTCCCGCCAAAGCACGAAGCGCCTTGATACCGCCGGACTGCTCGGCCGGGAAGAATTTGACCAGATTGAAGCCGTGGGCCAGCGCCAGCATCAGCTCCGATGCTGTCGCTATACCCGGCGCGAACGGCAAGGCGCTTGCGGCGGCGGCCTTCAGCAGATCGGGCGTGGCGCCGGGACTGATACCAAACCTGGCGCCGATCGCTCCCGCCCGCGCAAGATCGTTCGCGTTCAGGATGGTGCCGATCCCAACGACGGCCTCCGGCACATCGGCCATGATCGCTTTGGCGGATTCGATCGCAACCGGCGTGCGCAGCGTGATTTCCAGCGTTCGCACGCCGCCTGCGACGAGTGCCTTGGCGAGCGGTACCGCGTCTTCAAGGCGCTCGATGGTGAGTACCGGGATGATCGTCGCCTGCTCGAACAGCGCGGCGAGTTGTTCCTGCTTTGGTGTCGCGGTCATGGAGAGGCCTTGCGAGAGGGTGCCGATCGCGGCGTTTTCCTGGCCGGCATGGCATAGCGCGGAATGATCGCGCCGGGATAGCCCACCACCACGCCGGCGAGACGATGTCCAGCGCGTGCGGCCTCGATCGGGTCCGAGCCCGCCAGCCGAGCGGCGATGTAGGCCGCTGCAAAACTGTCGCCCGCCGCGGTGGTGTCGACGGCAGGTTTTGTCAGGGGCTCGGCCTTCACCTCGTGCGAACCGCCGGCGAACCGCAGGACGCTGGCGGGCTCGCTGAGCTTCAACACCACTTCCGGACTGGAAATGCCGGCCATCAGGGTCGCGTTGCCTTCGCCGGGATAGAGCGGCAGTAAATCTTCCGTCGAGGCCAGCACGATATCCGCGACCTCAAAGGCATCGCTAAAGACGCTGCGCGCCATGTCGAGATCGGGCCAGCCGCGGGCGCGAAAATTGGTATCGAACGCGACGCGGGTCCCGAGCAGCCGCGCGCGCTTGAGAGCCGCCATCAAGCGCTTTCGGCCGGTCTCGCTGTAGATCGACAGCGTGATCGCGGAGAGATAGACGACGTCGTAGCTTGCGAGCGAATTAAGGATGTGCTCGGTTTCGGGCAAGTCCATCAGGGCGCGCGCAGCCGCGCTTTCGCGCCAGTGGAAGAACCGCCGCTCACCCTTGTCGTCGGTCCCGATCATGTAGATGCCCGGCAATTTGCCCGGCAGCCGCGCGACGCGCTTGGTCCCGACGCCTTCGGCGGTCCAGCCCGCGATCATCTCATCGCTCAGGGTATCGTCGCCGAGCGCCGTGACATAATCGACGTCAACGCCAAGGCGGGCGAGATAGACCGATGTGTTCAACGTATCGCCGCCATAGCCGCGCGAATACAGGCCGCCCTTGGCCTGTTTCAGCTCGATCATGCACTCGCCGATGCACGCTACCCGGGTCATGACCGCTTCCCCGCGGGTCCGCTTGAACGCACGTAGAGCGGGATGACTTTTCTTCGAATCGTCATCCCGCTCTATCTTTTTGTTTGAGCATGATCTCCGCGCAAACGCTTCGCGTTTGTCGCGAGGGAAAACCGGTACCCACTTTTCCGGATCATGCTTTAGACCACAAACTTGCCGCCGAGTTCGTCCTCGATGTGAATCTTGATGATGTCGTCAAACGTCTTTTCGGCGGTGGTGAAGCCGAGCTTGAGCGCCCGCTTGGCGTCGAAATTGCGCGGCCAGCCGTCGACAATACCCATGATGAACGGGTCGGGCTCGCGTTTGATCCGCCCGGCCACCTTGTCGCCCGCCACCCGCTTCAGGGCTGCGACCTGTTCGCCGACGGTCGCGGAAAGGCCGGGCATGGTGAGGTTGCGGCGGGGGCCGACTGCCGCGCTGTCGATGGTCGCCGCATGCAGCAGAAAACCGACCGCCGAGCGCGGCGTGGCATGCCAATGGCGGACGTCCTCGGACACCGGCAGTACCACTTCCTTGCCGGCGAGTGGCTCGCGCAGGATGTTGGAAAAGAACCCCGAGGCCGCCTTGTTGGGAAGACCGGGACGGATGCAAATGGTCGGCAGCCTGATGCCGATGCCGTCCATGAACCCGCGGCGCGTGTAATCGGCGAGCAGGAGTTCTCCGATCGCCTTCTGGGTGCCGTAACTCAACAGCGGCGTCTGAAAGAACTCGTCACCGATCGCGTCCGGGAACGGCGCGCCGAATACCGCGATCGACGATGTGAAGACGAGGCGGGGTTTGTAGCCGCCGCCGGCAAGCCGGATGGCATCGAGCAGCATTCGCGTGCCGTCGAGGTTGATGCGATAACCCTTGTCGAAATCGAGCTCGGCCTCGCCGGAGACGATCGCCGCCAAATGGAAGATGACATCGGGCCGATCCGCGACCAGCTTTTCAGCGAAGCCTGCTACTGCGAAATCACCGGTCACGGTATCGATCGGAAACCCCGCCTTGGCTGCCGCCGGCGCAACGACGTCCTGAAGCGTCATGCGGGTGATATCGCCCTTGCCGAGACGGCCATCGCGCAACAGCCGCTCGGTCAATTTGCGGCCGACCATGCCGGCGGCGCCCAGAACCAGAATATGCAAGACCCAACTCCTTTTTGTTCTTGTTCTATGACGTTTTCCAGCGAAAGCCTGCCCCGGACTTGATCCGGGGTGGGAACCGGTTCGCGAGAAGAAACTGCGTCAACATAAATGAGTAGACGCGGGCCTCGCGCGCCTACTCCTTGACGGCTCCGGTCATGGCCGAAACATAGTGTTCGACGAAGAACGCATAGAGAATGACCAGCGGCAGCGAGCCGGCCAGCGCCCCCGCCATCAGCGATCCCCAGCGATAGACATCGCCGTCGACGAACTCGTTGACGATCGCCACCGGCACCGTCTTGTTGGCCGTCGATTGCAGGAAGGTGAGCGCGTAGATGAACTCATTCCAGCACAGTGTGAAGCAGAAGATGAAGGCCGAGATCAAGCCGGGAATCGCCAGCGGCAGCACGATCTTGGTCAAGATCTGCCAGCGGCTTGCGCCGTCGATCAGCGCGCACTCTTCCAGCTCGAACGGGATGGTCTTGAAATAGCCCATCAGCAGCCAGGTCGAGAACGGGATCAGGATGGTGGGATAGGTCAGGATCAGCGCCAGCGGCGAATCGAACAGGCCGTATTGAAACACCACCGTCGCGAGTGGAATGAACAGAATCGACGGCGGCACCAGATAGGACATGAAGATGAGCCCGCCGACCCATTGCGCGCCGCGATAGCGCAACCGCACGATCGCGTAGGCCGCGAGCACACTGGCAAGGATCGACAGCACGGTGGCGCAGACCGCGACATACATCGTGTTCCACAGCCACCACGGATAGTAGCTTTCGAACAATAGCTTGTGGATGTGCTTGAAGGTCGGATTCCAGGTCCAGAACGGATTGAACTTGTCGAGATCGAGCAGTTGCTCGTCCGGCTTGATCGCCGTCAGCCCCATCCAGTAGAACGGAAACAGCAGCACGAACACGATGATCGCCAGCGGCAGGTAGAGCGTGACCATGCGACGCGGCACCGACTGCAGATAGCTCATGCCCTCGCTGTGATCGTCCATCGCGACCGTTGGCGCGCTGCCCGAGAGCACCTTCTTGAGATCGATCCGCGTGGTGGGGAGATCAGTCATTGTTTTCACCCTGCTGCCACTTGCGGCGCTGCAGCCCGAACCAGGAAACCATGATCGCGGCGAGCAGGAACGGGATCATCGCGCTTGAAATTGCGGCGCCTTCGCCGAGCTGTCCGGCGATGATGGCGCGCTGATACGACAATGTCGCCATCAGATGCGTTGCGTTGACGGGGCCGCCGCGCGTCATCGCCCAGATCAGCTGGAAGTCGGTGAAGGTAAACAGCACCGAGAACGTCATCACCACGGCGATGATCGGGGTGAGCAGCGGATAGGTGATGAAGCGGAACATCTCCCATTTGGACGCGCCGTCGAGCGTCGCGGCCTCGTAGAGCGAGGGCTGCACGGTCTGCAGGCCGGCGAGCAGCGTGATCGCGACAAAGGGAACGCCGCGCCAGATATTGGCGAAGATCACGCATATCCGCGCCCAGGTGACGTCGCCGAGAAAATTGATGTTCTGGGTGATCAGGCCGAGGTGCCTGAGCGACCAGGAGATGATCGAGAATTGCGAATCGAAGATCCACCAGAACGCCAGCGCCGACAGCACCGTCGGCACGATGAAGGGGATCAGCACCAGCGCGCGCAGCATCGCCTTGAACGGCATGTTTTCGTTCAGCAGCAGCGCCAGATAGAGACCGATCGCGAATTTGATCGCGCTCGCGATCGTCGTGTAGAGCAGCGTATTGAACACCGAAAGCCAGAAGATCGAATCGCCCGACAGCCACTCGTAGTTCTCGACCCCGATGAATTCGCCGGGACGTCCGATCTTTGCGTCGGTGAACGAAATCCAGATGCCCAGGCCGAGCGGATAGGCGAGGAAGAATATCAGGAATGCCATCGCCGGCAGCATGAACCAGAAGCCGAGCCAGTTGCGGTTGGTCCGCAGTTGATCCCACGCGGTGGCCTCGCGAATCTGCGGCCGGGCCGCCCGGGGTTGGAGTGCAATGTCAGCCATTGGCGAAATCCCGCAATATCATCGGCGGCGTTGCCGTTTTGAGTGGCGGAGCGAGCGGCAATTGCTTGCCGCCCGCTCCGTAGTCATCAGCGATAAATTCGCTTCAACTGCCGTTCCGTCACCGCGATCGCTCCCTTGGCGTCCTCGCGTCCGGTGCAGTAGTTGGCGAACATGTCGACAATCAGGAAGTCGGCGATCGCGGTCGCCGCCTTCTCGCCGGGCGTACCGATGCCGGAAGCGGGAAGCGCACGCTTGCTGGCCTGGCTGAACACCTGGTTCTTCGGGTCCGCCGTCCACACCGGTGCGGCGTCATAGGCGTTAAGCGTGTGGGTGAGATAGCCGCGCGCGCCCGTCAGCCATTTGTCGTAGTTTTCCTTCTCCAGCATGAAGGCGACGAATGCCTTCGCGGCGTTCGGATATTTGGTGAAGTTGAACGCCAGGATCGGAACCGCAAGCTGCAGTTCGGTCGGTTTGCCGATCGGCCCGACCGGCCACAGCGCATGATAGGTGTCCTCAGCGAGTTCCTTCTTGCTCGGATCGTCCTTGGCGGCAACATAGATCGAGATGCCGTTCGACGTCAGGGAAAGCTCGCCCGACAGGAACGCCTTGTTGTTGGACGAGTCGTTCCAGGACGCGACGCCGGGAATGAAGTTGTCGGACAGCGCCTTGCAGTATTCCAGCGCCTTCACGGTTTCCGGCGAGTTGATGATGACCTTGTCGTCCTTGTCGACCGTATAGGCGCCGTGACCCCACAGGATCCAGTGCAGCCAACCGTTGGCGTCGCCGGTGGCATGCCCGAGCGCGAAGCCGGCCGGCGTGTTGTTCTTCTTCAACGCCTTGCACAATTCCAGGAAGCCCGGAAAGTCCTTCGGGAACTCGGTGAAGCCCGCTTTATCAACTTGCGACTTCCGATAGGTCATATAACCGCCGACGGTCGCGACGGGAATGCCGAGCCAGTCGTTGCCCTGCTTGCAGGTGGCGGCGGCCGCGTCGGTCCATCCGCCATACTTCTTGCCGAGATAGTCGGCGACGTCGTTCATCTTCAGAACTTTGGTCGGAAATAGCTGTGGCAGCGTATGCAGGCCCCAGGCCAGATCGAGGCCCGAGCCGGTGTTCGCCGCGACCGAGGCCTTCGGCTGCACGTCCTCAAAGGACTCGCTGAATACGTTCATCTCGGTGCCGGTGGCGGCCTTGAATGCCGCGACCATCGCGTTGAAGGCATCGTCTTCCGCAGGAACGAAGCGCTTCCAGCGCATCACGGTAAGCTTCGCACCGCTTTCCGCCTTCCAGGGAGCCGATTGCGCCCATGCCTTGGCAAAGTCGAACAGGGCCGGCCCGGTCAGCGCGCCAGTCGCCGCAAGCGCGGTGCCGCCCTGAAGCAGAGTTCGGCGGGTAAAGTCATGCATAGTTTATCTCCCTTTCAAATTTGATTGTGTTTTTTTAGGCGTTCAGTCGCTTGCCGGTGGTCTCGTCGAACAGATGCACGAGCCCCGGATCTGGTTTCAACCGGATCTTGTCACCCGGGTTGAATTGATGACGTTCGCGGAAAACGGCGACGACTTGCTCGCCGCCGAGTTTGGCGAACACCTGGGTCTCCGATCCCGTCGGTTCCACGACCACGATCTCGGCTTCGGCGCCGTCGTCCGCGATGGTAAAATGCTCCGGCCGGACGCCGTACACCGCGTTGCCTTTGAGGAAATTCATCGCCGGCGAACCGATAAAGCCGGCGACGAACTGATTGTCCGGCTTGTCATAAAGTTCGAGCGGCGTGCCGATCTGTTCCACGATGCCGTCATGCATCACCACGATCTTGTCGGCCATGGTCATGGCTTCGATCTGGTCGTGGGTGACGTAGACCGTGGTGGTCTTCAGCCGCTGATGCAGTTCCTTGATTTCGGTGCGCATCGCAACGCGCAGCTTGGCGTCGAGGTTGGATAACGGCTCGTCGAACAGAAACACTTGCGGGTCGCGCACGATGGCGCGTCCCATCGCGACGCGCTGGCGTTGTCCGCCGGACAATTGCCGGGGATAGCGATCGAGCAGCGGCGTCAGAGCCAGAATTTCGGCGGCGCGGGCCACGCCTTTGTTGATTTCGTCAGCGCTTGCGCCCCGCAACTTCAGCGAAAACCCCATGTTGTCGGCAACCGTCATATGCGGATAAAGCGCATAATTCTGGAACACCATCGCGATGTCGCGCTCTTTGGGCTGGACATTGTTGACCACGCGGTCGCCGATTGAAATCGTGCCGGAGGTGATGTTTTCGAGCCCCGCGAGCATCCGCAACAGGGTCGATTTGCCGCAGCCGGACGGGCCGACCAGAACCACGAAAGCGCCGTCCTCGATCGGGATCGACACGCCGTGCAGGACTTCAAAGCCACCAAACGATTTCCGCACGTCGCGAATCTGCACCGACGACATACATACCCTCCCTGTTCACGTGATCCTGGCGGCAAATTCCGCCGTCGTTCGCTTGTTTGACCGGGGTCTTACCAGACTTTTTCGGCGATGTCGTTGGATCAAAGTCGTAGGCCGCGCCCCACCCCGGCAGACGTTGCGAACCGGGCGTTGACATGCAAACATCAGCCACCCATTCAAAAAATTACGCACAAAAATAAGGCGTGTGCGGTGCGGGAGAAACCATGAACAAGCCCTTTACCGGCGTCACCAGGCGCAAACTCCGTTCCAGCGAGTGGTTTAACAACCCGCACAACCCGGGGATGACCGCGCTCTACCTCGAGCGCTATCTTAACTATGGCCTGACCCGGCACGAGCTCCAATCGGGCAAGCCGATCATCGGCATCGCGCAGACCGGCAACGACCTCTCGCCGTGCAATCGCCATCACCTTGAACTCGCCCACCGGGTACGGGAGGGCATCCGAGCCGCTGGCGGCATCGCCATGGAATTTCCGATGCACCCGATCCAGGAGACCGGCAAGCGTCCGACCGCGGCGCTCGATCGCAACCTCGCCTATCTTGGGCTGGTCGAAATCCTGTTCGGCTACCCGCTGGACGGCGTGGTGCTGACCACGGGCTGCGACAAGACCACCCCCGCCTGCCTGATGGCGGCGGCGACAGTCAATATGCCGGCCATCGTGCTGTCCGGCGGGCCGATGCTCAACGGATGGCACAAAGGCGAGCGCAGCGGTTCCGGCACCGTGGTCTGGAAAGCGCGCGAGCAGCTTGCCGGGGGTGAGATCGACTACGAGGAGTTCATGAATATCGTGGCGTCGTCGGCGCCATCGGTCGGCCACTGCAACACCATGGGCACCGCCTCGACCATGAATTCGCTGGCGGAGGCCTTGGGGATGTCGCTGCCGGGCTGCGCCGCGATCCCCGCCCCCTACCGCGAGCGCGGCCAGATCGCCTACGAGACCGGCACCCGCATTGTCGGGATGGTCTGGGAGGATCTGAAGCCGTCCGACATCCTGACGCGAAAGGCATTCGAAAACTGCATCGTCGTCAATTCGGCGATCGGCGGTTCGACCAACGCCCCGATCCATATCAACGCGCTGGCCCGCCATATCGGCGTGGAACTCGACATCGGCGACTGGCAGAAATTCGGCCACGAGATTCCGCTGCTGGTGAACATGCAGCCGGCCGGCTTCTACCTCGGCGAGGAATATCATCGCGCCGGCGGCGTGCCGGCGGTGGTGCGCGAATTGATGGCGCACAAGCGCATCCACGAAGACGCCATGACCGTCAATGGCCACACCATGGGCGACAACTGCCGCGAAGCGCCGAAGCCCGATGGCGACGTGATCTGGACCTACGACAAGCCGCTGGTGAAGGACGCCGGGTTCCTGGTGCTGCGCGGCAACCTGTTCGACTCCGCGATCATGAAGACCAGCGTGATATCCAAGGAATTCCGCGACCGCTATCTGGTCAATCCCAAGGATCCTAATGCGTTCGAGGGACGCGCGGTCGTGTTCGAGGGCCCGGAAGACTATCACCACCGCATCGACGATCCCGCGCTCGATATCGACGAGCGCTGCATCCTGTTCGTGCGCGGCACCGGTCCGATCGGCTATCCCGGCGGCGCCGAGGGCGTGAACATGCAGCCGCCGGCCGCCCTCATCAAGCGCGGTATCCTGTCCCTGCCCTGCATCGGCGACGGACGCCAATCCGGCACTTCAGGCTCGCCGTCGATCCTCAACGCCACGCCCGAAGCCGCTGCCGACGGCGGCCTTGCGATCCTCAAGAACGGCGACATGGTTCGCGTCGACCTCAACAAGGGCAGCGCCAACATCCTGATTTCGGACGACGAGCTGAAGCGGCGCCGCGCCGAACTCAAGGCCAAGGGCGGCTTCCCCTATCCGGCCAACCAGACGCCCTGGCAGGAGCTCTATCGCTCAACGGTCGGCCAGCAGGCCACCGGCGCATGCCTGGAGCTCGCGACGCGCTATCACGACATCGCCGGCCTGGTCGGCGTGGCGAGGGATAATCATTAGAGCCATGAATCTGGCAGCCGACTTCTCCGCCGTCGTCCCTGCGAACGCAGGGACCCATAACCCCTGGCCTCAACGATATAAAAAGGCCCTTAACTCACTGCCTGAATGAGACTCCGCACCGTATGGGTCCCTGCGTTCGCAGGGACGACTCGTTGAGGCGCGTTACAAGACTTCATAAGAATCGGGAGAGAGAGAAAAAATGTCAGACCGCCTTCAAGGCAAGCGCGCGTTCGTGACCGCGGGCGCAGCGGGGATCGGCCGCGCCTGCGCCGCCGCCTTTGCACGCGAAGGCGCGACGGTTGTTGCAACCGACATCGACGAAAAGGGTCTTGCGCAGCTCGGCAAGGATGGCGTGTCGGAAGTGGCGCGGCTCGACGTGCGCGACACTGCCGCCGTCGCTGACATGGCCAAGCGGGTCGGCAAGATCGACATCCTGCTCAACGCCGCAGGCTTCGTGCATCACGGCACGGTGCTGGAATGCTCGGAC
>WNGO01008968.1_pt1 | contig 10845 bp, 13 predicted proteins | sample 5400511 | NCBI WGS metagenome assembly WNGO01 (sample SAMN13153380, study PRJNA577476) | soil metagenome | isolation source: 20 cm soil or saprolite under Garry oak tree replicate 2 | place: USA:California | collected 2016-06-15
GTCGCAATGGGAACAGGTGCACCAGGACGTGCTTGCGGAGCTGGTGTCCGTGCGCGAGGACCTGCAGGCGGTCGAGGCGGATATCCAGAAGCTCGAGGAGCTGGACGCGCTGGTTCGCAATCGGCCGGCTCCGAGACCCGCCGCTGCGCCTGCCCCGACACCGCCCGAGCGCCACGCCGCTCCACCCATCTTCATGCCTCCAGAGCCGCCGCAAAAACCGGCCCAGGTGGACGAGCTCGAGTTCATCAAGTCGGTCACCGAGGACGACACGGGGGCGGCTCCGTCGCCGCGACGTGCCAGCGGTGCCCAGTTCCAGCCCACGATCCCGTCCGATCCGCCCCGCGCCGCCGCGCCGCCGTCGCAGCGGGCCGCCAACCCTGTGCCTGCGCCGATCGTCCCCGACCCGTCAGCGGCGGGCGATGAAGAAGTCGAGCGGACGCTGCGGTGCAAGCAGTGCGGTACGATGAACCTGCCGAGGTCTGAAATGAAGAGAAACGTCACGCAAAAAACGTCACGCGCCTTAGCTTGACGTCTTTATTACTTCGACAGTTTCCGCACCACGGCAGCAAGCCGGCTCTTGTGTCGAGCCGCGTTGTTGTGATGGATCAGATTCTTTCGGGCGGCGCGATCGAGCAGCCGCGCGGCCACCCGATACGCCGCACCCGCCTGCTCGGCGGTCGTGGCGGCGCGCACGCGCTTGAGGGCGGTGCGGAGCGCGGAGCTCTGAGCACGGTTACGTATTTGGCGGGCGCGCCCCTGGCGCATCGCCTTCTTCGCGGACTTGATTCTCGGCACTCGAGGCCTCCTCGTGAGGCGCGGAAGATAGAGGGTAAGTGCAGGTCGGTCAAGGCGCTACGCCGTTGACCGGGCCACCGCCGGATCGTTATCTTAGGCGGTCACCGACCCCCGAGCCCGAGCTATTTCGTTCGACATCCTCATCTGGGCCCCGGTGCTTTTGTTCTCGATGGTGGCCCACGAATACGCTCACGCCGAAGCTGCCTATCGGCAGGGTGACGACACCGCCTACATGCTCGGGCGGCTGACGCTGAATCCGCTCAAGCACATCGATCCCATCATGACCGTGCTGCTGCCGGTCGTGCTGTGGTTGTCCCATGCCGGGTTTCTGTTCGGTGCCGCCAAGCCGGTGCCGGTGAACCCCAGGAATTACCGCAAGTTCGTGCGGGGCGACGTGATCGTGTCGCTCGCGGGTATCGTCGTGAACCTGATCCTGTTCCTGGTGTTCGCGGGGCTGTTCGCCGTGGTCGGGCTCGTGGCCGAGCGCGTACCGTCGCTCACGGCGAGTCTCGAGATCCTGCAGCGGATGATGTTCTACGGGATGCGCCTCAACCTGGTGCTCGCGTTCTTCAACCTGATCCCGATCCCGCCGCTCGACGGCAGCCACGTGTTCTACCACCTCTTGCCGCCGGGCTGGGGCCTGAAGTACCGCCAGTTCTACCAGCTCGGCATGCTCCCGCTGTTTCTGATTCTCTGGTTCGCGCCCGCGCTCTTGACCCCGTTCCTGTGGCCCGCCAGCGCGCTGCTGCAGCTGGGTTGGTCGGTCGTCGGCCGGTACGCGTTGCCGGGGGGCCTGCCCACGTCATGACCGCGCTCCCACCCACGGCCCAGGACCAGAACGGCTTCGTCGTCGAGCTGGAGCAGTTCTCCGGCCCGCTCGACCTGTTGCTCCATCTGATCCGCGAGGACGAGGTCGACATCACCGACCTGCCCATCGCGAAGATCGCCGACCAGTTCCTGGCCGTGATCAGCGAGTTGGGGCTCAACCAGGCAGCGGACTATCTCGAGATGGCCGCCCGCCTGCTGCGGATCAAGGCACAGATGCTCTTGCCGCGGCGCCTGGGCGACGACGAGTGGGAAGATCCGCGCGCCGAGCTGGTGCGCCGGTTGCTCGAGTATCAGCAAATCCGCGAGCTGGTGGAATGGCTGGGCGCGGCGGCGGCGCGCCGGGCCGAGCAGTTCGGGCGGGGCTTCTCTCCCGAGCCGCCCGCTGCGCCGCCCGCGCCGCTCGTGATCGACCTGAACGATCTGCTGGCGGCGGCGGAGCGGGTGATCGCCCTCATTCCCGAGCCGGTGCTGCACCGCGTGGTGCCGCGGCCGCTCGACGTGGAGGGCGCGACCGAGCGGATTCAGGCGCTGCTCACGGAACGGTCGGCGTTCGGGTGGGGCGACATCGTGGGGGAGCGTCCCACGATCGTGGACGTCCTGTCCGCCTTCATCGCCCTGCTCGAGCTCGCCAAGCGCGGCTCGCTGCACGTTCACCAGGAGGGGCCGTTCGCCCCGATTCAGATCCGCCGTGAGTCCGCTCGCGAAGCTCGTTGAGTCGGCGCTGTTCGCCTCAGCGCGACCGCTCACGGTCGAGGAGCTCGTGACCCTCGACCCGCAATCGGGCGCGGCGGCGGTGCGGGGCGCCTTGGCCGAGCTCCGGAACGCGTTCGCGACGGGCGACCACGGGGTCGAGCTGGTCGAGATCGCGCAGGGGTGGCAGTTCCTGACGCGGCGGGAGTATGCGGAGGCGATCGATCGCGCGCAGTTCGCGCTGCGCCCGCGTCGGCTCAGCCCGGCGGCGCTCGAGACGCTGGCCATCATCGCCTACCGGCAGCCCGTGGGACGGGTCGAGGTGGACGAGATCCGGGGCGTGGATTCTGGCGCCGTGATCGAGAAGCTGAGCGAGCGCGGGCTGGTGGAGATCGTGACCCGAGGGGAAGGGCTGGGCCGGCCGCTGCTGTACGGCACCACGCCGCAGTTTCTGGAGATCCTCGGCCTCAAGGACCTGGATGAGCTGCCGCGGCTGGATGAGCTGTCGGTAGCGCTCCGGCCGCCCGCACCCGCCGAACCCGAATGATGCTGATGCGCCTGCAACGCGCCCTGGCGCGTGCGGGCGTGACGTCCCGCCGCAAGGCCGAGGACCTGATCCGCGCGGGTCGCGTGCGCGTGGACGGCGCCGTGGCCACGATCGGCATGAGCGTGGATCCGCTGCGCCAGCGCGTAAGCCGGTCGGCTATGTAGTGAGCCGCGGAGATCCGGAAGGGCGACAGACCGTCTATGGTCTCCTCCCCAACGTACCGGGGCTCACGTACGTTGGAAGGCTGGACGTCATGACGTCGGGGCTGCTGTTGTTCACGACGGACGGTGCCGCGGCGCATCGACTGATGCACCCGCGCTTCGCCGTGCCTCGCACGTATTGGCTGCGAGTCCATGGCCGCGGCGTGGACGAAGTGCGCGCCGCCCTGGCGCGACCCCCGGCCATCGACGGTCGCCCGGTGCGGGTCGTGGACTTTCGGGTGCGCCCTGTAGAGCGCAGCGTCGAGGTCGAGATCACGCTTGCAGAAGGCCGCCAGCGCATCGTCCGGCGGCTCGCCGAGGCGCTGGGACTCAAGGTCGAGTGGCTGCACCGCGTTTCCTACGGGCCGGTGCGGCTCGGGAGACTGGCCGAGGGCAAGTACCGGCGGCTTGCCCAGAACGAAGTCGAGGCCATCGAGCGACTGCATGAACCTGCGTGAAGGAGTCGAGCGCTAGGCCATGGCGGCGGAAACCGCAGGAGTCGAGCGCGCCCTCGGCGCCATCGGGACGACGTTCCGCCTGATGCGGCTCTATCCACCGACGCACCCGGCGGTGGTCGAGGCCTTGAAGCAAATCGGCGAGGCGTTACCGGGCCTCGCCGCGCTGGGTACCGTGGAGTGGAAGGTGGGCGTCACCGGCTTGCACTGGCACGGCCAGCACCTGCTGCCCCGCAACGCACAGATTGCCGAGCTCGCCGGCCTGTTGTACGCGCGTGGCGTGCGGGCGGTGACCCTGAATCCGGGCATGGCGCCCGACCACGTGCTGGCGCTGTTCCAGGTGGCCACCGGCGCCGTCCCGCCCGACGATGGGACGCTGGGTCGTATCACTCTGACCCTGGGACGCCGCACCTCCGCCCGGCTCGAGCGACTGCGCACGCCGACGCCGGCGTCGGGTGCGCCGGCGATCGCGGAGCCGTCGGCCGAATCGAGTCCCCCGACCGCCGTCACGACGGAGCAGTCGACCGCCGCGGCGGCCCACACCCTGATGGCCGGAAAACGCGCCAGTGCCGCCTTCCGGCCCGACGTGTTGCCGGTCGATGTGGAAGTGAAGCGGGCCGTGACCGCGCTCGGGAACGCCGCAACGCCCGAGGAGCAGGCCGCCGCGGTCGAGAAGCTCGCCGCGCTCGCCCCCCAGCTGTTGGGGTTGCACGACGTCGCCATCGTGGCGGATGCGATCGCGGCGCTCGACCGCCTGCTGCCGACGGCAAACGATCCGAAGGTCGTGCAGGCGATCGACCAGGCGGCGGTCGCGCTCTCCGAGCGTGGCCTGGTCGAGCGCTTGGTGCACCGGCTCGGGGAGGCGCGCGTGCCCCCCGAGGAGCGCGAGGCGGTCGTGACGGCCGTGGCCGCGCTGGCGTCGCTGTCCATGGGGCCCGTCTTGGACGCGTTCATCGCGGCGCCCGTGGACTTGCGGGCCCCGTACCGGGGAGCGGTGCGCAAGGCGGCGGACCGGGCCCTCGAGCCATTGCAGGGCAAACTGGTGGACCCGGATGCCCAGGTGGTGGCGGCGGCGGCCGAGTTCGTGGGTCTGACGGGGAGCCCGCAGGCGGTGGCGCTGTTGATTCCGTTGTTGCGGCATGCGTCGGAATTCGTGCGGGAAGCGGCGCTGCTCGGGCTCGCCGAGGCGGGCGGGCGCGAGATCGCGCGCCCGGCGATGCCGGCGCTCAAGGATGAGAGCGTGGCTGTCCGCGCGGCGGCGGTGCGGGCGGTCGCCGCGGCGGGCGACCCGACCTCCTCCACTGTGCTGGTCCGCCGGGTGGAGCAGGAGGCTGACGAAGGGGTACAGGCGGAGTTGCTGCGGGCGATCGGCCGGCTCGGGGCGCGGGACGCGCTGGACGTCCTCGCCCGGTACGCCGAGCCGGGGGGCATGATGCACCGACGGAGCGCAACGGTGCGGGCGGCGGCGGTGGACGGGTTACGGCATATCGCGCGCCCCGAAGCGCGGGGGCTGTTGGAACTCTACAGCAAGGACAAGGAGCCGGCGGTGCGCAAAGCGGCGGAGGCGGGGCTAAAATGACCACTCGGACGGCGAAGACCGGCGACGCGGTGCTCAGCCAGACGATCGCGCGCGAAGTGGCAAAGCGGGTCGTGGCGCAGGACCTGATGGTCGAGCGCCTGCTCATCGGCTTGCTGACGGGCGGGCACGTCCTGCTCGAAGGCGTGCCCGGGCTCGCCAAGACGCTGGCGGTGCGCACGGTGGCCGAATGCCTTCGCATCGCGTTCTCCCGAATCCAGTTCACGCCGGACCTGCTGCCCGCGGACGTGATCGGGACCATGGTGTTCGACCAGAAGACCCAGGAGTTCTATCCGAAGAAGGGGCCGCTGTTCGCGAACCTGGTGCTCGCGGACGAGATCAACCGCGCCCCCGCCAAGGTCCAGGCGGCGCTGCTCGAGGCGATGCAGGAGAAGCAGGTGACGATCGGCGGAGAGACGTTCTTTCTGGGCGAGCCGTTTCTCGTGCTCGCGACCCAGAACCCCATCGAGCAGGAAGGAACCTACCCGCTCCCTGAGGCCCAGCTCGATCGGTTCATGCTCAAGGTGCGCGTCGGCTACCCGACGCGCGACGCCGAGAAGGAGATCGTCGCCCGCATGGCGTCGGGGCGGCCGATCGAGGTGCAGCGCGTGGCGGAGGCGGACGACATCCTCGCCGCGCGCAGCGCGATCGCGGAGCTCTTCATGGACCAGAAGGTGGTGGATTACATCGTGGACGTGGTCCGGGGGACCCGCGAGCCGCAGGCGATCGGCCTGCCGGAACTGAAGCCGCTCATCGCCTTCGGGGCGAGCCCGCGCGCGTCGATCTACCTCGCGCAGGCTTCACGGGCGCACGCGTTCCTGCGCGGCCGCTCCTACGTCGTGCCGGAGGACGTGAAGGCCATGGCCTTCGACGTGCTGCGGCACCGGGTGCTTCTCACCTTCGAGGCGGAGGCCGAGGACATGGACTCGGACCGCGTCATCGGCAAGATCCTCGAGGCGGTGGGCGTGCCGTGACGTACGAAGGCAAGGATCGTCGAAGTGCCGAGACCTCCCCGCTCCGCGCCCGCCGGCGTCTGGTCACCCCAGAAGTGCTCCGGCAGGTCAAGGGCATCGAGCTGCGCACCCGTTCCCTGGTCAGCTCCCTCTTCACAGGGGAATACCGGTCGATGTTCCGGGGGCAGGGCATCGAGTTCGCCGAGGTGCGCGAGTACCAGCAGGGGGACGACTTCCGCGCGATCGACTGGAACGTGTCGGCGCGGATGGGCCACCCGTTCGTGAAGACGTACCACGAGGAGCGCGAGAACACACTGCTCCTCGTGGTGGATCAGTCGGGCTCGTGCCAGTTCGGGCGCCCCTACACCAAGGCGGGCCTCGCGGTCGAGGTCGCGGCCGTGCTGGCGCTGGCGGCGGCGCGACACAACGACCGAGTGGGCGCGCTGATGTTCGCCGACAAAGTCGAGTTGATCGTGCGACCCGCCAAGGGTCGGCCGCACGCGCTGCGCGTGATCCGCGACCTGGTGGCGTTCACGCCGCGCGGGCGGGGCACGAATCTGGGGGAGGCGTTGAGCTACGCCGCGAAACTGCCGAAGCACCACGCGATCGTCGCCGTGCTGTCGGATTTCCGGGCCGAGGGCTGGGAGGTGCCGCTGGCGCAGCTGGCGGCGCGCCACGATGTCGTCGCCATCACCATCGACGACCCGCGGGAACGCCACCTCCCCGATGCAGGCTGGGTGGACATGGAGGACGCCGAGACCGGTCAGCGGGTCCTCGTCGATACGAGCCACGGGCCGACGCGCACGCGCGTGAGCGTCGCGGCCGAGCGCCAGCTCCAGGAGCGCACGCGGAAGCTCGCCCAAGCCGGCGTGGATCGCGTCGCGCTCCAGACCAGCGTGCCATATGGCGTTGTGCTGCGCCGCGCGTTCGCCGAGCGCGCCCGCCGCCTGAAGCGATGACCGCACGTTGTGCGACGCTACGACGTTACGCCGTACGAGTCCTGGCGCGGACGGCGGTCCTTGTCGTCCTTAGCGTCGTAGCGTCGTGGCGTCGTGGAGCAGCTCAGACGGCGACTTGGATCGCTAGTCCCCCAGGACCCACCGTCGGCGACACCATCTGGGTCGAGCGTGCGATCGTCGTCCCCGCCGGCTGGCAGGTCAGGGCGGGGAAGCTCGACGCGACCGAGGCCGTCGAGCCGCTCGCCGATCCCGCGGTGCTCCGGCGCGCGGGTGGCTGGGTCGTCCGCTACGCCGTCGTGGCCTGGAAACCCGGCGTTCACAAGCTGGGGCTGCCTCCGCTCTGGCTGCTCGGTCCCGACGGGCGGGCGGACTCGACGGCCGGGGGCACGACCAATCTCAGCGTGGCGAGTGTGATCCCGGACTCGCTGCTGCGGCCGAGTCCACAGGGGTTGCTCGCGCCGTTGCGGGCCGCGCATCGCGATCCCTTGCCGCCGCTCGCGGCCCTGGCGCTGGCCGCCGGGCTCCTCGCCACGGGCGTAGTCGTGCGGCGACGGCGGCCCCGAACCCTCGAGCCTGCACCTCCAGTTCCACTGGAACGTGAGGTCCCCGACACGCGGTGGCTCGCCGCGGGGGAACCGAAAGCCGTCGCCGAGCGGGCGATCTGGCGGCTCCGCGCCGCCCTCGCGCGCGCGGTACCCGAGGCGCACCCGGCGCTCGACACGGCCGAGTGCCTGGCGGTCGTCGAGCGCGCGCGTCCCGACGCGCCGCTGCGCGAGCTGCGCGACCTGCTCGAGCAGCTCGACCGGGTGGCGTTCGCCTCCGCCCACGGGACCGATGTCGCCGCGCTCTCCGCCATGGCGCGTCGGCTCGCGCGAGAGCTGACCCCGTGAGCTTTGCCCGGCCGCTGCTGCTCCTGGCGCTCGGCCTGTTGCCGTTGTGGTGGTGGCTGCGCGCCAAGCGCCTCGCTCGCCTCTCGGGCACGCAGATGAGCGACGTCCGACCCGCTGCGGGCGCCGCAGAACGCCTCTGGGTCGCGCGCCTCCCGGTCACGCTGCGCAGCGCCTGCCTCGGCGCCTGGATCATCGCCGCCGCGGGGCCCCGCATCGGCGCGGCGCGCAGCGAAACGCGCAGCGAGGGGATCTCCATCGTGCTGGCCGTGGACATCTCGGGCAGCATGCAGGCGGAAGACTTCGCGCCGGCGAACCGCATCGACGTCGCCAAGCAGACCGCGATCGAGTTCGTGCGGGCCCGCACCTCGGACCGCATCGGGCTCGTCGCGTTCGCCGGCCAGGCGCTCACCCAGGTTCCCATCACGACCGACTACGCCGTGCTGGAGCAGGCGCTGCGCGAGCTGCATCCGGGCATGCTCGAGGACGGCACGGCGATCGGCACGGCGATCGGAACGGCGGCCAACCGGCTGCGGCGCGCCCCGGGCAAGAGCAAAGTGCTCGTGCTGCTCACCGACGGCGTCAACAACAAGGGCACCGTGGATCCCCGAACTGCCGGGGAGGCGGCGGCGACGTTCGGGATCAAGATCTACACCATCGGCATCGGCACACGCGGGCAGGCGCCCATGCCGACGGAATACGGGGCGGACGGCCAGCTGCGCTACGAGATGCGGCCGGTCGAAATCGACGAGCAGCTCCTGACCGAGATTGCGTCCATGACCGGGGGGCGCTACTACCGCGCCACCGATACCCAGTCGCTGCGCCACATCTTCGAGGAAATCAATCGCCTCGAGAAGACCGAGGTGGAGCAAGTCGTCTACCGGCGCTTCGACGAAGCCTACCGCGTACCCCTCGCCCTCGGGCTGGTGGCGCTCGCGCTCGAGATCGTCGTCGCGGGCACGTTCGCGGTGCGGGTTCCGTGATGACGTTCGACGCCCCCGTCGTGCTCGCGCTCGCGCCGCTCATTGGCGGTGCCGTGTGGTTCGCCGCGGCCTGGGCGCGGCGCGTCCGCATCCGACGTGCGGCGCTGTGGTCGCACGAGACGGTGCGGCAGGCGGTCGCCGCGGGCCGCCTCGGGCCCACGGCGCTCGCGGTCGCCGCGTTCCTCGGCGTCGTGGCGCTCGCCGGGCCCCGCTGGGGAGAGGAGCGGATCGTCGCCGAGACGCGTGGCCTCTCGGTCGTGCTCGCGGTGGACATCTCCCGCTCGATGCTCGCGGAGGACGCGCCGCCCAGCCGGCTGCGGCGCGCGGTCCGCGAGGCGCGACGGCTGGTTCAGGACCTGGACGGGGATCGCATTGGGCTCATCGCCTTCGCCGGCTCGAGCTACATCATGTCGCCGCTCTCGATCGACGGCTCCGCGTTGACGCTCTACTTGGATGCGCTCGACCCCGACATGGCTTCCCAGGGAGGCACCGGGCTCGCGCCGGCGCTGCGCCAGGGGTCCTGCTCGGCTACCAGAAGGACGAGGACGGGCGTGTCATCGAGACGACGCGGCGGGACGACATGCTCGGGGCCGCGGCCGACGCGGCGCAAGGAACGCTCGTCGCGGCGGACCTCCCCGACCAGGCCGGCGCCGTCCGTGACCTCGTCGCCTCGTACCGGCGGGCACGGGCGAGCGAGACGCGCACCGAGCAGAGCCGGCCACGGGCCTGGCTGCCGCTGATGCTCGGCGTGGTGCTGCTGGTCGCGCAGGCCGCCTCGCGGCGAACCGCCGCGCTCGTCGGGTTGGCCGTCGCGTGTCTCACTGTCCCGCGCGCGAGCGCGGCGCAGCAGCCCCAACTGCCGCGGAGCCCCGCGGAAAAGGCATGGGACCGTCACGACCTCCGGCGCGCGCGCGTCGCGTACCTGGCGGAGCTCGCCGCCCGTCGCAAAGAGGACGCTGCCTGGTACAACGCGGGTACCGCGGCATTGGCCGACTCGGACGCCGAGACGGCGCAGGCGAGCCTCGCGCACGCCGCCGCATCGCTCGATCCCGACCTGCGGTTCCGCGCGTTGTACAATCTCGGGCTGCTCGCGCTGCGCCAGGCAGATGACGACAGTGCGGGCCGCGACTCGCACCTGGCCGACGCCGAGCGCGCGTACCGCGAAGCCCTGCTGTTGCGGCCGCACGACCGCGCGGCGAAATGGAACCTCGAGCTCGCGATCAAGCACCGCGGTGGCAGCCAGAACAAGGCGCCGCCCAGCGGGGGGGGGAGCGGCCCATCGGGCGGGGGGGCCCGGAGCAGCGGCGGGGCTCAGGGCGGGCTGAGCCCGGCCCAGGCCGAGCAGCTGCTGCGCTCCATCGGCCACGAAGAGCTGAAGACCCGCCGCGATCGGACCGGCCTGATGCGGCACCCGGCCGAGCCGGGCGTGAAGGACTGGTGACCGCCGCGCTGTGGCTGCTGGTCGCCCTGCAGAGCGCGGCGCCACCCGATGTGACGGCGCAGGTCGACCGCGCGCGAGTGCCGGCCGGCGAAGAGCTGACGCTCACCATCCGCGCGCGCTCGCGTTCGGCCGAGCCGGTGGCGCTCACCCTCCCGGGGCTCACGGGCTTCACGATCGTCGCCTCCCGCGAGGTGACGGAGGTGACGCTCGAAGGGGTGGGCGGACCGGTCCGCACACGCGCGAGGTACGGCTCAAGACCCAGCGGCCCGGCACGCTCGTGATCGGGCCGGTGCGCGTACGGCAGGGCCTCCGCGAGATCGCGACGCCTCCGCTCAGCGTCACGGTGGACAGCGCGGCGGCCGGGCTCGCCACCGCCGTCTCCCCGATTGCCCGCCGGCTGATCGAGGCGGCCCCGCCTCCCGCGCACAACGACCGCGTCGCGTTCAGCCTGATCCTGCCGGGGGATTCGGTGCTCGTGGGCCAGCAGCTCGACGTGATCGCCGCCGCCTGGTTTCCGCGCGAGTTACGCAC
>WNGO01002989.1_pt1 | contig 10844 bp, 7 predicted proteins | sample 5400511 | NCBI WGS metagenome assembly WNGO01 (sample SAMN13153380, study PRJNA577476) | soil metagenome | isolation source: 20 cm soil or saprolite under Garry oak tree replicate 2 | place: USA:California | collected 2016-06-15
TGGCCGACCGCGCAGGAGGCGGTGCTGAAGCTCCGAGAGGGCGCGCACGTCGCGGCGGAGGCGCACCACACCGAGCAGCTTCTGCACGGCCACCTGGCGGCGGTCGACGACTCCGTGCGGGCGTTCGTGCTCGAAGGCGAGGGCCGCGCGGCGGAGCGGGCGGCGGGGGCCGTCGCGGCTCTGCGGGAGCTCGGCTGCGAGACGGCCCTCGTCCCCACCATGCACCCGGTGGTCGACATCGTCCGCTTCCAGCTGCTGACCCTCGACCTTGCGGAAGCGCGAGGTGTCGACCCGGATCCGATCCGCACCGACGAGGAGCCCTGGAAGCGCGCCCGCGCCGCCTACGAGTAGGCCGATTTCCCCCGGGGGCCCCCGGCACGCTTCCCCCGACGACGAGCCTAGCGCCGCGCTGCGCGCGCGTGGGTAACCGAATCGTGACGAGTGCGCGCCGGGAAAATCACAGCGCGGCGAGCTCGGCCAGCAGGCCGTCGACCTCGTCGGCCGTGTTGTAGTGGACGATCCCCGCGCGCACGGCGCCATCCGGGAGGCCGAGGCGCTTCATCACCTCGACCGCGTAGTAGTTCCCGTGCCAGACGGCGTAGCCGCGCTCGCCCAATCGCGTTGCCGCCTCGGCCGGGGTCAGACCCCGGACGTTGAACGCGAATGTCGGCACTCGCCCGTCCATGGTCGGCAAGCCGTGCAGCTCGCAGCTCTTCGGCAGCCCGGCTAGGAATCGCTCGCCGAGCTCTCGCTCGTAGGACACGATCGCGTCCATCCCGACCGACTCGATGTAGCGCACCGCCGCCACGAAGCCGGCCAGGAGCTCGTGCGCGAGCGTGCCGGTCTCGAAGCGGTGGCCGAGCGGCTCATTCGCCGCGGGCCGGACCTTGTACGGCCGCCAGCGCTGGAGCAGCTCCGCCCGCGCGAAGCCGAGCCCGAGATGCGGGCCGAAGAACTTGTACGGCGAGCAGAGCAGGACGTCAATCCCCGCCGCCGCGACGTCGATCGGCCCGTGCGGCGCGTAGTGGACGGCGTCGACCCAGGCGAGGGCGCCGGCCTCGTGCGCGAGCTCGGCGACCTGCGCCACGTCCACGAGTGTCCCCACCGCGTTCGAGGCCCACGGGTAGGCGACCACGCGCGTCCGGTCGGACAGCTGCGAGGCGAGGTCGTCGAGATCCAGCGTCGTGTCGTCCCGGATCGCGGCGAAGCGCACCTCGAGGCCGAGGTCGCGGGCCAGCTCGAGCCACGGCGAGACGTTGCCGTCATGGTCGAGCTGCGTGACGACGATCTCGTCGCCGGCCTCGAGCTCGCGCCCGACCGTGCGCGTGAGCGCGAAGTTGAGCGTCGTCATGTTCGCCCCGAAGATGACCTCTTCCGCGCCGCACCCGAGGAACGATGCGCCGGCCGCGCGCGAGTCCTCGACGAGCGCCTCGGTGCGCCGGCTCGTCTCGTACGGCCCGCTGACGTTCGCATTCGACTCGCGCAGGTAGCCGGCGATCGCGTCGATCACCTCGTCCGGCACCTGCGTCCCGCCCGGGCCGTCGAAGAAGGCCAGAGTCCGGTCGAGCGCCGAAAAGCGCCTCCGCACCGCCGCCGGATCGAGCGCGATTGTGCTCACGAAGTCACGGTATCGGATCCGCCGTTGACGTTCGCAGGCGGTTGGTGACACACTGGCTGCGGGGCCGAAAAGGGGAGAACCGATGGAAGTCGCCGCAGCATCCGTCGTCGACGTGGCCGAACGCGCACCGAGCGCGGTCGTCGCCGCCCGTGACATCACCCGCGTCTATGGCGAGGGGGAGACCGCCGTGAACGCCCTGTGCGGCGTCACGCTGGAGATCAACCAGGGCAAGTTGACCGCCGTCATGGGCCCGTCGGGGTCCGGGAAGTCGACCCTGATGCACATCCTCGCCGCCCTCGACCGCCCGACCTCGGGGACCGTCTGGGTAGCCGGCACGAAGCTCGGACAGCTCAGCGACAACGAGATCACCAAGCTCCGGCGCGAGCACATCGGCTTCGTCTTCCAGTTCTTCAACCTGCTGCCGATGCTGACGGCCGAGGAGAATGTGGTCCTGCCGCTGACGATCGCGGGCGAGAAGCCGGAGCGCGAATGGCGCGAGCAGCTTCTCAAGACCATGGGGCTGCAAGACCGGCGCAGCCACCGGCCGGCCGAGCTTTCGGGCGGCCAGCAGCAGCGCGTCGCGATCGCGCGCGCGCTTGTCTCGCGGCCGACCGTGGTCTTCGCCGACGAGCCGACCGGCAACCTCGACTCGAAGACCGGGGGCGAGATCCTCGAGCTGCTCCGCAACTCCGTCGATTCTTACGGCCAGACGACCGTCATGGTCACGCACGATCCCTACGCCGCCGCGATCGCCGACCGGATTCTCTTCCTGGAGGACGGCCTGATCGTTCGCGACATGCCGGGCGCCGAGCCCAAGGCCGTCATTGCCGCGATGGACGAGCTGAGCCAGGGTTAGTGCCCCGGATGAGGCACTGATGCTGGGGGTTGCGCTGAAGGGCCTGGCGCGCCGCAAGGTCCGCGCCTCGCTGACCGCCATCGCGATCGTCCTCGGCGTCGCGATGATCAGCGGCACCTACATCCTGACCGACACGATCAACCGCGGCTTCCACACGATCTTCACGACCTCGTACCAGAATGCCGACGTCGTCATCACGGGGAAGGCGGCCTTCGACACCGCCGCCAACGGGGCGAGCGTCGAGCCGCCGACGATGCCGCAGTCGCTTCTGACGGAGGTGCAGAAGCTTCCGGGCGTCGCGCTTGCGGCGGGCTCGGTCACGACGTCCTCGCTGAAGCTGATCGGCAAGAACGGCAAGGTCATCTCGACCGGCGGCGCGCCCGCGCTCGGATTCTCGGTCACACCACGCGGCCAGCCCTTCAACCCGACGAGGCTCACCACCGGGAGCTGGCCGTCCGGGCCAGGCGAGATCGTGATCGACAAGGCGACGGCGAGCGGCAAGGGCTTCCACGTCGGGGATCGGATCGGCGCGCAGGCGTTCGGCCCCGCGCGGGAGTTCACGATCAGCGGCATCGCCGAGCTCCCCAACGTCAGCGTCGGCGGCGCGACGTTCGCAATCTTCGACCAGCCGACCGCTCAGACGCTCTTCCACAAGCGGGGCGCGCTCGACGCGATCCGCGTCCAGTCCAAGGCCGGGGTCGAGACGAGCGCCCTGCTCGCGCACATCAAGCCGCTGCTATCCCACACTCAGGTCGTTCGCAGCGGGACCGAGCAGGCGAAGAAGGACGAGGATCAGGCCGGGGGCTTTATCCAGATCATCCGCTACGCCCTGCTCGCCTTCGCCGGCATCGCGCTGTTCGTAGGCGCGTTCGTGATCGCGAACACGCTCTCGATCACGATCGCACAGCGGATGCGCGAGTTCGCGACGCTGCGCACGCTCGGCGCATCGCGTCGGCAGGTGATGTGGTCGGTGGTGATCGAGGCCTTCGTCATCGGCGTGCTCGGGTCGGTCGCCGGCCTCTTCCTCGGGCTCGCACTGGCGAAGCTGCTGAATGCGCTCTTCGTCGCGTTCGGAATCGACCTTCCGCACGGGTCGACCGTCTTCGCGACGCGCACCATCGTCGTCTCGCTGCTCGTCGGGACGATCGTCACCGTCCTCGCCAGCGTGCGGCCGGCCCGCCGCGCCACCCGTGTGCCGCCGATCGCCGCCGTGCGCGAAGGCTCGGTGCTCCCGCCATCCCGCTTCGCCAAGTACAGCACTGTCACCGCGCTGGTCGTGCTGGCCCTCGGGATCGTGGCCGCTTGCCTCGGCACGCTTGCCGGCGGGATCGCGACGGGGCCGCGCCTGGCCCTGATCGGCGTCAGCGTCCTGTTGCTCTTCTTCGGCGTCTCGATGAACGCGCCGAAGATCGTGCGGCCCCTCGCGTCGGTGTTCGGGAAGCCAGCGGAGGCGATCGGCGGCGCGCCGGGCCTCCTCGCCCGCGACAACGCGACCCGCAACCCCGCACGCACGGCCTCGACGGCCTCGGCCCTGATGATCGGCCTGGCGCTCGTCACCTTCGTGGCCATCTTCGGCGCGGGCCTGCGCGGCTCGTTCGAGGACGCGGTCAACCAACTGTTCATCGGCGACTACGCGATCACCGCCACGAACACGTTCACCCCGATCGAGGCGCAGGCGGGGAAGTCGCTCGTCGGCAAGCCGGGGATCAGGGCAATCACCGCGATCCGTGCGGGCAGCGCCCGCTACCTAGGGGCGAACAGCGACCTCACAGCGGTGCAGCCCAACCTGAACGACGGCGTGGCCATGGACTGGACGCAGGGCGACAACAGCACCCCCGGCCGGCTCGGCGACGACGGCTTCTTCGCTAGCAAGAAGTACGTCGAGGACCATCACCTGCGGCTCGGCTCGCCGATCACGCTCGAGTTCCCCAGCGGCAAGAAGGCCTCCGTCCGGCTGAAGGGCGTCTGGAAGGAGCCGAATGGCGGCTCGCCGTTCGCGCACGTGACGATCTCGACCACGCTCTTCGACAAGTACGTGCCGAGGCCTCAGGACTTGATGGTGCTGATCAACACGCCAGGCGGCGTCACCGACGCGAACACGGCCAGGCTGGAGCGTGACGTGAAGAACTTCGCCGACGCGAAAGTGCAGACGCGTGACCAGTTCAAGTCCAACTTCGAGGCTCCGATCAACAAGCTGCTGAACCTGCTCTATGCACTGCTCGCCCTGTCGGTGATCGTGAGCCTCGTCGGGATCATCAACACACTCGTCCTCACGGTCTTCGAGCGGACGCGGGAGCTGGGAATGCTGCGCGCGGTCGGGATGACGAGACGGCAGGTGCGGATGATGATCCGCTACGAGAGCATCGCCACGGCGCTGATGGGCGCCGCGCTGGGGATGGCCGTGGGCCTGTTCCTCGGGGCGCTGGTCACGCACGCGCTCAAGAACAGCGGGATCGGGTTCGCGATCCCGTGGACGCAGCTCTTCTTCTTCGTGCTGGCGTCGATCCTGGTCGGCATCCTGGCCGCGGTCATCCCGGCACGCCGGGCCGCCGGGCTCAACGTGCTGCAGGCCCTGCAGTACGAGTAGCTCTGAGGCGTCGCTTGCGATGCCGATCTCAGGACGTCGCAGCTTCCTCCGACGTCCGTTTGAAATGACCGGTCGACATCTCGCGTATGTTCGTCGGACCTGTTGTCCGGGCGTGTCCGTACGCTGCGGGCGTGCGTCGGTTGCGGCCGCTCAGCGAGGACGAGTGCTACCTCCGCTGCTACGGCGCCGGCGACTCGATGGTGCGGGTCGTCAAGCTCGAGCCGCGACGTCCGCGGGGCCTCGCACGGATCAGCGGTGAGGAGCTGCGCCGGCTCTTTGAGCTTCGGCTCGACGCGCGTGAGGCGGAGCTGGCCGCATGAGGACGTGCCCGCGCTGGGGCCGGACGCGGCTGAGGCAACGCCCGGGTCCGCGGCGGCCGAGGCTGCTCGGTGAGCCGCGGGCCTGCACCCCGCGGTCGCGCTCCCGCCGAGCCTGCTAGCGCAGTACCCGACGTCCTCGGCCCCGGGCTGCGGGTCGTCTTCTGCGGGATCAACCCCGGCTTCGTCTCGGCGGCGGCGGCCGCGCACTTCGCCAACCCGCGCAACGACTTCTGGCGTCTGTTGGCGGAGGCAGGGATCACGTCGCGGCTCTTCGAGCCGTCCGAGCAGTTCGAGCTGCTGAAGGAGGGAGTGGGCCTAACAAACGCCGCCGCGCGGACGACGGCCGGCTCGAGCGACCTCCGCCGCGCCGACTTCGCGGGCGCGGCCGAGCGGCTTGCGAAGATCGTCGCCGACCTGCAGCCGCGCGCGATCGCCCTCGTCGGCAAGGAGGCCTACCGCGGGACGTTCGGCGAGCGGGCGGAGCACGGTCCGCAGCGGCGAACGCTCCGCGACGCCGGCCTCTTCGTCCTCCCATCGACCTCGCCGGCGAACGCCGCGGTGCCGTGGGTGGAGCGTCTCCGCTGGTTCACTGAGCTACGCGACTGGCTCGAGCCGGTCGACCGGCCGGCGGCTCGCGCGCTCGTCCTCGACCGGCACGACCGCATCCTCCTCGTCCAGTTCCGGGACGAGCAGGGACAAGTGTGGTGGGCAACACCCGGCGGTGGGCTCGACGAGAGGGAGACGCCGGAGGCTGCGATCCGGCGCGAGCTTGCCGAGGAGGTCGGCCTACGCGTGTTCGAGCTCGGGCCCGAGATCTGGCGCCGCGAGCACGTCTTCGCCTGGATGGGCCGGATCCTGCGCGCGCGCGAGCGAATCTTCCTCGTGCGTGTCGACGAGCACGAGCCCGCGCCGACGGTCGACCTCGCGGCCGAGCAGGTTCACGGGGTGCGCTGGTGGTCGCTCGCCGAGCTAGAGGCGGCTACGGAGACCCTTGTCCCGGCGCGCCTGGCCCACTACCTGCGGCAGCTGCTCCGGGAGGGCCCGCCGGCGGATCCGATCGATACAGGCGTGTGAAAGGTCCGCGCCGATTCACGCGCGGGCCCTAGCCGCGAGCCCACCGGTCCGGCAGGCTCGCAGCGAGGGCGGAGGGATGCGACCCCACCCAAATAAAGGGTGGGGGTTAACCCAGCTAGCTGCCGCCGACTCCGATTGCGGTCAGGAAGACCAGCACGACCGTCGTCACGGCAAGCGCGCCGTGCAGGGCCACGATTGGCACTGGGAAGTGCTGCTCGGCCGGGCCGCTGCCGGCCCCCATCGCGGCGCCTTCGACGGCCCCGCGCTGCCGGCGCTGGTACCAGATCGCGAACATCGTCCAGCCGAGCAGCGCCACGACGGCCAGGATCGCGAACGCGATCCACGCGAGCGCATCCTTGTCGTCGGCGAGGTAGACGATCCAGATCACGAGGCCGGTTGCGGCCAGCAGAAAGTGGCTCAGGATCAGCGGCGGCCGGATCTTCGCTCCCGGCGTGTCGCCCTGCCGCATGCCACCGCGCGACAGCCAGATCGAAAGCAGCACGAAGCCGCCGCCCGCCGTCACGACCCATGCGATCAGCGCAGCCCACTTCATACTCCATCCTCCTTTTCGGATTGCCGGGTCTGAGTACTGCCTACCCGCGCCAGCGGTTTGTTATCGGGGTGCGCCGGTCGCGGCCGAACGCCTTCGGAGTCAATCGAACTCCGGGCGGGGCCTGGCGGCGCTTGTACTCGGCGCGGTCGATCAGCTCGACGGCGCGCTCGACGACCTCGGGGTCGAAGCCGTCCGCCGACAGCTCCTCGCGCGAGCGGTCCTCCTGGACATAGGCCTCGAGGACGCGGTCGAGCTCGGGGTAGGGGGGTAGCGAGTCCTCGTCGAGCTGGTTCTCGCGCAGCTCGGCGGTCGGTGCGCGGTCGACGATCGTCTGCGGGATCAGCTCGGCCCCGGCCCTTTCGTTCAGGTGCCGTGCGAGGCGGAAGACGTCGGTCTTGAAGACGTCCTTGAGCAGCGCGAAGCCGCCCGCCAGGTCTCCGTACAGCGTCGCATAGCCGACCGACAGCTCCGACTTGTTCCCGGTCGCGACGACGAGCCAGCCGAACTTGTTGGAGAGCGCCATCAGCAGCAGACCGCGCGTCCGCGCCTGCAGGTTCTCCTCGGCCAGGTCTCGCTCGCGGCCGGCGAAGGCCTCGGCGAGCGCCGCCTCGGCGGCCGAGACGATGGCATCCATCGGCAGCTCACGGAAGTCGGTGCGAAGGCTCTCGGCGAGCAGGCGGGCGTCTTGCCGGGTCTCGTCGGACGAGAAGCGCGAAGGCATCGAGACGCAGTGGACGCGCTCCGGGCCGAGCGCCTCGACCGCGAGCGCCGCCGTCAGCGCCGAGTCGATCCCGCCGGACACTCCGACCACGATCTCGCTGAACCCGTTCTTGTCGACGTAGTCACGCAGCCCGAGCTCCAGGGCGAGGCGCATCTGCTCGAGATCGTCGAGCCGCGGGGCGAGCGCGGGAGCGGCATGCTCGCCGCGCTCCCGCAGCGAGCCGAGGTGGACAACGGGCGCGTCCGGCGGCGAGGTGCGCTCGCGGGCCAGCGCCCGCCGGCGGAGGTCGCGCAGGCGTCGCCCGACCGCCTCGGCCGGCTCGACGTCGACGACCAGCAGCGCCTCCTCGAAGCCCGGCGCGCGGGCGAGCACGTGCCCCTCCTCGTCGAGCACGAGCGAGTGGCCGTCGAAGATCAACTCATCCTGGCCGCCGACCGCGTTGCAGAAGGCGACGAAGCACGAGTTGTCACGGGCGCGGGTGCCGAACATCTCCTCCCGCTCGCGGTCACGGCAGGTGTGGAAGGGCGATGCCGAGATGTTCGCGATCAGCTGGGCGCCGGCCAGGGCGAGATCGGTCGCCGGCGGGCCCGGCTGCCAGAGGTCCTCGCAGATCGTCGGCCCGATCAGCGTGTCCCCGAGCTCGAGGAGCAGCAGGTCGCGTGCCGACGCGAAGTAGCGGTCCTCGTCGAAGACGCCGTAGTTGGGCAGGTAGCGCTTGCGGTAGATCGCCTTCACCTCGCCGTCGGCGCAGACCGCGCAGGCGTTGTAGAGGTCTCGGTCGAAGTGGGGGAAGCCGACCAGCGCGACGATTCCGCGCACCTCGCGCGCGAGCTCGCAAAGGCTCTCGTCCGCGGCGCGCACGAAACCGGGCCGGAGCAGGAGATCCTCCGGCGGGTAGCCGGTGACGGCGAGCTCGGGGAGAAGGACGAGATCGGCGTCAGCGCTCTTGGCCTCGCCGATCGCCTGCAGGATCCGTTCGCGGTTGCCGTCTAGGTCGCCGACGGTGGTGTTGATCTGCGCGAGCGCGAGCCTCATAGGTTTTAGCCTACCAGTCGAAAACCCTCTCAGCGCCTGAGGCGAATCGCGTTGAGGTCGTTCTCCCGGATCTCGTCGGCGCGGCGGATCAGGTCTTCGATGTCGTCGTGCTCGGCGTGCAGGTAGCGGCCGGCGAGCGCGTCCGCGCGGCCGGAGGCGAGGACACGGACGAGCTGCGGGGCCAGCTCGGGCGGCGTCCACGGCGCATCGTCGGCGAAGTTGTCGCCGGTCATCTCCGTCTTGACCAGGCCGGGGCTGATGACAAAGACCGGGATGTGGCCCACGAGCTCGTTGGCCAGCGTCTCGCCGTAGCGGCAGATGGCTGCCTTGCTCGTCGGGTAGGGGGTACTGCGTGCGCCGGGGAGGTAGGCCGCGCCGCTCCCGGTGATCACGATGCGACCGGCGCCGCGCTCGAGCATGTTCGGGATCAGGGCGCTGCAGCAGAGGTGGACGCCGAGGACGTTCACCTCGAGCACCTGCCACCAGCCGTCGGGATCGACCTCCCACGTCCGGCCGTCCGGGCCTCCGATGCCGGCGTTCGCGGCGAGCAGGTCGATCGGGCCGAGCTCTCGCTCGGTCTCGGCGACCATCCGCTCGACGGCTGCGCGGTCGGTGACGTCGACCTCGAGCGCGAGCCCCTCGATCTCGGCCGCGACCTCTCCGACCTGTTCTTTGGTGCGCGCAGCGACGGCCACGCGCGCGCCGGCCGAGGCGAGCTCTCTTGCGATGTTCGCGCCGATCCCGCGCCCGCCGCCGGTGACGAGTGCGACCTGGCCGTCGAGCTGGTCGGGCATGCGGGGAGAATACGCGCGGGCCGTTAGCGTCCGGCGGAGGCGGCCGCGATCTCGTCCAGCGTCTCGGGATTCTCGACCGACGAGAGGTCACCCGGGTCGCTGCCGAGCGCCTTCGCCCGGACAGCCCTCCGCACGATCTTCGCGCTCCGCGTCTTCGGCAGCGCCGAGACGAACAGAACCCGCTCCGGCGCAAACGCCTTCCCCAGCTCCGCCGCGGCCAGCCCGCGCAGCTCCGAAGCCAGCTCCTCCGACGGCTCCGCGCCGGGAACCAGCGCGCAGAACACCCACGCCACCTCGCCCTTCACCTCGTGCGGCACGCCCACCGCCGCCGCCTCGGCGACCAGCGGGTGCGCGATTACGGCCGACTCGAGCTCCGCCGGCCCCAGCCGCTTCCCCGCGATGTTGAGCGTGTCGTCCGAGCGCCCGTGCAGGAACCAGAACCCGTCCTCGTCGACGAGAGCCCAGTCCCCGTGCACCCATACCCCCGGCAGCCGCCGCCAGTAGGTGTCGAGATACCGCTCCGGGTCGCGCCAGAACCCGCGCGTCATCCCCGGGAACGGCCGCCGGCAGACGAGCTCGCCGACCTCCCCGCGCACCGGCAGGCCCTCGGCGTCGACGACGTCCATTGCCATGCCCAGCGCCGGCCCGCCGAGCGAGCACGTCTTGATCGGCACCGCCGGCGTGGGCGAGAGGAAGCACGCTCCGACCTCCGTCCCGCCGGAGCAGTTGATGATCGGACAGCGCGAGCCACCCACGTGCTCGAACAGCCAGCGGTACGGCTCTGGGTTCCACGGCTCCCCGGTGGTCACGAGCACCCGTAGCGACGAGAGGTCATGCCGCTCGACGAGCTCCGCGCCATGCGGGATCAGCGCCCGCACCAGCGTCGGGGACAGCCCGAGAATCGAGACGCCCTCGCTTTCGACCAGCCCCCACAGCCGGTCGGCCGCCGGCCAGTCAGGCGCGCCCTCGGCGAACACCACGGTGCAGCCCAAGGCCATCCCGCCGACCACCTCCCACGGACCCATGATCCAGCCCATGTCTGTGACGAAATGGATCACGTCCTCCAGCCGCGCGTCCGCCTGGTAGCAGACCTCCCGCGTGATCGATACGAGGAACCCGCCCTGGACGTGCAGCACGCCCTTCGGCGGGCCCGTCGTCCCCGAGGTGTACGTCAAGAGGTACGGATGCTCCGAGTCGACCTCCAGCGGCTCGAGCTCCCCCGGCGACGACGCCACCGCCTCGTCCCAGAACACGTCTCGCCCCGGCTGCATCGGCACATCGCCGCC
>WNGO01009077.1_pt1 | contig 10843 bp, 10 predicted proteins | sample 5400511 | NCBI WGS metagenome assembly WNGO01 (sample SAMN13153380, study PRJNA577476) | soil metagenome | isolation source: 20 cm soil or saprolite under Garry oak tree replicate 2 | place: USA:California | collected 2016-06-15
CTTCAAGGTGATCGGCTTCATTCGCACCGGAGCCGGAGCCCACGGGCTCGTCGTCGGGCGCAACGGCAAGGTGCTCTACGTCGCCAACCGCAACGAGGGGAGCGTGTCTGTGATCTCGTTCCGCACGCGCAAGGTGATTGCGAAATGGCACATCCCCGGCGGCGGCAGCCCGGATATGGGCGACGTCTCTGCGAACGGGAAGGTGCTCTGGCTGTCCGGACGTTACAACTCGGTGGTGTATGCAATCGACACACGGACGGGCGGGCTGATCGCGCGCATCCCGGTGGGCGCGAGCCCTCACGGCCTCTCAGTGTGGCCGCAGCCGGGGAGATACTCCCTCGGCCATACGGGCAACATGCGGTAATGGGAACCGTTTGGCTTCGCCCGCGCGCCGACCTGTTCGGGCCGGCAGCCGCAGCAGGGCTCCTCGCTGCGCTACTCGTCTGGCTCGGCCCGCCGGGAACCGATCTCGCCGCGCATGTCTACCAGCGCACGCTGTTCATCGAGCACGGCTTCGTGCTCTGGAACAACTTCTGGTACGCGGGCCGCTACAGCTTCGTGAACTACAGCGTCCTGTACTACCCGTTGGCCGCTGCGATCGGCATCAAGCTCCTCGCCGTCCTCACGGTGGCAGTCGCAGTGCTCGCTTTCGCAGAGGTCGTCCGGCACGAGTGGGCGTCGCACAGCCGGTGGGCGATTCGAGTGTTCGCGCTGGTCTGGGCTCTGCTCGTCGTCTCCGCCGCGTATCCGTTCATGCTCGGGATGACCCTCGCGCTGTTGGCGCTGTGGTCGCTGCAACAGAACCGACGCTGGGTGTTTGCGGGCTTCACCGTTCTGACCCTGGCCGCCAGCCCGCTCGCATTCCTGTTGCTCGTCGTCCTGCTGGCCGGAGTGGCGCTCGCGCGGCGCGGCGAGCACAGGCGTTTCGTCGCCCCGGCCGCGGCCATCGGCGCGATCGCCGCGTTCGAGTTCCTGCTCCGGCGCATGTTCCCGGGCCGCGGCACGTTTCCGTTTTCCTTCGAGGAGTTCCTCGCGGCAGGCGCTTTCTGTGTGATCGGCGTGGTCCTCACCTGGAGGATCGCGGCCGCGCGGATGCTTCGCTGGACCTACGTCGTGTACTTCGTCGCGTGCACCGCCGCTTTTGCGATCTCGTCACCGGTGGGAGAAAACATCGCGCGGCTGCGCTTCGTCGCTGCGCCGATCGCGATCCTGACGCTGTCGCTCCGGCGCTGGCAGCCGCGCTTCCTCTGCGCCGTGGCTTTGGTGCTAGCGCTCTCGTGGAATCTAACCCCGCTCGCGGCCAGCTTCATCCACGGCGTCAACGACCCGGCGGCGCACGCAGCGTATTGGTCGCCGACGATCGACTACCTGAAACGCAACCTTCGTCCGTCGTACCGCGTCGAGGCCGTCGACACTGCGGGACACTGGCCAGCTGACTTCCTCGCCCGGGCGCGGATTCCGCTCGCGCGCGGCTGGTTCAGACAGGAGGACTTCCCGCAGAATCGCGTGCTGTACGGGGAGTTGGGAGCCAAGGCCTACGTCGCCTGGCTGCGGAGGGTCAGCGTCCGCTATGTCGTCCTCACGTCGGCACCGCCCGACTACAGCGCGCGAGCAGAGGCACGTTTGCTGAGAAGCGGCCGCTCGGGACTGGCGGTCGTGTACCGGACCCCGACGACCACGATCTTCGAGGTTCCCTCTCCACGTCCGTTGATCTCGGCGCCGGCCCACGTCCTCGCGCTGGGGTACTCGTCGATCAAGCTCGCCGTTCCGGTCGAGGGCAAGTACCGGCTGAACGTGACTTACGCGCCCTACTGGCACACGCGGGCGGGCTGCCTCACGCGTACTCCCGACGGCATGACGGAGCTGACGGTGCGGCGCACAGGGATCGTGAAGCTCCACTTCGCGGTGACCGCGACCCGCGCCCTCGAAGCGATTGCCGGCACGCAGCCCGAGCCCTGCAGCTCTTGACCACTAGGGCTTGGCCGAGATCAGCTTGCCGAACGGATGCCAGGCGTTGCTCGACCAGCGCTGCAGGCGGACCTGCGTGAGCGGGAACCGGCTGGATGGGGTCGTGTGGAGGACGATGCCCGGCAGCACGAAGGGATTGCCCTTCTCGTTCAGATGAATGGCCGCGTTCATCACGCTCTGGCGAGTGGGGTTCCTACCGGCCTTCTTGAGCGTGTCGACCATCGTGTAGGCGGTCGCCATTCCGGCCGTGAAGTAACCGTCCTTCAGGTCCCGTGCGTTGATGCTCGACCCGTACTTCTTGAGGATCGACTGGAAGAGCTTGATGCCCTTGTCGTTACGCCAGAGCGGCGACGCGGGATCCTTGCCGAAGACGATCGAGATCGAGCCGTTCGCAGCGTTCTGCGGGACGATCGCCATCAACGCGGACGCCGACGACACGTCGTTGACGAAGATCTGCGGTTTCCACCCGAGCCGCGAGACGGCGTTGAAGGCCTGCAGCGAAAACTTTCCGAAGGCGAAAACCATCAGGACGTTGGCTTTCGAGGCTTTCAGTTGCGTCACCTGCGGCTGGACGTCGGCCGAGGTCGGGTCGTAGCCGACGCTCGCAACGATCGACTTCGCTTTCGAGCCGAGCCCGCGCTTCAGACCGCCGAGCAGGTCGCGGCCGTAGTCGTCGTTCTGATACAGCACGGCGATCTTCGGCTGCTTGATGTTCTTGACGACGTAGCGAGCGTAGAGCTCACCCTCCTCGGAGTAGGGCGGGATGTAGCCGATCGTCCACGGGTATTTTTTGTAGTCGCGGCCGAAGGTGGTCGCGCCCGAAGAGACGTAGAGCTGCGGCACCTTGGCGTCGTTCAGCAGTTTGCGCACTGCCAGGTTGTTGCTCGTCCCGAGTGAGCTGAACACGGCGAGGACCTGCTCCTGCTGAATGAGCCGGATGGTGTTGTTGACCGCGCGTCCGGGGTCGTAGCCGTCGTCGAGATACGTGAAGGTGAGCTTGCGGCCGAACACGCCGCCTTTGTCGTTGACGTACTTGAAGTACGCGTCGATGCCTCGCGCGACGTTGCCGGCGATCGCCGCCTCGCCACTCAGAGGGACACTCGAGCCGAGCTTGATCTCGTTTGCAGACACACCGGGAGTGACGACCGGGCGAGCGCCGGCCGATGTCACTGCCAGCGCGGCGACAACGCCGCACACAAAGAGAACCCTCGCGCCCACTCCCACCTAGGACCGAGTGTATAGCCGACTTGTTAGCGGCCCAAAGACACGCCGGACCAAGCCGCCCGCACCGGTGGGAAGCAGGATCATGACGACGATCAGGACGGCGCCGAAGATCATGCTCGGGATACCGGGCTGCTTCGGATCGAGATTCAGCGCCGGCAGATGGTTGAGCCAACGCGCCACGGTGTCCGCGTGGTTCTGCAGGAAGTAGATGAGCCCGGCGCCCGCGATGAGACCAACCAGGGAGTCGAGACCGCCCACCGCCAGTCCGACGACGAGGTAGACCGAGAGGATGATTGGAAAGACGTCCGGATTGACGTAGGCGTTCGCGATCGCATACAGCGACCCCGCGACTCCTGCGTAAAACGCGGAGATTCCGAACGCGAGCGTCTTGTACCTCGCGAGGCTGATCCCCGACGATGCGGCGGCCACCTCGCTGTCGCGAATGGCCTTCGGTGCGCGTCCGGTCTTCCCGCGAACGAGCCACCAGGCCGCCAACAGCAGCACGAGTGCAATGCCCCAGGTCAGGTAATAGATCCAGTTGTTGGTCGTGGTGTGTAGCCCGAACGGCGGCTTCGCGAGGTTGAGGATCTTGCCGGTCGTGCCGCCGAGGAAGTGGTCGAACTTCTTCGGCAACTGTGGAAACGACACCGCAATTCCGAAGGTGATCAGCGCGAGATAGAGGCCGGAGAGGCGCAGCGCCGGCACGCCGACGAGCAGTCCGGCGATGCCGGCGATCACGCCGGCGATGGGAATCGTCCAGAGATCACGGATCTGATGGCCGTACACCCCGTCGACGCTGAGCACCGCGGTTGTGTAGCCGCCGATCGCCATGAAGGCACCGTGGCCGAGCGAGATCTGGCCGCTGTACCCGGTGAGTATCGACAGGCCGAGCAGCGCGATGAAGTACATCCCGACGATCGCCAGCTCGCGGGCCCGGAAGTCGCTCACGAAGCGCGGCAGGGCCGCCACGACCAGAGTGAGCAATGCGAAGCCGGCGAGCTCGAGCAAGAGCCTGGCTCTCATACGCGTCTCACCGCAACCCGGCCGAACAGGCCGCCCGGGCGCACGAGCAGTAGGACGAGAATGAGCAGCAGCGCCGCCGGCAGCTTCAAGGTCGAGCCGATGAAGCCGACGTAGCGGCCGAGCAGCGTGATCGTGACGCCGAGCAGGATCCCGCCGACCACCGCTCCAATCGGACTGTCCAGCCCTCCGAGCACGGCGGCCGCGAACGCGTACAGCAGGATCGTCTGCATCATGTTCGGGTCGAGGAAGACGACGGGGGCGATCATCATTCCCGCGACCGCCCCGAGCACCGCGGCGATTCCCCAGCCGAGCGCGAGCATCCAGCCCACGCGAATGCCGACGAGCCGTGACGACTCCGGGTTGACCGCCGCCGCACGCAGCGCCAGCCCGAGCTCAGCAGAGCGAGGCCCAACGTGATGATCACGATGGTCAGGACCGGCGCATTCTCGACTGGACGGATCACGATGCGCTCGATCGCAACACCGCCGGCGAACGCGATCGCGAGCACGATCGGAAAGGCCGTCCAGAACGAGAGGCCGTGATTCATCAAAGACCAGGCGATGAACGTCGTGAACGTTGCCATCTCACCCTGCGCGAAGTTGATGACGCGCGTCGAGCGGTAGATGATCACGATCGCAAGCGCGAGCCCTGCGTAGATCGCGCCTTCGCGGATGCCTGCTGCCAGCTGTTGCGCGAACTCCGTCCAGGTGAAGGCGTAAAGGATCATCAGTAGCCCAGGTAGGACTTGCGGACGGATTCGTTGGCGCGTAGCTCGTCGCTCGTTCCTTCCACGACGACGTTGCCGACCTCCAGGAGGTACGCGCGGGCGGCGTATTCGAGCGCGAGGTTCGCGTTCTGCTCGACGACGAGGACCGACATTCCGTCGTCGCTCTTCATGCGCGCGAGCGCTTCGAAGATCTGGTTGACCACGATCGGAGCGAGGCCGAGCGAGGGCTCGTCGAGCAAGAGCAGCTTCGGCCTGGCCATCATCGCGCGGCCGAGCGCCAGCATCTGCTGCTCGCCGCCGGAGAGTGTCCCCGCCTGCTGATCGTGTCGGCCTTCCAGCCGCGGGAAGAACTTGTAGACACGCCGCGCCTCCTCCTTGACGTTGGCGCGTCGCGCATAGGCGCCGAGGCGCAGGTTCTCCCACACCGAGAGCTCGCTGAAGGTGCCGCGACCCTCGGGAACGTGCGCGATTCCCCCGCGCGCCGTCGCCTCCGGACGGCGCGACAACTTCTTCCCGGCGAACACGACGTCGCCGCTGCTGCGCACCGTGCCGGAGATCGCGCGCAGCGTGGTCGTCTTTCCGGCGCCGTTCGCCCCGAGCACGGCGACCAGCTCGCCGTCGCCAACCTCGAGCGACACTCCGTGCAGCGCTTTGACCGGCCCGTAGCGCGCTTCGACGTTGTGCAGTTCTAAGAGCTTCACCTTGTCGTCCCCAAGTACGCCTCGATAACCGCCGGATTCGCCTGTACCTCTTTCGGGGTCCCTTCCGCGATCTTCTTGCCGAAGTCGAGGACGTGCACGCGGTTGGCGACGCTCATGACCAGTCCCATGTGGTGCTCCACAAGCAGGATCGTCAGCTCGAAGTCGTCGCGCAGCCGCCGGATGAACGTGCCGAACTGCTCGACCTCCTCGTGGCTGAGCCCGCCCGCCGGCTCGTCGAGCAGCAGGAGCTGCGGGCCCGAGGCGAGCGCCCGCCCGAGCTCGACCCGTTTCTGCGTGCCGTACAGGAGCTCGGAGGCCAGTCGGTAACGGACCGAGTGCAGGTTCACGTAGAAGAGCACGTCTTCCGGCCGCTGCTCGCCCTGCCGCGCGTGTGCTCCCACACGCACGTTGTCGAGGACCGACATGCCTCGGAAGAGCTCGACGTTCTGGAACGTACGTGCGATTCCGCGACGAACGATTGCGCTCGGAGCTGTGTCGAGAAGGCTCTCGCCTTCGAAGCGGACCTCACCCTCGTCGGGCGTATAGAGACGCGTGATCACATTGAACGCCGTCGTCTTGCCGGCGCCGTTCGGCCCGATCAGTCCGACGATCTCTCCCGCCTCCGCGGTGAAGGAGACGGCAGCGAGCGCGACGATGCCGCCGAAACGCTTGGAGACGTTGTCGACTTCCAGGAGAGGCAAGCGGTCGTAGCCTAAAGTGCTTCTCGTGCACCCAACAGCGGAGCGTTTCCAGGTGCGCCTGCAGGAGCTCGGCCTCGACGCCGAGGTTCGAGAGCTCGCCGACTCCACTCGGACCGCCCGGGAGGCGGCCGATGCCGTCGGCGTCGAAGTCGGGCAGATCGTCAAGTCACTCGTGTTCGTCGACCAGGAGTCGCCGCTTCTCTGTCTCTGCGCCGGCGACCGCAGGGTCGACACGGACAAGCTCGGCGACGGCGTGCGCCAGGCCAAGGGCGACGAGGTTCGCGAGGCGACGGGTTTCGCCATCGGCGGGGTGCCGCCCATCGGCCACGACCGGCCCTTGCACACGGTCGTCGATGCCTCTCTACGACGGTTCGAGACGGTCTGGTGTGCCGGCGGCACGCCTCACGCGGTCTTTCCCGTGGCCACCGAAGCGTTGATCGCCGCGATCCCGGACGTCGAAGTCCGCGAGATCTCCTAAAAAGTCTGTGCAGGGTTCTGCCCGTGCTGCGGGTCTACTCCTTCGAGGGGGCGCGCCTCCGCGGCGGTCGACCTGCTAGGAAGTCACGGTCGCGGCAGCGCCTCCTCGTTCTGAGGCGCGAAGGCGCGTTCCGAGTGTCTTACTCGCCGCGGGTCACGCGCACGTTGGCCCTCAGCCAGCGCTTCCGCGCCCGCTCGAGAGGGAGACGCAGACGCCGCACTTCGGACGCATTGCCTTCCGCTTGCGCGGCCTCCATCTGGCCCAGCAACGTAAGAAACCGCTGGTGCAGCGCGATTTCCTCGGCTCTCGGCTCGTCACCGTGTTCGAACTCGCGACTCATGGTCAGGGCCGCACCGAGCATCCTCCGGGCAGCGCCTGCCTGTCAGCCGTCCTCGCGCTTGTGTCCGGCGGCGACCTGCTCGAGCTGCTCACGGTCGATCTCCTCGGCCGGGACTCCGACAACCTTGCCCGCGGTCTTCGCGCGCAAAGTCGCAGTGCGAGCCCCATCCTCGAGCTGCGAGCGCTCACCCACGATCGCACCCGGGCCGAGCTCTCCCACCACCTCGCCGTCGACGACCACCTCGAGCACCCCGTCGAGAACCAGGTACACGAGATTGGAGCCCTCCTTCGCGTCTCCCTGTTCGACGAGGATGTCGCCCTCCGACAGGCGCTGCGGACGCCGCTTGCCGTCGCCACCCATGATCTCCAGCGAAAGGTCGCGCTCCAGCGCAGTCTCGACAGCTGTGACGACCGCAGGAGAGTCCTCGCTGCCCCAGGGCGTGTTCTGCTCGTGCGCCTCTCGGTACCACTTGTCGAAGTCGATCGCTCCGCTCTTCTGGACGAGCGCTCCGCCCCTGTCGTAGATCCAGTGGCGCGGAAATGGGCTGGCGCCTGCGAGCTCGTGCTCTGAAGTTCCGTCGTGGTGGATCGTGAGCGCGAGGGTCGTCCAGGCGATCGCCGAGTTGATCTGGAAGTAGGGCTTGCCCCGCACGCTTCTCGGCGCCGGCATGCCCGTACGACCTCCGGCGGTCTGCGTAAAGCGCACCCACCCGTCCCCGACCTCGCTGTTCTGGAGGGTCGGCATGGCAACCGCGGGGACGGCAATCTCCTTCGGCCCCAGATTCAGCCTCGTCAATCCGATCCGCCCGCGACCCGCGTGCCCGTAGTCCAGGATCTTGCCGTCCTCGACCTCGACCCACGCCTTCAACTCGTTTGCCTCGCGGAAGAGATCGGCCCGGTGCATCGTGTCGATGTTGTCGACGCGATCGGGCGGCGGGGAGTCGTAATGGGCTACGCCGAGCGTGAACGGGAGCTTCGGCAGCCCTTCGACGGCCTCCGACGGGATCCAGGAGATAGACGTGACGGAGGACTCGATCCGCATAGTTGCCCCTTTCGCGACGTTACTGGTATGCGGTCGAGCCTATGCCCCTCTGGGCGCGCTGACAAGATCACTGGGCTGCGTGATCGGCGCCTGGCAGGCAAAGTTTTCGCAGACGTAGACCGCCGGACGCCCGTCGACGAGGTGCTTCCCTTGCAAGAGTGGGACGTCCTCGCTCGGGCCGAACGCGACAACGACGTTCGGATCGAACGCGGCAAGCGCGGCGTGCGCAAGCTCCGTGTCCGGCCCGCCGATCACCGCCAACTCCCGCGGGGGCGAGAAGTGAAGATCCAGCGCGTTCAATGCCTGCCCGAACGCCGAGGGCGCCCGCGGCAGGAGCTGCGCGACGAACCGAAAGACGCCCACCGCCCGAAGCTCGAGCTCAGGCTCGCCCCACAACCGCGCGAGGCGCAGGAGGACGTACGCGAGCATCGAGTTTCCGGACGGCGTGGGATGGTCGTCGAAATCCTTCTTGCGAGCGACGAGCCGCTCACCGTCGCTCGCTGTGAGGAAGAAGCCACCATGTTCGTCATCGCCGAAGAGCTCGACCGCGAGGAGCGCGAGCCGCCGCGACTCCACGAGCCACCGCAACTCTCCCGTCGCGACGTGCAGCTCGTAAAGGCCGTTGGCCACGTCGGCGTAGTCCTCGAGCACGCCTGCGTGCTTCGCCTGACCTGCGCGCCAGCTGCGAAAGAGGCGTCCGTCCGCAGTCGAAAGCGGACCAAGGAGGAAGCCGGCGAGCATACGGGCCGCTTCGAGATACTCGGCTCGATCGAGACGGCGGCCCGATTCGGCGAGCGCCGCCAGCGCAAGCCCATTCCACGACGCGATCGCCTTGTCGTCGCGAAGCGGCTTCGGCCGCCGCTCCCGCTCCTCGAAGAGCCGCGCACGAGTCTCACGATCGAGTTCACCCCGAATGATGAAGCGCCCGTGCTCGAACGGCTGCAGCAGCTCCGGCGGAACGTCGTCCGCCTCCGTCCACGTGTAGGTCAGGCCTTCCGCGCCCTCGGTGTCGGCGTCCTGCGCGGAGGCGAAACCGCCTTCCGGCAATCGCAGCTCCCGCAGCAGGTAGTCGAGCGTCTCTTCGACGACCTCGCGGTAGCGCTCGTTCCCCGTCACGAGCCAGCCGTGAAGATATGCGGGCACGAGCAGCGCGTTGTCGTACAGCATCTTCTCGAAGTGCGGCACGAGCCACTCGCGGTCGACGGAATAGCGATGGAAGCCACCGCCGACGAGGTCGTACATGCCGCCGAGCGCCATGCCGTCCAGCGTTTTCGTCGCCGGCTCGAGCTCGCCGCGACGCAACAGGAACTCGAGCACCGATGCCGGTGGGAACTTCGGTGCACTGCCAAAGCCGCCCCAGACCGGATCGGACTGCCGCCGCAGCGCGCGCGCCGCATCCGCTAGGACCGACGAGGTGAGCGGCTCGAGTGACGGCTCGGCCACGCGGCGAAGCTGCTCGGCGATCGCACCCGCGTCGCGCTCGATGTCCGCGCGCCGATCGCGCCAGGCGTCCGCTACGGCCTGCAGCAGTTGCCTGAAGCTCGGCAAACCGTGACGCGGCTCGGGCGGGTAGTAGGTGCCGCCGAAGAACGGCTCGCCCGTCGGCGTGAGAAAGACGGTCATGGGCCAGCCGCCGTGACCGGTCAGCGAGACGACCGCATCCATGTACACGGAGTCGACGTCCGGCCGTTCCTCGCGGTCGACCTTCACCGGGACGAAGTGCTGGTTCATCAGCTCCGCGGTGTCGCCGTCCTCGAAGGACTCGTGCGCCATCACATGGCACCAGTGGCAGGCCGCGTAGCCGACGGAGAGGAGGATCGGCCTGTCTTCTTCACGCGCGCGCGTGAGTGCCTCTTCCCCCCACGGATACCAATCGACAGGATTGTCGGCGTGCTGCAGGAGGTAGGGGCTCGTCTCGGCGGCCAGGCGGTTCACGCTCATACTCTGCCCCGTGAGCTTGCTCCCAAGCGGGACGGTGACATTCCTGTTCACCGACATCGAAGGGTCGACCGCTCTGCTGCGCGAGCTCGGCGACCGGTACTCGGACGTCCTCGGCCGCGAGCGCAGCATCCTGCGCGAGACGCTGGGCTCGGCCGGCGGGCAGGAGATCGACACGCAAGGCGACGCGTTCTTCTTCTCCTTCACGCGCGCGCGCGACGCCGCCGCCGGAGCGGTCGCCGCGCAACGCGCGCTCCTCGAGGAGGACTGGCCCGACGGCGTTTCCGTGAGGGTGCGCATGGGCCTGCACACCGGCGAGCCGTCCGTCGGCGACGAGGGCTACGTCGGCCTCGACGTCGTGCGAGCGGCGCGTATCTGCTCATCGGGGCACGGCGGCCAGATCCTGCTCTCCGAGACGACGCGCGCGTTGCTCGGGGGCGACGTGCCGGAGGGGTCGTCCCTACGCGACCTCGCCACGCTGACGCTCAAGGACGTGGGCGAGGAGCGGATCTACCAGCTCGCCCTCGACGGGCACGAGGACTTCGCGCCGCTGAAGACGGAGCGAAACCTCGGCCCGAGCAAGGCAGACATCCTCGGCGAGGATTTCGACCAGCGCGTCGAGGACTTCGTCCGACGCTCGATCACGACCTCGTTCGCGGCCGGGACGCCACAGGCGAAGGCGAAGGGTTTCTGGTCGCGCTT